>Ga0208029_1000204_pt1 | contig 41510 bp, 41 predicted proteins | sample MalvireepMed_s12_FD_184242 | JGI IMG/M metagenome (GOLD analysis project Ga0208029, IMG submission 184242) | Marine viral communities from the Global Malaspina Expedition - Malaspina viral metaG DeepMed_s12 (SPAdes) (version 2) | ecosystem: Environmental > Aquatic > Marine > Oceanic | place... | reverse complement strand
TCGGCGGCTTCCCTATGGGGAGCATCATCGGCGTCGGCGGTCCACCCACATTGATGATGATCTTTACCCCAGAGTGGTGCGGATACTCTTTCTCTTTGTGACCCTCTTTTTTCAGGGCCTTCTTCGCTACGTCTGATAGATGGGGTTTCATGCCATTCTCCTAGTCATAGCCCTTTTGAGTTGCATTGAGTATGGGCCAGCCTCTAGGGCGCGTTGGTAAAGGGGGCCTTCCGGCACCTCTTTCAGGCCCTTCTCCTTGCGCCATTTCTTCATGTACTCCAACCCCTCCTTGCTCCAGGTTCCACGAGAGGTGTCGTTAATATCTTTTGGGGCGACGAGCGTACTGTATTCCTTGATAGCCCTCATGACTTCTTTGTATAGACCTGGGTATCCGGGAATCACTTCGCCGTCGCGCCTCTTATAGCCCTTCTCATAATCCTTTAGCATCCTCCTAAACGCAGTCAGGCTATCCTGATCAAGATCGCGCAGATAGCTTGGAAGTCCTTTATACGCCGCCCACGACTTGTCATCAGAGGCTTCGCCCCACGGCTTCCTCGACCTAATTATGCGCCTGCCGAGGTATCCGGCGACTGCCTCATTCGTGGCTTGCTGTGCGTCGTAGTTGTATATGTTTCCAGGCACCCTGGTGCCCAGCCTCCTAATCTTTGCGTGACCTAGCTCATGGGCCAGCGTCCCGGTCCGTGGTGCACTCCTTACCCAGTCACCCTCTGGAGCGAGGGCTCCGAGAAACCCTTTGCCGATGTTTTTTGGCGCTTCTCTGGTGTAGGACGATACATATTCGCTTGGTGCCATATATACAGGCGTTCCTAGCGATCCGGTGCCGGAATATCTGCCAACATGCTCAGGTCTTGAGTAGCCGAGAAACGCCTTGTCGCGTTCATGCGGAGGCATTTTTTCAACTGTTGACTTCAGGATACCTGGAATCCTTTTCTTGATATCGGTCACATGCTGAAGCGCAGTCTCGAAGCTGCTTTCCTTAGGCAGCCCCTTCATCCAGTCTGGATCAAGCTTACCCAGCCACCCTAAGTCCTCTAAAACAAAGCCCTCGGCCCCATAAGGGTGCTTATCCTCCGTGATCCAGCCAGGGGCAATGTCGCGCATGAACTCGTCTGAGCGGCCAAGAGTCCGTCCACCGCTTTCTCCCTCTGCCCAGATCGATGCGTTGTGATGTATGCGCCACGACTCAGCGGCATCGGCCAAACTCTCTGTGAATGTTTTTTTCGCCACGTCAATACCGCTTCCTTCTCCCTTGAGACGCCTTGACTGCGCGACCCTGCTTAGCGGCCTTCCCCTTGGCCCCCTTGCCTGTATAGCACTTACCTTTAGAGCCGTACTTGCGGCCCGACTTGCCCTTGGCTTTGCACTTCTTTACAGGCATCAGTAGCTCGCTTTGTACCGCTTGGCCTTTGTCTTAGGCTTTGGTTTGCTGGTAGCCTTTTTGGTTGATTTCTTGGGCTTTTTCTTTCTTTTCATGTAAGCCATACGAGTAACCCTGGAGAATTAAATGTCTTTCGACCCTAGCGATTATAGCGTGAGAAATGCCACCAAAGAGCTTGACGGAATGTCCCTCGAAGACCTTGAGAGTGTCCTTGAGCGGGAGATTGATGGCAAGCATCGATCTTCATTGATCGCAGAGATCGGTAGACACATCGACGCAATCAAGACTGTTGCTGAGCAGGGCGAGGAAGCTCCGAAGCCAGTGGCTCCAGAGGAGATCAACGCAGAGGCCTTTATGCGCCTGCGACCAGCATACCGTAGGGTCTGGAAGTGTGTTGGGCCGGATAGGTTTGTAAAGGTTGGCTAGGAACAAGCGAGTCGGTGGCGTCAATTCATGGCGAAGGGCCGCTGACGACTCTGTTGCCTATAGGCCCTCGTCATCTCCGCCGAGCGGCAAGGACACCGTTCAGACCAACAGTGCGATCCCTGAGTTCAAGGACGACATAAGTAGATATGGGTGGGAGATGGAGCAGTGGAGACACGCCGCTCTGACCCGAAGAAAGTGGCGCAAGTGGTTTGGCTCTGACGGCAACTGGCATGTGGGTCCACCGATCTACCCAGGCTCAGAAGTCTTTGAAGATACCAACGCAAAGCGGGCGTTTAAGACGGCTAATGAATCTGGATACATGGCACCCAGGTTTGTTGGAGAGGCTATCGGCGTAGGCAGATACGAGGCGAAGCGCCTTCTGGATGCGGTAGCTGGAGAGATGAAGGTTGCCTGGGTTATCTACCCTCACATCATCTTGAAAGACACCATCTGGAACTGTCGGATGCTTCATGAAGATGACGTTCCTGGCTTGATGGAAAACATCACTCACTGGCGCGAGGTCCTGGAAAGGAAGTTCAAGAGCAAAGAGCTTCCACCTCCAAGTAACCGTATGAGAAAGCACATGGACTAGAGATGGCAAAGGCACAAAAGGTTGATGAGGCGGCAGAGGTCCTTACCTCTGGGGAGCATGGTGACTTCATCTCCTTCGCAGCAGAACACCTTCACATCCAGACTAAGTCTGGGGAGTTCAAGAAGTTCACACTAAACAAGAGTCAGATCCTTAGGGAGGGTCTTATCTCTGAGATGGAGGCGGCTGGGGTTCCTATCCGAATCTGGGAGGCGAAGGCTAGGCAGCTAGGTTGCTCAACCCATGTTCAGGGGCGAATGTTCTGGAAGTCGATAACCAACCAGGATGAGGTAGCCCTGGTTGCCGCACACACAGAGCCATCGGTTAGAGCGATCTTTACTAAGTGCAAGGTCTTCTACGACTACCTGCCGCCCAATCTCCAGCCGATGACTCGCTACAACAACGTGTACGAGTTGGACTTCAGGGCACCCCATGGTGCCGCTGGCCTTCGATCCAGATTTATCGTCATGACCGCAAAGAGCGTTGACGATGCTCGTGGCTTTACAGCGCGTCAGGTTCACTGCTCTGAGGTTGCGTTCTACAAGCGGCCCGAGGAGTTCTTCTTGGCCACACTACAGGCGGTTCCAGACGAAGCTGGGACGATGATTTATGCAGAGTCAACGTGCAACGGTGCTGGAGACTTTCACCACACTCAATACCTAGCGGCAAACGTCTGGTGGGACGAGATACCGCCATGGATGGAGCTAAAGAGAAAGCACCCAGGTCATCCAGATTCAACGTGGTACGCGCTATTCACTCCATGGTTCCTGATGGAGGAGTATTCAAGGCCGCTAAGCGTCAGCGAGGAAGACTTCAGGAAAAGCCTTAACGGTGATGAGAAAGAGCTTCTTGAGAAGTTCGGAGACTGGATCTCGATAGAGAACCTGCAATGGAGGAGGGAAACCCTGGTAAGTAAGTGCGGAGGGTCCCTTGATCGATTCCACCAGGAATACCCAAGCACAGACCAGGAGGCATTCTCCGCATCTGGAAGCCCCGTCTTTGACCAGCAGAAGATATGGGAGCAGGTTCGCGCGCATGGCTGCGACTGTACGCTCTGCGCGAAGAAGGTAAGGACGCTGGAGCATAACGACTCGCCTGAGCATAGCTGGCACGAGATTGTGGACGGCTCTGGGCTTGAGGGTGGTCGCGCAAGAATCTTCTCTAGCTATAGGCCAGAGCTTGAAGAAGCGCTTCCTGGCAACGGCCGTCTCTCCATCTGGAAGAAGCCCGAATCAAAGCGCAGGTACGTGATATCGGCAGATGTTAGCAAGGGCCCCACCTCTAGGGATTGGGACCATATCTGCGTGATTGATATAGCGAGCATGGAGCAGGTTGCCGAGTGGCGGGGGAAGGTGGATCTCGACATCCTTGCCGAGACGGTTCTGATGATTGCCATCTTCTACAACAACGGGGTGCTGGCACCGGAGGCCTCTGGTCTTGGCGCGGGCCTGATTGCGATGCTTAACCAGACTAAGTATTGGAACATGTACCGCCGAAAGACGGTGGACAGCCTTAATGGGCCCACGCAGACGCTTGGCTGGGACACCAACAGGAAGACTAAGCCAGCGATGGTTGGGCTGATGCAGAAGGCGCTGAAGGACGGTTATGTAAAGATCCGCTCTCAGGCAGTCCTCGCTGAGATGTCTGCCTACAGAAGTATCATCAAGAGAACGCCAGAGGGCCATGACACTGATGCGAAGATGTCTGCCCCGGCAGGCAAGAGCGACGACGCCTGCGTGTCAATGATGATCGCAAACGCCGTCGCTCATTACTGCCCAGGAAGCGGGTCTGAGGTCAGGTCAGAGCCCGTCCAGGCTGCGTCAGGGAACCATAACGAGTGGTCTGGTGATGAGTGGGATCAGTATGAGAACTGGTCTAAGAGGTTTAAGAGCAAGATGATGGCGAGTCAGAGAAGGCGATAGGTTCTCTCTGCTTCAGCCTTCTCCAGCCAGCCGCCACGAATCGCGCCCATCACGGCCCCCTGGAGCTTTCTTTTCGGAAGCCCCGTCTTCTCCACGAGTCCAGCGAAATCAATAAGACCATCATTTTCTTCTGCATACTCACGCAGAAGATCAGAAGGCTTTTTGTCTTGGACGAGATTTCCATCTTTACCGACCCTGAACGTCTTGGCGGCGCTGTTCGACTTCTTGGGGTGAGGGTTGTCTCCGTCGTCAAAGGTGGTTCTTCCGACAGAGGCTAGCTGACGATCACGCTCCTGCTTTGTGTAGAAGTCCTTGCCCTTCAGGCCAGGGCTTGCGTGCTTACCCCAGGTGCCCTTTACCGTTATGTTTGCTGGCGCTGAGTCGCTTGGATAGCAGCGTTCTGCCGTACCAAAGCTTCCACAGTAGGAGCAGCGCACATCCCTGAAGTCGTCCTTCTTGGAAATGTCATACAGGTCTGGCTTGGTGAAGTATTCAAACTCAAGGCCGCACCCAGAAAATGTGCAGCGCATCGGATAGAAAGGCATCAGGCTCCTCTTACTCTAGACATCAGTGTTTGTAGGTCTGCGGTGCCACCGGTTCCGCTGGTAGCGCCGCCAGGACCGCCCTCGCCGCCCTTGGGGGGTCCAGAGAGGGATTCTCCCTGACCACCCATTCCACGACCCTGACCAACTGCTGCTGGTGTGGGAGCGCCCTGTGGGGTTGCGGCGGCTTGAAGCGCAGCCATTGGCTCCATAAGCATACGCTTGTCAGCTTGCCAGATTGCGAAAGCCTTATCTACGAAGTTTTTAATTGTATCTGGGGAAGCCAGACCGCTCTGCACCAGGGGAACTAGAGAGCCGATGGTTGCCTGTATCGTGCCTAGCAGGCCCATGAAGGCTTGCTGCTCGCTTGCAGGGTCGTTTCCTAGCGTGGAGCCAGCCTCAATCCTGATGTCAAACATCCCTGAAATGTCTCCAGAGGAGAAAGAGAGAAACTCGTCCTCCCCTCCTGGTCCTGCGATTCTGAGGTATCTGGGGTCGTCCCAATACTGGCGAATGATAGACAGCATCTGACGCCCAATGCCCTCGACAAAGCGCTCTGTCAGATCGAGCCTAGTTCCGGCGCGGTTGGTGCTTAGCTGTGAGGAGACGGCTACCTCTGTGGCTGTCGTACCCTTTCTTCCCACGCCACCGCGCATGTAGACATCAACGCCGCTGATCTCGTACATCATGCGCTGTAGGCCCTGTAGAACCATTGGCGTAGTGCTTGGCGGTGCGGCCTCGGGAAGAAGCATAATCGCCTGCCTGATATCCCCAATGTTTGCTGGGACCTCGGCAACCTCCATGTCGTTGTCAGATTCAAGCAACCCAGCGAGGCTTCCATCCTCCAGCGCCCCAGGCAGGGCAACCCACTTCCTGCGTGATGAGATCCTGTGGTGCTTTAGCAGGTAGCTCCACTCCTCGTTCAGCCTGTCAGCGATGGGCCTGATAGATGCAAGGTCTGCCGTCTTAGGCGCGTACATCATTCCTGGGACATGTATGAACTGAAGCTGCTGGTAGGGATATCCACGCATGAGGAGCGGATCGTCAATATGGCGAAGAATGGTTTCCTTTGAGTCCAGGCCCTCCTGCTTCCTGGTCAGCCACAGACACCGCCTTCGCTGTCCGTTCTTTGTCCTCGTCCAGTACCTGATCTCGTAGACCGTGATGTATTCAGCAGGCTTAGTCTCTCCAAGGAAGTCGTCGTCCTTGTAGTAGCTGTACTCAGATGGGACGGTGTCCGATAGCCAGGAGTCAGCGGAGATATTCTTAGGCAGGCTGAACCTGTCGTCAGCACTAAGGTCTTCCAGCCTTACAGTCATGCGCTCGCAGACCCACGGACACTTCTGAATATCGTCGTATCCAGCGGGCAAGAGAACGTCCCATGGGGCGATTCTTTCGGCGGTTGGGTTGTCCTGCGGACCATCATCAAATGGAACGTCCTCCATCGCCATGGCCTCTCTCAGGATTCTTGAGTCAGGCTTTGCCGCGTCTTCGTCCTCCGCAAGAATCTCGGGACCAACCTCATAGTCCTCCTCCATAAGGAATGCGCCAGATGGGTCATATCCAACTTTGGCAAACCCAATCCCATAGAGCATTGCGTCAAGAACAGCGTCCTTCACTGTCCTCTTTATATTGATCTCCCTGAAGACATAGTTGACCGCAGCCTCTGCGATCTTTGCGCTCTCTTTATCGTCTGGGCGACGAGGGAGCATGCGGAGGTAGGGGTCTGCGCTGATGATCGCTGGAAGTAGAGAGTTGGAGGTAGACAGTAGGAAGTTAAAGTTGGGAACGTCGCTATCATCGTGATAGGCGTCCTCGTCGTGCCTCTTGCCTATGTAGTCCTCGAACGATTTCTTCCACTCGTCGAGAACATTTTCCTCCATATCCTTCTCTGCACGAGAGATTCTCTCATGCCAAAGGTCCACTTCTTTTGCGGTTAATTTTGGTTTTCTTGCTGACATGGCTTGATGGTACTTGACAATAAAACGAGAATGCACCCACATAATAGAAACTCTGGGATTATCCAGAGCTGGGAGACAATACACCAATGGACGCCACCGACACCCCACATGACGAGGCCCACGAAGAAGTGGACACCCTCGAAGATGGGACCGGAGCTTCGGCAGACGACGGTTTCGAGGAAACCGAGGAGACTGAAGATTTTTCGGACAACCCGCTTAGCTACATAGAAGCAATGGAAAACGTGCCTGCCGAGGTTAAGGCAGAACTAAAGCGCGGATTCCTGAGGCAATCGGATTACACGAAGAAGACTCAAAGCCTCGCTAGCGACCGGCAGTCGCTCGAAGACCGTAGATCAGTAGTCGATCAGATCCTGCTTCGCCAAAATCAGGCGAAGGCCGAGACGGAGGCAGAGGAGCCAGCGGCTCCAGACATGTCGAAGGGGGCCTCCCCTGAAGATGTCATCAGCCATTACGTCAACGAGGCTGTTAAGGCAAAGCTAAATGAGTTGGGAGTTGGCAACGCAGTTGCCGAGATCCAACCCATCGCTACGCAACAGCGTGTGGTTCGTGCCTATCAGGCATGGGCGCAGGATTACCCCGACATTGATCACGGAACCTTTGCAGCCACTGTGGGTCAGGTACTCGATTCGGACCCCGACCTGACAGAGCTTGCTGTCACTAACCCTGCCAAGGCCGTTCGCATCGCTGCGAAGGTCGCCAGGGCGCATGTCAGTGAAGCAAAAACCAAGGCAAAGTCTAAGAAGCGCCACGCGGCGGCTCCTGTAGCTTCACGCAAAGGATCTGTTGTCTCTAAGAAGAAGCGGGAAACCGCTTTAGAGGCAGCGACCAGAGCATTGAAAGAGCAGGGGTTTTAAAACCTAAAGGAATAAAATGCCTGCTAATACAATTACGAACCTCGCGTTGGATCGTGTCTATTCGACTACGCTCCAGGCTGTTCGAGACTCCGTTGCAATGGAGATCGTGCAGTCCAACCCTCTCCTCTGGCATATGTATCGCCAGGGCGCAGTCCGTTATGAAGGTGGCACAGAATGCCGCATGCCCGTAGTCCTCACCGAGTCTTCCAACGTCTCGGCCATTGGAACCTACGCAACCTTTTCGACTACGCCGGAAGATGGACCGGACACGGCCCGTTACCCGACTTGGTACAAGAACCGCGCATCTGTTGTCGTTGACAACACTGAGCTTGCTCAGAACCGTGGCGCTTACCAGATCGTCAACCTGCTCAACGCGAAGATGGCGATCTCCAAGATCAGCCTGATCAACGAGCTTTCCCGACAGTTGTATACGACGAACGCTGCTGCTCCCAATGAGTTGCAGGGCCTTCCTCAGTTCATCTGCCCCGCCAGTGTGAGCGCAACCCCCAACCTCACGGTCGGTGGAATTGCTCAGTCTGGCATTGCTGGTGGATATGTGAATTGGGATAACCAGTCAGCCCAGATGACAGCCTTCGGAACCGATGGCCTCGATACCTGGGAACAGCTTTACATGGATGCTTCTCAGAAAAGCACCCATCCCGACATCATTCTGACGGACCCCCAGGTGTATCGCTTCTTCAAGCGTCTGGTGGCTCCCAATCAGGCTGAGCGGGACAAGGCGCTCTGGGACCAGGGCTTCCAGAACCTTCTCTTTGAGGGCACCCCGGTGGTTCCCGAGGAGCAGTTGGTTGGAACGGGCCTTACCTACATGCTGACCACTACCGGAAAGCGTCAGGTGAACGACTTCAACTTGAAGCCGGAACACTTCACGGTTCCGGGAAAGAACCCGTTTGTTCAGGGTAAGGCGACAGGTGTTGGCTTGCAGCTTGCAATCCTGAGCCACGATGACTTCCGTATGACGGACTTCATGACTCCGCCCAACAGTGATGTCATCATCGCCCACACTTACTTTACTGCCATGCTCACGGCATCAAGCTTGGCTCGTCAGGCTGTGTCTAACTTTACTGGCGCAATCCAGTTTTAAGCTGGGAAAGGAGACACAAAAATGTCTACATTTATTCATGGTGGCTCAGCCCTACAGCTTGATGTGGCAGCGCGCGCGCACGCTGCATTGAGCCGGGGTGACATTGTCCAGATTGATCCCGCTGTCGGTGCTACCGACGACGGTCTTAGCACTCGGGTGCCCGTAATTAGCGACGCGCTTGGTCAGGTTGCCCCTTATGGGGTTGTCCTTGGCAGCAACGGAAAGAGTACCTTCGCCCTTGGCGAGGATGTCCTAATCCGAATTATGGGCGTTTGTCAGGCGAATATGAACACCGCTTCAGTGGTTGGCGATGGAGTTATACTTCGCGCTGCTACAAGCTTGGCACCGCAAGGAGCGTCTACTTTTACGGCAGACGCTTCTGGCAACAAGCTCTGCGGAATTGCTCATACTGCTGGCACTGGCCTTCAGACTGTTTTCTTTAACGGCCTCACCACCTGGGGCTAACGATTAACGTGTGAGCCAGGGGGCTTCGGCTCCCTGGCAATCACAGCTAGGAGAATTAAGAATGGCTTCTCTAGCCCCACACGTTAGTCGCGTTTCGAAGGACTACGCTCCTCACGGGTACTCTATTTACAACGAGGTCGTTGTTGACATTGGAGACACTAGCGCCACAGCCACTGATCTGTTCGTCCTTGGCGCAACAGACTCAGACATTTACATAGAGGCAATCACCCTCTTGTCTGAGGGATCTGCCACTACCGGATGGACCCTGCAAGCTGATTACAAGAACGCCACTGGCGGGCCTGTTGCTCCCACGCCAGCAACAATGTTTGCCGTCCCAGGCTGGGTCGCAGTGACTAACCATGTCCCTGCTACCTCTACCCCTGACCAGAATCAATTGATTCCACAGGGTCGAGGAATGTCAATAACGCTGACCAGAAGCGGTGGCAACACCCTGACCGCCCTTAAGGTCATGATCCGTTACCGCCGCAAGGCTTAGTTAATCCCCCGTCCAACTTGGAGGGTCGTTCGTGAACCTTTCGGAACTCAGAACGGCTCTCCAAGAGCGGCGGGAGGATTACTCCCAATCGGACGCCAAGCTTGACCGCAAGCTGAACCAGTCCTACCTGGACATCTGCTCCAGGCGTAAGTGGGGGTGGCTGCGTCGAGAATACTCATACGCAACCACTGCGCCGTTTGTCTCGGCTGCTGCCGTGGGGGCTACCCCCGCCGTGGGAATACAGGTCCTCGGAACCCAGAACGGCAACATCGTAATTCAGGTTCAGGACGCCGTTAGCCCTGGCGTCGGGACACCCACCATCCCGGCAAACACGCTTGGGAAGATGGTCAGAATTGACGATGACTTCTACAGAGTTATAAACATCGCAAACCCAAGCTCTCCAGCGCCAACGACGGCCATTGAGTTCACGCTGGATCGTCCGCTTAGATGCACTGTGCAGACGGGAACGCCGCTCGCTACGGCAATCCACTACATCAAGGTTCTCTACAACGAGATAGCCCTTCCGGTCGGCACTGTGACGGTTGTGGAAACTGCGATGTTCGACGGCGGATCTACAAGCTACGGAACCCCGCTTGGCATGGGCGCAGTGGGCCCAATCAACATGATTCACCTTGGTCGAGATGTTGAGGGAAGGCCGTCAAGCTTTTCAGTTATTCATAAAGACCCAATACCGGCTCCCGCCTATGCAGTTAACACTGGCGTTCCACAGGCAGGAAATGGAGAGCTATCGATTGGCAGCTACACTTTTTGGTGGACACAGTTTGACGAAACCACTGGCGCTGAATCGGCTCTTAGCGCAGGAGCAACGGTAGAGATAACAGACGCAACCCACGACACAATACCGGTGAGCATAACCACCACTCCCTCTGCGCTACGCGAGGACCTCGGGATAAAGTGGTACAGAAGCAAGACGAACGACAGCGTTCCATACCTAGTTGGGTTTGGGGCTGGCCCAACAATCCAGCAGATATGCAGGAGGGACACGGAGCTTTCGACAAGAGGCCCAGCTAGCTCCTCTACGATGTTCATGCAGCTTTATCCAGTTCCAGACGGGGAATACACAATCAGTGCCATTACCCAGGTCGAGGCAAAGCGCATGGGCGATGACAACGATAGGCCGCTGTTCGACGCTCAGTATCATGGAATCATTCTCGACGGGGCTGAGGCCCTGATGCTTGAGGCTAGCGATGAGCAGGGGAGGTCCGGTCACGCTCGGCAGCGATACGAGATGGGCATCGCCAGGATGATTCAAAGCGACAGAATGAACCAGCAGAGGCGCGTTGTCTTTGGGGGCGTAAGAAAGGCTCGCGGCAAGCCTACTTGGTGGTACGGGGCCTTCAGGCCGTCAGGGACATGACCAAGGCTCGCGGCTCAGTACAGGCGTTTGATCCGTCTCAGGTTACTGGAATTGATACCAGGGTCTGGCAAGAGAAGGGTACGTCCTCAGACAATCGTGGGGTCTACTTCAGCCTGAAGGGTGAGGTGGTTAGCGCCGAAGGCATTCGTCCCTTGGTTCGCGCCTGGAAGAAGGTGCCGGTTAAGTTTGGGAGCCCGGTTCACTACGCAAAGATGCAGTTCCCAAGAATGATTACCTCTATTGGTACGTTCACGAACGAGGGCAGAACAGACATCTTGATTGAGTGTGATGGGAAAATATCGCTAGTTCAGGGTGAGTCAATCACACACATTCTAACGAACAGGCACATCCCAAAGAACCTCTCTGAGGCCACTAGATTCCTTCAGGTGGCGAATAACCTTTTAATTCTAAACGGCCGAGATCCCAACATGAAGTGGGACGGGGAGAAGGCCACCCCGCTCGGCATAGCTGGGGCTCCAGAGGCCCCAACGATCCTGGGCGAGGAGGACGGGGCTACCGAAATATCGATCTCAGAGCAGAGGGTTGGGCTGCTCTGGTCGGGTCATGCGATGACAAAAACCACCACGAAGGTGACGTATAAGTACAAGGTATCGTGGGTAAGTGAGTTCGGGCAGGAGAGTGAGCTTTCGTCAGCATCAAACGCTGTAAATGACGACAACGTAGGCGAGAAGCACAGGTATATGGTGATGGTTGCTGGGCTTGAGGGTCCAGCCCCGCAGGACGACATCATCGGTAGAAACCTGTATCGAAGCCTGGACTTAATTACATACTATCTAATCCGCTATCTACCTGGGACTGATGGAGACACATATCTAGACGGCATAGACCCAGAGGCCCCGCTTAGCGATAAATCGCCTGACCCACTATCAAATGGCCCACCTCCACTTTGCAGGTTTGCCTTCTATTTTCGCGGAAGAACGTACTACTCGGGGAACACTGAGAACCCCACTGCGCTCTGGTACTCAAAGGACAAGGGCGGGAAAGAGGCGGTTCCGGTAGACAACTTTCTACTCATCGGAACAAACGCCGCCGACAGGATTACGGGCTTCTCCCTTTCGTCAGACTTCGTCCTTGTCTTCAAGGAGAGCAGCACATTCATGCTCACGCAGGATAAAAACGGGGTCCCAATACTTACCCCGATGAGCAGCAATATTGGCGCTGTGTCAGATCGCGCCGCCGTAGGGTTTGAGGGCAAGGTCTACTTTGTCTCAAGGCAAGGCATCAACGCATTCGATGGGACAAAGGTTGTCCCTATATCAAAAGATATCTCAGAGATAGTAAGGAAGATTCCGAGTGACACACTGAAGAACAGCATAGCCTGGGTGGACCCACCCAATCGCCGCGTCTACTTCAGCATTGCCTCTGGACCGAAGTCGTTCAACAACGAGGTCTGGGCCATTCATGTAGACAACGGGGCCCTGTCAAGGGTGGAGGCGGTCGTAACCGCTGCCGCTCGGTACAAAGATATGATGTTGGTTGGCTATAGCTCGCACGTTGAGCATGGGCCTGTCACGCCAGAAAACTGGATAGAGAATAGTGGCGGCACGAATCCTGGGGTTAATGATCTTGGCGTGTGGGGCGCTGGATCGGCCATATATTACTTCAACAACCCAGGAGGGACATTCACTCCATCAATTTCTGGAGATGGGAACACGGTCGTTGCACATTTTCCGCCGCTATCAAAGGTTTCAATGAGAAGGAGCTTTGAGACGAGATGGCTCTACGGAAGCTCGCCTCAGTCAGACAAGACTTTCTACAGGGTAGATGTCTTCTATGTCCAGACCGGAGGGTATCAGGTCGGCAGTAAGGCTCTTAATACAGAGGATTTTGACAACAGGATCTATGTAAAGTGGTTTACGGACTGGGACAGGAATATCATTGGGGAGGACTACCTAACCCCGGCAGACCAAGACGCGCTGCTGTGGAACGATGCAAAGCTCAACTCTATTGGGGGGCAGACCGGGCCGCTTCTGTGGAAAGACTTTCACGACACAGCCAGCATCCCGAAGAAGCTCTGGGACGAGAAAAGAGTTCGATGCAAAAAGATAAACATAAGGGTTACTGATCCGCTCGACCCGCTTGATCATCTAAGCGGTATTGCGAGGCCAAAGAGTCAGTTGGTTAACACTGGGTCTGATCAGTCTGGCGAAAACATAACGGCAAAGTCTCTTAAGCTATCGTTTGATGGTGGTGGTGACGCTGGCTGGAGAATCGTTGGCTTCCTCCTCCACATGAAGGACCATGGTATACGGGGAGAGGGTACGGACCATGAGTAGGCTGACGAAAAGGATCGCCGCAGCGGTACACGAGCTTGATCTGGGAATACCGGACCTCAGGCTTCAAATGGACTTTGCCGGAACCGTGAACAAGGCGCTTCGCGAGGTCGGCGGCGCTCCGATTGGCGACTTTGAGGACCGTGGATCTCTGCTCAGGGCGGCTATATCGCTTGAGGGCGCTGCGCCATCTGAGCTTGAGGAATATGTCGCCACTCTGGAACAGCAATGACCTACTACGTCCAGAAGAACGTATTCACCGCTGGCGCTGTCGCTGACGCCGACAACCTGATGGAGGAGTTCTATCGAGTAGCCAGCGCCATGTCCTCAATAGATCAAAACAATATTGCCCCATACTCCATCAACTATTCTGTTGCAATTCCGCCCAATCCAGCGGATGCGTTTGACATGCAGCGGGGGCCATTCGTCTGCTACGACGAGGACTCTCCACAGCAGAACCTCCTATACTCTACGGCCGGGTCGATGTCTGGCTCAGACCTAACCAACATAAAGTTCAATGACGTGGATAGCTCTGGGTTTGATCTTAGGTTTACGTCAAGGGTGTCCGCGAAATACCACTTCTTTCTCCAGGCGACAGCGACAAGGGCGGTAGCCCACAGTGGGCCGCTAAAGATAGACGCAATTATAAGACTAAATGGCTCTGCGGCCGGTGGCACGAACGCAAGCTTTAGCACCGAATGCAAGGCTGGAGGAACAACCAACAGGCTTCCAATTTCAGTCAGGGCCACACAGTTCCTGGAGCCCGGAACATGGCATGTGACACCATCCTTTAGGCCGCGCGTCGATGACACAAATATGCCGAGCATCACAAACATATCAATCGGCGTTATTGGATTTATCCGATGATAGACTTTCCTTATCTTATAGAGCCGGGAACGAGGACCTCTCGTAGCTCTGTCGTCGGCAACCTTGCGGCTATAGCGGCAACCGCAAAAGACATAGACGCCGACCGAATAGAAGACTCCTCTATCGAGCTAAGGCACATAGGCGAGCTTGGTATTTATTCTGAATCATGGAAGATAGTGGCAAACCATACCCAGCTTGTAGCTTTGACCACTGCCGCGATTAACTCAAACCCACTGATAGTTCCGCTTACTGCTGCCCCGGTTAAAACCGCAACATACATTGGTGGCCCAGTAATCGTTTACGCGCGAATCCAGGTCAGCGCTACTCACTCTGCGAACAACGCAATCTTAAGACCCGCTATCTACGTAGACGGCCTAAGGGAGTCGTGGGTAGACCTGGAAATCGGTGCGCTAGAGCATAAATCAATAAAGCTTTTCTATATGTTTGAGGCTACTGAAACGGATCACCTCATCGAGGTAAGGGCCGACACCGCGACCACCACTGCGGCAGACGTTGAGGTTCAGCAAGCGCATCTAGAAGTCATATCGGTGAGGGTGTAATGACAGCCTGGAACCCACCTCTAATCACGCACAACGATCCATTCTCTGCTTCAGTTATTGATGGTGCGTTTGATGATCTCGCCTCGTGGTCTGGAGGGATTGGCGACCACCAAAGCGGTCACTCCAATATACGGAATAACAGATCCATCCCTGCAACAAAGTTCAGCTCAGGCACGACCTCGAAGGTGTGGAGAAACAACTACACCGGATACAACACATATCTCCTTTGGAGTAAGGGAGCTACGTCTGGGCCGACATCGTCCGCGTTTACCGATCCAGTAACACAGGGAAAGGTGTACGACATTCCTGGCTCATCGATCAACTTCTACCTGAGGAGGGCGGTTCCAGCCAATCGCTTAATCATGGAGTCATCGATCCACTTCTGGCAGGCCAGGGAGGGTAATTATTTTCAGCAAACAACAAACGGACACTCTGAGGCCATTTTTGAAGTTATCCTCACAGGCTATCTGGATGGTGTCGCCTTAAGTTCTCTATCTAGCCGAAATACAAGATGTCGCTATGCGATAAACCCAACTGCGTCTACAAATAAGAACTCGTTCTCAAGAAGGGGCTTTGACGGTAGCTTTTGGGGTGTAGCGGCTAGTACAGTAGAGGCTGGCCTACACACGTTTAAGGTGACTATGACGTTTAATACCTATCGAACCCTCGTTGGCACGGTCAACGACAAGTGGATGCTTAACCACATTAAGGGTGGACCGCCTAATACCTCTGTAACAGCAATCTATATTTAACCAGGAACCATCATGGCGTTTGAGGATCAGAACCTGTTTGGCGACCCGATTACGGAAGAATACTTCCGCCGCAAGGCATCTTCGCAGATAGCCCCAGCACAGATTAAATACGCCCAGGCGCTAAGCCAGCTTGATAGCTCGCCCATGGCCTCTGGCAACATTATCTATGGCGAGGAAATCGCTGGCAGAAACAGGGCTCGGCAGAACATTGCAACCGGCCTTGCCTCATCCATTGCATCGGCTCAGTCTGGTGCTGAGTCTGCAAACATAGCGGCAGCAGCAGACCAACGCACGAGGGCCAGGGCTGAAGACATTGGCTTTGAAGACGCCCTAGAGAGAATGCGGTGGGGCGCTGGCACAAAGCTACTTCAGATGGTGCCTGACATTGCTGTTGTAATGGGCTCTCTTGATGAAAAGGCGCGGGAAGCAACCGGCAAGGGCATCGACCAGCTTGTTGACGAAGAGCAGAAGAAGCTGGCTGAGTTGTCGATTAAGCGAAACCAGGACCCAACGCGCGCGCTGGTTGGTGGTGGTGGTTCAACCGTCTACACTGACCCTACAGGGGCTCGAATTGGCGGCTTTGGCCCCGCAATTCATCAAGAGATGAAAGAGCGAATGGCTCGCAAGGAGGCTGGCACTCCATGGTATGAGGGGGTGCCAGCGGCCGGTGGGCTGGTCGGTGGGCTGGCTAACCTTTCGGCGGAGGAAGCGCGAGCCATGGCAGCGAACCCGGAGCTGTTGCAAAGGTGGATCGACATAAAGAATGATCCGGCTAGAGGAATCCATTACCCATGGCTTGCCAGAGAGGAGCTAGAGGGCGGTCTGAGTCGTGAGGACCTCGGGAGGATGAGGCGACTGGACCCGATCTTTAATCCCGAAAGAGCGCTTGATAGGGTTCCTGGGCGAGAAGCGGAACAACCCGCCTCGCCTGTTGAAACCAGCCTTAGGCAGGCGAAAAGCCCGGAAGAAGCTCAGGCCGCGCTACAGGGCCAGGGCCTTGGGATGAAGCTAAACCAGGACGGCACTGGAAGCATCTCGCCATCTCAAATCCCATCCGACGAGCAGATAATCGCGGAGGGCAGGCGACAGGGCCTGGATGATGAACAGATCAAGCTGGCGCTGAATGATGCTAGAAGGGCCAGGGGCGGCGGACTTTCCCCGCTATCCGGGCTGTCCGGTGCAGGCGTTGGTGGTGGGCTCTATCGCACAGGGAGTAGATAATGGCTGTTCAGGAAACAGTAGGACTGCGAGAGCTTCAGCAGTATATGGATCAGGGGTGGGCCCCAAGGGCCGATCCATCGGTATATGGCGAGGGAGCAACCCCAGATTCGGAGATGCAGTTTGCGATCAGTAGCAAAGACGATCTCATGGACTGGCTCAATAAAGAAGCCTATCAAGGCCGTCTTAACTTTACGCAGCAGGACATCTACGACTTCTTCATTAAGCCCGAGGAGCAGCAAGCCGTTGAAAGGGCTGATGAGAGATTCAGGGAGCTTTCCAGTCAGGCAGCGGGGGCGGCGGGTCAGAGAACCGGCCAAATGGCTAGTAGGCTTGGCCTCGCCGGAACCAGCCTTGGTCAGCAAATGGGCAAGACCACAACCAAGGGTCTGGGGAGTCTGTCTAAAAGCGCTGGGCTAGAGGCAGCTAGGCAGGCTGCAATCAGCGGGTTTGATCGACCCGGTCGAATGGGACGCATTGAGGGCCTGAAGCATGCTTACCAAACTGGAGGAACCACAAGGGCGGGCTTGGCTAGAACGGGTGGTGCAACCGCAGGAACTCTGATTGGAAGCGGTATTTCCCTTGCTCTGGCAGCAGCAAGCACTGGTCCTCAGGCCATTATCACAGCACCGCTTGCTGCGATTATCGGCGGTATAACCGCAGCCGCATCTACTGCGGTTGGTGGTGCCGCTGGGCTGGCAGCAGAGGCCGACATGCTTGGCACCATGCGTGAGGGTCTTGGGAGGTTTGCGGGAAGGAGCGCTACGCCAGGATCGTTCAGAGCAGCCCCAGGAACGCCCACTTACGAGGGTGCCACCTTTCGCACTGGCGGCTCCAACCAGCGGGCGCTGATGGGGGCATATGGTCCCGCTGAAGGCGAGTCAGACTCTAGCTTCCTTTTTGGGTCAGCATAAATGGCATCAATACCAACAGGATCTATATTCGGACCGACCCTGGCAGGGGCGATGTCGGGCGGATCTGATCCGTTCAAGAACACCCTTCAGGCCGTTGGCGATGTCCCAAGGGCACTCCTTATTGCACAGTCTCTATCGACAAGGGGGCAGAAGGAATACGACAGGCGTCAGGACGTTAAGCTTAAGCGCGCCGAGGTGGCGGCAGTTATTGCGAAGAAGCTTGGTTACGGCGGAAGTGAGCTTGATGCAATCTTTAAGGAGTTTGCCACGTCTGACACACCAGCCAGGGGAACCGGTGGTGGCGGCGGTGCTGCTAGACCCGCCGACACGACGTCTGGGGCTGCTAATGTTGGCGAACTAAGAAGGCTTGCCAATGAACTGAATCAAAGGGCTCAGATAGAGTATAGGCCGGGTGGAGTAGCTGGCACTTGGCCGCAAAGCCGAGAAGAAATCACCGAAGGCGAGAGCCCTAGCCACTACAAATCTATATCTAGGGCCACCAAAAGCGATCTTGATCTGCCCTCTCGATACAGTGCCGCAGAAGATCAGCGCGCAAAGATGGGTGATCTAGAGGCTGCGCTTAACTCTCTAACCGGCGAAGGCGGATCTATTGAGCGGGCAGAGGCCAGGATTAAGGCGCTTCAGGAGAAGGCAGAGTTAAGGAAGGGCAGGCTTGGCACGGACGACTCTGTTGAGCTTAAGGCCCTTTTGTCCGAGAGGCAGGGCCTCAGGTCCCAGGTTGGCGTGGCAACCAGTCAGCTTGAGGAGGCGATGAGATTTAAGCCAGACATGGGGCTGGAGAACCCGGCCACACGGATTGGCCTACCGGCTGACTACATACTTGATCCATCTATGGTGAGCTACATAGGCAGTCTGCTTAAGACTGATCACCCAACGGCCAGGGAGGCTCTTAACGTAATTGGAGTAGATCCAAGCGTAACCGCAGAGGACCTCAAGGGCCTTGGCTCAGAGGTAAGAACCTACAGTAGAAAACTAGCTAAAATATATCGAAAGGATCTGACCGCTAAGCGCGAGCAGCAGGCCGAGCTTGGGCTCGCGGGAAGGATAATGACCATAAAGGCTAGGTTGGCTGGCGTTAGGTATCCTGGCGACAACGCCGATGCGCTCGCCAAGGAGCTTGCAAAGCTTAGTGATGCTGAAGTCACTCAAGCTCTGGCCGATATAGAAACCGATCCCAAGTTTAGTCACGAGCTAGCCCTCGCAAAGACTAGAGCGAATCAGGTCACAAAGGTCATCAATGAGTACACGGGTCTGCACCAGAAGGGCACAGGAACGCCCACAGGCACCGGCACCGGACAGCCTTCTCCAGCCACAACCAAACAACTCCAGGCGGAGCTTGAGGATCTTAGGGGTGAGGTTGAGAAGTATGAGAAATTGCAGGAAGGCCCAGACGGTAGACAGCTTTTCCCAGACGAGTGGGAGGCACTGATTCTCGCCCGAAGGAGGGTTGAGAACAAGCTTCAGGAGTATTACGCAGCGTCTAACCAGAGAGATGTTCGATTCCCCACTGCGATGAATGCCGCTCAGCACGCATGGGACAAAAAAATGAACATGGAGAAGGCCACTCAGTTCATGAAGCAGCAGGGCTTCGGGGCGCAGGCCTCGGCTAGCCTTGGTGCGTTCGGCAGGCATGGTGCCTGGAACAAACGCGCAGCAGAGGAGCCAGCAGAGGCTGTAGTGGACTTCACTACATTTGAACAGTGGTGGGGCGAGCAAGACAGGGATAAGCAGGCAGCGTTCGACAGAATACTTCGATCAACTGCGAGCAGCGCCAAGCGAACTGGGCTTAGCAAGGACGCGTATCTGGAAGATGCTAAAAAGAACATTGAGTTTACCGATGATGCGTGGAACGCAGCCGGTGTTAAAGAATATGTGGCTGGCTTTTATGACGTCGCCGGGGAGGGTGGTGCCGAGCGAGATCCAATGATCGTTCCATCCGATGCAGAGCTTGGCGGCGGAGCCTATCAGGGGACTAGCCAATCAGCGGAGGATGTGTTTGGAGATAAGTATAGGCCTAGCAGAAATGTCACAGGTACTGACGTAACGCCTGAACGAGTCAGGAAGAGATACAACGATATGCTTAGCACATACTTAAAGCATTACAGGGACGATGAAACCGGTCCTGCGATTGAGGATGAGATATCCGAATATGTGGCAGATCACCCCTACGAAGACCTAGCGGAGGCCTGGAAGGATGCGAAGCACCTTCACCGGCCTCAATGACATCCCAAGATGGCTACAAATGAGCAGGCAGAGCCGCTGTTCGACTTCTCGGGCTTTTCGCCCAAGTCAGAGCCGATAGCGCCAGATCCGTTTCCCGGAGGCGATCTGGTTCAAGATGTTCGTTCTAAAGCCCTAGAGGATATCAATGCTGGTGCGCCGAAGCAGCACGAAGGCCTCTTTGACTTTAGCGGATTTACCCCACGCGCCCTCGATACAGAGGACGAGCCGCCGATGGTTCATGTGGAACCGGGCGCTCTATCAAGGCTGTCTGAGGAGGAAGCCTCCAGGCGCATGCCAAGGCAAATGTCTCTTGAGCCGTCGATGCAGGAGATTGAATCCATCCATCCGGCGCTAAACAGCCCTGAGTATTACGAGAAGCGCAGGGAAGTCGCCAAGCGCTACAACCGGGCCGACAGCAACGAAGAGCGAATCGATATCCTTCAGGGGTTTACCAATGAATGGATGCCAGCAGCCCTAAAGAGGGCGACTGGAAAAACTGACTGGGGTCTTGCTGGCGCTGGCAAGTTTGCCCTAAACAGCATCGCCACAGGGGCTCAGTGGCTAGACAACGTATCTGGTCGCTGGGTGCGAGCCCTGATAAATACAACCGCAGAGGATCGAAGGAAGGAGATTGCTCAGGGATTTGTAGATGTGCATAGCCCCTCCGACTGGTGGGACAGGTTCTCAGACCAGTACAAGAAGGCTGACGGCGGCATTCACGGAATTGATTCGGACGGGGAGCGGACTTACAAAAACGCGCACCTGATCCTTAGAAGCATGTCCTGGCTCCCGGTAAACAAGCTCGGAGACGAGATAAGTGAGAGGTGGATCGGCGGCAAGGACTTTGGCGGAACGGGCAAGGAGCGCCTTGCTGCGATTGACGCTGAGGCCAGCAACCTCTTTCAGTTTGGAGCAGACTCGCTATCCGATCTCGGCTTTGGGCTCGGTGGGATAATGGCGGAAATAACGCCAAACTGGGCTAAGCACGAGTGGGAGGAGGGGGTCGGCTGGAAAGAGTATATGAATGCTCGTGAGGAAGCTGCTGCTGAAGGCAGCGTGGGTGGTCACGAGTTCATAGGCCTAATCGGTCAGGTCATGTTTGACCCGCTTATATTTTTGAAGGCCCCAAAGATTGCCTCTTTGGCTGGGGTTAGAAACACAAAGTATGGCGCAGGTCTTATTGATGAGCTTCTTGAGAAGGAGGTGAGGGCCAATCTTCAGAAGCAGGTGAGGGCTGGGAACCTAACCCCAGAGGAGGCCGCTGATGCTTACCCAAGGCATTTGGATGGAGCAAGGAGCAGTTACGGCAAGGAGCAGATTGACGCAGCGAATGTGGCATTCCAGCACGAAATGCCCAACTTCTACGGCGTTGAGGCTCCGCGCATACTGAGCCAGCTTAAAAACCCAATGATGGGTCACGTCGTAGACGACATTCTTGAGGCTGCTGGCTCGAAGCTTCCATCCAGGAGGCCGGGAAGGATCGACACGTCCCCAAGGAAAGAGGGCCTAGACATAGAGGATGCCCTGACTAAGGACGAGATAACAGAGCAGGCGGCGATGGAAACCTATCGCGCAGAAGAAGCCTGGGCGGAAATCGTAAACGAGTCCATTCGCCGCAAGCAGGTTCCTAAAGAGATCAACGTCCAGTACAAGGGCGTAGACGTTAAGACGATGGACAACGTCTGGGCTGGCTCTGTTAAGTGGGAGACTCCGGTTCGGTTCGGCAAGGAAACTGCGGAGCAGGCGTTCAAGCGAAACAGGATGCTTCACAGCATGGATAACGTCAGGACAAAGATGGTCCTGGGGTTGATGAAAAGGTATCCATACCTTGAGTCGATGCGGAGGACCGCTGAATCAATCATCATGCTTGAGAAGGCTCAGCCAATGGCGTCCAAGCGCGCTGTTGGGGATGTGAACCGCTCCGTCTTGGTTGACCTTGAGCGAGGCATACGCGAGGGGAGGATAGAGAGAACGCCAGAGATTGATGCAACTATGGCGAAGCTGTCGGAGATGGGGGATCAGCCATCTCAGCTTAAGTGGGCGACATACGCCCCGAAGGGTGTTGCTAGGCACGGGGTTCTGCATCAAGCGGCCTTTAGAAACGCTGAAATGATGGAGGTTTATCGCCATAGAAAGGCGACTCTGAGCGCCCAGGATGCTTCTAACTTTTACGACAAGGTTAAGCGGCTTGGCGCGGACGATGAAACCCTCAGGCTCGCAGTCCTTTTCAAGGAGCTTGGACGCCACGATCCAGCAACCGCTGGCGTAATCGAGAAGATGTCATCTCTTGACAGAATAGATCAGCTTTATCAAAAGGCAGTGGACGGAGATTTCGCAGAGCTTCCCCCTCAGTTCCGCTCCGAGATGGAGGCAATCGCTGCCGAGCATGGATTCCTGGACAACTGGATGGAGGCCGCTAGATCCGCAGAGGAGAGTTATCTGTCAAAGAGGTCCACCAGGAAGGAGGCGTGGCAGACCATCCGTCGCGGGATGTTTGATCTTCGCAAGTCCATGAAGAACACGCTTGCCGACATCTTCGCCAGAGAGTCAGAGGTACGCGTCCTTAACGACATGGTTCCCGTAAGGACTCAGATCCGTGAGTTGATGGGTTGGCGTCAGGAGTTTGCAGACCTGATTAAGAACAGGGTGTGGACTAGCGCAGACACCTTTGAGGAAGCCATATCAAGGATCAATGACTTTAGGATTGAGCAGACAAAGTCCATTGACGAGATGATCTCTGGAGGAGAGGGCGCTGACATCAACAGGGTCTTTGAGGGATACCGTCGTGACCGGATTCTGCCAGAAGGGACCAAGGAGGACTGGTCGAAGCTTCGTGATGATATCTGGGATCAGGTAAGCAGGGTCATTGGAGATGTAAGAGATCCAAAAACCGGAAAGCAGATTGGACTAAGCGAAGTCTGGATGGACTTCAACGACATGCGGGCAAGGACCTGGGCCGAGTGGCACAGGCTTCCCGAAGACATGGCGAACGCTTGGTACGCGCATACCTACCGCAACGAGTTCCCGTTACAGGCTGGTGTGAACCCGGAAATGGTGAAGGAGTTCGGCAGGAACGTGCTGTTCTCCCACAGGGAGACGGGGAAGGTCGTTGATTTCTACGAGGCGGCTCGGACCCTGCGACTTGACGAGGCAAACAAGCTGGGAGATGAGCTTGGCAAAATTGAGTCTCAGATGGATGAGATCACAAAGGCAAGGGATGTCATTGATGCCGACCTAGCTGCCATCAAGAAAAGGTTTGGAGTTGCCGTAAGGACTGAGGGTGGTGGCCCAGACCCGCTAAAGAGGCTGGGTAAGAGATGGGACATGCTTCTTGAGGAATCAAAGAGGCACACGTCAAACCTTGGGTCGCTCACGACGTCGCATCGTCACATCGCCAATCAGATAATCGAGCTTGCTCAGAAGCAGTACAAGCTAGTCAATCGTGCTGGTGATGAGATCAAGGCTGGAGAGATTCTTCGCGAAGCTCCAGTTCGCGGATCACGGCGAAAGCCGAAGTACGGCATAGCTGCCGACCCAAATACCGAGTGGGGGCTATATGGCAATTCGTGGGAGCCAAAGATTCCGGGTTCGCACGGAATCCCGAAGCTGTCGATAGGTCACATAATAAAGCGGATAGAAATGGCTCCGAAGGAGGAATGGCCCGCAGCCCAGCTCGATATATTTGACGACTCTGGACGCCTTAAGGATTGGGAGGCGAACACATACGCGATTGTCGATGAAGAGGGGCGTGTGATTGGCGCTCAGCTTGGCGGCGAGTCGATGGGCTTTGATCTGAGCGAGATACCGAAGCCCCTTCATGGCGCGATGGATGAGCTAAGGGACGCTGGCTACGCAATGAACATTGATGGGAGCGTAGTCCCTGGATACGACGCATCGCCAATGGCGTTTAGTAGCGCAGATGACCTGTCTCTGTGGGTTCATGGAGAGGGAAAGCTAATCCCCTTCCCCAAGGGAGATAAGCCAATAACAGGCCTCATGGCATCTCCTCCAGAGGGGCCGAGGGGCCTAATCCGCTGGGACGATGAGCCTGTAAAGCACACGGAAACCGGCATTACTGGCCTTGATTGGGCCTCTTTTGGAAAGAAGATAGACGAGCTTGAGGGCGCTCAATCGGTAGCAAAATGGCTAGCCAAGAACACAGATGACGAGGCATCCAAGCACATTCTTAGGCTGATCATACCGGTCCTAGATGACGCCAGCATGACAGTCCGCGTTGGCAGGGGGGGCGGGGACGGGGCACCATGGGAGGTTCTGGACGGTCGAACCGCTATCGGGAAGGCTTCGGCAGACAGGACAACAGGCAGGGTGGCTGTATGGCTTAGGGATGACGTATATGGAGATGGTGGCCTTACCGTCGAGACTGCCGTCCACGAGCTGCTTCATGCTGCGACACTTCATCGTCTGGAGCTATCTACGCTTCTCAAGAATAAGGGGAGCGCCCTTTACGTAGCCGGGGCTGAACTTCGTCAGCTTCTTGGGGATATAGGTGAATACAGGATAAAGATGCTTGATGAGTATTTGAAGGAGGATCATCCGCCTTCATTCCTAGACAAGGGCACCGCCCCAACCAGCGGCAGTCAGGCTGAAATAGACCTCTGGCTAACAAGCCCTGAGAGCAGGTTTCTCGACAAGATTGGTGGTCCCGATGAGATCATTCCGAGCGAGCTTCTCGCTTGGGGCTTAACGAATAAGAAGTTCCAGGACTTCCTCATTGGAATGAAGATCGAGGGTGAGAGCGCCTGGACTAAGTTCGTTCGAATTGTTTCTGAGCTTCTGGGGATTAAGTCGAACGAGGTAAACGCCCTCACCGAGCTTCTTCGTATCACCGAAGACATCGTAAAGGCTCCCACCGCTGACCTTCAGAGGAGCATGTATGTCGGCGGCGACCCCGTAATAAAGGCTCAGCAGCAGATCAGATCCCCAGAGTTCCAGCGCTGGTTCGGTGACTCAAAGGTTGTCGATGAGGCTGGCGAGCCGTTGAGGGTTTATCATGGGACGATGGCAGAGTTTGAGGCGTTCTCTCCTGAGTTTGTTGGGACGAGATTGGGCGAGCCAGACACTCTGGCCGGAGAGGCGTACTTCTTCGTCACCGACAAGGCTTCGGCTACCTACATTGGGACTAGGGGGAGGATAGATAGGCTTCCAGAGTATAAGGGGTTAGAGGTCTACCTAAAGATTGAGAACCCGATGGAGTGGAACCCCGCCTCTTTTGGAGATCCCGACCGACTTAGCACCAAGGTGATGGCTGAGCTAATCCCACGAGCCAAAGAGCTTGGACACGATGGAGTCGTTTGGAGAAGCCCCCTCCTTGGCGACACTTACGTCGCCTTCAAGCCCACCCAGATTAAGTCCACCCGCAACGTAGGCACCTTCGACCCCAAAGACCCACGCATCTTGTTCTCTCGCGCAGAGCAGGGGCTAGACCCACTCGCCTATACCAAGTTTGAAGACGGCAAGGCAGTCATTGGTGTCTTTGAGAATGTGAAGGGGCCAGAAGCCTTCACCGCCCTGATGGAGGAGTTGGGCCACATCTTCCGTCGCGACCTTCCTAAGCAGGACATGGAGGTGGCGGCAGCATGGGTCAGGAGAGAGCTTAAAGATAAGAAGGTGGTCAACGAGAAGACTGGCCGATGGAGCGAGCTTGCAGAGGAGGCGTTTGCCAGGGCCTTTGTGAAGTGGGTGAAGACCGGGGAAATGCCGCCCGGATTCAAGAACCAGTCGGCGCTCCGGGAGGTCTTTCAGAAGGCAAAGGACTGGTTGTTTGATGTCTACTACGTCATCACAGGAAGAGAGAAGGGCAGGGTAAGGGCCTTCTTTGGGGAAGATGCGCCAAGGCATGTGAGGGCCGGTCTTCCCCGAACTGGAAAACCAGCAAAGGAGATCAAGGTTACAAAGGATCTTGAGGCTGTCTTCCACAGGCTGCTGGACCCAGAGAGCCTTCGCGGTCAACACTCTCCGCTTGTAAGAGAACTTGACGATTCACTGGTGATCCTCAGATCAGCAACAGATGATCTGTCTGTAGCCTTTGCGTTTATGAGGGTACAGGCCTCTCTTAGGGACCTGTCTGGGGCGGCAGGGAGGACGGAGGATGAGGCAGATGCTCTTCTTGCCGATCTCGTGTCCAAGGATGTGGACAAGGTTGCCAGGGCAAATCGCTCCCTTGATGCCATAAAGAGGCAGGCTTCTGGTCGGCACAGGAAGGCCCCCTCGCTAGCGGAGCTAGGCAATAAGTCATTCAGGACGAGGGCCGAGTTAAGGGCCCAGTTAAAGAAGGATCTGACCGAAAGGCTTGGCCTTAGATCCGATGAGGTTGATGAGCTTCTCACCGAACACAGGCTGCGCGCCGCCCTCTCAAGCATCAAGGCAGACGCAAAGCTTGCCGAGATTCCGCCCGCTGTGCCGAAGGCTGCGGACGATGTAGCCCCGATAATCGAAGACATCGCTCCCGCTGTTGATGAGGTCCCATCTGGGACTTCGGAGGCCAGTGTGAGGGCCGAGGCTGCTGAAGTCCGTGCTGCGATGGGGGATCGCCACACTCGCTCTGTCGTTTTAGAGACGATTAAAGAGGTAGCAAAAAGCAGTGACTCACCGATCCCAACCTTTCACAAGAGGCGGGGCAATCGCATTGATGTAACCAACATGGGGGGAGTGGATGTCGCGGTAAAGATCAAGAAGGCCCTTAGGGATAAGGGGTTTGAAGCTAACTGGGCCTCTGGTCAAATCGGGGAAGAGCTTTTGGTGGAGTGGGATACGGCTGCTCCCGGCGTTGCGGAAATCCTTGGTCGGGCTCCAGTGCCACGCCCAACGCCAGAGCTTGATGATGTCTTTAATATCGTTCTCCCTATCGCTAAGGACTTTAACCTTAGGGGGTGGAAGGACAAGAGACACAACGCCACGAGCAGGGTTGGTGGCTTTAATAGAGGTAGGGGGTTTGTTCGGCTTACCAAGCTCTCGTCTGACAAGAGGATGTTTAAGGCCCTCGCTGAGAAGCTGGCTGACGATGGCTTCATCGTAATACCGACCAAGACATCTACCATTTTCCCTGGCATGGACGTAATGACCCCAGCCCCAGTTAGAGGGCCAAGGCCATCTCGGGCCGAGGGGGTAGAGAAAAGCATGTATAGCGGGCCAGGGATCTCCCAGGCTTACGATGACTTCTTCGGAGACATTAAGTCTCTCGAAATGAGGGCAAAGAATTACGAGGGCAGGCTTCAGAACCAGCGTGATGGTGGTGAGCTAACCAAGAAACAGCATGCTGACAAGCTAGAGAGCGGGCGAAAGAGGTTTCACGATCAAAAGGTCAGCCTTGCTCAAGAGTGGCTTAAGCACAGGGATGAATTGCGGAAGGCTGCTGGTGGCGCGGAAGTAGCGGAAACGCTCCCACTCCCACTCCCGCCCAAAGCCCCCACGCCACCCACTGCAAGACCGCATGGTGAAAGAGGCATTAAGGCCGATATAAGAGTTGCGAGCATGGAGGGCACTCGCGGTGGCCCATACACGGTAACTCTAAAGCCTGGATGGCTGACTCCTGGGAAGTTCAGCAAGGTTGAGGCCAAGAACATGCAGGCACTGGAGCGTGCCGTCCAAAAGGCAACGTGGCAACCCGGTGTGACCGTTCGAGTGAGGCCGCCCAAGAAGGTGTCGGGCATGGACTTCGTAAGCGAGAAGTATCCATCGCTTCTTAAGCACATGGCCAAGGACTACGTTAGTAGGCACCCGGCCATGGCGAGGCGAGAGGTCCGCATCAAGGATCTTAGATCCTTCAACTCGAGAAAGGCGACCGAGGCAGCTAACACATTCGATTCTGCGTGGGCCCCAATACGCGGGCAGATTCAAGACTTCGCATACAGAAACGTGCCCCTTACAGAGGTCAACAAGATTGTTAGCGGACTGAGAGCCTCAACAAGGGACCTTCTTGATTCTGCTTATCGGCGTGGGGACCCACGAAGAACAGCTCCAATGACAGACCTCAATGCCGCCCTGGTCGGGTCGAGTCGTGAGGAGGTGGCCAGCTCACTAGGTAGATTTGAATCGGCTATTGCGGGGGCAAAAGAAGAGGTTCTAAGGCTATCAAGGGGGATGGACGACGCTGACCCGTTGCTCCAGGATGCGGCAGACATCGCAGCAATCAAGCCAGCGCAGGCGTCCGATGAAACCGTTCAGCGCGCCAGGGATGCAATCACGTGGATTGATGGTCAGATTAAGGATCGAGAAACGTTCATTCGTTCTGAACTTACTGGGGCCAGGAAGGAGGCCAAGAGGGTAAGGCGGGTCGTAGATGGTGAGGAGGCCGATACGGTTCTTGGCGAGATGCTTGGCAGGGCCGAGGGGGGTATACGGGTAGTTGACGCAAAGAGCGAGCTTCAGCGGGCGCTAGATACCATGGCACCCCCAGGAAGAGAGATGGGCCCGAGGGCGAAGGTCAAGCACGACATCCCTGATGTAACGAAAGATCCAAAGATTGTTGTTACTCAAATCAGCAAGCAGATGGACGAGATTCTGGACAACATGCCAGAAACCAGGGAAGCGATCATGGGTGCTGCGAAGGAGATGGGGTACGACCTTCGCACTCCTGGCGAAATGTGGAATGTCATTCTCAACGCGAAGAAGTGGGCTAGGTCATATGGCGACGAGCTAACCCTTCGCAGGGAGATAGCTCTAGAGGCGTTTAGGCATGACGAAACCATGCGGATCTACGACGGGCTTGATCGGGCTACGAAGGGAAAGGTCGAGCGACTGCTGAAAAATAGAAAGCTGTATGGGGTGGCAAAGGATGCCCCGCCGCAAATCAAAGCTCTGGCTAAAGAGCTTGGGATGATTGGTGAGGAGGAGCTTTTTATTACGCTCAAGCGGGGTCGCGTAAAGGTGGGCTCGAAAGAAGGGTTCACCGATGAGCAGATAGAGAAGGCGCTGAAGGCTGCAAGCCTTCTTGATGACATGCTTGAGAAGCAGCTTAAGGAGATGACCGACGCTGGCATTCTCGTCGGCAGGGACCCCCTGATTCTTGCTGATATAGACATCCTTAAGGCGGAAAGGACACTCTCCAGAGATCCCGCAGAAAGGAAGGCACTAACCAAGAAGATTGTAGAGGCTGAGGCCAAGGCCAGAATACCGTTTGATAAAGAAGCCTTCCTGACCAGGGCCAATATCGGTAGCTATATACCGCACATAAGGACAAACATTGCGAGGGGCAAGACGGCAGCGCTTCTTCGCGGTGGCATGCCATCTACAAAGAAGGGTTTCTTTGAGCATCAGCGGACAAAGGCTTCGGTCTTGGACGACATCAATGAGCAAAAGAGAGACATCATCTCTAAGGAGGATCTCTATCACAATGCGATGGAGCTTGACCGACCTGCGTGGGGCCCTGGTGCCCCGTTCTCCGGTATGGACCCAGAGCTTGTAAAGCAGGCTGCGCTGGAGGGAAGGCTTGAGAGCCTGTTTTCCGTTGATGGCTGGGAGAGGGCTGTTTCCTGGTCCCGTAACAACCTTACAGGCAGCGAACTCTATGAGTTCTTTGAGCCCGACTTTAAGATCCTAACTGAACGCTATATCAAGGAGACGAATCGCAGAACCGCTGACGCCATCTTTGCCAGAGACATCAGGGAAATGTTTCCGGTCGGTGAGGAGATCGCAAAGATGGTTGAGGGGTTGTCCGTTGCTGCCGCCGAAATAAGGGCGAGGGAGTTCGGGTACTCACGCCTTTCCAAGTACGACAGCGTTCAGTCAGCCACTGGCATACCGCTTCCCAAAGAGCTTCAGGCCTACGAAGACGCAATCATGACGATGCTCAGGGACCTCTCGCCAGAGGAGGTGGCCTCTACGCTGAGGGCGAGGGGAATCAGTGTAGATGTTGTTCACATAGAGGCGATGAAGGGGATGCCGTACACATACGCCCCAACCCCATATGTTGAATACCTTCGATGGATCAATAAGCCCGATTGGGCCGCTGGCAATTGGTGGATGGGGTGGCTTGATGGGTTCCATGCAGTAGCAAAGAGCATGGCGACCATATCCAGCATCGCCCACATCGCCCTGAACGTCAGCGGAAACCACGCCTCAATCGCTCAGAAGCTCGGCGCTGGGGTGTTCAACCCAGCCAATCACGCTGATGCGATGATGATCTTCTCCAAGCTAACCCCGGCAGACAAGATCATGTTCCATAAGAAGGTGGGCGTGAAGCACGTTGATTCATATGTAACGATTGGCAACTACAGGAAGACTGTTGGCGAGTGGCGAGAGGCGTTCGATATCGCAGGCATCTCAGAAGCACCGTTGAGCAGAATGTACCTGGAGGAGATGGGTGCAATCGGCCCAGGAAGGACGAGTCCACAGCTAGCTGGCGCTGCCGCTGGAGCAGGCGTCGGCGCTGCGCTTGGAGGGACGTTTGCTGGCCCAATCGGAGCCGCTGCCGGTGGATTTATAGGCCAGTATCCAGGAGCCCTTCTCGGTGAGATCCTTTCTCACGGGTTTGCGTCAGATGCCGTCAAGGGAATGAGCGGCCTATCTAAGGCTGGAGAGGCTGTTAAGCAGGGCTGGAACCGTGTTTGGTTTGAGGAGATGGACGCCTTCCGCAAGGCGATTGATGTGGGAACCGCCAAGGGGGCCAAGAGGTCGGTTCAATACTTTGGAGAGCGCGCTGTCGGGATGACCGCTGCTGGCGCTATCGGATCTGTCTTCGGCGCGCCGGGCGTTATAGCATCCGCGATAGCTGGCCTATCTCTGCCTAGCTACATGAGGATGATGACCGGACTGAATCAGGCTGCTGAGACGCAGGCCAGAATCACATTGGCTGTCGGAGAGCTTCGTGCGGGGAAGACGCTAGAGGAAGCTGCCGCTTCAGTTGATGATGCGCTGCGAAACTACTCGCACCTGACCCCAGTGGAGAAGCATACGTTCAGACGCCTGTTCTTCTTCTACACATGGGACGCTGGAAACATGCGGTTCCAGATACATCAGATGATTAAGAAGCCAAGGCAGGCGGCTGTCTTTGGTCACTTCCTGAACGGCATTTTCAAGGGGCAGTTCAACGAAGAGGAAATACAGGCGATGCCAGAGTACCTCCGCTGGCAGATCATGATTAGGACCGGCCCCGCAACAGCTTGGTCCCTGAAGGGCCTGCCTCAGCAGGCGTTTATAGAGATGCTTGGTAGGTGGTCAGACGGTAAGCCAGCGGGGTTGCTGATGCGCGCACGCCCAGACCTGCTAACCCTCTTTGAGTTTTTCGCTGACAAGAAATCTGTTTACTACGGCAGGGGCTGGGACGAGCTTTCCAACGTAAAGCAGTTGAAGGATGCCAGCCCGTTCCTTAAAAAGGTTGCCGGTTTCCCGGTAAAGAAAGATTCAAAGACAGGCAAGTGGGTTGCCTCGCCAGGGCAGCGGCCAGTCTTTGACAAGAATAAAAAGATCATTGGTTGGAAGGACGACTATCGGGCTATGCACCCTGAGAACTTCTATCTAATGACCAAGCTTCCTGGTTATCGAATCATCGGAGAGCAGCTAAAGCTTCAAAAAAGTACCTTCACATCAAGGGCGACCGAGTACGAGGACCCAGCAGATGCGGCCACTGGATTGCAGAGGGCGATGGCGTTCCTGACAGGGAATCGCCCATACTCTCTCGACTTCGAGAACCAGTTGAAATACTACGAGTGGGAGTTTCTAGAGGAGCTTCAGAGGCAGATCAAGATTCAGGACAAAACATTTTTTGTGGACATCAAGCGCGCGGTTAGGAGAATACCCCCGAAGGACGGTGAGCTTGAGGTGCCGTCTTACGGCAGGTTGCCTGTTAAGAGGACGCCTGTTGAGCGAGAGCCCATTGATAGGGGTCGCCTTGAGCAGTTAATGCAACAGGCTCCTCAGTAGGGGATTGTCTGTTAGGGTGGTTAAAACCCCATAGACCCACCGGCTGTGTATCGCTTAACAGTTGGACAAGGGGCAGGAGGAAGCGATGGTCTGGGCCGTTACCCAAAGAGACAGCTTCGCCTCTGTCAGTGCTGGAGCGACTACCGCCGTCACGCCAATAAAGACGGCTGATGGTTCAATAGAGGCTGCTGCGCTATACGGCTTTCAGCTTTCTGTTGATGCTTCCGCTGGCGCAGGTCACTCAGCAACCGTGAAGGTATATGGGGAGCTTGCCGCCACCTACCTGTACCACGAGTCAGAGATTGATCTCAGCGTAGACACCCAGGCCCTGGTAATGCTGACCAGCGCGGGAACTCGAAGGACTGCATCGGTTCCCATATTTGATGCACCACATTTCACAATCAAGGACACTGGTGGTGGTGGTAGCAAGACGTACACAATTCTATTTTTTACGAAACTATTGGAGTAGATGAGAGATGAGTTACAACACTAGGGAGATCTGGATTCCCGTAGACGATTTCGTTGCGCCCATTACCGGCACCGGAACCAGTAGCGCCGGCCCGTTACAGGCTGGAGGCGGTGCGATTTCTCGTGGATACCTTCATGGGGTTCGCGTAAGGGCATCGAACGTCGATCCTCAGAACACCGCCATACCGGTGAAGATTTATCTTGGCGCGCCAGGGGCAGGGCACCTGATATATAGCGCTACATACAACAACACCACAGCAAACAACGGTGGCATGGCTGACCATGTAGACCTGCTGGATGCGCCAATGGCTTTCTTTACCCAGCCCCAGGTCCAGATCGGCCCCCAACAGGGCTCGGTGGACGACACTACCTACACGGTAACAATGTATGTTCGGGCTATATCGTAGAAGAGTATGAGCATAACGAGACTGATACCGGGTGGAGACACCATCACAAGGCTCTCTCCTGGGGGCGAGGCGATTGCTCGCGTTGCCCCCGGAGGTGAGGCGATTGCTCGCAGTGTTCCCGGTGGGGAATCGGTTACAAGGATCATTCCACCCACTGCGGCAGAGGAGGCAGGCGACAGCTTTGCCTCATACATAAATGATATAGAAACGCTAGCTGCTTGGTGGTCGCCAAACGCAAAGGAGGCAGGGGATCTTTCCGACGATGCCGTGGCAATGACGCAGCTTGGCCCAGACGACAATCCAGACCTTCTCGCAGTGGTGGCCTCAACTGGTAATTTCCGCGTAGTTGAAGACAACATTGGAACAACAGATTCCCTGACCTCTGCCATTGAGTCGATTCAGTCTGACGCATCGAACTTTGTCGGCATCGACTCAGGAACCGCGCAATCGACCGAACTCGCTGATTGCCTTACTCGAACTACTGGAGCGAAGTCTGGCTTTGCGTTCTTCAAGAACGCTGGGGCTAATTGGGGTTCCGCTAATTACGGAAACATATTTCAGTTTGACGGGGACAGCAGTTCAACATCTGCCGACTTAGCTGGGCACCTCGCTCTAGGTTTTTACAAGGGCACCGCCAGCCTTGGCAAGATTAGGATGAGCGTCCCGCAAGAGCTTGGCATTAACGGCGCATCATTTATGGTGGTTGATGCGTGGTACTTCATTGGCTGGAGGCAGACCGACACTCACGACTTTACAATTTACACCGCCAGGGTAGGCGTTGAGTGGGCCAGTAGGCAGGAAATATCTGGCACCTCAGACCACAGCCACGATGGGCTAACGCTGGGCTTGGCTATGAAGAACTCTGGGGCGCAGCAGTGGGACGGGTGGCGCTGGGGGCCGATTGGGTTCTTCACATCAGACATAGACGAGGACGGCCTTGAGGCCATCTTTGAGTCGATTGAGTAGCTATGACCAACCGATTAGACCCATCCACTCTTATCAAGGTTGCCCTCTGGTGCATCCCCGTCCTGTTTGGCCTTGGTGCTATGTACCAAACGATGCTTGGCAGTAGCTCGGACGTGGCAACCGTAGTCGCAGACCTGGATAACCATGAGTCGCTCGACTCGCACCCAGTCACAGGGGCCAAATTAGAAACAATTGTAGTAGAGCAGAGAGCCCTTCGAGATGACGTGGCAGAGCAGGCGATCTCTATCGCAGCAATTTGCCAAGCGACCGGGGCACAGTGTCGCTGAACCACCCTATCCTGGCCCGCATTAAATCGCTTGGAATGACCGCTTACACGGGCGGCAATTTCAATCTGAATGTGGTTGGCATCCGCAAGAAGCACGGCACCGCCAACTCGTTTGATGACGCGCTTCACGTTTTGTTTAAGGATGGACGTGGTCAGTGGCGCGACCTTTGGTGGCCTATCACCACTGAGCCTGGGCACCACTACCTGATGAGCAGGGACAACCAGCTAAACCCTGCCGGTACAGCCATACTTATTCCAGGGCAATACAAGGGGGCCTACCGCATAGATAGGCATGGTAAATCGCGCTACGAGGCGCTGTGTCAGCGCAATGGTCCGGTGAGTGTGTGGCGCGACGGGAACCTTGATGAGAAGGTTGATTACGGGCATGACGAGCAGAGCGGATACTTTGGTATCAACATTCACGCAGCGTCTTCTTCGCCGTATAGGAGGGATCAGGTGAGTGATGCCATCGGTGTATGGAGTGCAGGGTGTCAGGTCTTCAAGGAAACATTACACTTTCGTGAGTTCATGAAGGTGTGTAGAAAGCAAAGGTCTGAACGAGGCTGGGATAGTTTCACCTATACGTTATTGGATGAGTGGTAGTTATGAACAAACAGTATCTCAACCCAGGGCCAACGTTTCTTAGATGGCTAGCTGGGGTGTCAGCTCTATTTATACTTATGTCTCTTGTTCTCATCCAGTGGCAGGGCTTCTCGGATGATGACGATAGCTCTATGGATGACGACGACAGTTCAATTGGAGAAGAGTGATGAAGATTCCCGATAAGTTGAAAAGTAGAAAGCTAATCCTTGCGGTTGCTGGAGCAGTGCTTCCGCCCCTGCTGTCTTACCTCTCGGCAGAGGTTGATATGGGCGAGGCGCTTCGCTTGTCCTGCGCTGCGATCATTGCTTACTGCGTCAGCCAGGGCTTCGTTGATGGGAAGACCATGGAGGGGTGGATACCCCCCAAGCTGAAAGATGACGGCAGTGAATGACCCCTATAAACTGCTAACAGTTTGTCCAGGGTGTAAGGGATACTACTGCACAGTATGCGATATGCACTGGTCTGATTGCCCATGTCGTGGGCCAGAGGAAGCTGATGAGTAAACGCGATAGCCGAATGAAGAAACGGGCCGACGCCGCTCGTACTCTGGAGAAGCACACAGGGCCTGTGATGCTGATGCTTGTCAATGTCTTGGGTGATTTGGCCGAGGAGGTAGAGGGGCTCAGGCAATTCGAGCAAGACGCCGCCTACGCTGCCGAGCTTAGCTATCGCCTGGACAATGCTATCCCCTTTGGGGACCCACTCCTTGAGGCCTTGGACGGAATCGTTGTCTTCTTCGTAGCGCTTGGTGCCATTGGTATCTGGCGTGCGGCTGCGCGATCAGAGAAGCTAAGAGGTAAGAGGCTGGATCGGCTGAAGGATCGTCTTCAGAAGCGTGGTCCTAAGATGGCGGCGACGGCGCGTCGTCGCATAGAACGTCGTATCAAGCGGCTTGAGAAAGGCAGTTAGCTATGGCTGTAAATAAGACAGCGCTTCTCGCTCAGTCAGCGGATTCTGTTTATACGATGGTTCAGGATGCTGACTCGGGGGATGCAGTCGCCCTCCAGACCATCCTTGCTGCCCCGGTTAGGGTGTTCGCCGTTCAGATCGATAACACTAACAATGATACGGAAAACTGCTGGCTAAAGATGTGGACATCAGGGACAGCGGTTGTTGGCACAGATACGCCAACGGCAATCCTTATGGCTGATGCAGCCAGTAAGCTTCAGTACACGTTTGATACTGGCTTTGTGATGAGTAAATTGTATGCAGCCGTGCTTACAACCAATGGCACCGCTGGAAACGCGGCACCAGAGGGCGCTGTAACCATAAGGTTTATGGTGGAGGACTAATGGCTACTTATAAAACATCCCCATTCACAACCGACCTCCTCACCAAGCTGACCAGGGCCACGGATGTTGTTGCGGCCGGTGCCGCTGACGTAACTGGATCTAGCGGCGCAGTGCATGTCATACACATTCTCACCGCTGATGCGGCGACAAGGTATGTGAGCCTGTTTGACTCAAACACTGTAACTGCGGGGTCTGCCGATGTTCTCATCCCCCTGGATGCGTCGGGAAACATGACTGTCTTCATAGATGAAGGGGTCGCGTTCGGCACAGCGGTGTCTGTTTCCGCATCAACCTCTCGCGATGGCACTGGAGATCCGTCGAAGGTAGACCTCTACATTATGAGCCACGACCTCTCCTGATCCAGAACGAACAAACGCCCGCCAAGGATGACGGGCGCTTGCAATACTGGAGAACGGATGAGCCCCTAGAGGCTACGTCGTTCACTCTACTTCGTAAAGGACTTCCGGGCATGTACCGAACAGGTCCTCTGCTGGAAAGACGCAGCAGCCCAGGTCATACAGCCTCATAACGCACGAGGATTCAGCAAGAACCCCCGCACCCCTTAGCGTATCTATCTCAGCGACAGCCAGGATGGGTCCGTTGTTGCGCTTGAGAAGCAGCAGGGGGCGTTTCCCACACGACTGCGCCTGAGACATAGCCTGTGACCAGAAACCGCTTAGCGGCCCTGTCAGGGGCCTCCTGAATAACTGTGAGTAATCAAAGCTTTCGTGCGCCTTGCATTCTATGGCGAAGGGGAAGGGGAAGGGACCGACAAGTTCAAACTCGCCAGCCCCAGCTACCCCGTTCTGTCTATCAGTTGGGTTCCTCTTTACGGTCCAGTCCTCGCCAAGCCATTCGCGCAATCTCTTTGCGATAGCCCGCTCGAAGTTGGCTCCCTTGTTCCTGCTCTTTCTTCCGCCCATTAGACAAAGCCTCTCGCCCTCCGCATCTCATTAAACTTAAATGAGTTGTTAGGCTTCTTATCCATTCTTACCCAATTCTCGTACCCACACTCACATGACTGATACCAGAATGGGGGAAGCCTGAGCCCCTTTATAAACTCCTTGTCGTCCATAGAGCCCTTGTCTGCTGGCTTGTGCAGCAACCAATTGCCATAGGCGTGCTTGTGTTTATTCATCTTGCACGGTGAAGTGCGGTGACGGAACCCTCTGCCTTGCAACGGCCGGCGCGTTCGACATGGTCACTTCCTGGCTATCACACTCTATGCTGATAACTCTTACGTTGTACTTCTGCATCCAGAGCAGCAGCTTCATCGTAACCTCTCTGATCTCATCCTCTGGACCACTGCGCCTCAAAGCATCAAGCGTTGGTGGGAGGCCGTTATCCTTCTTTGCTGGCACTGTCTCACTCTTTATACTCACTGCTGCGACCTTCTTTCTTGTCGGCAATCTCTGTCCGTGGTTGGCTGGCTTTGGCTTACCGTCGCCGCCTCGTGGCAGCTTCCCAAGACCGTGCTTGTCTCGATACTCTCTGCACGCTTGGTAATACTGGCTTCTTCCCGACCTTCTACCGTGGTCTGACATGATCTTCTCATAGTCGATAAGTGTTGCGGACGGGTTGTTGTTTACGAAATCTCTCGCCCACTGCGTCATTGACGACGCCTCGTTTGGGTTTGTGTAGTTCAACAGTCTATGGGTCATATCTCGCCTCCTTTGTTGGTGGGCTCTCTGGGACTTGAACCCAGGACCTGCCGGTTATGAGCCGGATGCTCTAACCATCTGAGCTAAGAGCCCTGTTAATTAAAATGCTGGTTTGGCCACCTTCTAGGCAGGTAGCCCGTTCACCAGTTGGACTGATAATGAGAAAATGTCCAACACCAGCAGGCATAGCCACTGAACCCTCTGCATTCTCACAATGACATGACCTCTAGCCTAGAGGGGTGCGGTGGTCCTTAGAGGTAGGCTAGAAGCCAAGCTCATCTTCCTGCGACTCATGCTTAACAAGCTCTGCGCTAGACACAGAGGCTGCGTGGGTTCCGATGTCAGTGACCTTATCAACCAGTGTTTGCAACTCCTTGACATCCATCTTGGTTACGTCCTTGCGTCCGAAGACCTGAACATAGATGTCTGGGTAGTCGTTTCTAAGTCCGAGTGCCGTAGAGATAAGGTCAAGCTGCCCGTCGCTGCTTGTCTTTTCCTTGACAAACTTACCGTCAATCGGGGCGTCGATAACATCGTTGCCGACACGGCCCTCATAGAAGGTGTCTTCGTTTGCTATCCCGGCAATCGGCACAGACGTTTTGTTTATCCTGTCGTTGTCCACCAACTCCTTGACCGGGACAAAGAGGGGAAGCCTCTTCGACAATCTGTTTACAGCAGTCTTCCTTGCCATCTCTGCGTACCACGTCTTCCAAGCTGGGCTTCCTGGAGAGGCAGAGTTCTTTCGGATCTTCTCAATGTCGTGACGCCATGCGACCTCGACCATCGGCTGCTCCCAGTCTTTGCAGGTAGCTATTGCGTAAGCAGCCCGCACCTCACCGATCTCATCTGGGTTATCTCTGCACTCCTTGTGATGCAACCCGATGTGGTAGCCGTCAGGGTTCACATATCTTGCGACCTCAAACTCATCGGCATCGTACACAGCGAAGGTATCAATGTTGATGCCACGCCTTGCTGCCATAGTGATTACACCACCCCAGCCACGGACAAACTCAGCCCTTCCCTTGTAGGCAATGATATGCCCCTGGTTGCCAATGCCAGTTGGGTCCAGCCCAAACTGACACGCCTTGTAGAGAGCCAGGATAAAGCTATCTGCATCGCAGCTTCTAAGCCTTTTGTCCTTCTTCCACATGGACAGAGCAAGGGCGCACAGCCTGTCCTCACTAAGGAAGGCAGTAGACACCATTGCCAGCTTTGGCTTGGCCTTCTCTATCAGTGTGACCATTCCTGGGCCACTGATTTGGTTGGGGTTATTTATTCTTTGTATGCTCATTCCGTCTCCACAAAAACTTGTCGGTTAGTTTCAACGACGTGCGGCTCGACAGCGGCTCGCACGCCTTCTGGGAGAGACTCAATCCAGTCATTGAGACTTCCCCTTACATCAAAAAACTTAAAAGGATCGACACCGTCGTGGTGCTGAAGCTCAAGGAATGCCTCTCGCATTCCGTTATCTTTCTTGCCACGATCCCATCTCTTGTACGTCTTGTTGGATGGGCCAAGCCGCACGCCACTATCAAGCTCAAGCACGCCGGTCCTTGCCTTGAGTCGGTCGTTCAGGCCTGACCTGATCTGCCTGCCAAGCTCACTGATTCTCTGCGAGTACCTGTAAAGCTCAGTGTCATCCAGGTATTGAGGCGCATCCGGCAACTCGACAACGCACTTGCTGCTGTACTTGCACCTTCCACAATGCTCACCGGGTCGTGTGTCGTAGATGATCTTCTCGTCATCCATCCGGTCCTTGTCGTAGCAAGCCTTGAAGATTGACTGAGCCAGAGAGCGCCACTCTTTTGGGCTTCTCTCGATCATGTGCCCCTTCTGATACCTGACATTCCACCAGACAAACCTGACTAGCCTTGCGTCTGGGTAAAGGTCTGCCATTGCAGCGCAGTAGGTAATGGCTTGCACGTCCTGCTCTAGCTTCGCATCGGATGGTAGGCCCCACGCTGTCTTCCAATCAAAGAGGACAAGCACTCCGTCTTCATCAACAAAGGCCACGTCTGGTTGCACCCTCCAGAATGTCTTGCCGTCTGACCTTGATGGGTCCCAATCATCTCCACGGATAGCCCATGTTGGGGCAATGTCCCATTCAACTGGAACACCACCCTCTCCAATCTCGGAGACATAGCTCTGCTCAGCAACGAAGGCCTCTGGGATCTGTAGGTCAAAGGAAAGAAACCGATTCATCAGACGCTCTGACGCAGCCATTTCCTCGCAGCTAAGACCATCCATAGCCGGGGCATCGGCACCAATAAGGTGTGCATAGATCATGTCATGGACATGAGCGCCGACCTTGTACCCGCCCCAATTATCTCCAGGCTCTCCGTTGCGAAGCCTTAATGCCTGTGATGGACATGCTGAATCAGCATCAAAGATGCTCTTGCTCCACAACATCTATGCCTCCGTAGCCTCTGTTGATCCGCCCTGTGACGTTGCAATGGCTATCATTGGTGAGGCCCAAGCACATGCAGGGCATCCGAGGTAGTAGCCAACGCCACTGCCACCAGATAGCTGCTTATTCTTTACGGGAACCTCTACCTCCATGATCTGTAGGCACCCGCAGTTTGGACACTCAACGTCCGCTGCAATTGCGGTCCTTTTCCTTGTAGCTAGCTTTGCCTTCGGCACCCCGGTAGGGACGCAGTCTGGGTTCAGCCCATGATTTCTAATGTCTTCCATATGTTCTCCTTTCTTTAATTTATTCATTGCCGGGTCAGTATCTGTCCCGCGTAGCTCAGTCAACCATCCAACCGTCTGCCATGAGCGCTTTCAGATCCTTGTATCCAACCTCGACAACCTCCCACGGGTATCCGGTCGGAGACATTCGGAAGTGGATGTTCTCCCCACGCCTGATGATGTACCCCCCGTCTTCATTCTTGTAGACGGTGCCAATCTCTAGCGCGCTGGCTGAGTTCTTCCTAACTGGTAGCCGGTCTTCCAGGCTTGTCTTCGGCAGCATTCTTAGTGTTGCCGCCTCTCTCGATTCGTTCACATTCCCTCCTAACTATCGGGTGCCAGTATGATTTCACTGCATCTCCCGGTTTGTAATTGTCCCAGGCCCATTGCCTCATATCGTCTATCTCATCCTCACTGAGGTGCTGAATATAGAGCCCGCGTAATGGCGACTTGCTGCTATCACTCACGTCCATTTGGCTTCTCCCTGAAGCACGAGTGCCTTGCCGACAATCTTCCCACCGTAGAGATAGGAGGCGACGGGGTTAACCCGAAGCCCCTTCATCAACCCATCCTCATCTATCAGCAGTTGAGCCCCGGTGAATGTCCTGACTAGCTGGACATAGCCACCACCAAAGAACTCCTGGGCTTGCTCAATGGTGGGTGAGTCGTCCTCATCATCAACGAACAGTGTTGTTAGCTCAGGGTCTTCCTCGCTAATGGTTTCTGCCAGAGCCTCCAGCGCGCTCCATTTGGGACACGTCATGTCGAACTCTTTACCTATCTCATCAAGCCATTCCTTTACGGTCTTCCTTGATTCCTTGCTGATAGCCCCTTCCTCGTTCTCTCTGTCTGGCCCTACCGGAGCCTCCATTACATGTATGAAATCAAACTTCATGTTTCCCCCTTGATGGGCACCGCCACAAACGGCTCCCTTGGATTGGCGGCGTTCGGGTCTAGTGCTGGTCTGTGCGTTCGCTTCTTACTCACACCTCCTCCACAGGCGTTGCACCAGTCAACGTCGGGGTTTGGTACGTCTGGATCACAGACGGCGCAGGTAAACCTCTCTTTGGCCTCCTGATTGGCTATGTCTGCATGCATCATCAGGCTGTCTAGTTCGTTGAAGCTCATGCTTCCCCCTTCTCTGGTGCCAGCTTCTCTACGATAGCTTTAGCTAGCGCACTGCTGCGAAAGCCTCTACCCATCTTCTTCCTCGCCTCTGTGGTGTCAGCACCAACGTGGACAGCCAGCA
>Ga0208029_1000203_pt1 | contig 41530 bp, 40 predicted proteins | sample MalvireepMed_s12_FD_184242 | JGI IMG/M metagenome (GOLD analysis project Ga0208029, IMG submission 184242) | Marine viral communities from the Global Malaspina Expedition - Malaspina viral metaG DeepMed_s12 (SPAdes) (version 2) | ecosystem: Environmental > Aquatic > Marine > Oceanic | place... | reverse complement strand
TTGAAAAACAGTTTTTGATGAAAAGTACTTTTCATCAAAAAACAATTACTATTTTTAACAATGAAATTAATATTTAAAAACGGTCAACTCTATTCAGGGAAGTTCAATGCAGTGTTCAATGTTCAATAAGCAGTTTTTTTCTTTGTAACAGCGTAACTACATAACAGCGTAACATTTTTACTTTCAACTCAAAGTGGCAAAGGTTCAAAGTGGCAGAGGGACAAAGTTATAAATTTGGAAATGAGGAAATGAAAACCGAAGTCTGAAGTCGAGAGTTGGGAGACAGAATGCAGTGTTCAATGTTCAATAAGCAGTTTTTTTTCTTTGTAACATCGTAACTACATAACAGCGTAACTTTTTACTTCGGGCTTCGGACTTCCAACTTCTCTCTTTTCAATCAAGAGTCAGGAATCAAGAGTCAAGAAAAATCTATATTTTCTTTCTTTATTCTTGTTTCCTTCCAACTCCAGACTTCTCTCTTTCTCAATACTTCAATTTTTAAATTTTTCAATAAAAAAAGCGTTCAATAAGCAGTTTTTTTCTTCGTAACAGCGTAACTTTTTACTTCGGGCTTCGAACTTCCGACTTCTGACTTATCCAATTCTCTCTCGAATTTCTCGTTTTAATACCAAAAAAAAGAGCTTCAATAATTACTGAAACTCTTTAATTAGCTAATTCGTTGTTATTAAATATTTAAAATATTCATCATTGCAATAACAACGAAGCTAGCCACCATCCATCTTACCATTGCAAGGAATTGCTATGGCAGGATTATTCGATTTCCATATGTAGACATTGCGATATTCCATAAAAAATCAAATAATGTTAAAATAAAAGACGTATCTTTCCTTTGTGTTGATAATTATATTCTATATTCAAAATTTAATCCTTCAAAACAATAACTAATGGGTAAACCCCATTAATTTTAGGGCTACTCAGCCTTCCATTTTTTATTAGATACGAAAAAAATAAAAAGGTTGCGTGGCAAATTGTATGCTGAAAAAAGAAATAGTATTTTAGCACGAAACAAAAGAATACAAAGAAATGAGTTCGGAAAAAGATGCAAAGTTAAAAGCACTAAAGCTCACTTTAGACAAGTTGGATAAAACCTACGGTAAGGGAGCGGTGATGAAAATGGGAGATAGTGTTGTGGAAGATGTTGATGCTATTCCAACAGGGTCTATCGGACTGGATATTGCGTTAGGTGTTGGCGGGTATCCAAGAGGTAGAGTTATAGAAATATACGGACCAGAATCTTCTGGTAAAACAACACTTACGTTACATGCTATTGCTGAGGCTCAAAAAGCTGGTGGAATTGCTGCCTTTATAGATGCGGAGCATGCTTTTGACCGTTTTTATGCACAAAAATTGGGGGTTGATATTGATAATTTAATTATTTCTCAACCAGACCATGGAGAGCAAGCTTTGGAAATTGCCGATAACTTAATTCGTTCAGGAGCTATTGACATTGTAATTGTGGATTCTGTAGCTGCATTAACACCAAAAAGTGAAATTGAAGGAGAAATGGGAGATTCCAAAATGGGACTTCATGCTCGTTTAATGTCGCAGGCTCTACGTAAACTTACAGCAAGTATCAGCAAAACAAAATGTACGGTTATTTTTATCAACCAGCTTCGTGAGAAAATTGGAGTGATGTTCGGAAACCCAGAAACAACAACTGGTGGAAATGCCTTAAAGTTTTATGCTTCAGTTCGGTTAGATATTCGTCGTTCTACACAAATAAAAGATAGTGATGGTGGGGCTTCTGGTAATAAAACTAGAGTAAAAGTGGTGAAAAACAAAGTAGCACCTCCTTTTAAAGCTACAGAATTTGATATTATGTATGGAGAAGGGATTTCTCGAGTTGGGGAAATTCTAGATTTAGGAGTTGAGTTCGAAATTATTAAAAAGAGTGGTTCATGGTTTAGTTATGGCGATACCAAACTAGGACAAGGACGTGACGCTGTAAAAACAATTTTACAAGATAACCCTGAACTTTTAGATGAGTTAGAAGGAAAAATAAAAGAAGGCATTAAAGCAATGGATAACTAATACTGTTGTAAAACACCTTTAAGAATTACTTCGAGATAAGTTCTCAAAGTATGTAATAAAAATAAGTTTACCTCATTTCGATACAGAGCCCTTCTGTAAAGTCAGAATAGGCTTTGAGGAATCAAACCCTCTATGAGGTAGGAAATCCCGAGAATTTATCTTCTCGGGATTTTTTTATGGAAAAACGCAACCCTTTCATCCTAAATGCATCTACTAAGAAAATTAGTATAAAAAAATGAAAAAGTTTTTTGTTTTAATGCTTTGCACTTTTACTTTGCTAAGCTTTAGTTCTTGTGACTTATCGGATGATGATGCAACAAATTTTTACTACGAAACCATGGAAATTACAAGCGCTAATTTTCCAGAATATTTCGAGTATGGAAAAGTATACCCAATTGACTTTACTTATTTAAGACCTACAGATTGCCATATCTACAATGGTTTTGAGTTTAATCATACTGGTGAAACTGAACGTACTATCTTTGCAGTAGCAACAGTACTAGATAGAACCGATTGTGAAACCTTAACAGACACAGAAGGGACTGATAGTTTTGATTTTGAAGTAAGATATAGAAACACCTATACCTTTAAATTTTATATTGGAGAGGATGATAATGGCGAAAAACAATATCTTACTTATGAGGTTCCTGTAAGAGAAGCAGGCGAAGAAACTACTACCTCGATGTAAGTATACGAGGTAGCAAACAAAAAAATATTAATTAATTTCAATGCAAAGAGCATCGGCAAATTACACCCTCCATGAGGGATTAAAACTACTTAGCTACGAGTGAGTCTAGATAAACTCATAAAGCAATGTAAACAGCAAGATAGAAAGGCACAAGAAGAACTCTATAAACTTTTCAGTAGAAAATTATTTAGTGTGTGCCTCAAATACTCGCGCAATCAAGTGGAGGCAGAAGACAATCTGCACGATAGCTTTATGGTTATTTTTAACAAAATTGACACCTATAATTTTAAAGGTTCTTTTGAAGGCTGGCTTAAACGAGTTACTGTAAATACCGTGCTCCAAAAATATAGAAAACAAGGCGCTTTTGATGCGCTTCCGAACAATTTAGAAGATGAAGTCTCTGTAGAGGTTACTACCGATAATGTTTCATTGGATTATTTACTGAAACTTATTCAAGAATTACCAGATAGATACCGACTCTCTTTTAATCTATATGTACTAGATGGATATTCTCACAAAGAAATAGCCGAAATACTTGGTATAAGTGAAGGGACATCAAAATCTAATTTAGCACGTGCTAAAATGGCTTTAAGAAATAGGCTTGAAGAAGATAAAAACTACCTCAGGGGAAGCCCACGAGGTATTCAAACAAAAAAAATATAACACATTTAACGTAAAGTGCTAGTGAATAAAGTAAGACGGATTAAAAAAATAAATTCAGTATAAAACACTTTCTTTACAATAATAAAATAAAATACCTATTGGTATTGAAGTTAAAATGAACGACAAAAAAAACATAGAACGCTTATTCCAAGAGAAGTTTAAAGACTTCGATACTGCTCCACCAGAAAATATGTGGGAGCGCATCGATGCTTCTTTGGACAAAAAAGCAAAGCAAGACAGAAAAGTAATTCCTATTTGGTGGAAACTTGGAGGTGCAGCAGCTATTGCATTATTGATTTTATTTGGAGATTTATTTTTTAATTCTTCTGAAAACACTCTTCCTAATTCAAATATTATTACAAACACAGAACAAGAAACTAACAAAGAAAACGGAAAAAATACTCTTGACGAAAATTCTACTATAAAAACCAATGATGCCGTAGCAAATAGCGCTAACAAAACTAGTGAAGAGAAGTTGACGAATAGTGAAAGTAACAATCCTAAAACAGCAATAACAAATACAAATTCTGGAATTGCAGTCCAAAATTCTTCAGATGGAAATACTGCTATAAAAAACCCTAAAAAACCTGACGAAGAATCCAATTTGGTTAAAAATAATTTGGTTGCCACTACAACTCCAGAGAGTAAGAGTGAGAGTGAACAAAATACTGTCAACAAAAACATTATAGAAAAACAGTCGATAGCAGAAAACAATACGAAAGATGAAAGCCCTTCTGAAAAGAAAGATAATAACGAGAAAAAGTCTTTACTAGATGTTGTTGCAGAAATGGAAAAAGAGAAAGAATTGGTAGCTGTTAAGGAACCTAAAAATTCAAGATGGACAGTTAATCCAAATGTTGCTCCTGTTTACTATAATTCTTTAAGTAAAGGATCTCCTATAAACAGCGAATTTTCTTCCAATGCTAAAGAAGGAGTTATAAATATGAGCTACGGAATTAATGTAGCTTATAATGTAAGTAAACGTTTAAGCGTGCGTTCTGGTATTAACAATGTAAACATGGGCTATAGCACCAATGATGTTAATTTTGGCCCAGCTGTTTTTGGAGCCTCACAATCGCTTTCCACTATAGATTTTAAAAGTAGCGAAACCTCATTAAATGTATCTAGTAGCGATAAGTCTCCTTCCTTTAGCCCGAACTCCAATAGTCAGTTTGAAGCTAAGACTGAAAATGTTTCTGAAGGTAGCATGAAGCAAGAGTTTGGATATATTGAAGTTCCAATGGAATTAAAATACCGATTGGTAGATAAACGATTTGGAATTAATATCATTGGTGGGATGAGTTCTTTGTTTTTAACCAGCAATGAAGTTTCTATACAATCCAGCTCTTTAACTACAGAGGTTGGAGAAGCTAATAATTTAAACGACCTAAGTTTTAGTACCAACATTGGAGTTGGTTTGGACTATCAATTATCAACAAACTACTTTTCAATTTAGAGCCTATGTTTAAATATCAACTAAATACATTTTCAAGAGAAGATGGTGGTTTTTCGCCATATATCTTAGGGGTGTATACAGGACTGAGTTTTAAATTTTAAAAAGTTAAACATAACATTTGACCTTTTTCTAAGCAGCGCCTTTTTGATTGAATTGACGCATGCTTTGAGAATAAACTACCTCGAGGTAAACCTACAAGGTATTCAAAGGAAAATAATTTAATCCATTTTAGAGCCCTTCGGTAAACTCAGTAAAGGCTCAGGGGAAATAAAACCCTGCTTAAAAAATTAAAAATAGTTGGTTAGGTTATTTGCTTAATTGCATTTTACCTAAAGAAAATCCCTTTCCACTTGGAAGGGGATTTTTGTATTTAAGATAAATGATCATAAATAGCCTGCCTAGCATGTAACTTAATCTGAGTAGCATCTGAAGATTTTAAACCATGAGTATTCAAAAATTTCATAACTATAGCGCGTGTTCTTCCAGGAGAGCCGCTAAAGAACTCATATGAAAAGCGTTTTTTATTATCTAAAAACACAACAGGAACAATTGGAATTTGATGTTCAATAGCCAATCTAAATGCTCCTTCCTTAAATTCATCTAAAACAATATTCAAATCGTCTGGAACCCCACCCTCTGGAAAAATACATATACTCAACCCCTGTGTTAATCGGCGTTGTGCACTTTTATACACAGCTGTCCTGCTTTTAGCGGAGCTTCTGTCCACCAAAATACATACACGTTTATAAAAAAATCCGAAAATTGGAATTTTAGCTAGCTCCTTTTTCCCTACAAATACAAATGGATTTTTAGACACTTTTAACATCATTAAAATATCAAGCATGGAGGTATGATTTCCTATAAGCATATAACTTTCTCCCTTTTTTATTTCTTGGTGGCGTTTAATAGAAGGAAACAAAAACATACCATACAGTACAAAATTTGCCCAAATATTTCTTGCAATCCAAAAAAACAAAGGATATAATTTCTCGCTAACAGTAAGTATCAATAGGATTGGAAATAAAATAACAATCGGTATTGACATTAATAAATAAAACCAAACTCTATATAAAAGCTGTAAAAAACTAATTATTATTATTTTCACACGAATACGTTTAAGTCAAATATATTATATAATTATGAAAGAAATTGCTACCTAATAAACTTACGCTTTATCCACAAGCTTTTGTACAGGCAACTACTTTGGATATAAAATACCCTCTAATGAGGATTTTTACGGAATCAAAAATAAACATTTGCAACAAACTGGTTTATACTTTTCGTAAAACATCATACCTTTGTGCGACTGTTTAAAATAGAAAAATGGCAAGAATACTTACAGGAATACAGAGTACAGGAACTCCACATCTAGGAAATTTGTTGGGTGCTATTATCCCAGCGATAAAAATGTCTGAGAAACCAGAAAACGATTCTTTCCTTTTTATTGCAGATATGCATTCATTAACGCAAATTAAGGATGGAGAAACATTAAGAAACAATACATACAATGTTGCTGCGGCTTGGCTTGCATGTGGATTAGATATAAATAGGGTTGTTTTTTACAGACAAAGTGATGTTCCTCAAACTACTGAACTAACTTGGTACTTAAGTTGTTATTTCCCATACCAACGTTTAACATTAGCACATTCTTTTAAGGACAAGGCAGACCGTTTGGATGATGTGAATGCTGGATTATTTAGCTATCCAATGCTAATGGCTGCCGATATTTTGTTGTATGATGCTGAGATTGTTCCTGTTGGAAAAGACCAGATGCAACATATTGAGATTACTCGGGATGTAGCCTCAAGAATGCATACTCAAATTGGAGAAACCTTTGTTATTCCTGAAGGAAAAGTACAAGAAGAAACCATGTATATTCCAGGAACTGATGGGCAGAAAATGAGTAAATCGAGAAATAATTTTATCAATATTTTTCTCCCTGAAAAGCAATTACGCAAACAAGTAATGAGTATTGAAACAGACAGTACTCCATTGGAAGCTCCAAAAGACCCAGATACATGTAAGGTTTTCGGAATTTATAAATTGCTTGCAACGCCAGAACAAATAGTAGATATGCGTCAAAAATATGAAAAAGGCGGTTTTGGTTATGGACATGCAAAACAAGCATTATTCGAATTAATTCTTGATAAATTCTCCACAGAAAGAGAACGCTTCAACTATTATATGGAGAATCTTAATGAAATTGATGACGTATTGGCTGTAGGCGCTGAAAAGGCAAAAAAAGTTGCTAATGATGTCCTTGGAAGAGTACGAAGCAAAATAGGGTATTAAAACTTTTTGAGGGATTAAATTACCTCAAAAAGTTTGCCGGGTAATGGACGCACAACGCCTTTCATTTCCATTGATAAAAGAATAGCCGCTAGTTTATGAACTGGCATCATACAATCCAAAGCAATTACATCTAGTAATTGCTTTTCTTTTTTCTGCAAATAATCATAAATTGTTTGTTCATTACTATCCAACTCTACAAACAATTGTTTCTGAACCGAGGCATTAGAGTCCTCATTAAAATCCCATCCTAATATGTACACTAAATCGGCTGCTGAGGTTAACATATGCGCTTGCTGACTTTTAAGTAAGTTATTACACCCTTCACTATATTTATCGGTGCTGCGACCAGGAAAAGTAAAAACTTCTCGATTATAAGAAATTGCAATATCTGCAGTTACCAAACTCCCACCCTTACTAGCAGATTCTACCACAACAGTAACATCTGCCATTCCAGCGATGATACGATTCCTTTTTAAAAAATTATTTCGCTCCGGCCCCTCATCACTCCAGAAATCTGTTATAAAACCTCCATTTTGCATTATGGAATCCACGTATTTAGCATGAGATTTGGGATATACCTGATTTAATCCATGCGCTAAACAACCAATAGTTTGTAATTCATTTTTAATAGCAGCATTATGGGCACAGATATCTACACCATAAGCAAAACCACTAAGAATGATTGGATCGAATGGCGTTATTTCCTCAATAAATTTTTCACAAGCAGCAATTCCATACGATGTTATTTGACGAGTTCCCACCACACTTATAATTTTCTGATGCTGCTTTCTCAAATTAATATTTCCCCTACTAAAAATAAGAATAGGACCATCTATACAATGTTTTAGGTTTCTAGGGTACTCTTCTTCTTCATAAGAAACCACATCATAATTATGGTCTCGTATAAATTGAAGCTCCTTCTCAGCATCAATTAAATTGTTTTTATTGTTAAGCATACTCAAAATATGCGCTCCAATACCATCAATTTTAAGAAGGTTATTTCGCTTTTCTTTAAAAACTTCTTCAGCGCTACCACAATGTTTTATGAGCTTTTTGGCAGTTATATCCCCTATTTTGGACGCTCTGTGAATTGTTAATAAAAAAAGAAGCTCTTTATCCGTCATTTAAACATGTGATTTTCAGCAATAAAAGTACAGAAAAAATTCTACTGTTGATAAAAACTGAAAAAGTATTTTCAAATCAATTCGATTTTTTTACATCTTTGCTTTATGCGAATAGAAAATTACATAAGCGATTTATTATACCGATATGAATGCGTAACTGTACCTGGGTTTGGTTCATTTATTACACAGTATCAACCTGCAAAAGTGCATCATAATACAAATGCTTTCTATCCGCCATCAAAATCTATTGCCTTTAACGAGCAATTAAAATCTAATGACGGACTTCTAACAAAGTACATTGCAGAAGCGCAAAATATTAGTTATGAAGAAGCATCAACTAGGATTGAAGCTACCGTTCTAAGCTGGAGAAAATCTTTAATTTCAAAAGAAAAAATAGCCCTTAAAAATATTGGAGATCTTTGGTGGAGCGAAGATGAAAAAGTTCTTTTCCAACCTTCATACCATTTAAACTATTTAACTTCTTCATTTGGACTATCTTCTTTCGTATCTCCTTCCATCACAAGAGAGGAATTGAAGAAAGAAGTAGAAACATTAGAAGAAAAAGCTCCAATAGCATTTACTCCTGAACGTAGGAAAAATCGTTCTTACTTAAAATATGCTGCTGTATTTTTACTTGCCTTATCCGCTGGAACTATCGGTTATAAACTTGTTGATATTCAGAAAGAGAATCAAATTCAAGTAGCGCAACAAGAAGCACAAAAGCAAATTGAAAACGATATTCAAAAAGCTACATTTTTTGATACAACTCCTTTGGAGATCCCTTCAATTACTTTGAAAGTAGAGAAACAACCTCTTAAATATCATATTATAGCAGGTGCTTTTAGAGTTGAAGAAAATGCGGATAAAAAGGTAGATCAGCTTAAAGAAAGAGGATATGAGGCTGAACGGATTGGGGAAAATAAATATGGCTTACACCAAGTTACATACGCTAGTTTTGCTGAAGTTCCTGAAGCTTTAGATTTTTTACGAAAAGTAAAAAGTGAAGAGTCCAAAGAAGCTTGGCTTTTAGTAGATGAAAATATAGAAGACTAAAAAATTATAAAAATAAAAAAAGGGTTTTGAAATATTTCAAAGCCCTTTTCTTTTACATAACCAAACTACTAACTCAAACTATAATTTAAACCCAATACCAATTCCCGCAATAAATGGGTTAATATCTACCTCTGCGTTTACTACAGCTCCCAAAGCCGAAGTTGCATCTACTTCTACATCGGTACTTAAAAACAAGTACTTGGCATCAATATTAATAAACCAACGCTTGCTTATGTCAAAATCAATACCAAACTGCATTGCTGGAGAAAAGCTATTTTCATAATCAACATTATCGGCTATTGGACCATTAGCTGCATTATAAAAAATAGTATAATTAAAACCGGCTCCTACATATGGACGTACATTTTCTTCTACATTCCAATGGTATTGAAGTGTTAAAGTTGGTGGAAGTAACCACACATCTCCTAAATCTAAATTGCCTACAGCTGTATTAATTGCTTTGACATCATGATTGGTTGTTCCTAAAATTAATTCAGCTGCAATATTTTTAGTAAAGTAATATGTAAAATCTAACTCTGGCATAAAAGACTTACTTATAGCTGCATCACCTCCAATTAAACCAATATTTGCACTTTCATCAGGAGTTACTAATATCCCACGCAATCTTACTTGCCATTTATGAAAATCGTTATAATACAACTTCTCTTCACTCTCTTGCGCACATACAATACCAGATGCAAGCACCCCAAATACCATACTTAAAAATAATTTTCTCATTGTTTGAATATTTATAAATTTATGTGGTAAAATTATTACAACTCCTAAAAAATATTAATGACATAAATCATATCATCAGAAAAAATTCTTATGTGTACTTTAAAGTATTAATGTATTTTTATACAACTACTAACATCAAAAACAAATAAAAATGAAACAACTATTCAACTTAATAGTACTATTATTAACCGTCACACTATCCGCACAAGGAACCAAAAAACATTCCTTTTCAGTTGAAAAAGATATCCTATGGGCTAGTCCAAAAGGATATGATTTAACAATGGATATTTACACCCCTAATACAGAAAAGGCTACATATCCTGTGCTAATTATCTACCATGGCGGTGGATGGCTTATTAACAACAAATCTATTATGGATGAAATGTCTCAATACATTGCTTCTCATAGCGAATATGTGGTTTGTAATGTTAATTACCGTTTACTTACCGCAAATAATAATACCACCAACATGAATGAAATTATTGAAGATGCTCTGGGCGCTGTACTTTGGACTAAGGAGAATATTTCCAAATACAAAGGGAATCCAAATGCAATTGCGGTAACTGGCGATAGTGCTGGCGGACATTTGGCAGCAATGGTTGTAAATGCAAAAGATAATATTTCTGAAACAGGATTTGAGGCAGGAAGATTAAGTTTTACACCTTCTTATTTACCTCCAAATAAAACTCTTGAAGAGCTTAAAACTTCCGATGCCTTAGCTGTTCAAGCAGCTGTATTAAGTTACCCAGCAGTAGATATATACGCTGCCGCATTGGGAGACGGTGTTAATGGCTTTGAAAGTAGCAGTAATTTCTTTTGGCAAATGGGCGAGGCTGAGGCAAGAGGAATTTTTGGAAAAGATATTAACGTAAAAGACAATCCTAATTATTACAAAATTTGCTCTCCAATATACACCATACCCAAGAAAAACGACCGAAAGCTTCCTCCTCAATTTTGCCATGTAGGCTCTAAAGATCAAACTACCACCCCTGAATCTATTAAAGCATATGTAGCTAAATTGGAAGAAAACGGACAATCAGTAGAATATTGGGTTTACGAAGGTAGAAATCACGCTTATTTAGATTCTGGAAGTAATGAGTTTTTAGGAAATTCTTTTGAAAAGGATGCCATTGAGCCTATCCATAAAATTATAAACTTTTTAGACAAGGTATTTTATCCATAATAAGTACAGAAGAACTTTATTAAAACAATTTTCATATTGTGGTATTTGCTGATATCTTTGCATAAAATTTAAACAATGCAAGCAAAAACACCTAGTGAATCTAGAACCGTAATGACCGACCTTGTTTTACCTAGTGAAACAAACCCGTTAAATAATTTATTTGGTGGTGAATTATTAGCTAGAATGGACAGAGCGGCAAGTATTTCTGCAAGAAGGCATTCGCGTAGGGTTACTGTTACTGCCTCTGTAAACCACGTAGCTTTTAATCGCGCTATTCCACTTGGAAGTGTTGTAACTGTAGAAGCATCTGTCTCAAGAGCTTTTAATAGCTCTATGGAAATATATATTGATGTTTGGATTGAAGACCGAGAAAACGGACATAAAAGCAAAGCAAATGAAGCTATTTATACTTTTGTAGCGGTAGACGATACAGGAAAGCCAGTTACCGTTCCTCCTATTTCTCCAGAATCAAAACTAGAAAAAGAACGTTATGAAGCCGCTCTAAGAAGAAAACAATTGAGTTTAGTGCTTGCAGGAAAAATGAAACCTAATGAAGCAACAGAGCTTAAAGCACTGTTTACAGAATAACTTCTTATACTAAAAAATGCTTTGATAAAATTCATCAAAGCATTTTTTATATTGTTTACGCATTAAAACTAAATCACACGTTCTACATTCTATAAATCCAATTTGCTGGATTATCGGTGTGATTGTTATCATAAATCATAAATTTCAATACTGTTTCATTATTACTTGGGCTAGTAAAAACTTCTCCTATTTCTTGTTTGGTAACTACATTATCTCCTTCTTTTACATATACCTTTCCAAGATTGTTATATACAGAAATATAATTACCATGCTGAATTAAAACCGCCTTATTTCCTCCTTTTATTGCTTGTACTGCTAATACTTTTCCTCGGTAAATTGCACGTGCTTTAGAACCTGCTTCCGTTGCAATTCTAACCCCATTACTTTGTATAGTAACAGATTTTACAATAGGATGCGGTTGTTTTCCATAACGCATTTTTAAAACCCCTTTTTCAACCGGCCAAGGCAGTTTTCCTTTATTGGCTTTAAAATCTGTATCCACCAATTTGGCTTCGGCAGTTAAAGCAAAATTGGAAGATTTTGTAGCGCTTTCTCTGGTTTCCTTAGTAGTTTCCTTATTTGCAGCATTAGCTTTGGCAATTGCCTCTCTAATTAAATTATCTATTTGCCTATCAATTTCATCGGCTTGACTTTGTTTTTTGCGGATTTGAGAAGCATACTCACTTTCTTTCTCCTTAATACTTGCAATAAGTCCTTTTTGCGAATTTAATTCTCTTTCTAAAGTAGTTTGCTCTTTTTTATTTTCAGCAATTAAAGTTTCTTTTTCTTCGCGCTGTACCACCAAACCATTATTTAAATCTTGTAGTTCTTTAGTTTTAGACTGAATTTCATCGGCTTGTTCCTTTCGGTAATTCGTATACTGTTTCATATACTGAAGTCGTTTATAAGCCTGAAAAAAATCTTCAGAAGACAATAAAAACATCAATCTACTTTGCTGCGATTTGTTTTTATAAGATTTGCGAATCATTTCAGCATAATCGCTTTTTAATTCTTTTAAATCGTCTCGAAGTTTAGAGATTTTATTAATGTTATTATTTATCTGGCGACTAATAAGACTTGCTTGCTGATTGGTGACTTTTATAAGCTCTTTACGGATTTTTATTTTATGATCTAAATCTTCCACATCTTCCAAAACACTTGTTTTTTCTTGACGTTTTTGAGAAAGCAAGGTATTGAATTGTTGAATCTCTTCTTGTAAACGCGATTTACGTGCTTCTAATTCCTTTTGCTCATCACTTTGAGAATAGAGGGAGCCAAACGACATAAAAGCAATTAAAACGGCTGAAAATAAAAAATTCCGCTGACTCATATTATTTAATTTCTACTTGTTTAAATCCGCTTGGAATACTGTAAGGAAAAGAAACATCTCGGTTAAATTCAACACTATTGTATTCAATTTCAATTCTATTTTTATGCTCCTTATCTACCGCATTTATTTCAATCTCATTTGGTAAAATTTTACCATCTACCGTTTGGTAATTTTTATAATCTATGCTCAATAAACGATTTTTTGATGGTTGTGATATTTGCTGTAATGACATTTTAAAATACGTAGGCTCCAACAAAAATAGGGTTTTAAATAATTCTGATTGCTTTTCTGGCTTTAACTGATATTTATTTGCAACCGAAGAGGCATAATAAGGCTCTTTATTTAAGTCGAAAACTGCTTGTCCCAATAATAAGTTTTGTACCATCTCAAAATTTAATTCGGTTCCCAAAAGCTTATTTAAGTAAGAAAAATCACCATCAAAATAAGTATTGTCAAGTTTATTATAAAATGAAACTCGTGTTGGCGTAATTAAAACTTTAACCACAGAAAGTGTAGCGCTCATCCAAATAGCCTCATCTTTCTTCATTCTAATACTTACAGTAGTCCCTTGAGAGTTCTCCCCATCGGAATAATCAATTTTAATTCTTCCTGTAAGCGTTTCAAAATCCAATTCATTTTTATAATGATTCCCAATAATGCTTTTTGCTGAAAGGTTGCTTTTCAACTCTCCAACTCCAAGTACATTTTTAGAACCACAAGAAGTAGCAAAAAGTAAGATTGTTGTAAAAATAGTTACAGAAGTCTTTCTTATTATATTCATTTAAATCTTTTACTTATTAATTATTGGAATTTATTTTTTGCTGATATTCTTTGGCTTTCTCTACATTATTTAATCCATTATAAGCAAACACCAATTCATTATAAATATTGTTTTCAAGCTGTTTATTGTCAAGCAAATACCCTAAGCCTTCTTCTAAAACATTTTTTGCCATTTCAAATTTCTGAAGCTTATTTAGAGCTACCCCTTTTAAATAATAGAATTCTGGTTGGGTTGGATAATTATCTAAAGCTTCACTACTCACAATAAGCATTTCATTAAAGTCGGTACGCTGCTTTTGTTTTAATATTTGCTTTTTATAATCTTCAATTGGGTTATTTATAGAAACAGATTTCGATTCTGCTGCTGTATAATTATCTGCTAAAGCATTTATATTATTCAGCATTACAACTTTAGATTTTCGTTGAACAACCTCAGATCTACTTATTCCTTGAGCTTCCATTTGATCTAAAAGCCCCATTGCTTTTTCGTAATCTTTGTTTTCAATATATAAATCAACCAAAACTATTTTATAGTTAGAATTCTGTTCTGCCAATGTTGATGCAACTTCAATTGCTTTTTCAATATTTTGCTGGTTTTTATAACAATCTAACAATGCGTCCAAATACCATTTATTTGCAGCATCTTTTGAAATTGCCTTTTCAAAGTACGGTTGTGCTTCTACATATTTATGTTGATACATATAATTTAAGCCCAACTCATAATCTATAACCTCATTTTCTGGCTCCAGCAATTTACATTCCAACAATGCGGTAATTGCTTTGTCGTAATTTTCAATTCCCTTTTGCTTAAGAGATTCGTAAAAAAACTCTTGGAAAGCATCCTCATTTGCCTGATGAGAAATATCTGCATTCGTTTCTTGGGCGTTAACAAACATTGCAGTTGTAAAAACCACTAGCATTATTGTTTTAATACACCCTTTTCTTATCATAATTCTACGAGTTAAGAAAGTAAACTACCTTAGCACAAGCCTTAAAGCATTTAAATCTGGACTATCAAGTACAACTTTGAACTTTTTAACTTTCAACTTACTCTAATACCGAATAATCTCCAATACTTACATCGGTAAACTTTCCATCAAATTTTGCAAAATTTCCAATCATAGCATTCTCTAAATTAGCGTTTTTAATTACAGCCTGCGTCTGAATTAAGCTATTTTTTATTGTTGAATTTTCTACAACAGTATCATTCCCTAATGAAACATTTGGCCCAACAGTTGCATTTTTAAGTACTACATTTTCTCCAATATAGCATGGCTCAATAATGGTAGAATTTTCATTTTTTACTGAAGAAGATACCAAATCTTCTTTATCTGCTTGCAAAAACTGAAGCATTCTTCCGTTGGTTTCCACAGTAACATTTTTATTTCCGCAGTCCATCCATTCATCCACTTTTCCTGGAACAAACTTCTTTCCTTGCGCCATCATAGCTTTGATACCGTCGTTAATTTGGTATTCTCCACCGTGAATAATATTAGCATCCAACACTTTTTGTAATTCAGCCTTAAGTGCTTCCCCATGTTTAAAATAATAAATTCCGATAACAGCCAAATCCGACACAAACTCTTGGGGTTTCTCTACCAATCCAGAAATATTCTTTTCTTCATTCAATTCAACTACACCAAATGCTTCTGGTCTATCTACTTGTTTTACCCAAATAACACTATCTGCCGTTTTATCTAAATTGAAATCGGCTTTAAAAAGTGTATCAGCATAGGCAATTACACAAGGGCCAGAAAGCGATTCTTGGGCACACATAATAGCATGGCCAGTTCCTAAAGGCTTATCTTGATAATAAATAGTTCCTTTAGCATTTAAACTTGCTGCAATTTCGTTTAATTTAGCTTCTATCTCAGCTCCAAAATCGTCTTTAATAATAAAAGCAATTTCTTCAATTTCCTGATCCAGTACTTTTGCAATATCTTCTACCAAACGCTGAACAATAGGTTTTCCAGCAATTGGAATTAATGGTTTTGGAATTGTTAATGTATGTGGTCTAAGTCTGGATCCTCGTCCAGCCATTGGAACAATTATTTTCATATGTTATGCCCGACAACTCGGGGTATTTATTTTAAATTAAACTTTACTAATCTAGGAAGTCAAAAATTATTTCACCCCAGTACTTCCAAAACCGCCTTCGCCACGTTTTGTTTCTGAAAGAATTTCTACTTCTTCCCAACTAATATGTTCGTGTTTTGCAATAACTAATTGTGCAATACGCTCTCCATTTTCTACTGTAAAATCCTCATTAGAAAGATTTATTAGGATAACGCCAATTTCTCCTCTATAGTCTGCATCTATAGTTCCAGGAGCATTTAATACGGTAATTCCTTTTTTTGCAGCCAAACCACTTCTTGGGCGTACTTGCGCTTCGGAACCTATTGGAAGCTCAATAAACAAACCCGTTTTAACTATGGTACGTTCTAAGGGTTTTAACACTATTGGAGCATCTATATTTGCACGAATATCCATCCCCGCAGAGGTTATAGTTTCGTAATTTGGTAATTGATGTGTTGATTTATTTACAATTTTTACTGTCATTATTTAGTCTTTTTAATCGAAATTGATTTCATCATTTTCTTAAGTTCTTTATTCTCCAATCTATATATCAAGGTCAAAAATACTAAAAGTAAGAGTGTTCCTATAATTAGATTTCTATCGAATACATAAAAAGATAGAAATACAAAAAGAATGGACACTCCTAGGTAGCTTCCAATTTTCTTTAGATTATAAGGAATTGGATGGTTTTTTTGTCCGAAATAATAAGAAAAAAGCATCATGCTTCCGTAGGCTATCAAAGTAGCAATAGCAGAGCCTTTGTAAGTTATAACAGGAATTAATATAAAATTAATAATAAGTGTTATAAATGCTCCAAATACAGAAATATACGCTCCAAAAATAGTCCGGTCGGTAATTTTATACCAAACGGAAAGGTTATGATAAATTCCTAGGCATAAGTTTGCCAGCAAAATAAAAGGTACTACCCAAAGTGCTTCCCAATAAGCTTCGTTATGAATTAATAATCGTTTAAAAATATCAGCATATACAACTACAAACAAAAAGATAAACGAACCAAATATTGTAAAATACAGCGTGGTATCTGCATAGATTTCCTTAGCATTCTTTTTATTGGCATTACTGAAAAAAAATGGCTCAACTCCCAATTTAAAAGCAGTTACAAACAAGGTCATAAACGCACCCAGTTTATAACATGCTGCATAAATCCCAACAGTTTCTTCAGCAATATTTTCAGGAAGTATATATTTTAACATTAATCTATCAAACCCTTCATTTACAGAAAATGCAATTCCGGATATAAGCACAGGAAGTGCATAGCGAAACATTCGTTTCCAAAGGTAAAAATCGAGTCGTAACCTAATTCTAAAATATAGAGGAAGGATAAATATCAACCCAAAAAAACTAGCTATTAGATTAGAAATAAAAATATAATGAACCTTATTTTCAAAGACAAAGAAATTTAAATTAGAGGCTTCATTTCTAGAAATTAACCATGGTAAGCCTAAAAAGAAAAATAAATTTAAGCCTAAGTTAATTACTACGGTTGCTATTTTTATAAATGAATATTTTAATGGCATTTCTTGGTTTCTAAGCCAAGCAAAAGGAATAACGCAAAGCGCATCAAAAAAGAGAATGAGAATACCGTATAAAATAAATTCAGGCTTGAACTCTAAAAAAGATGCAATGTTATCTTTTAATAGGTATGAAATAATAAGAAATAGACCAGAAGAAATAAAAATAGACGTAAGCGCAGTAGATTGCACTTCAGACTTTCGTTCACTTTTATTCATAAACCTAAAAAAGGCTGTCTCCATTCCATAGGAAAGCAATACATTTCCTAATATTAAATAAACGTATAACGAAGCATAGATTCCATAATCTTCCGTTGCAAGTTTATCGGTATAAATAGGTGTTAGAATAAAGCTCAACAACCTTGGTAAAACCGTAGCTAGACCGTAAATAAAAGTATGCTTAAATAATTTTTTTAAAGCTCCCAATAACGAATTATATTAAAGTGCTAAAAGTATCGATTTATAAAGACTCAACAAAACAAGGGATTAGTTTTTTAATGGCGGAACTTCTCTATAATGTATGGAAGTTGACTGCTCAATCTCAGAAATTTTATAATAGTTTACTTTTCCATTAACGGTATAACTCACAATAGCTTCCCCTTCTTCCAATTCAAAAGGCATAATTGCTTTTACTTGAGGCGGCTTATTTCCGAACTCCTTTTTTGGGTCGGCATGCATAATTATATCCTGAGGCTGTTTATTAAAAGAATAGCGTGCTATGTAGACTAAATAATTGTCTTTTTTAATTCTTTCCAACTTTACAACCTTGTTTTGGTAATATAAGCTATCTAATTCAGCCCCATTCTCATTTTCTACTGGAAGATATACGTTAACTCCATTAGCTTCTTTATTAGCTCCTGCAGTCCAAGGCTCACTTTTTACTTCCCCTAAAACAAAAGGAGGATTATCTACTAGCTTTTGTGAACTTCCACATTGCGAAAACCCCATAATAATAACTGTTCCTAAGATTATATTTAATAACCGCATCATACTAATTAATTTTATTTAAGAACTTTTTAAATCAGTTCGATATAAATATACGATTTCAAAATTGATGCCAGATTACTCTTGGAAATATATTTGTTCTCTTTTATCTATTGTTTATCGCTTTTGAAAAAGTTATATTAGACCAAAATTTGATTTGTTATGTCTTCTTTTCTAAAAATCGTCTTTTTATTGATTAGTTTACATGGATTTTCTCATAATAACCTTATTAATACAGAGCACTTACCACAAAACTCCATAGGTTACATAACCATTGGCAATGATACTATTCATTATAAAAAGAGTGACGAGTTTAGTACACTATATTCTATTGATAATGATACACAAATAACATGGCAAAAGTTTGATAATTATGTCAATAGTATTGAAAATCAAGTAAAAATTACAAACTATGATTTTTTAAAAGAGGCAAATAATTACACCAAAGATTCTACAAAAATATTGTTGGTAAAACTTTTCAGCATTAAAACACTTAATGAAAAAAAATTGCTCGATGATGATATTCTTGATAATCAGACTTATTATGCTGATCTATTACAAAAATTAAAAAGCAGCGATTTAGATCCTTCCTATTATCTTTTTCTGGAACGAAGATTTAATTCACTTCAGCTAAAAGACAAGGAAAAGAATTACGCCCTCAGTATAGGTTTTAATATTTTAGCTATTGTATTAATTATTGGTATGGGTTATAGAATCTGCCAACTTCGATTTAGCGTAAAAAAAAGTGAAAATCCATCATTAAGCAAGCAAGAGGAAACGATAAAGAATTTAATTATCAGTGGAAAAAGTAATAAAGAAATTGCTAGTGAACTCTACATTAGTTTGAGTACTGTAAAAACGCATATTACTAGTATTTACAGTAAATTGAATGTATCTGGACGGAAAGAATTGCTTGCTATAAATTAACTCATACCAGTACTAGTCCTTAATCAAGACCTTGAAAAGTCGAATTTTAATTTCATTCTGTATTCATTTGTCTGCAACGACAAAAATTATTGAATGAAGTCATTAAAATTTATCTTTTTATTGTTTTGTAGCGTCTCATCATTTGCTCAACAATACTATACTTTATCAGGGACGATTAACGATCAAGGCGGAAATAAAATTACTAGCGGAAGTGTTTTCCTTCAGCAGAAAAATAATACTAAACTATATAGCATTATAGAAAACGGAACGTTTCATTTTAACTCGATTCCGTCGGCAACATACATTGTATCGGTAGAATTACTTGGTTATGAAAACTATCAAAAAGAACTATCAATTAATGATGACACCAATATTGAAATCACTTTAAAGGAAAGTACCACTAATCTTGACGAGGTTGTGCTTACCGGACATAAAAAAACAATTACCCAAAAAAACGGAACTGTTAAAGCCATTATTGAAGGAACTCCTTTAAGCACACTCCCTGAGGCTGTTGATGTATTGGCAAAGCTTCCTAAAATTCAATTAAGTGCCGATAAGGAATCTATTTCGGTTGTTGGAAAGGGAACTCCCTTAATTTATGTTGGAAATAGACGTATTTCGTTAACCGAACTAAATGCCATTCCTGTTGATGCTATTAAAAGTGTTGAATTATTACAAAACCCCTCTGTTAAATACGAAGCAGAAGGACAAAGTGTTATTCTTATTACAACTAAGAACTCTGGCGAGGATGGGATAAAGTCTTCTGTTTCTGAAATTTCTTCTTTTAAACGTAGGTTCAATAATTATCTGAGCATAAATTCAGCTTATAAAAAAGGGAAGTTCGAACTGCAAGGCAATTTCGGTTATAATCAATTAAAACATTGGGAGAGTAATAGCTCTACTTTTAATGTAGATGATAAAACTTCTAGTTATTTAGCTGTTTCAACGGGTCCACGACTACAAATTCCATTAGGACTGGGTGCTTTTTATCAATGGAGTGAAGATACCTACATAGCTATCAATACAAACTATCAGGTTTTTAGAGACTTTGCTCCTATACATACTGTTTCCTCAATACAAGAAAATGATGAGAAAACAATGAGTAGAACCAGTAATGATAGTCAGGAAAATCGTGATTTTATAACTTCTAATCTTAGTCTAAATAAAGGATTAAAACATATTAATGGGAACTTATTTATAGGTATTCAATATTCAAAACGCAAAAAAGACTTAGAAAGCAATATCTTTAATGCTACGGACAATTCAACACCTGAATTTTACCAGTATAGAGATCAACAAACAGCTATTGAAGTTTTTAATAGTCGAATTGATTTTGAAAAAAAATTGTTTGATTCCTTGACATGGCAACTTGGTGGCAACATAACCAAAGGAACAACAAACGCTTTTTCCCATTTTAAGCTAAAAGATTCGGCTTCTGAAACAACAGATTATATTTACAAGGAAGACAATTATGCTTCTTATTCGCAAATAGCTGGGAGTTTCGATAGATTAGAATTTTCCGCAGGTTTAAGAATGGAATCTAATTTAATTAAAGCGGGTTATAAAGAAGCTGAAAACTTTAATATTAATCGTGAGCAGCTACGATTTTTTCCTAAAACGACTGTTTCTTATGCTATCAGTGAGAAAGACAAACTCATCTTTAATTATGCAAAAACCATCCACAGACCTCTTTATTCTCAGACTAATGCAATATCAGTTTTTTTAAATCCGTTTTTAGAATTTTCCAACAACATTAATTTACAAGCTTCTATTAAAGATGAAGTCTCCATTCGGTTTGAAAAAAGTAATAAGTCTATTGCTTTGATTTATTCTTCTGAAAAAAATCCTGTTTATTATAGCATTTTTCAAAATGAAAATAATTCTCAACTGATTATGTCTCCTACAAATTTTAATAAAGAGATTAATTATCAAATAGAATTAACTTATCCAATGCAATACAAATTTTGGGAATCCATGAACACCATTTTGGTAGCGTTAACCAAAGTTACAGATACCACAGCAGACATTCAAAAACCAACTCCTTACCTTTATTATTATTCTAATCACACCTTTAATTTGCCCAATTCATTTACCTTGGGGTGTAACTTTTGGGGTGTTACAAGTAGAAATGAAGGTGTTTTTAATCGAAATGCCCTCTTTAGCTTGGGAATATTTGCAAGTAAAGCAATAAAACAACATCTAACATTTACCATTAATTTTAATGATATTTTTAAAGGACTGACTTACGAAGAGCTATACAATATAAATAACATCGACTCTAAGACCTTTTATTATGCTGATGCTCATGAAGTATCAATCTCCTTAAAATACAGCTTTGGTGCGCTTAAAAAAGCAGCTTTTAAAAATAGAACTGTTGATGAAAATATCAATAGAATTAATTAAAATAAGAACCCCCAAAGATGTATAACCTTTGGGGGGTTGAATAAAATTATCTTTCAATTCTAGCTTTATACCAATTATTTACTATCCCTGAACGTTTTTCATCATAATTCCTTGAAGCTTTTGCTGTAAAGCTTGATCCGCCTGTATAGCTGCTCCTAAAGCTTGATAACGGTCTAAAGACAAGCCGCTATCTTCTATAATAGTTTTCATTTTAGCCTCAAACTCAGGCTGTAATTTTTCTAATTTAGCAATAGCTGCCTTATGCATTGCTATTTCTTCTTCTGAAGCTTCTATTTCCGTATTAGGATCCATAGATGCCTTATGTAATTCATTAAAACGATCTAACTCTAAACCTTCCTCTTCTATAGTTTTTGCCATTACTTGTTGTGCTTGCTGATTCTCCTTTTGCATTGCCATGTAAGCATCTGCAAATTGTTGAAGTTCTGCATCAGAAACATTCTCTGCTTTTGCTGGAGTTACAGAAGGTTGTGCTTGCGCAAACATATTTACACTTCCTAAAATGGCTACGAATATGAGTGCTATTTTTAATCTTTTTACTGTTAACATGTGATTTCTTTTTTATTATACTAAGCGGCAAGATTAAATAATTATAGAGAACTCAAAAATAAACAAGGAATAAACTTCAGAAGTTCACAAAGGTTTAACAGAATTTGGGTTAAAAACGAGGAAAAACAATCAAAAACACAAGATTAACCAAAGAAAATCATTTTTATAAACAAAAAGAGGCTCTCTAAAAAGTATCCAAACTCTAAATGTCATCCTGAACTTGTTGAAGGATTATTTTGAGTGTTAGTTGTTTAAACTTCGACAAGCTCAGTTTTAAAAACGACAAGCTCCTTTGACAACTACAAATTACTTTTTAGAGAGCGGCTTAAGATATATTTTCTGTATTTAAAGCGCTCGCGAATTGTTCAACGCTTACAATCTTTTTGAAAACTTGACTCCGCTATCGCTACGCCTAATTGTTCAACGCTTCCGATTGGGTTCAATTTGCTCCCGTTGGTCGCTAATTGTTCAATGCCTCGGCAAGTTTGAAAATTTGACTCCGCTATCGCTACGTCTAATTGTTCAACGCTTCCGATCTTTTTGAAAATTTGACTCCGCTATCGCTACGTCTAATTGTTCAACGCTTCCGATCTTTTTGAAAATTTGACTCCGCTATCGCTACGTCTAATTGTTCAACGCTTCCGCTCCACCAACAATTTCTAAAATTTCGTTGGTGATGGCTGCTTGACGTGCTTTATTATATGTAAGCGTTAATTCTGCTTTTAAATCGGCTGCGTTGTCGGTTGCTTTGTGCATTGCCGTCATACGTGCTCCGTGCTCAGAAGCAAAAGAATCGCGAATAGCTTTATACAATTGTGTTTTTAATGACTTCGGAATTAATGTCTCAATAATTTCCTCTTTTGAAGGCTCAAAAATATAATCGGCTGAAGAACTTACTTCTTCGCTTTCAATAGGTTTTATTGGCAAGAAATCTTCTGTCTTAACAATCTGTGTAGCTGCATTTTTGAAATGATTGTAAACTAAAACAATCTTATCATACGCTCCTTCTTTATAAAGTGTCATTAATCTTTCAGCAATATCAGAGACATTATCAAAAGTAAGATCGTCGTACACTTCATTATTATTATGAGTAACGTAATGGTTCTTTTTAAGAATATCGTTTCCTTTCTTACCTATAGTTACAAAACTTACTTTTTTGCCTGCATAAGTACTCTCTGCAAGTTTATTAGAAGCTTTTATAACATTGGTATTAAAGGCTCCACACAAACCTCTATTGGAAGTTATTGCAACAACAAGCACACTTTTTACGTCTCTTTGTTCTGCAAAAACACTTCCTGCATCACCATCTAGCGTTGCACTAAGGCTTTGTAAAAGCTCGGTAAGTTTATCGGAATATGGACGCATTGCTGTGATAGCATCTTGCGCTTTTTTCAACTTTGCAGCCGATACCATTTTCATGGCACTAGTAATCTGCATGGTTGAACCAACCGATGTAATTCTACTACGTATCTCTTTTAAATTTGCCATTTTAGCCTCTCCTAAATCCTCTCCAAGGGAGAGGACTTGTTCTATTTTAAAAATTAATATGTAACCTAATCTTCTCCCCTTAGAGGAGACCGAGTGGGGCTTTTACCCTTTATATTTTGCTGAAACTTCTTTTGCTACTTCAGAAAGTGTATCGGTTACTTCGTCGGTAAGTTTCCCTGCTTTCAATGTATCCAATGTACCTCTATGCTTAGCATTTAAGAACTCAAGAAAATCTCTTTCGAACTCTTTAACTTTCTCTACAGGAACGTCTTTTAAAAGATTTTTAGAACCTGCATAGATAATTGCAATCTGATCTTCAACTGTATAAGGATCGTTTTGTGCTTGCTTAAGAATCTCTACGTTTCTTTTACCTTTACTAATAACATTCATTGTTGCAGCATCTAGGTCTGAACCAAACTTAGCAAACGCTTCTAATTCGCGGAACTGAGCTTGATCTAGTTTTAATGTACCTGCAACTTTCTTCATCGATTTAATCTGTGCGTTACCTCCAACACGAGATACAGAAATACCTACGTTAATTGCTGGACGAACTCCTGAGTTAAATAAATCTGATTCTAAGAAAATCTGACCATCTGTAATCGAAATTACGTTTGTTGGGATATATGCCGAAACGTCTCCCGCTTGTGTTTCAATAATTGGTAATGCTGTTAAAGAACCGCCACCTTTTACAATTGGTTTTAATGATTCTGGAAGGTCGTTCATTTCTTTTGCAATATTGTCATCAGCAATAACCTTTGCAGCACGCTCTAATAATCTAGAGTGCAAGAAGAAAACGTCTCCAGGATATGCTTCACGTCCTGGTGGACGACGAAGTAATAATGATACCTCACGATACGCAACTGCTTGTTTTGATAAATCATCATAAATAATCAAAGCAGGGCGACCAGTATCTCTAAAATACTCTCCGATTGCAGCACCAGCAAATGGAGCATAAACCTGCATTGGAGCAGGATCTGATGCATTTGCAGCAACAATTACTGTATAAGCTAAAGCGCCTTTATCTTCTAAAGTCTTAGCAATTCCAGCTACTGTAGATGCTTTTTGTCCGATAGCAACATATATACAAAATACTGGTTCTCCAGCATCATAAAATTCTTTCTGATTGATAATGGTATCAATACAAACTGTTGTTTTACCAGTTTGACGGTCGCCAATAACTAACTCACGTTGCCCTCTACCTACAGGAATCATCGCATCGATAGATTTAATACCTGTTTGTAATGGTTCTGTTACTGGTTGACGGAAGATAACTCCAGGAGCTTTACGCTCTAAAGGCATCTCATAAAGATCTCCACCAATTGGACCTTTACCATCAATAGGGTTTCCTAATGTATCAACTACACGACCTACCATTTCTTCACCTACTTTAATAGATGCGATACGCTGTGTACGTTTTACAGTATCCCCTTCTCTAATTTGTTTGGAATGACCTAAAAGTACAACACCAACATTGTCTTCTTCTAAGTTAAGTACGATCCCTTCTAAGCCAGATTCAAATTGAACTAACTCTCCGTATTGTGCATTCGACAATCCGTAAACTCGGGCAATACCATCTCCTATTTGAAGTACAGTTCCCACTTCGTCTAATGAAGCTTTCGCTTCAAATCCTGATAGTTGCTTTTTTAATATTGCTGATACCTCAGCCGCTTTAACTTCAGCCATCTTATTTAGTGTTTAGATTTTAGATGCTTTAAAATTAAAACATCCTACCTTTTATTTTATTATTTAAGAAACGTATGTGTTGTTATGTAAATCTCTTTTGAGATTATTTAATTGATTGGCAATACTTGCGTTATACTGTAGATCTCCTACACGTAATATAAATCCGCCTATAATGCTTTCGTCAATTTTATTTTCAATGGTTGCATTGTTTCCAGTAAGCTCTTTTACTTTTGCCAATACTTTTTTCTCTAATTCTTCAGACAAAGGAACTGCTGTTGTTACTATTGCAAGCTCTTCTCCTCTTAATTTATCGTGAAGAATAATATATTTTTCAGCAATTATTTTTAAGAGTCCAACACGATTGTTATCAACAAGCATATCTATTAAACCAGTTGATACTGCATGCACTCCAGAAAAAATTTCCTTAAGTACCGCTCTCTTATCCGATAATTTAATAACTGGACTCTGAAGCAAGTCTTTCAACTCGTCACTGCCGTTTATAGTATTAAAGATATCTTTCATGTCTGCACTAACTACGTCAAGAACTTTTTGCTCTTGCGCTAAGTCTAAAACAGCCTTTGCGTATCTTTCTCCTGCTCTGGTACCTTTCATGGTGTTCCTACTTACAAATTAGTTTAAGGTAACTTCATTCAACATATCATCCACAAGCTTTAATTGCTTGTCTTTAGATGAAAGTTCTGACTTTACTACTTTTTCTGCAATTTCTACTGATAAAGAAGCTACTTGATTCTTTAATTCTGCAACAGCGGCTTGCTTCTCACTTTCTATAGTTTGCTGCGCTTGCTTAATTACTTTATCTGCTTGTGCTTGTGCCTCTTCTTTTGCTTCTGAAATCATTTTATCTTTAATTTCACGAGCTTCCTTAATCATAGTATCTCTTTCTGCACGTGCTTCTTGAAGCAACTTCTCGTTATCTGCTTGAAGATTTTGTAATTCTTTACGCGCATCTTCAGCAGAAGCTAATGCCTTATTAATAGACTCTTCTCTACTAGTAACTGCTCCTAAAATAGGTTTCCAAGCATATTTACGTAATAGTACAAATAGAATTATAAAAACTATTATAGACCAAAAAATTAGACTTTCAGGATGTGTAATATTCATTATAAAAAATATTAAATAACGTTTTCTAGTTTTTTTATTTCAACACCTCTTGGGCTTGCCACGAGATAGATGATTTAACTGCTCCTCAAAACGATTGTAAAAATGACACTTTATCATTTCTAAATCAAACATTTAGAGCAAAAAACTCACAAAGTGAGTAAATAACGCTCTAACCAACCGTTAGAGCGTTATTTAATTTTTTCAAAAATTATCCGTTAGTAATTAACGCAACAACCACCGCGAAAAGCGCAACACCCTCAATAAGTGCAGCAGCAATAATCATAGCAGTTTGAATTTTTGAAGCCGCTTCTGGCTGACGTGCAATTGCATCCATTGCAGATCCACCAATTTTACCGATACCTAATCCTGCACCGATGGCAGCTAATCCAGCTCCTATTCCAGCTAAAATCATAATTAAAAATTTATAATAGTTAATAAATAAAACTCAATATTAATGGTGATCTTCTACCGCCTGCCCAATAAATAAAGCAGATAGTAACGTGAACACATACGCTTGTAATGCTGCTACCAATAACTCCAATCCATACATAAACAATGAGAATCCGATAGATATTGGTGAAACAAATGCCGTTTGGAATATAAAAATCAGCGACATTAAACTTAATATAATAATATGCCCTGCGGTAATGTTTGCAAACAAACGAATCATTAACGCAAAAGGTTTTGTAAACATTCCTAAAACTTCTACAGGAATCATAATTGGCAACAACCATTTTGGCACACCTGGCGTAGCAAAAATATGTCCCCAATATGCTTTGTTTCCACTAAATATTGTAAGTAAAAACGTAAAAGTTGCTAAAACTCCAGTAAATAAAATATCATTAGTAAGTGTTCCTTGAAAAGGAAAGAAAGGAATTAATCCAAAAAGGTTTCCAATCCAGATTAAGAAAAACACTGTTAATAAGTACGGCATGTACTTTTTGTATTTTTTCTCTCCGATATTAGGTCTCGCAATATCATCTCTAACAAAAACAATTAATGGTTCCATAAAACCAGCAATCCCTTTTGGTGCTTTTTGATTCTTTTTATATGAATTTGCTACTGGAATAAAGATTAACAACATTAATAATGCTGTAATCATTAAAGTGAATACATTTTTAGTAATCGAAAAATTAAGAGGGCGACTGTTAGTAACATGATGCGCTTCGTCAAAATTCAAACCTCCATCTGCGTAGTAAATTTCATCATGCACACGCGCAAACTTCTGACCATTTTTCTCTACGATAACCTCACCTGTTTCGTCGTGGTGAAATTCTGAAGACATAAAAGTAACCAAACCATTCTCTGTCCATAAAATAACTGGAAGTGGCATAGAAATTGCGTGCCCGTTCCAATCTGCTATATGGAATTCATGAGAATCCGATACGTGATGATTAATTAACTCTGTTGGATTAAAAGCTTCCTCTGTAGCTTCCTCACTATGAGCGTCTTCGTGTTCTTGAGCATTCAGCCCTAAACTAATTACAAATAATACTAAAAGAAAAAATCTCTCGACAGATTTCTGTGCTATCATCATACCTCTTATTGATAAAATATATGCTCCTCAAAAATTTGGTGCAAAGGTACATTTTTTATTCACATTAAGAAGTTAACAACTATTTTTTTTTCGTTACGAGCGAAAAAGAATATTTTTTATCAAAAAAGGCTCATTTCAAGAGTTTTATAACAAAAAATACCTCTAAAAATAAATAGACAAAATAGGGAATAAAAAAACTGAATACTGTAGGAATAGGATTTTCCATCGAAGCTTGAAAGAGGGGAACTAAAAAAACTATTGCCGCAAGCATCTTCAAACCACTCATTGCAAGATATGTAAATCCTGTTTTTTCTGGCAATATATTATGTGCAGCTAAAATACCCACATAAACTATAAGTGCCATTACAAAATTAAACACATAAATACTCCAAAGGGAATAAAAGAACTCAACATCGGGAAAAACATAAGCTTGTATGAGATACTGAGCCAAAGCTAGTAGTATGCTAAGCGATAGTAATACGCTTATATAAGGGATTAATTTATGTTTCAAATGAATAAATATATTATATGATTACGCTAGACAACATTACTTTTTAACATTTCAATTGTTAGAAAACCTATCGAAGTCCATCCTTCGACAAGCTCAGGATGACATTTAGAGTTTGGATTTTTTAAAAAAATCCATTACTAAAATCTCACTTTTTAGACGAACTTTCTTTTTCATCTAGTGCTTTTACTTGACGATATACATTATAAAGTGAAGCAAAAACAGCCAATAAAGAAAATACTATGGTATATGCGGAATATTCGTTAGGAAATTTCTTATCCAGCCAAACGCCAAAAAAAGTACCCGCAGCAATAATAATGGCCATTTGTAAGCCAATATTAGTAAATTTTACCCAAGAACTAAGCTGATTTTTCGTCTGCTTTTGGTTGTTTTTGTCCATTATCGTTTACAGTTTTTAACGAAGCTCCTTTCATTGAACATGCTGCATTAAAAGTTGCTCCAGGCTCTACCGCTAATTTCCCTACTACTACATCTCCTTCTATTACCGCAGTTCCTTTTAAGCTCAATACATTTTCTACCTTAAGGTCTCCGTCAAACTTTCCTTCAATATCGGCATTCATACATTGTATTTTACCGCTTACCTTTCCAGCCCTTCCAATAACAACTTTTCCTTTTGCAGTAATGCTTCCTTCCAATTCTCCATCAATACGGATATCTGCTTCAGAAATTAAATCTCCTTTAATTATTGTGTTTTCAACAATTCTATTGGTCTGTCCTGCTAAAGGCTCTACTCTGTTTTTTTTGGATTCTGCAAACATTTTATTAATTATTTAGATTTGGGTTATTTAAGTTATCAATTTTATTTTCAGCTAAATAAGTATCCAGATTCTTATGGATTTGAACTTTTTTATAATTTGCAGACGAAATTACAAATTTCTCATTATCAACCAAATAATCTTTGTTAATCTTTAATAGCTCTGCATATCCCTCGGCATGCAACTTTGTATCAAAACCATGAACTACTAAAAATATTGTGCCTGGATTATAAATATCTTCTGAATATTTTACGTGCGTATATTTTAAGTCCTTTAACGAAGCATCTATTTTATCAGTCAATTCTTTAACCCCTGCTTTATTATTTCTTTTAAACGGATAAATAACCTTCCATTGATTAGAAGAAATTGGATCCATATTAAACGTTGAGTCTGCTACCAAAGGAAGCGTTTTTTCTAAAATATTTTGAGCCTCTGCTCCTTCTTCAGAATTAGGATAATTTAAAGCAATATTGCTTAAAGATTCTTTATAGGAATTATATCCATATAGTCTTGCATTTGCGGAAGCTTTCAACATTTCAAACTTCAACATCACCTCTTCTCCATTATATTTTGAAATATTTTCATCGGCTTCCGTAATTACTTTATCATACTGCTGATTTTCAAAATCTTTGTAAAGCGATGCATATACAGCATTTGGACTCGAACCGTCGTCGGCTAATACAGCTGCTGGATTTTTCAATATTTCAGCATATCGAGAATCGGAATGATTTGCTATAATATCTGCTTTATATTCTGCTGCCAATGGCGACTCCAAGAGTTCATATATTTTATACAAATTATACTTTGCTGGGAGTATTAATCGCTCTTCTGGGTTATTATCAAGGAGTTTTTCTAATTTATTGGCTGCCAATTCATACTCTTGAAACTTCTCCTTATAAATTAAACCTAATTGATAATTAGCAAAATTATACTCTTGCTTAATACTGTCTATTTCTCTTGGTGTTGTTGGAAGCTGATCAAAATAAAAATCTAAAGAATAATACGGCACATCTTCTGGATTAACAACCTCTGCAACTGCGGTTTCACCTTGTGTTGTAGTTGTTTTATTTCCTAACCTCCAATTATCTTCTAAAGTTCTATTACCCCATATTTTTCTGAACTCCTGCACCCCATATTGAACACTTGTAGGATTATAGAAATAAAAATCGGATGCTTTATCACTTTTATTACCTTTTAAACCTCCTAAAGTTCCATAATTATTATTTTGTAACTCTGCAATTTTTGCTCGCTCTCGCTCCATTGCATCCACCTCTTTTATAGAATCTATATGTCTTTGATAAAAAGCTGTTTTTTCTGCTTCTGGCATAGCCACAACAGTAAGAATACTATCATTTCTATGTGCTATATCTTCATACTTAATTACACTTTCTAAGTTTTCTCTTTTGCGAGTAAAAATTCTAAACTTTTTAGAGTTTTCATTTAAATTTGTAAGTGTACTATCGTAATAAGCTCCTGCTTCTTTATAATACGCATTATCAAAATACATGGTTGCCAAATCCTCGTAGTCCAACGCTAATAAATTCGGATCGTTTTCAGTATTTTTTATGGATTCATTTAAATAAAACTGCGCTAAATCAAATTGTTGATTTTTTAAATAATAAACAGCATTCAATCGGTATAATTTCCCTAAATAAGGTCGATTTTCACGGTTTCTTTCAATTTTATCCAATGCTGCTAATAAGGTAGAATCCTCTTCCCCTTGCAGATAAAGGTTTTTAATTTTCTCCACATAGGCATTCATCATATAAATGCGTGGCGATTTCCTCTTTAAATCAATTACCTTATCAAAAGCTATATTAGCACTATCTAACTCTCCCTTTTCGTTATAAAGTTGCCCAATAATGTAATTGTAGCGTCCTTTCTCTTCGTTATTTTTGGTGACATTAGAAGCCAATTTCAATCGGTAAATAGCGCTATCTTTTTGTTTTAAATTAATGTATGCTTGCGCCAACATTGCAGAAGCGTCGGCATATTCTTGTTCGGTAATATCTAATTGCAATACTTTTTTGAGGTTTGTAATAGCAACCTCTTCATTTTCCATTCGGATATTGGTTTTTTCTCTCCATATTGCCGCTTGGTGGATAATATCGCTAGCTGTATATTTCCGAAGGATGTAATTAAAAGCTTCTAAAGCAGGAACAAAACGTTGATCGTAATAACGTGCTTTTCCAAGCAATAAATACGCTTCATCGATTTGCGGATTTCGCTCTTGTCCACCTATATTCATTCCATGCTTTTGTACAGCCTTGGTAGCTTTTTCTTCGGCTCTTCTAAAATTAGGATTGAGTTGGGCTGTATCGATAATTATTTCATCACGAATTTCCATTCGCTCCACAGGAAGTAACTCCCAATAATTATCTACATAATTATCTATAAGTTCCTGTTGACCTACTGCAAGTGCTTCTTTTCCATTAAACAACACATTATACTTTGTGTTTAAAGCATGCCAATTTTTATTTAAAAAAGCATCCTTTTTGGTAGAACACGCCACAGAGACAAGTACCAAAAGAAGCAAAAAAGTAAGTATTTTTAGGTATTTATTCAAAGCCTATTTATTGCTGATATGAGGTAAAAATACATTATTTTTTTGTTCATGCCATTTTCTATGGAATATTACTGTAAAAAATCATTAAGATTCGAATAAAAATACAAGACCGCTTGTCTACAAGAAAACAACATAGAGACTAAATCTTAACTACTAAAAAAATTAATTTCCTCGGGGAAAGCCTGTGAGATATTCAAAGAAAACAAATTCAACTCATTTCGACGCAGAGTCCTTCGAACTCTGGACAGGCTTTGGGGAATTAGACCCTCTAAGAAGGATTAAAAGTAGATAAAAATAGTTGTTAGAATTCACTTTTATCGGCAACAATAATTATAGTTATTTCTTCTTATTGCATAGGTACGTCAACCTATAATTAGCGGTGTTTTACTTGATACTTGAGATTTGAATGCGCCAAAACCTGTCCTGAGTTTGCCCAAAGGCTTCCATTGGGATAATTTACTCATGTTTTTACGTATGGCAACGTATAATTTTAGGTCTCAGACGTAAACGAATACGTCTTGGTACGTAAAACTATACGTAAGTAACGTATAGAAATACGTTTGAAACGTATAAATTTGGGCAACAAACGTATGCGCATACGTTTGCCTACGTATAAAGATAGCTATTAAACGTAAACTGCTACGTTTTCTATAGTTTCAATCTACCATCCAAATAAAATACAAGACAGCTTAGCTATAAGAAAACTGCACAGAGACTACATATTAAAATACTGTAAAATTAGAAGTAGATAAAAAAGTTGTTAGAATTGACTTTTATCGGGTAACAATGATAAAAAATGAATTAAAAAGAGTTTTTTATTTCTCATAAGTTACATCCAAAAATATGGATAGAACAGGGATTTCATCCTTCAACCACGGAGATAAACTAGACTTTCTATGGTATGTTGCTTCAGAATATCCTTTAGCATGCTTGTAGAAAAGTAAATTATCATCATCTTCTTCATACCATAAACGCACTGGCTCTATTGTAATTACTATAGTTTCTTCAATCTGAATAGCCTCTGAAGTAACATCAAGCATGATAAGTTTTTCCCCGAAGTAACTCTTTACAAACAGTTGCTTTTTCAAAATGGAGTTCTTTGGCATTCCATCTGAAGAAATTTTATAAATATTCAAACGGTATAAAACACTATCAATTGTGTTTTCACTTAACTGAAAATTAATGCTCTTAACTCGATAGTCATGTTTAGGATAGGGAATAGCAATTCCATATTCCTTACCTACTCCATAATTATTGGTATTAGCTTCCCCAAGATTAAAAATCGACTTACGATACGCACCTATTTTTTTCGATTTTATTTTTCGCTGCTTTTTAGTTATCACTACCTCATCTAATGCTAAAATATCATGATGAAGCAAAACGGTATTTTCTTTTTTAATTGCTGAAGCAGCTACAGACACTAACTTATAGCCAATACAGGAAAATGAAATCGATATGTTTTTTAAATCTACATTTTCTGGAAGTTTTAACTGAAAGTTTCCATCGTCGGTAGAGATAGTTCCATAATTTTTATTTGCAATCCCAATGTGTACATAAGGAATAGCCTCCTTTGTGGCTGCATCAATAACTTTTCCGCTCACTATGTTTTGAGCATATTGAGCGTGAGAAAATAGCATCAAAAAAATTGCAATAATAATCCTTTGCATTAAAAACGCTTATCATTAATTTATTTCTACTGAAGTAGATTCATTTAAAATCTCTTCAGCAAAAAAACTTTCGAGTTCTTTTAGCGTTGCTTCGGATTTCTGAATATCTTTTACTGTTTTTCCTTTGTCCAAAACTACAATACGCTCGCAAACTTCTGTTACATGAAGTAAATCGTGACTAGAAACTAAAACAGTAACATCGGCATCGTCTTTAAATTTTGTAATCAATTTCTTCAATCTTATTTGAGTAGTTGGATCGAGATTTGCAAAAGGCTCATCTAAAATAATCACTTTTGGGCTTCCAATAAAAGCGGCTACAATCCCTGCTTTCTTCTGATTTCCTTTGGATAAATCTCGCAGATATTTTTTCCCGCCTAGAATTTCCCCATGGAAAAAATCTTCAAAATCCACTAAAAATTTATCAATATCCTCTTTATTCTGTCCGCGTAGCTCCCCAATAAAATAAAAATATTCTTCAGGAGTTAAATAGCCAATTAAAAAAGTTTCATCTATAAAAGCGGAGGTTAAAGGCTTCCAATCTTCACTCTCATTTACTTTAATTTCATTATTCAATACAAATCCGGTAGTTGGCTGTATTAAATCTAGTAGCAAGCTAAAAAGTGTAGTTTTCCCAGCTCCATTATTTCCTACCAACCCAAATATTTGTCCGCTAGGAATTTGAAGTTCGTTTATGGATAAAACTGTATTTCCGTTATATGTTTTTGAAAGGTTTTCTATAGTAATCATAATCTTAGTTTTTTTGTTTGTAAGCGACTAATGTTTTGTACTTCTCTGTTTTATAAACTTTTTCAATTTTATTAAATACCTTTTCTTTAAAGGCAAATCCTAAAATTCCGGCAAGAACAACTAGTAAATATCCTAGAAATGGTCCAACCGTATAATGCCCAAGTGCATATAACAATACAGGAAGAATCATTTTTGGTATGGTAAGTAAAAGAGTTTTAGCATTAAACGCTTGAGAATCTCCAAAGGCTTTTTTATTACTTGTTAAATCTATAGGCGTTTTTACGTACGCACCACCCCATAAAACCATGTGCGCATTTACACCAATATTGTAAATAGCACCCGTTATAATAGCTAAATAAATTTCCCAACCGAAATATAAATAGAAAGATGCTACAATTGTGGTAAGAATAGTTGCCATTACCATAAGCCACCACTTGGAGTCGAGATAATCTCGGTAACGTATATTCTGACTCATCATAAGCGGATAGTAAGAACTGTCCCAGCTTGGTACAAACTGCCCAAAACTAAATAAAAACCCGCCTGTAACAAATATAGAAGCAAATATTCGCCAAGGAGCTCCTTGATAAGCTTCTATAGCATTTGTAAAAAATAAGAGTCCGTAAAAAACAAATAGAAAACTCATAAAAACTGCTGTTTTGGAGCGCTTGTTTCTTTTTATCAGTTTGATATCGTTTTTAAGAAACACAGAAATACTCCCAAAACGATTTAACCAATCTAAGTTTTCTTCTTTTGCCTCTTGATGTTTGCTAGCTAAACCAGCATCGAGATATAAATTCTTTTTAAAATAATTAAAAGCTACATAGTACAAACCAACCAACAACAAAACAGGAATGAACGCTACATATGGAATCCCATACATTAATTCAAAAATAGGCCCTGTATAAAGAGTTATGTCAAATACTCCATAATATTGAAGTCCTCCTAATATTATAATAGCTCCAAAGACAACAAATAAAAACGTATTTACGCCATTTAAAAATATATTTATAAAATTATTACAATACAATAACGCATAAATCCCCATAAGCCAAGCCAACACTTGTAAAGGCGGATATCCTTTTATAATTAACACTACTGAAAAAGGAATAAAAAAGAAAGCGTGAATGAGATTAAAGAAGGAAAATACCGTTTTCCATAAACTGAATTGCACTATTTTTCCCTTTTTAAACGGTAAATACAACAACGGTTTAATATTTACCACTGGCATTTTTTGCAGCATATACCTAAAGAGCAAATCCATTACCAAATAATAAATAAATAACCTGTTTATAACTTCAAAGGCATTTAAATTGAATTCTTCTTCAATAAAATAATAAGAGGCTCCGCCCATGATTGAAAAAGTAGCAATCATATAAAGTGCCATAAAGCCCATAAAAATTTTCATTACCAAATTAGAAGAAAAGGAAGCCGATCTAAAAAAGGCTTTCCATTGGAGAGCGAAAAAATGTTTAATCATATAGCTAGGTGGTTGTTATTTAATTAATAAGTGTTGTTTAGCATGTTTTTGTTACAATTATTAGGAATAATTGTATTCCGGATAGGTTTCAGTTAAGTAAATACTTGCTTTTTTAGGAATTTTATATATCATAATATACAGTAAAAACACATAAATCGTAATTGCTAAGCTCACAAAAGTTATTGTTAAAACAGACCATGAAAAAAGCTCGAATAATCGAAGTTGAGCTCCCAATTCAAGTGGGATAAACATCCCTCCTACAACACCTCCTAAATTAAAAATATGTTGCTCTAGCATCCATTTTTTGTTACTGTTTCTTCTACGCTGTTTTATTGTATGGTTGAGTTTAAAAAGCATATACAACATCACAACAAAAATTATAATAAGCAGACTTACAACAAGCATTTCTTTGTTTCCAACCCAATACAGTCCTGCAAACAAAACTGCCCAAAGTGTAGCGAACTTAATAAACTCAGGCCATGAAAAATATGACAAAAATTCTTTTTTAATAATTCCTAAATATTTCTTCCCTAAGGCTTTTTGTCGCTCTTCAACCACCTCCATAAATCCAAAAACACCAAACTTTTTAAACTCTTTTTCCAAGGCATCTTCAAAAGAAATATGAGGGTTTTGCTGCCATTGAGTTTCTATTCCATTGGCTAAATGATCCACCAATTCTGTTTGCAAATCAAAATACTCCACATAATGTTTTTGTGTGAATTTATAGAGGTTTTGTATTTGTTCAGAACTGATTTTCATTGTCTAAAGTGCTATAAATTGTTTTTTATAAGCCTTCTTATATTGAATCCCAGTTACAAGCATTAAATAATATGCTGTAAATAATAATGCATTTGAAACCGATAGTATGTAAAACTTATTCCCGCTAAGTTCTTGCAAAGAATTCAATGCAAATAAATATTTTCCAAAACTTGTCCCTAATTGACTTATCAACACAAAAAACAATCCAAGCCGTTGAATAGCAGAGAAGTTAAACCATTTCTTTCTTTTCAAAAACAATATAAAATACAGAAATCCTCCCCCTATTGAAATAGTTGTCGAAATCATATTTATAGCTTTAAATGAATATAAATTAGAAATTAAAAAGTTCATACCTATATAGCCCATTATAAAAACCAATATACATTGAAGGCTCCATGCGTTTGAAAAAAAATTCTTGAGTAACCTTATATCAACACTCCTTAAAAACTTTCGGTTACTATTAAGTAATCCTTTTTTGTGAAGCAGCATATATTTTTTAAAGGCTTCATAGAATAATGTTCCATGTTCTTTCATTTCTATTTCCACTCCAGAAGCAACATGATCTATCATTTCAACCCTTATATCAAGGTATTCAATCCCTTCATTTTTAAGGTAATTATCTATAAATTGTATTTGTTCAACAGTTAAACTCATGATACAGATACTTTTCTTTCTCGTAATTTAAAATGGTTTTGCAGTAATCTTATCATATAAAATCCGCCAAAAATTATCATAATATGTATTGAAAAGTTCATAATATGAATCCATACCTGCGTTCCTTCATAATAAAATGAATGACCAAAAATCAAATTATTAAATTGAAGTGATATTAATAAAAAGGGAAATGATTTTAATTTAAACAAATAACTATAAGTAGTATTATACTTAAACATTTTAATCCCGATAATCCCAGCTACAACAATTAGGGAATACAAAATGTAAACACCTCCAATAACAAAATCAAATTCCTTTATTACACTAAGAACTTCTTCTCTAATGGGATACAATGAAAATGCAATAAGCAATGCTCCTGCTATGAGTGTTAGTTCGTATCTTTTTATATAAGTTATACATTTATCAAGAAGAATAGTAGGAATATAATTGGCAGGTCCCAACCAAAAACTACTTGAATTATTTAAAGCATCCTTCCATTTATAAAAAGCTTGATTAAAAGCTTCATCAAAAGAAATTGTTTTATCTTCAGTCATTAATTGTTCAATATCAGTAGCAATATGATCGAGCAACTCATACTTTAAATCAATATAGTCTAAGCCTCTTTTGTTTAAAGCATACTCAATTTCCTGTATTTGTTCCTGTGTTAATTTCATTTCAACAATCTTATTAATCAATACTCCATTTAGGTTTTACCAAATGCTCCATATTTCTTATAAATGCTTCTAACTCTGCCAATCTATTTGCAGTTTCTGTAGTACCCTTTTGTGTTAGCTTATAATATTTACGCATTCTATTATCCACTTTTACTACTTCAACATCTAGCAATCCTTCCGACTCCAACTTATGCAATGCAGGATATAGCGCACCTTCCGTAATTTCCAGCTCCCCTTTAGTTAGCTCTTTTACTCTTTGCGTAATTTCATAACCATACATTTTATCATTCTTTTCTAACAATTTTAGAATAATAGTATTTAAACTGCCCTTATATAATTTTGAATTACCCATTTTAACATTAATCTTCCCTCAAATATATAGTAAATAATTTTATACATAAGAATATTATGTATAAATTTTTCTTAATCACATTTTTTAAAGTGAATGCAATGCCTATTTTTGCCAAAAATTTTATTGATGACTCATTTTCATTCGCTTAAAGTAATAGCAATAAATAATATCACATCAAAAGCTGTAGTAATAACTTTTGAAATACCAGAAGACCTTATAAACCTTTATAAATTTATTCCTGGTCAATACATCACTATAAAGAAAGAATTCAACGGGAAAGAGTTGCGTCGTTCTTATTCCATATGCTCTGGAAAAGACGAAAAAAACATTTCTGTTGGAATTAAAGAAATGCCTAACGGAACTTTTTCTAAATATGCACAAACCATTAAAGTTGGGGATGTATTAGAAGTTCATCCGCCAGAAGGGCGTTTTACCTTTGAAGCTACAGATTACGAAGGAAAAAATGTAGCTGCTTTTGTAGCCGGTAGTGGGATTACACCTATTATGAGTATTGCAAAAGATATTTTGCATAATACCGACAAAAATTTAATGCTCGTTTACGGTAATAAATCGCTTTCAGAAACGATGTTCCATCAAGATTTAATGGAATTATTAAAGGAGTTCCCAAATAGATTTAGCGCGCAATTTGTTTACAGTCAGACAGAAGAAGAAGGTTCTTTATTTGGGCGTATTGAACGTTCTACCATTAATTATATTCTGAAAAATAAGCACAAAGAGACTCCTTTTGATGCTTTCTATATTTGTGGCCCTGAAGCCATGATTGAAAGTACTTCGGAAACATTAAAAGAAAATGGCATAGAAGAAAATAAAATTCATGTAGAACATTTCACCACTTCGGACGACCATTCTGAAGTTCCAGACTCTATTGGAGATGGAAAAACAAAGGTGAAAGTACTAATTGATGACGAGGAGACAGAAATTGTAATGGATAGAAAGCAGCGTGTTTTAGATGCTGTTTTAGCCGAAGATCTTGACGCTCCATACTCTTGTCAAGGTGGCGTTTGTAGTAGTTGTGTGGCTAGATTAACCGAAGGAAAAGTAGAAATGGTAAAAAACCAAATTCTAACCGATGGAGAAATTGCAGAAGGATTAATATTAACCTGCCAGGCACACCCAACTTCTGATTCTATTTCGATTGATTTTGATGATGTATAAGTAAACTACCTCGAGGCAAGCCTATGAAGGATTCAAAGGAAACAAATTTAATTCATTTCAACGAAGAGCCCTTCGGTAAACTCAGCACAGGCTCTGGAAAATAAAACTCTCAATGAGAGATTCAAATCTCGATTACCGAGTAAATTGTTTCGGAATATTTTATATACAACAAGTAAACATAGCTTTTAAACCTCGCGTTTTTAAGCTATGTTTGTTTTAAATACCATTCCAAAACCATTTTACTATGAAATTTCTTTCACTCTCAAGCCGCTTCCTTTATATGTTAGCTGTCGCTACAGTATTTGTTTCATGTAAGAAAACAGAATCGGAATCTGTTGAAAATTCTGCTGTGGAAAAGCATAAAAAACCTAATGTTGTTTTTATTCTTACCGACGATCAAGGGTTTGAAGATGTAGGTTGTTTTGGTGCTCCAGCTATTAAAACACCCCATCTCGACCAAATGGCTAAAGAAGGGATTAAGTTAATCGATTTCTCTGCTACGCAGCCCGTATGTTCAGCCTCTAGAGCTAGTTATTTAACAGGTTGTTACCCCAATAGAATTGGTATTCATAATGCACTCATGCCGGATGCAAAAATTGGATTAAATCCTGAGGAAATTACCATAGCAGACATGCTTAAAGAACAAGGCTATAACACTGCTATTTTTGGAAAATGGCATTTGGGAGATGCCCCAGAATTTATGCCTACAAAACAGGGGTTTGACGAGTATTTTGGTATTCCATATTCTAATGATATGTGGCCGCATCATCCACAACAAGGACCTATCTTTAATTTCGATCCGCTTCCTTTATATCAAAATGAAAAGGTAGTAGATACACTCAACGACCAATCCCTACTAACCACGCAAATTACAGAACATGCTGTTTCTTTTATTCAGAAAAACAAAAACAACCCTTTCTTTTTATATGTTGCGCATCCACAACCTCATGTTCCACTTTTTGTTTCTGATAAATTTAAAGGAAAATCGGAAAGAGGTTTGTATGGAGATGTTATAATGGAAATCGACTGGAGTGTTGGGGAGATTCTAAAAACACTAAAAGCAGAAGGAATAGACGAAAATACGCTTGTTATTTTTACTTCTGATAATGGCCCGTGGTTGTCGTACGGAAATCATTCTGGTTCGGCAAAACCTTTTAGAGAAGGAAAAGGAACCTCGTGGGAAGGCGGACAACGGGTTCCATTTATAGCGCGTTTCCCTGGAAAACTTCCGCAGAACAAAACCATAACAACGCCTGTAATGGGTATTGATATTTTTCCAACAATTGCAGCGCTTACAAACAGCACGCTTCCGAAGAAAAAAATAGACGGAAAAAACGTGTGGGATATTCTTACAGGAAAAACAACTACAACTCCACATGAAGCGTTCTACTATTATTACAGAGTAAACGAATTGCATGCCGTGCGTTATAAAGATTGGAAACTATATTTTCCACATAAATACAGAACTATGGAAGGACAACCACAGGGAAAAGATGGTTTACCAGGCGAATACAAACATATCGACCTTAAAAAAATGGAACTTTATAATCTTGCCATAGATTCCGTAGAGCAAAATAATGTAATTGAAAAACACCCTGAAATTGTTAAAACAATAATTGAGTTAGCCAATAAAAAGCGAAATGAATTAGGAGATGCCTTAACCAAAACCGAAGGTTCTGAAACTAGAAGTCCTGGGATGGTGCTTTAGGCTTTAGGCTTTAGGCTTTAGGCTTTAGGCTTTAGGCTTTAGGCTTTAGGCTTTAGGCTTTAGGCTTTAGGCTTTAGGCTTTAGGCTTTAGGCTTTAGGCTTTAGGCAAAAAAAAAGTTTTTCTGAAATATCACAACAATATAACTCAATAACTTATTAACTTTTTGACTCAAAGTGGCAAAGGTTCAAAGTAGCAGAGG
>Ga0208029_1000201_pt1 | contig 41595 bp, 41 predicted proteins | sample MalvireepMed_s12_FD_184242 | JGI IMG/M metagenome (GOLD analysis project Ga0208029, IMG submission 184242) | Marine viral communities from the Global Malaspina Expedition - Malaspina viral metaG DeepMed_s12 (SPAdes) (version 2) | ecosystem: Environmental > Aquatic > Marine > Oceanic | place... | reverse complement strand
GCTTTTAGAGCCCAGTTTAGAGGTGTCAAAAATGTAGAATTCTTCCTTTTCAGATTAACCACAATTTTTGCATAAACACAACTTTTGGGAATGATCCGTGATAACCCTTTTTGATTAATTCTTGCGCGCTGCAAGTAAAATAAGATTGTTAATGAATTTTGATGCATAATCAATTGATTTTAAGTTGAACAATTGACATACAATTTGGTTTGAGATATGTACACCTTACATTTAGTATAGGTACACCTAGATGTACACCTTTTTTCTCTCAAAAACTTAACAAGTTGACTTTTTAGTGGAAATACGTAAAATGCAGTTAGTGTAGCTAAACCTGCATTTCAAAAGTGTTATAAAGCAAAAAATCCAGCCTATTTTGAATAGACTGGATTTGAATTTGCTCCCCCTCTTGGGGTGCAATATTTGTTTTTGTTTATATCTAGTAAAATCAATTTTACTTATTAATACACGTAAATAAAGGGTTTATAGTGTAAATACATTTATCTAAATTCAAATAGTTTTTTAAAATGTTGGATAATATGGGGGATAATATTATCTTTACATTGTTCAAAATGTAAAACAATGGCAGCGATTAGCTTTCACCCTCATAAAAAAGAGGGCACGTGCAAGATGTATTTGAGACTTCGTTTCGGTAGAAAAAAAGAGTTTAGAATGTCTACTGGTTTAACAATTAAAGAAGCTTCAGATTGGGGGAGGTATATCTTGAAAGGTACTTTTAAAGGTAATAAAACTCTAGTGAGAAGGTTGGAAGAGTTGCGTCACTCTCTAGAAGATTATTTGGATGAAATAGAAAAAGACAAAGAAAGAAACCTACTAGACCTTTCTAGTGTTGACATAAAAAAAAGAATCAACCGGTTTAATAATTCTGAGCCTGTTGTTAATAAAGATCTATTAATCCCTTTTTCTGAATGGTACTGTAAAGATTTAGTAAATCGGACTTATAGAAAAAATGACGTAAAGCATAAGTTAAAGCAGGGCACAATTGATAAATATGTCAACTTCACAAAAATACTCAAGGAGTACCAAAACAGTTTAAAATCAGAAATTAAATTAGCTGATATAGATGAGGTCTTTGTGAATAAGTTTTTAACTTATTTAACAGATGTTAAAAGCTTGTCTATAAATACTAAAGGACGGTATGTTAAACGGCTTAAAACGATATTGAAAGACGCTCAGATTAAAGGGTTTAAAGTTAATCCTCAGTATGTCAGTATAAAAGGTTTTCAAGATGAAACGGTAGTTACTTTTTTGACCTTTGAAGAACTAGATCAAATTATAGAGACTGAAATGCCTACCGAAAGATTAGAAATCGCGAAAGACTGGCTAATAATAGCGTGTTATACTGCTCAAAGAATCTCAGACCTACATAGGTTTAGTAGAAAGAACATCCAAACCATACAAGGTGGAAGGTATATTTCTGCTAAGCAATTTAAAACAAAGAAAAATATAGAGATACCAATCCATTACAAAGTAGACGCCGTTTTAAATAAATACAACAATAACTTCCCGCCAAGATATACCGACAACGAGCATAGCCAAAGATCAATGCTTTCACTTTATATCAAAGAGGTATGCAGAATAGCGGGGATAAAAGAAGAGGTTTACGGCCGTTATAATGGAAAAATGGGGTATTATCCTAAATATAAATTAATAAGCCCTCATACAGGGCGTAGATCCTTTGCTAGTAATTTTTATAATTTACCTAATTGGTCTATACAGGAAATTATGAATATCACAGGACATGAAACAGAGCGTAATTTCCTCGCGTACATTTCTAAAGAAGACCCTACTCTAAGTAGAAACGCTCGTAATAAGTTTGATGAAATGGAGCGCGCAGATAAAGAGAAAAAAGAACCTCAACTAAATGTAATTAAAAACGCATCTAACCAATAAATCATAACCATGAAAAAAGACGAACACAAAAATTTTAAGAAAGACCTCGAAAAATTTAACCTAAACAAATCCGATAGGTTGAAATTGGAAAACGAGGAACTAAAAAAGGAGCTGGAAAGCGTTAAGAAGGAATTTAATGATTACAAAATATTAATGCAATGTGAAGTAATTCCAGAACGAGATTTAAGGTTGAGCGAGATTAAACAGATTTTAAGAATCAATGAAGATGTACAGGCCAGAAATGATGCTTTGATAAATTTCATTTTAGAAAGTGATTTGCGAGAAAAATTTTATAATGATTTTATAGAGAGCTATTACCCTTATGATGTGTTTGATTTTAGGGATAAAAATGAAGTTAATTTTAGCGAAATATCTATAAACGAAAACAATAATAAGGATTTAATAGGAGCAATATCTTATAACCTAAAATTAAACGCTTCACAAAATTAAAATTATTCAATACATCAATAATTAATTTAAAACTTTATAAAATGAAAACAATTAACTCTATGCAAAGTAATTTCATGATTAGTAAAAATGATTTTAGAATCGATTTGCTGCAATATATTGCAGATGTTGAGGAATTAGTATGTAATTATAAAAAATTCAAGTCTGAGCCAATTGGCAAGTATCTAGATTTAGATATAAACGACGAATTATTAAGCAATGTATTAAAATCAATTTTGTTGCTAGAAGGAAAAGAAACGAATGTTTCTGAGGAAAGATTAAATATCATAAAAGATATTGCGCCGACTGCTCATGATAGAAGCATGAAAAAAGAGGTTTTATATGCACTTAATACTATTGAAAAAGGTATCGAGAATAAACAGCCTTTAAATAGTGAACTATATAAAATACTCGAAGTTGCACACGTAACTAGCATTGCTTTTGAGATATCACTTGTGTTAAATGGGGATGGTATGAATACGCCAGTTAACGGCATTGCTTATTTAATTAACCCGGAAAAGGTTGAGGAAATAATAAACCAGGAGAGAGGTGCTTTTATGATGGAAGAATTAACCGAACCTTTCTTTGATATCTTTACAGAAGAAAGTAACGGTAAGAAAATGTTTGAAAGACTAAACAATGTTATTAACAACTTTAATGTTAATAAGTTAAGTGCTTAATCCGATGTTTGTTATACTGAAGATATTGATATAAAACCTCTTTAATTCAAGGGGTTTTATATATTTATATTGGCAACGTTTAAAATTTGTTCGAATGGAAAACCATAAAAGTGTACTTAATAAATCTTTTGATTTGTTTGACGATATTAGGAATTATGATAATTACGGAAAGTTTGACTTTTTGAATCTACTAAATCAAAGAACAAATGGTTTTGATTTAGACTTTATGAAGGCTTTGTTGTCAGATTTAAACCTTTACATAAATATTGAGTTAGAGGAAATGATTTCAAATCTTGATCCTACTCAATTAGATATTCAGCTTAAATCTTATGAAATTAGTGGGTTAAAAATTCCTATGCTCAAAAGAACTCAGCGTAAAGATTTATCAATTGAGCAAAAATCAAAGAGGAAAAAGCTGGAAAAGTCAATTGGAGAGTTGAGTCCAGTAATTGATATAGAAGCAATAATGTTTCCTTTTGAGTTTTATGGATTAAGAGAGTTTAGATCTATAATAATAAATAAAATTAAAGAGATTGAGTTAAGTAGGCCGAATAAAATACAAAAAACAGATTATTCATTAAAGGGTACAGAAGCATTTTCTCAATTAAATGGAGGTCGAACAGATTCAGTAAAATGGAAAGGAACTCAAGCTGACGCCGTTGAGTTAATAAAAGCCATGATTGAGCAAGGCTCGTTGGAAGGGACTCAAAAGGATATATTTAAGTCTTTTGAAAAGTTTTTTGACATAGAATTGAATAATTGTGATCAAAAAATACAGAAATTCAAACACCGAAAAGCAAGTCCTACAACATACTTAGATGAATTGAAAGCAAGTTTAATTAACTACTTAGGAAAATAAATCGTTGGTTAGTTAGTGGTTAGTTACCACTTAGTGCTTTCAACTACATTTAAATTCGCTTGTAATAATATTAAAACTTAATAGTTATGCAAGCAATTGAACTACAATTACCCGAACAACTGCAGGCCGATATAAACTTCTTAAAATCGGAACTTTCAGAATTAAGAAAAAATTTACAACCTAAAAAGCCGACTGAGTTTGTAACCAGGCAGTATGTAGCTGATGAAATGCTACATAGCGGCTTGACTACTGTTCATAATCTTACGGTTAAGGGGATTTTGAAAAAATATACCATTGGGGGTCGTGTGCTATACAAGCGTTCTGAAGTAGAGCAGGCAATTGTTGAACTTTAAACAATTGGCATCATGGCAGCGCAAAGAAATACCAAAAGTTTAGCATGGAAGCAATACATAGATTCTAAGAAGCGAAAAACCGCAAAAGGTAAAATCATACAGGCTTTAATTCAAAACAACAATATGCCGCTCAATAATAGGAGTTTTAGTGCTATTACTGGCATGGAAATGGGGAGTGTTACACGAGCTGTGTACGATTTATTAAATGAAGGGGTTTTGTCGTTTGTTATTAAGCCCAGTATTCAGACAGGCTATAAAGTGAAGTATTGCTACATAAAAGACTATAATTCATTTGTAAACGAAGAGCATAGTGTATGAGTGGAGATGAGAGATATTTTAATTTCCCTATTTGGATGCTACGAGGGTTTATGAGGAATAGCAAAAAATCATTAGATGACATTTCCGATTACGCAATCTATGAGCATTATTTGAAACTCCAACACGGCGGACATACAGCAAGATTTAAAGCTGCAAAAAAATACTTTAGTATTGTCATAGGGGATGATGAAAAAAGTTATAATAATGGGTCTAAGTTATACGAGTGCACGCCAAATAACGGTCCTAAAGTTGGCATTAATACGAGTGTGTTTTTTGAATATTATGGCGATCATAAAACCGACTTTGAGAAGATAAGTTTATTAGGGTTTCTAGCTATTAAATCAATTGTTCAAAACAAAACCTATTGCAAAGTCACTAACCGCTTTTGGTTATCTCGAATGGATGGCCGTGTAAAGTCAGTTTCAGAAAATGATGAGCTGTCTGATGAGGTTAAGAAATATGCAAATCGTTGGCAGCTAACAAAAATTAAAGATGAGCTAATCATTAACTGGGGTTTAACGCATTATTCTCGATTTACACGAGGTTTTTATGTATCATTTAAGCTTTCTCTAGAAGAGTTGATTTACCAAGCTGAGAAGAAGCGAAAATCTACATTGATAAAGCAGAAAAAGTTTGAGGAAAAAGTGGCCTTAAATAGAGTTTTAGACAGAATAAAAAACGAGCCCCCGTGAACAACATCATGAAAACCTCATAACAGCATCATAACGACACCTATATAAAAGGGTACTTCATAATTGTTTTTTTACTCTAATATTTTTCTACAAAAGTACGACACCTATAGAAAGGTAATATATAAAGGTACTATAGAAAGGTTTTTTAAAAAGATGTTGAGAGAGTGATTTCTTCGCTCACCAACTTTTAAAAATTTTGAATGTACTCTGTTAAACTAACAATAAAATAACGTAAAACAAACAAAATGAACCTAACTAAAGAAAAAGCCTCAGAGCTAGGCAAAAAGTCAAGTAGAAAAGGAGTGCCAAATAAGAACACAAAAGAAATAAGACAAGCATTTCATCAATTAGTTAGCGATAAGCTACCAGATCTATCGAAATGGCTTGATGAGGTCGCTAAAGAGAATCCAGAGAAAGCGATTAATATTATTATTAAACTCTCAGACTTTGTAATACCTAAACTTCAACGTACAGAAATAGAGTTAGGTGGTAAGGTTGTTAAAATGACGCCAGAAGAGCGAGACGAACGCATTAAAGAGCTTCAACGGAAAATGATGAGTAATGAGTAAAGCGGCTTTAAATAAACAGGAAAAAACCAGACGATGGGCAATAGCTGAATTACAAAAGGCGAAACCATTTGATGCGTGGGTAAACGAAAGACCTAGAACTGAAAAAGAAATTGAACTATATCATAAGATTAGAGAGACCCTGGAGGGGATAGCCTCAGGCGAAAAGAAAGTCTATGACACAGTAAAAATAACAACTAAAAACGGTTTTAGTTGTGCTGAATTCAAGTAGTGATGACAGATAAAACTTTTATTAAATACAAAACAGTTATTGATGAGTGGTTTGTCAATGGCCGTAATGGAACTAAAGCGTATCAAGCAGTATACCCAAAAGCCAACGCTAACGCCGCTGATATTGGGTTTAGAAAAATCTACGGAAATCTACGGATAAGAGAGTATGTTCAAACTAAAGTGTCAGAAGTGTCACAAAAGCTTGATGTTACGTTTGAGAACCAACTTCAAGATTTGGAGGATATCAAAGTAGAATCAAAGAAAGAAAGCAAATACAGTGATGCCATTGCAGCTATTAAAGAGCAAAACAAAATGCTAGGATTCTATGAGAAGGACAATAATCAAAAGAAAATAGATAACGTAGTAATATTTCAGATTCCAGATAATGGAAGAGGAGAAATTTAAATGATTGAAAAATGATATCACCTTTAATGTTTATCAAGATGACTAAGGCTGTCAAGCTTATGTATCCACATTTAAAAAAAGATACAATAAACTGGATGTCTCATCGCTTTGAATCTAAGAAAACAATGACAGAATCAGGAATAACTCCTCCTAGATTATGGGCGGCAGATATGCCTAAAGAAGTAGAAGAGGATTTACTTCAAGCATACCAAAAAGTAAATAATTAATTATTAACAGCCCTATAGGGCATAAATTCAACTACAATGGACATTATATTAACACCAGCGTACGAGGTAATTAAATCTAAGTACGAAGACCAAGTGAAAGAGCGAATTAGCACACTTGAAAGCTACAGTAAAAAGATAGCGAGTAAGCAAACGGAAATTAATTCCGTAAAAGCGGAATTAAATAGTGAATACGCTGACAGAAGTGTATCTGTAGAAAAAAAAGCACGCATTAACAATTTGCTGCAAAAAAGAAACCAACTCAATAAGGAGCTTGAAGCAATGGAAACCGAAGAGAGAAACGTAATAGTAAGTGATGATGCTATCGCTGAGGTTATGAAACAATGGAATCATTAAAATTTATAAAGATGAATAAATCAAAATTAGAATTACAGTCAGAGGCAAATGCTGAAATAAGTAAACGTAAAGAAACAGTTAAAGCTTTAGAAAATGAGATATTACATGCTAAACATACGCTGCATTTTATACCAAGAGATACTTATGAGGATAATCAAGCTAGAAGAGTGGTAAATGATGAGATTATAAAACTGAAAAGCTATATCGATAGCGAGGAAAATATTATCCGTAATTTGAGTGGACCACCAGAAAGAGATATAGCAGATGTGGCAACAAGGTTAAAATGATAGCCTAAATAATAAGCATAAAAAAAAGGGGTTGTTCAAGCCCCTTTTTATTTTATTCGAATGTAAAGCAATTTGGCAACGCTTTATCTATTCAAAGATACAATTTTTTCATGTATTTAGCTATGTTGAAATGGATTAAGAATTAACCTGTTGAGTAATATAATACACAAAGCTTTGTTCATTTCGCAAAGATACTTCATTAACACCCAGCTTCAAATTTGATTACTTTTTGAGTGATTCCTTTTATTGAGTTACTTCTTTGTAGTCTCCAGCAAAATTTACTTATCCATTTTCGTATTAAATCTTATAAGTGTGATGAGGTAAAATGATAACGCCACTACGGAATTACTACATCGTAAAACTATTGTAAAACACTCACTTCAACTAATTTGCAATAGAACAAACTAACGCTCTTATTATGAAAAGAGGAGGAGGTCTTAAAGCCTTATTTACAAGAAATACAGTTGAGAAAGCATTTGAAATCTGGAAGGATCGTATTGAATGGCAGATAGAAGAATCTCTTTTGTATGCGGGAAATGAATTTGTAAATAAAGCACGTCTAACAGGTAGATATAAAGATCAAACGGGAAACCTTAGAAGCTCTATTGGCTACATGGTAATTAAAGACGGTCAGATACTCGGTGAAAGGTTTGAGACTTATGACGGTAAGGGAGAAGAGGGTGTTAAAAAAGCTAAAGAGTTTGCAGAAGGATTAGCGAGCGAGAACCCTAGAGGGTTAATGCTAATCGGAGTAGCGGGCATGGAGTATGCCGCAGCGGTCGAAGCTAAAAACTTTGATGTGATAACTGGGGCAGGAACGGAAACAGAACAGTTATTAAAGCAGCTTTTAAGCAAGATTAATTATACATGATAACAACTATTATTCGAAATGGCAATACGTGGCGAAAACTCTTTATATTTTAAACCCGAGATAGACAACTCAGGGCTTCAACAAAGCGCAAATGAAGCAGTTAATATTGTTGGTCAAATGGCTAGCAAGATTACTAAAATAAATCCTTTTATAGCTTTTTCTGCTGTAGCAGTTGCTGCGCTTACAGCTATATCCAAAGAAGCCTACGACATGGCTAAAAGCTTTGAGTCTGCAATGGCTGAGGTAAGCACCATCGCTAATGTGAGTGAAAAAGAAATGAGAGGGCTAGAGCAAAGGCTTTTTGATATTTATAAGCGATTAGGAACTGAACCGCCTGATAAGTTAGCGAAAGGACTGTATGAGATTATAGGTGCTGGATATGATGCTGCTGAAGCTTTAGACGTTTTAGAAATAGCATCCAAAGCCGCTACCGCAGGTATCACAACTACAGAAGTTGCAGCCGATGGACTTACTACCATTTTAAATGCCTTCCAATTACAAACAGAAGATGCTCAGGAGGTAGCAGATGTAATGTTTGCCACCGTCGACCGTGGTAAGATATCCTTTGAAGAACTTTCAAGCCAAATAGCACAAGTAGCACCAATTGCAGCGGCAAGTAATATATCGTTCGAGGAAATAGGAGCCGCAATTTCTACATTGACCAAACAAGGGGTGCCAGCCGGACAGGCAATGACGCAAATACGTTCCGCTATAGTCTCTACAACCGAGGTAATGGGAGATGGTGTTTTTGAAACCTTATCTCTTCAAGATGCATTTAACGAAATGTACAAGGCAGCAGATGGCAGCCAGACCAAATTAAAAGAGATGGCTGGAAGGGTAGAGGCTGTTAATGGCATTCTTTCAATTGCTGGACCTAATATGGAAGGAGCGGTTGAAGACTTAAACGCAATGAGTGATGCCGCTGGAAGTGTTGACAGATCGTTCTCTAAAGTTACCGGTACCAATGCCAATCAATGGAGCATCTTTACCAATAGAATTAAGGCTAGTACGCAAGGTATTGGAGAAAGCCTTTTAAGGTTTTCAAATGCGGTAGTTGGTTTAATGAATGATGCTATTGGTAGCACCGAGGATTTAACCGATGAAGTTGCAAAACAAGCGAGTGAATATAGGAACTTGATAGCCTCTTTATATGATTCTAATGTTGAATTTGATAAGAAGCTTGAAATATTAACGCAGCTTAAAAACGAATACCCAGAATACCTATCGAGTTTAGATTTAGACAAAGTTAAGAACGATAATTTAAAAGAAACCCTAGAAGGTGTTCGAGGTGTCTTAGAGCAAATACAAAATCTTAAAAACAAAAGTGTAGCAGTTGCAGGACTTCAACAGCAAGTATCTGAGGCAGAAGCTACGAGAAATGAGTTAGACGCTATATATCAAAGAGAGTTAGCAGATTTTGAAACCTTAGTAGGTAAGGCGTTGGCGTTTGCGGAAAAGAACGGTATTGAGATACCTATATCGGTAAATGATGACCCAGACGACATTTACAGTAAAATAGAAAGCGCATTTAGTGGAGTTGATGGAGCGTATCAGGATTTTGTTGTTCCATTGTTTCAAGCAGAAAAAGCAGTAAGCACATTCTATTACCAGTTAGAAAAAGCGAAGGATGTCGTAGAAGAAAACCAAATAAGCTTGGATAAATTCACGGTCAAACTCTATGACAATGCAGAAGGATATAAAGAAATCGTTAAGCAAGTCGAAAAAGTAAATTCGCTTGAAGGTTTAGCGGAATTTGACGAAAAGTTTTCATTTCAAGGTATTAAAGATGCTATTGAAGCGAGAAAGGTTATTTTGACAGCACTAGGCGAAATTAAAGACCTTACAAAAGAAGAGTATAAAGCTAATCCAAATTCGTTAGCTAAGTATTTAGAATCTGAAAATGAGCAAATAAAAAAAGCTGCTGAGGAGCGAAAAAAAGTATTAGAGTTTGTTTTCAAACCCACTGGCGACGAAGATGTAAAAAATAGACCTAAAGAAAGCGAAGCACTAAGTTACTTGTCTACGCCAAAAGTAAACCTAGAATTTGATTTCACGGTAGACACCACTTCAATAAACTTCATAGAGTCTGTTATTCGTGATTTAAAAGCCAAATTTGATGCTGCTAATGAAAATGATAGAGGGCAGATAAGAGAGTATCTTGATATTTGGAAAAAAAAGCTTAAAGTCGCTCAAAATGGATATAATGACCTTGAAAAACTTAAGAAAGAATTTAATTATGAGTTAAGAGATCTAAGTCTTAAAGAACTTAAAGAGGAAAAAGATAAGTGGAAAAAAACACTAGATCTTTATAATGATGGTTCAGAAGAGAGCAAGAAGGCTACTGAATTAATAATGAACCAAATTGATGCTATATCTGAAAATACCTCAGATAAGATTGTTGAGGTTTTTGGTCAAGTTACAGCATCCATTGGAGAGGCTCAAAAACTACTTGAAACCTTTGGTGCACCTGAAGGCATAAGTGAAGCTTTAGGAGTTTTATCTGAATTAGGAACAGCAGCAGGGAATTTATTTTCTGGTAATCCGGGCCAAATGGTTCAAGGTGGATTGCAGGCTTTAAATGCAGTTTTTAAATCTGGAATAAGCTCTGATACTGGAAAGTTTGAAAAAGCGATTAAGGATTTAAATAAAACTATTGAGAAACTTGATTATGCTATATCTAAAAGCGTAGGAGAGGATAGGATTGACAATAGAATAAGTGCTATTGAGAAACAAAAAGAAGTTCAAGAAGAATTAAATAATGCCATAGAAGCTGAGAAAAACGCCAGAAAAGAGATAAAGTATCTGGGAATTACTGTAGCAAAAAAAGGAAGAGCATCTGGAACCGATCAAGCTAAACTTGAAGAATTTGAAAAAGCCGCTGAAGAAGCTAAAAGAGAGGTAGAAGAATTGAATGAGCAGTTGAATGAATTATATACAGGAACTACACAAACTACCATTGTTGACAGCATTATTTCTGGATTCAAGGAAGGTAAAAAGTCGGCAGCAGACTTTGCAGATAATTTTAAAGACTTAATGCAAGATGCAATGCTACAAGCTTTTGAGATTAAATTTTTAGATGATGCTATTGGAGGCTTTTATGATGAATTTGCAAAAGCTGGAAGCGATGGCGAATACACGCCTGCGGAGTTAGCTTCTTTGCGTTCATTTTATGATTCAGTAATTAACGGTGCTCAAAGCGACATCGAAGCTATTAACGAAATTTTGGAAGGCTTAGGAATGGACGGATTAGGAGGTCAAGGAACTGCAAAAACAGGACTTTCGGGCGCAATATCCACCATCACAGAAGATACAGCCAATATACTTCAGGGAACGTTAAACGCTATACGCTTAGACGTTGCTAGTGGTATTTCTATTGCCACACAAAATAGTCAATACTTAGCTACGATTTCACAAGGGGTAACCAACTACTTGCCTTATTTAGAAAGTATAGACGGACGCATGGCTGGTATTGAAAGCGGTTTATTACAAATTCAAGCACAAGGATAAACATCCGAACTTAGGGCAAAAGACAATGAGGTTTTCCGTAAAGTAAATATAAATTGATTGACTAAGTTTGTAGAAACTAAATATCATAAAAAATGAAAATTCTATTATCTACTTTACTATTCACGATTTGTTTTTATTCTTCTTATTCCCAAACAGTAAACGGAGTGCCTATACATGAAATAAATGAGGAGTATGTTCAGATTGTTGGAACAACTAAATTTATGAGTAGCAAAGTCACAATTGAAATTGATTTTGGGCAAAGAACTAAATTACTAGGATCTTATAAGGAGACTACTATTGTAGATGAAAATGAAAAGAAAGTTGATTTTAACTCAATGGTAGACGCATTGAACTTTATGACTGAGCATGGTTATAAGTTTGTTCAAGCATACGCATTTGCTGTAAATAATCAGAATGTTTATCATTTCCTAATGAAGAAAGATGAATGACACCAGAGCAGATTTCTATTTAATATTTAAAAACCTCTTTTTTAGAGGTTTTTTTGTTTTGTGGTATAAAATGCGGGATAAATTTAATTAATAAAAACAGAAAACCCAGTAAAACTAATGCTTTACTGGGTTTAAATGCTCCCCCTCTTGGGCTCGAACCAAGGACCCTCTGATTAACAGTCAGATGCTCTAACCAACTGAGCTAAGGAGGAATTTATATTTAAATACTTCTAAGCCTTTATAGATGCTTGCTTGAGAAGCTTTTTATTCCTGTTTTGCGGATGCAAATATATATGTTTTTTTCTTTACACCAAACAAAAAATAAACTTTTTTATTTTATTTGAAAATCGCCTTATAAAGGTCGTTTCCGTTGGCGTACAAAAGTAATGCAATTAATATAAAGAAACCAATCATTTGTGCATATTCTAAGAATTTTTCACTTGGTTTTCTTCCCGTAATCATTTCATATAATAAGAACATTACATGTCCTCCATCGAGTGCTGGAATTGGTAAAATGTTCATAAATGCCAGAATTATAGATATAAAGGCGGTAGAAAGCCAGAATCCTTGCCAGTCCCATGTCTCAGGAAAAAGCTTCGCAATGGTTCCAAATCCACCTACTTCTGTAGCTCCTTTTTTGGTAAAAAGAAACTTCATGGAGCTTATATAATCTCTTAAGGTCCAATATCCGTAGTTAATTCCTGCAGGAATAGCTTCCGCTAAGCTATATGTTTTCTTGGTAATATCTTTTTCAGTTAAAGAATATCCATAGGAAATTCCAATAGTATTATCTTCTTCTGGAGTAACCGATATGGTGTCGGTAATTTTATTTCTTTCAACAACAAGACTTAAAGCCTTCCCGTTTGCATTTTTTAGCTTGTCGGAAAATTCATCAGCAAAAGTAATAGCATTACCATCTACAGAAACAATTCTGTCGTTAGTTTGCAGTCCAGCCATAGCAGCAGGTCTATCGGGAAATATACTATCTAAAATTGGAGCTGTACGGGGTGTAAAAGGTTTTAAAACTCCTTGTTTGTATAAATAGGTGCCTAAGGTATCGGGCAAACTTAAAGTTTCAGTTTTGCCGTTAGGATGCTTTACTTCTATATTTTCAATGCCTCTAACAACAACCAATCTGCTTATATCTAGTATATTTTCAGGAGCTTTGCCATCAATTTTTAATATTTTGTCTCCATCTTTAAATCCATATTGCTCTATTTGATCTGCAACTGCAAATCCATTTGGAAAAACATTTTGAGAAACTTCATTACTTCCCCAAGCATATAATACCATGGCATAGATAAAGAAACCAAGTAAAAGGTTTACAGTAACCCCGCCTAACATAATAATTAAACGTTGCCAAGCTGGTTTGGAACGGAATTCCCATGGTTGAGGTGGTTGTGCCATCTGCTCCTTGTCCATGCTCTCATCTATCATTCCCGAAATTTTAACATAACCTCCCAATGGAAGCCACCCGATACCATATTCGGTTTCGCCTATTTTCTTTTTGAATAAAGCGAATTTTACATCAAAGAATAAAAAGAATTTCTCAACACGAGTTTTAAAGATTTTGGCTGGAATAAAATGACCAAGCTCATGTAAAATAATAAGTATAGATAAACTTAAAAAAAGTTGAATAGCCTTAACTAAAATTGGACTCATAAATTAGGTTTCATTTTCAATCGGACAAAAGTAACGTTTTACTTCTATATAGCACAATCAAAATGAAGTATGCCTAAGTTTTTATGATGGTTTTAAGATAAAAAGCTCATTTTTCCTGCCTATTGTTGTATTTTTGCAAGCACATTAAATGTAACAAGATGCTACAATTCTTTAGCAAATTCAAATACTTATTTATTACCCTTTTTGTACTTTCGGTAATTATTATCAGTTTAATTTACCAAGCCCTAAAACCAAAGGAGCGTTTGGCTATTTACGAACCTTCTATGGTGAATGCGGAATTGGTGGACACTAGTGTGCAATACATTAGGAAGTATCATAAAATTGCTCCTTTTAAATTGATAAATCAAAATGGAGATACTATTACGGAAGCCAATTATAAAGATAAAATTTATGTAGCCGATTTCTTTTTTACTACTTGTCTTTCTATCTGTCCAATGATGACCGATAATATGGTTAGAATTCAGGAAAAAATTATAAACGATCCCGAGGTGATGTTGCTTTCTCACTCGGTTACGCCTGTTATAGATTCTGTACCGCGACTCAAAGCGTATGCAGAAGAAAAAGGGGTTGTTGACAGTAAATGGAATATGGTTACTGGAGATAAAAAACAGATTTATAACCTTGCTCGTAAAAGTTATTTGGCTGTTAAAACTGTTGGAGATGGCGGCCCTTTTGATATGATTCATACCGAAAACTTTATTTTAGTTGATAAAGAGAAACGAATTCGTGGTTTTTACGATGGCACTAAAGAAGAAGATATCCAACAACTCCTACACGATATTGAAGTGCTAAAAAATGAGTATAAATCTGGTTCTTAGGTTTTTTTTGAGTTGAAAGGTGGGAGTGGAGAGTTTGTAAAGTGAAAAGTTAAGAAGTTATCGAGTTATGTTGTTACGATGTTACAAAGAAAAAAACTGCTTACTGAATCCTTTTTTTATTGAAAAATTTAAAGATTGAAGGATTGAAAGAGGTCGGAAGACGGAAGACCGAAGTCGGAAGCTAATAAGAATACAGAGAAGGGAATATAGATTTGTATCCTTATTCTTTTGAGAATCTTTAGTTTACCATAAACAATAAAAAATTCGACAATTTATACAATCATAACTTAGCCTCTCTGCACCTTTGAGTCAAAAAGTTACGCTGTTATGGAGTTACGCTGTTACAAAGAAAAAAACTCCCTAAATCCTACATCTTACTGAATACAACGACTCCCTACTTCGGACTTCCGTCTTCATTTCATTTCCTCATTTCCAAATTAGCATATTTATAACTTTGCCCCTCTGTCCCTTTGAACCTTTGCCTCTTTGAGTCAAAAAGTTATCGAGTTGTGTTGTTACGATGTTTCAGGGAAGTTTTTTACCTTCTGTCTTCTGAACACTGCATTCTGTCTCCCAACTCCCGACTTCCGTCTTTATTTCATTTCCTCATTTCCAAATTAGCATATTTATAACTTTGCCCCTCTGTCTCTTTGAACCTTAGCCTCTTTGAGTCAAAAAGTTACGCTGTTATGGAGTTACGCTGTTACAAAGAAGAAACTGCTTACTGAACACTTTTCTTTTTATTGAAAAATTTAAAGATTGAAGGATTGAAAGAGGTCGGAAGACGGAAGACCGAAGCTAATAAGAATAAAGAGAAGAGAATATAGATCTGTGAAGTCAGAAGTCCGAAGACAGAAGTTTATAAAGAAAAAACTGCCAACTGAATATTTTTCTTTGTATTGAAAAATTGAAGAAGTCGGGAGTAAAGAGAGGACAGCAAATAGCTTAGAGCATGTTTTTAGGAAAGTTTTTTACCTTCTGTCTTCTGTTTTCTGTCTCCCAACTCCCGACTTCCGTCTTTATTTCATTTCCTCATTTCCAAATTTATAGCTTTGTCCCTTTGTACCTTTGAACCTTTGCCTCTTTGCAACTTTGAATCAAAAAGTTAAGAAGTTATCCAGTTATGTTGTTACGATGTTTCAGGGAAGTTTTTTACCTTCTGTCTTCTGTCTTCTGTCTTCTGTCTTCTGTCTTCTGTCTTCTGTCTTCTGTCTTCTGAACACTGCATTCTGTCTCCCAACTCCCGACTTCCGTCTTCATTTCATTTCCTCATTTCCAAATTAGCATATTTATAACTTTGTCCCTTTGTCCCTTTGTCCCTTTGAACCTTTGCCTCTTTGCAACTTTGAATCAAAAAGTTAAGAAGTTATCGAGTTATGTTGTTACGATGTTTCAGGGAAGTTTTTTACCTTCTGTCTTCTGTCTTCTGTCTTCTGAACACTGCATTCTGTCTTCCGACTTCGGACTTCCGTCTTCTGAACACTGCCTACTGCCTACTGTTTTCTTGCCAATCGTCATAAACATCTATTAAATAATTTCTTCAAACCTAATTTTTATATTACTTTTGCTTACTTAAAATGAATCTAAATAAGGTTTGAAGTTGACAATTGCACATTTAAAACGAGGCGAACGCGCCATTATAAAAGAATTTTCTACAGATATTATCCCAATTAAGCTCCTTGAAATGGGTTGTTTGCCGGGGAATGAAGTTGAACTGCTCCAAATAGCGCCTTTTAAAGACCCTTTGTATTTAAACATAAATGGTTCGTTTTTGGCAATTCGTCGAGAAACTGCGCTTCAGATAGAAATAGACATTATTGAAAACAATGCCATATGAGTAAGCAGATTAATGTTGCCCTCATAGGGAATCCAAATACAGGAAAGACTTCAGTATTTAATCAGTTAACAGGATTAAATCAAAAAGTAGGGAATTACCCAGGAATTACGGTTGAAAAAAAGGAAGGGGTTTGTAAACTTCCGAGAGGCGTAAAAGCTCATATTATAGATTTACCAGGAACGTATAGTTTAAACGCCAATTCTCTTGACGAAAATGTAGTTATAGAATTGTTGCTGAATAAAAACGACAAAGACTTTCCAGATGTTGCTATTGTTGTTACAGACGTTGAAAACCTTAAAAGAAATTTACTTCTTTTTACACAAATTAAAGATTTAAAAATACCGACTATTCTAGTTGTTAATATGGCAGATAGAATGGAGCGGAGAGGGATTTCTATAGACCAAGAAATTCTTGAAAAGAGATTAAATACCAAGGTTGCTGTTGTAAGTACACGTAAAAAGCAAGGGATAGATAATCTAAAAGAATTAATTACAAACTATAAAAATATATCTACAGAACCTTGCGTAGATGCAACGGTTATAGATTCTGAATATTTCGGCGGATTAAAGTCGGCTTTCCCACAACAGGATATTTATAAATTATGGTTGGTAATTACTCAAGATGCTAACTTTGTTAATTTAGATAGGAATTTAGTGAAAGATACTTCTGCTTTTTCCACAAAATCTAAATCAGAATTAAAAAGAATGCAACACAAAGAAACGGTGTTGCGATACCAATTTATAAATGGAGTTTTAAAAGAAGGTTATAAAGTTGATGAAAATGCTGCTAAAGGGTTTCGTGCTTCTTTAGATAGAATTTTAACCCATAAAATATGGGGATATGTAATTTTCTTTTTAATACTTCTTACTATTTTTCAAGCTATTTACGATTGGAGTAGCTATCCAATGGATTTTATTGATGCTACTTTTGCATCGTTTAGTGAGTGGGCAAAAGAAACCTTACCACCGGGGACGTTAACCAATTTAATTGCTGAAGGTATTATTCCTGGACTTGGAGGAATTGTGATTTTCATTCCACAAATAGCCTTTTTATTTCTCTTTATTTCCATCCTAGAAGAATCTGGATATATGAGTCGCGTTGTATTTTTAATGGATAGAATAATGCGTAAGTTTGGGCTAAGTGGGAAGAGTGTGGTGCCTTTAATTTCTGGAACTGCTTGTGCTATTCCAGCGGTAATGGCTACCAGAAATATAGAGAACTGGAAAGAGCGCCTTATTACTATTTTGGTAACTCCTTTTACAACCTGTTCTGCTAGGCTCCCTGTATATCTAATTATTATCTCATTGGTTATTCCAAACGATCGTTTTTTAGGGATGAATCTGCAAGGTTTTACCTTGATGTTGCTATATTTATTAGGTTTTGGAATGGCCGTTTTTTCTGCATGGCTCTTAAATAAAATTTTAAAAATAAAAAGTAGAACTTTCTTTGTGGTAGAAATGCCAAGTTATAAGCTTCCGTTGTTAAAAAATGTAGTTATTACGGTGGTGGAAAAAACAAAAAGCTTTGTGTTTGGCGCAGGTAAAATTATTTTAGCCATTTCTATAGTTTTATGGTTTCTAGCTTCCAATGGTCCTTCAGAGAAGTTCCATAATGCAGCAGAGATAATTACTGCGCAAAGCGAGTCTCAACATTTATCGGAGGACGAACTTTCTACAAAAATAGCGTCTTATAAATTACGAAATTCTTATATTGGGATTGCTGGAAAAGCAATAGAACCTGCTATTTTACCCTTAGGATACGATTGGAAAATAGGAATAGCAGTAATCAGTTCGTTTGCAGCTAGAGAAGTTTTTGTAGGAACATTAGCAACAATTTATAGCGTTGGAAGTGACGAAGAAGAGACTATAAAAAACAGAATGGCATCAGAAACGCATCCCGAAACAGGAGCGCCGCTGTTTAATTTAGCTTCTGGAATTTCGTTACTATTGTTTTATGCCTTTGCAATGCAATGTATGAGTACACTTGCTATTGTAAAACGAGAAACAAATAGTTGGAAATGGCCTGCCGCTCAGTTAATATTTATGAGTGGATTTGCTTATGTTGTAGCGCTAATTGCGTATCAATTAATTAAATAGTTTTAGAATGGATTTTCAAAGTATTATAGTTTATATCATCTTAATTTTAGCTGTTGCATATTTAACGCTTAAATTTATATTCCCTAAAACACTTAATTCCTTATTAGGGAAAAATAATAACGGAAACTGCGGGGAAGGAGATTGTAACTGCCATTAATATATGTCGAAACGCGATTTAAAAAAGTATCTTCAAACTTTAAAAAAGAAAGAACTTGAGGCACAAGTTTTAGATTTATATACTCGCTTTAAAGACGTAAAAGTGTATTATGATTTTGTTTTTAATCCGAAAGAAGATAAATTAATTGACGAAGCAAAAACAAAAATTGCTAACGAGTATTTCCCAGTAACTAGAAGAAAACCAAAAGCCAGACGTTCCATCGCTCAAAAATATATAAAACATTTTTTAGAGTTGGGAGTTAATTCAATTCTAGTTGCAGATGTAATGTGGTTTAACATTGAAATAGCTCAAACTTTTAATAAAGAAAAAATGCTTAAAAGTGATGCTTTTTATAAGAGTATGGCAAAGTCTTTTGATGAAGCTGTTAAATATACCATGCAACACGGACTCATGAGCGATTATAAAGAAAGGTTAGTTGCTATTTATCAAGAAGCAAAAAGCCAGCAATGGTCATCGCTACACATCATTGAAGCTTCTCTTGATTTAGTAGATTGATTCTTCGTGGAAAGTCTAATTCCATAAATCTTAGCCTGAGGATTATTAAAGTAACTTTACTTTGGATAATAATTCATATTTTGTTCCTTTAAATTTATACTGATAAAACTCTCTTTGAGAGGCTTGCAATGACTAAAATAATAACCTTTACAAAAGGATAAAGAAAGTGAAGGTTTTTAAGAAAGCAAGATTTTATGGTCATTACAGTTTGGTCTTTTATTATACAGCGAAGCGGTCTTGTATCTTTGTTCAGACACTAGCGCTTAATTATATAAAATATTGAAAATTAACTTAAAATTTTTCGAATGAAAAAACTATACAATACGCTACTATTTTTTTGTTTTTCTTTAGGAATTATTACAGCACAAGAAAAGCTTTCGGATATTAATAAATCTGAAATTTTAGAGGTTTTTAATCAGCAAGAACTAGCTTGGAATCGAGGAGATATCCCAGCATTTATGGAAGGGTATTGGAAATCTGAAGATTTAGCCTTTTCAGGTTCCTCGGGGGCTGTATTTGGATGGGAGGCAACAAAAGAGCGCTACCTAAAAAGTTACCCAGATACTACTGCAATGGGGAAATTAACTTTTGAAGTAATTAAACTACAACAAGTAAAAGACGGGGTAGCGCAAATGATAGGATCCTTTTATTTAAAAAGAACTATAGGCGATTTAAGTGGTTATTTTACATTGGTATGGCGTAAGTTTGATGGACAATGGGTTATAATAAGCGACCATACATCGTCTGCAAACTAAAAAAATTTCGTTCAAGTATCAATTTTAGTATTTATTATTGGGTAAAATTAACCCAATGCCACGTCTAAAGTCATCATTACAATAAAACCACCAATAAAACCTAAGGTAGAGATATCGGTATGGTTTGCTTGTTGAGATTCTGGAACTACTTCTTCTACCACTACAAAAATCATTGCACCAGCAGCAAAGCAGAGTGCATATGGTAAAATTGGCTCAAAGGTAAGTACTGCCCATGCGCCGAGAACAGCAGCAATAGGCTCTACAATAGCCGATAATTGTCCGTAGTTAAAGCTTTTCCATCTACTTAAACCTAAGCCTCGCAAGGGCATAGCTACAGCAAAACCTTCAGGAAAATTCTGAATTCCAATACCAAGTGCTAAAATAACAGCACCTTCAATAGAAGCTTCTGGAATTCCAGCGGCAACACCCCCAAATAAAACTCCAATTGCTAATCCTTCAGGAATATTATGCATGGTAATAGCAAGTGTAAGTAATACAGATTTATGCCAAGGGGTTTTAATACCTTCTTTTTCGCTCATTTTAAAATTAACATGTAAATGAGGTAGTATTTTATCTAAGGCGAAGATAAATAAAGCTCCTAATCCAAAGCCAGTAACTGCCGGGATGGTTTTTATAAATCCTTCTCCAGGGCTCATTTCAATTCCTGGTGCTAATAAGCTCCAGAAACTAGCGGCAACCATTACACCTCCCGTAAACCCTAACATTCCATCAAAGAGTTTCCGATTCATTTTTTTAAAGAAAAAAACGAGAGAAGCACCTATTGCTGTAAGTCCCCAAGTAAAAAGGGTTGCATAAAAAGCAGCTAAAGTAGGATCTATTTCTCTTAAATAATTTACAATATCGTTAAACATAAGGATTGGTTATTTTACAATTAATACTGGTGTTTTTACTCGATGACGTACTTTGTCAATCGTTGTTCCGAAAATTAAGTCTTTAAAAAATTCATGACCATGAGTTCCCATAATGAGAAGATTGTAATTTCCGTTATTTATAATTTTTGGGATTTGCTTTTTTGGACTCCCAAAATCCAATTTTATATCGACTTTATAGCCTTGTGCTATTAATATTTTTTGATAAGACTCTAAGTATTCCTTGTCGGTTGCTGCTTCATGGTCGTTAATCTCTTTACCGTAAATTAAAGCTCCAGCAGTTTCTACAATATGAATTAGTGTGTATTCAGCATTATTCTTACCTAATTTTAGAGCCATATCAATCCCTTTTTTATCAGCCTCAGAAAAATCAATTGCAATTGCAATGTTTGTATAATCATGTGCAGTAGGGAGTTTATTAAATTGAACTTTATCAATATGAGGAACATGTTTTTCTTTCCGTTCTTTATGAGTGGGATAAAATAAAATATAAAAAAGCAGCGCAATAGCTCCAATAGCTAGAGGAATTATAACTACCCAGATCCATAGAGGGTGTTGGCTAGTGAGTAGCCATTTAGAAACTTCGTTGTAAACGAGTTTTATATTTAAAGAAATAATGACCAAAGCAATTATCCAAGAAATAATTTTAATAGGTGTTTTAATGGCAAATTTTCCCATTAATTTTTTATTACTTACAAAATGTATGAGAGGAATAACGGCAAAGCCTAATTGTAAGCTTAAAATAACCTGACTAAAAACGAGAAGTTTTCCTGTTGCTCCTTCTCCTAAAATTAAAATGGTTAATACCGCAGGTACTATAGCTAGAATTCTCGTTATAATTCTTCGTACCCAAGGTTGAATTCTCAGATTTAAATACCCTTCCATTACAATTTGTCCCGCTAGTGTTCCAGTAACGGTAGAGCTTTGTCCGGCAGCAATTAATGCAAGAGCAAAAAGGATTGGTGCCCATTTAGAACCTAATAATGGTGCTAATAATTTATGTGCATCTTGAATTTCTGCAATTTGAAACATCCCATTTTTATAGAATGTGGCGGCAGCAAGGATCAAAATAGCAGCATTCACAAAAAAAGCAAGGTTTAAAGCAATTGTCGAGTCGATTAAATTGTACTTAATTGCCTGCTTTATGCTTTTAAAATCCCTATTAAATTTTCTAGTTTGTACTAAAGACGAATGTAAATATAAATTGTGAGGCATTACTGTAGCACCAATAATTCCAATAGCAATATATAAAGCGTCACTGTCTGGAATAGATGGAATTAATCCAGAGGCTACAGCTGTAAAATCTGGCTTTGCAAAAAACATTTCAAAAAGAAAAGAGAGTCCTATAATACTTATTAGTGCAATAATAAAGGCTTCCATTTTCCGAATACCTTTATTTATTAAAAAAAGTAACAAGAAGGTATCAAGCATGGTAAAACAGACACCCCAGAGTAATGGAATGTCAAATAACAGCTGTAAACCAATTGCCATTCCAAGTACTTCTGCTAAATCTGTTGCCGCTATGGCAATTTCAGCTAAAAAATAAAGAATGTAGTTTATAAATTTTGGATAACTCTCTTTAGAGGCTTGAGCCAAATCTTTACCTCTAACAATTCCTAAACGTGCACTTAAACTTTGCAGTAATAATGCCATAATATTAGACATTAATAACACCCAAAGTAAGGAATATCCAAATTGACTTCCTCCTGCTATATCGGTAGCCCAATTTCCAGGATCCATATAACCAACACTTATTAAATAGGCTGGTCCAAAGAATGAAAGGATACGTTTCCAAAGAGATTTTTGGGAAGTAGTATTAATACTTTCATGGACTTCATCCAATGAATGGTGACTCTCCTTAGACATATTAATTAGTTTTCAGGAAGATATTATTGGCAGTCATAGCGGAGATATTAATCTCAGAATCATTGAGTTTTATTAGCACTGAGTTGTCAAAAGGTTCCTTGTTTAATACCGTAATTTCTTCTCCTAACGCAATGTTTAGTTTGTCGAGATATCTTAAAAACTCTGAAGAAGAATCTTTCACTCCTACCACAATTCCTTTTTTTCCTTTTTTTATTGAACAAAGGAGTGTTTTTTCCACTTTTTTAATGTTTCCATTACTGTCTGGAATTGGATCGCCATGTGGATCTATTCTAGGATAATCTAAAAAAGTATCTAGTTTCTCAATAAGTTTATCACTTTTTATATGCTCTAATTCTTCTGCAATATCATGAACTTCATCCCAAGAAAAATTAAGTTTTTCAACTAAAAAAAACTCCCATAGCCTATGTTTACGTATAATTTTTGCCGCATATGCTTTTCCTTCTTCTGTTAATCTAGCTCCTTGGTATTTTTTATAATGAACCACTTTTTTTTCTGCTAACCTTTTTATCATATCAGTAACAGATGATGCTTTGGTGTCCATTTGTGCCGCTATGGCATTGGTAGAAACTCCTTTTTGCTCATCTTTTGATAAATGATATATGGCTTTAATATAATCTTCTTCTGAAAGCGTCATGCTATTTTTAGTTTGTACAAAAATACATTTTATTATTTAAAAACAAATTTTTAGATTTGTCTAAAAATTATTTTAGATGAAAATTAATAATAAATATTTAGTACTATTAATAGCCTTGATTTCATTTGATTCGGTATTTTCTCAACAAGTAAAAGGTGTTGTTACTTCAGGTGGGAGTCCGTTAGCTTATGCGAATGTGTATATAAAAGGAACGCAAAATGGAACATCAACCGATGAGAATGGAGTTTTTGAAATTAATAATATCAGTAATGGAGAACATATAATTGTAGCTTCTTATACTGGTTTTTCTACGGAAAGCAAAAAAATTAATGTGAAGGAAAATTCGCTAACTGTAAATTTTATATTGCACGAAAATTCTAGTTTGGAGGAGGTTGTAATTACTGGAACTTTGAAACCTGTAAGTAGGATGGAAACGCCAGTGCCTGTAGAGGTATATAAGCCTGCATTTTTTAAAAAAAATCCTACTGCAAATGTTTTTGAAGCTTTGCAGAACGTAAATGGAGTCCGTCCACAGCTTAATTGTAATATTTGTAATACTGGAGATATTCATATAAACGGATTAGAAGGTCCTTATACAATGGTTTTAATTGATGGAATGCCTATTGTAAGCGGATTATCAACGGTGTATGGACTTTCTGGAATTCCAAATTCTTTGATTGAAAGAATGGAAATTATTAAAGGACCAGCTTCTTCTTTATATGGGAGCGAAGCGGTTGGGGGGCTCATAAATATAATTACAAAAACTCCACAATATGCCCCAAAACTTACGGTAGATACTTTTGTTTCTTCTTGGGGAGAATTTAATTTGGATGTTGGATACAGAGCCTTGTTAGGTAAAAAAACTTCCTTTTTATTTGGAGCTAATTACTTTAATTTTAATCAGACTATAGACAATAACAACGATAATTTTACTGATCTTACTTTGCAGAATCGTATTTCTTTATTTCAAAAGTGGGATTTTAAGAGAAAAGATAACCGTTTATTCTCTTTAGCATCACGTTATTTTTATGAAGATAGATGGGGAGGAGAATTGCAATGGACTCCAGAATATAGAGGAGGTGATGAAATTTATGGAGAAAGTATCTATACGTCTAGATGGGAATTTCTTGGAAAATATCAACTTCCTTTTAAAGAAAACTTCCTTTTTACTTTTTCATATACAGACCATAATCAGAATTCGGTTTACGGAGATGTTCCCTATTTGGCAGATCAACGGATTGGATTTGGGCAGCTTACTTGGGATAAAAAAATAAATAAACACGATTTACTTTTTGGTGCAGCTTTGCGCTATAATTTCTACGATGATAATACTGCTGCAACAGCAGAAATGGATAAAAATAATCCAGATGAAGTTACTATTCCAAGTATTTTTATTCAAGATGAAGTAAAATTTAATAAAAAACATACCCTTCTTTTAGGAATGCGTTACGATTATGATAAGCGTCATGGAAATATTTTTACACCGAGGATGGCTTATAAGTGGAGTCTTTCTGAAAATGATATTTTGCGACTCAATGCTGGGACTGGATTTAGAGTAGTTAATCTTTTTACTGAAGATCATGCTGCCCTCACTGGGGCTCGAGATGTAGTTATTGAAGAAGAATTAAAGCCAGAAAAATCCTATAATGTTAATATTAATTACTTGAAGAAAATTTACACACAAAACAATAGTTTTATTGGTTTGGATATGTCGGCATGGTATACCTATTTTACAAATATGATTTTACCAGATTATGATACTAATCCGAATGAAATTATATATGATAATTTGGACGGATATGCAGTGAGTACAGGGGTAAGTGCAAATGTGGATATGGTTTTCTGCAATGGAATAAAAATAAATTTAGGAGGGACTTTTATGAATGTTTCGCAAACAGAAAATGGAATTACCACTCGGCAAATTCTAACAGAACAGTTTTCTGGAACATGGGGAATATCATATAAAATAGTGCCTTGGAATTTAAATATAGATTATACTGGAAATATTTATGGCCCGATGCGATTACCTCTCTTAGGGGAGTTGGATCCTCGAAAAGAGTATTCTCCTGTTTGGAGTATTCAAAACATACAATTTACTTATGATGGATTTAAAAACTTCGAAATATATGGAGGTGTAAAAAATTTATTGAATTGGACACCAAACAAAGGAAATCCATTTATAATAGCTCGTGCTAACGACCCTTTTGATAAAAATGTAATTTTTGATGCACAAGGGAATGCGCAAGCAACTCCCAATAATCCGTATGCACTTACATTTGATCCTTCCTATGTGTATGGACCAAACCAAGGGATTCGAGGTTTTGTAGGAGTTCGTTATCAGTTGGATTAAAAGGTATTAACTATACTTGTCTGCCCATTAGCATATTAGCAAAAGCTCTTAAAACTTCTTTTTTAGGAGCTGCTATTGCTAATTCCTCAAGAACGTTTAATGCTTTTTCGGTATACGCTTCAATTGCTTTTAAAGTAGCGTCGGATGCTTTGCTGGAAACCATTAATTCTTTAACAGCTTGTACTTTATTGGAAGATTCATTTGGATTAATAGAGTATAAATGATGTAATTGTTCTGCTTCTTCTGTATTTAAATGTTCGAGAGTTTTTAAATATAAATATGTTTTTTTGTTTTCTATAATATCTCCTCCTACTTGCTTTCCAAATGTTTTTGGGTCTCCAAAAGCATCTAAATAATCATCTTTTAACTGAAAAGCAATCCCTAAATTAAGTCCAAAATCATAAATAGCTTGTGCTTCTTTTTCATCGGTTTTGCTTATTATGGCTCCCATTTTCATAGCAGCTCCAACAAGAACGGCTGTTTTATAGGTTATCATTTTTAAGTATTCATCGATGGTTACATCATCTCTAGTTTCAAAATCAACATCATATTGCTGACCCTCGCAAACCTCTATTGCTGTTTTGCTAAAAAGTTTTGCCAATTGCTGAAAAGTTTCAGCATCATAATTTTCAAAAAATTGATACGCTACAATAAGCATTGCGTCTCCAGAAAGAATTCCAGTGTTTAAATCCCATTTCTCATGTACCGTTTCTTTGCCTCTTCTAAGAGGAGCATCGTCCATAATGTCGTCATGGACTAAAGAAAAATTATGAAACATTTCAACAGCCATGGCTGCGTGCATAGCTTTTTTATAGTCTGTTCCAAAAATATCAGCAGTCATTAAAGTTAGCACTGGACGTAAACGTTTTCCGCCTAAGTTTAAAATGTAATGTATTGGTTTGTATAAATTTACAGGCTCTTTTGTGACAATTTCTTTTTCTAAGTGACTAATAAAAGCGTCTCTGTAAGCTTCGATAGATAACATAAAGTCAATTTTTGGCTAAAATACCATAATTAAAAAATTCCCCAATTGCATTTCAATGTTAAATAATTGAAAATACTTTGGAAACTTTTATTGTTTTTAAAGTTTCCTGTAGTATCTTTGCCCCTAATTATGAAAGAAAAAATACTTGATAAAGCAACAGAAATGTTTTTAAGCCTTGGGTTTAAAAGCGTTACTATGGATGATATTGCTGACGAGTTAGGGATGTCAAAAAAAACAATATATCAGCATTTCAAAACAAAAACAGCATTAGTAGAGGCAACCGCTTTCTATATTTTTGAATCGATTTGCAGCGGAATAGAATTTATCTGTGAAGCAGCTCATAACCCTATAGAAGAATTGTTTCATATAAAAAGATTTGTAGGAGATTATATGAAAGACAAGAAGTCGTCTGCGCAATTTCAACTAAAAAAGTATTATCCAAGAATCTATGAGCGACTTATTTTAAAACAATTTGAGGTAATGCGTGAGAGTGTATCGGAGAATATTGCAAAAGGAATTGAGATGGGACTTTTTAGAAAAGAGTTGGATGTTGATTTTATAGCTCGAATATATTTTAGTGGGATGGTAGGAATAAAAGACACAGAAATATTCCCTATAGATTTGTATGCCCCAGATGAGTTGGGAACTAAATTTCTAGAATATCATATCTGTGGAATTGCCACAGAAAGTGGACTTAAAATTTTAAATGAATTTATTAACGAAAACAAAAACTAACCGATGAGAAAATTAACAATCATCGCCATATTACTAATTTCTAGCTTAGGCTTTTCTCAGGAGAGAAATTACAGTTTTTCTATGGAAGAAGCGGTAAATTTTGCCTTAGATAGTAGTTATACAGCAATTAATTCAAGGCGAGAAATTGCAAAATCTATTAAAAAGAAGTGGGAAACTACTGCTGCTGGTTTGCCTCAAATAGATGGGGTTGTAGATTATCAGAATCAATTAAAACAACCTGTAACGCTTATCCCTGGGGAGATTGCTGGTGGAGCTCCTGGTAGTTTTGTGCCTGTAGTTTTTGGGACAAAGCAAAACATGTCGCTTACAGGAACTTTAACACAGCTTATTTTTGATGGCTCTTATTTAGTAGGACTTAAAGCAGCAAAAGTATTTGTGGATTATAATGAGAATACAAACGAAAAAACGCTTCTAGAAGTTAGAAAAGGGGTTATTAATGCCTATGGGAGTGTTTTATTAACGCAAGAAAGTGTTGCTATTTTTGAAAAGAACCTTGCTACTTTAAAAGATAATTTAAAAGAAACTCAAGCCATGTACGATAATGGTTTTGCAGAGGAAGAAGATGTAGAGCAATTGCAAATTACCACATCGCAAATTCAAAATCAGTTGAGTAATTCTGAAAGAATGGAATCTATAGCTAAGCAAATGTTGAATTTAGCATTGGGAATTCCAGTAGATGCAGAGGTAAATCTTGAAGATAGTTTGGAAACACTTACTACAGAGAGTATTGCTTTGGCTCTTACAGAAACAGAGTTTAATTTTGAGAATAATGTAGATTATAGAATTGCTCAGAATTTAACCGAACAAAGAGAGTTGGAATTAAAGCTTGAAAAGAGTAAGGCGTTGCCATCTATTAATGGTTTTGTTAATTATGGAACTTCTGCTTTTGATAATGAATTTGTATTTTTTGATAGTGAAACTTCTTGGTTTCAATCTTCAGTACTTGGGGTGAGCATGAACATTCCAATTTTTAGTTCCTTACAAAGAAGCGCTAGAACACAACAAGCAAAAATTGCATTGGAGCAATCAAAAACAGATTTTGTTCAGGCTACACAACAAATAAATCTTGACTTAGAAAGAGCAAAGAGCAATTATAAATTTGCTATTGAAAACTACCAAACAGCAGAAAGCAATTTAAAACTTGCTGAGCGTATTGAAAGTAAAAACCTTATTAAATATAGAGAAGGAATTACTACAAGTTTTGATTTAAGACAAGCACAAACACAGTTATATACTGCCCAACAAGAATATATAAATTCCATGTTGGATGTTATAGATACCAAAGCAACATTAGAAACGGTATTAAATACCCCTCAACTTTCAAATAGAGATTATTCAGAAAAAAACTAAATCAGCATAAAAATGAAACAGACATATTTAATCATATTAACAGCCGTAATTTTGGCATCTTGTGGGGGTGGCGATAATAAATCTGTAGAAGATGTTATAGCAAGCGGAAATTTAGAACAAATAAAGGCAAAGCGGGAAGAAGTAAATTTAGAACACGATGCCTTAAGTACAGATTTAAAAGCACTTAATGAAGCTGTTAAAAAGCTAGATACAACAAAAAATTATGTTTTAGTAACAGCTTTTAAAGCAAAAGATTCGCTTTTTAATCATTATATAGAATTACAAGGAAGTGTAAGTACAAAAGAAAACATAATTATTAATGCCGAATATTCTGGTGCGCTTCAACAGGTTTTAGTAAAAGAAGGTCAGGAAGTTAGAAAAGGTCAGGTTTTAGCTAGAATTGATGAGGGCGGACTTGGAGCACAATTGGCACAATTAAAGGCGCAAGAGAGTTTAGCACAAACAACTTATGAGCGTCAAAAAAGATTGTGGGAACAAAACATTGGTTCTGAAATTCAGTATTTACAAGCACAAACACAATACGAATCTAACAAAAGTGCGGTTTCTCAATTAGAAAGTCAGTTAGCTAAAGCTACTGTGGTGGCTCCGTTTTCTGGAACAATAGAAGAAGTTATGTCAGACCAAGGTAGCAATGTTGCGCAAGGAACGCCTTTAATGCGGATTGTGAGTTTAGACAATATGTATATCGAGTCTGAAGTCCCAGAAAAATATTTAGCAAGTATTGAAAAAGGAACTAAAGTAATTGCAGATTTTCCTGTAATTAATAAAAAGATTGATACTGAAATAAGACAAGTAAGTAATTACATTAATCCAAATAACCGCTCTTTTAAAATTGAAGTTGGCGTACCAAATAAAGACGGATTGATAAAGCCAAACTTAACTGCTAAAGTTATTATTAACGATTATACTAGTGAAAATGCTTTCTTGATTCCTCAAAGTGTAATTTCTGAAAATGCCGATGGAAATCAATATGTGTATATCGCTACAAATATTCAAGACAGTGGAGAAGCAGAAGTGCATCAATCTATTATCCAAACAGGAAAAACACAAGGAGATTTAGTGGAGGTTTTAGAAGGAATCAAAGCTGGAGACCATATCATAAAAGAAGGGGCACGTAGTGTTCAAGAAGGACAAAACGTTCAAATATTAAAGCAATAGTCCATGAGTAAAATTAATAAAAACGCCGATAAAGAATTTGGACTTTCGTCCTGGGCTATCGAGAATAAAACGACTATCTATGTAATGATAGCGATTGTTCTTGCTCTGGGGGTTTCTGCCTACTTCGGAATGCCTAGAGAGTCGTTTCCCGAAGTAAAAGAAACTAAAATATACATCAGTACTCCATATCCTGGAAATACTGCTGAAGATATAGAAAGATTAATTACAGATCCATTAGAAGACGAACTTAAAAATGTAAGTAATGTAGTGGAAATTCTTTCTACTTCTCAAGAAGATTATGCTATTATTACTGTTGAGTTTGATGAAGATATTACTGTAGAAGCCGCAAAGCAAAAAGTTAAAGATGAGGTAGATGCTGAAAAGGCAGGAGAAGATTGGCCTGTTTTTAATGGCGCAAAAGTAGAGCCAAATGTGTTCGACCTTAATTTGTCTGAGGAAATGCCAATTTTAAATATCAATATTCAAGGAGATTATCCTGTTGATAAATTAAAAGAGTTTGGAGAGTACCTTGAAGATAAAATTGAAGAGCTTCCAGAGATTAAGCAGGTAGATATTAGAGGAGCACAAGAGAAAGAAGTTGAAGTAGCTGTAGATGTTTATAAAATGATGGCTGCTAAAATTAGCTTTGATGATGTACTCAACACCATTCGAAACGGAAATGTTACTATGTCTGCGGGGAACATGATTGCTAGTGGACAACGTAGAACAATTAGAATTTTAGGAGAAGTAGAAAATCCTAAGGAACTCAATAATTTTGTAGTAAAATCTCAAGATGGGGTTGTTTATTTAAGAGATATTGCTGAGGTAACTTTTAAAGAGGAAGACAAAACTACTTTTGCACGAGAATTTGGAGAAAGTGTAGTAATGCTCGATGTAAAAAAGAGAGCAGGGAAGAATATGATTGAGGCTTCAGAAAAGATTCGAGAAATTATAAAAACAGCAGAGAAAAATTATTTTCCGCTAGATTTATCAATTACTGTAGCTAACGATCAATCATCGCAAACATTAAATCAAGTAAACGACCTTGTAAATAATATCATCTTCGGAATTATTCTAGTTGTAGGAGTATTAATGTTCTTTTTAGGATTTAGAAATGCACTTTTTGTAGGATTTGCAATTCCAATGTCCATGTTTATGTCGTTCATGATTTTGCAGGCATTAGGTTACACACTAAATACCATGATTCTCTTCGGTTTAATTATGGGATTAGGGATGTTGGTAGATAACGGTATTGTGGTTGTAGAAAATGTTTACCGATTGATGGATGAAGAAAAAATGTCCCGAATAGAGGCTGCTAAAAAAGGAATTGGAGAGATTGCTTTCCCTATTATTATTTCAACTGCAACTACGGTTGCTGCCTTTATTCCGCTAGGAATGTGGCCAGGAGTAATGGGGGAGTTTATGAAGTATTTTCCAATTACACTTTCTGTAGTTCTAGGCTCGTCTTTAGTGGTGGCAATTTTTATGAACTCTATGTTGGTGTCTCAATTTATGGACACTGCCGAAAAAAAGCTTACTAGAAAACAACTTATTAGACTGAGTATAATTTTAGGAGTTCCTGGGCTACTCATTTTAATACTCGGTGGTGCTATTCGTGGAATTGGAACCTTGATGATTTTTACTGCCATTATGTTCTGGGTATACAGATATTGGTTAAAAGGCTCTGCAGATTATTTCCAAAAACATACGTTAACTTGGCTGGAGAATAAGTATCAGAATTTTCTGAAAAAATCTCTTGATGGATGGAGACCTGGGGTTTATGTTGTAAGTACTTTTGCTTTGTTAATTGTTGTGTTTATGTTGTTTGGCGCTTCCTTAGGAAGTGGTAGAACTAAAGTTGAGTTTTTCCCAGATAACAAACCAAATCAAATTATAGTTTATATTGAGTATCCTCAAGGGACCGATATTGATAAAACTAATGCCATTACTAAAGAAATTGAAAAACGTGTATATTCAGTTTTAAATGCTGATGAATACATGGATGGCGATTATAATTACATGGTAGAATCTGCTGTTTCTCAAGTAGGAGAAGGAGCTGGAAACCCACAAACAGATGGTGGTTCTAGTGCAGAAATGCCTCACAAAGGGAAGATTACCGCAACCATGCGAGAGTATAAATACCGTCGTGGAAAAGATAGTGAAGTGCTTCGTAAAAAGGTTCAAGAAGCCTTGAAAGGTGTTTTTCCTGGAATTGCTATTTCAGTAGAAAAAGATGTTGCGGGGCCTCCTTCTGGTTATCCAATTAATATTGAGTTAAGTGGAGAAGATTATGATGAATTAATTGTTAACGCAGAAAAAATGCGCGATTATATCAACACTAGAAATGTAGCTGGGGTTGAAGAGCTTAAAATTGATGTAAACAAAGATAAACCAGCAATGGTTGTTGAGGTAGACAGACAAAAGGCTGGGGAATTAGGCGTTGCAGTTGGTCAAGTAGGAAATCAATTAAGACGTTCTATTTTTGGAGAGAAAGCAGGGATTTATAAAGAAGATGGAGACGATTACGATATTTATGTTCGTTTTAATGAAGATTTGAGGTATAATCCAAGTGCGTTATTCGATCAAAATATAATTTTTCGTGATCAAGCATCTGGACAAATAAAAGAAATTCCTGTTTCAGCGGTTGCTAAACAAAAAAACACGTCTTCTTTTAGTGCAATTAAACATAGAGACTTAAAACGTGTGGTAACCGTTTATTCTGGATTGGCTCCAGGGTATACAGATGCTGGTGCTGTTGTAGGAAAAATCCAAAAGGAAATGAATAATTTTGAAGTTTCAGAAGACATTCATATAGACTATACAGGACAATTAGAGGAGCAGCAAAAGCAAATGAACTTCTTAATGGGTGCCTTTTTCTCTGGATTAGGACTTATTATGTTGATTCTTATCTTCCAATTTAGTTCAATTTCTAAGCCTACAATTATCATGTTAGCTATTTTCTTAAGTTTTATAGGTGTTTTTGGAGGCTTGATGATTACAGGGTGGTCGTTTGTTATTATGATGACCATGATGGGAATTATTTCTCTGGCGGGGATTGTAGTAAATAATGGGGTTGTATTGCTCGACTATGCACAAATTCTTATCGATAGAAGAAAAATAAAGTTAGGCTTAAATGAAAATGAAGATATACTTCCAAAAGATGATATGAAAGAGGTATTGGTTATGTCTGGTAGAGCAAGATTAAGACCAGTTTTACTTACTGCCATTACAACTATTTTAGGATTAATTCCTTTGGCAATTGGATTGAATATCGATTTCTTCTCTCTATTTACCAATTTCAATCCTGATATTTATATGGGAGGAGATAACGTAATTTTTTGGGGACCTTTAGCTTGGACAGTTATTTTTGGGCTGTTTATAGCTACATTCTTAACCCTAATTATAGTTCCTTTATTATTTTACATAGTGTATTTAATAAAACTTAAATTCAGAAGTAAAAAAGAAGAAGTTGTTGAAAAGTTGGAAGACGTATCTCCTATTTAAGATAAGAATATTCTCTAAGGGAGATTTGAATACTCCGATGCTAGCGTTAAAATATTTTTAGGTTTTCCTTTAATGCTTCGTGGGCTTATTCTAAGGGAGTTTACTTAAGTTCGTTTTTTAGGAAATCGGCTTTATGAGTTATTCATAAAGCCGATTTTTTATTTCTATAATAAATTCCTTTAACAGACAGCTATTATTGTAATTTCTGAAGGGTGAATTTTTAGAATAAACTTGTTTGTCCATTGGAGTTATACTTCATTTTATGACGCTGCATTTCAAATAAACTATGGTTTAATTTAGGGAAATCAGTATCCTTAAAATAGGTGTTTCTGGCAATTCTAATGAGGTTGTGAATTTGTTCTGCAATTTTCCCTTCTCCAGTTTTTCTAACGCCATACCTGCTATCGTTTAAGCTTCCGCCGTGGCATTCTGCTATTTGATGTAATACTTTTTCTGCTTTATCTGGAAGTGTTTTTTGTATCCAATCAGTAAAAATTTCTCCAATAGCTCCGTTTAACCTAACCATTGTAAAGGCAATGGACAGTGCACCATGCTCTTTTACCGCTTTAGCTAAGGGTAATATTTCATGACTATTTATGGCTGGAATAATAGGGGCAATCATTACGTTAACAGGGATGTTGTTCTCGCTGAGCAGTTTTACAGTTTCTAACCTTTTTTTAATACTGGCAGTTCTTGGCTCTAAAACCCTTCTAGTTTCTTCGCTCAAGGAAGTAATCGAGATATTTACTGCAATAAGACCATGGGCAGTAAGTTCTTTTAATAAATCTAAATCCCTTCTAATAAAGGCATTTTTGGTAATAATTGCTACAGGATGTTTGTACTTCAAGAATATTTCTAAGCATTTCCGCGTAATTCTAAATTCTTGTTCCGCAGGTTGATAACAATCTGTGTTTCCTGCCATAACAATAGTTTTAGCGCTCCAATTTTTACTTAAAAGCTTTTGTTCTAAAAGGTGAGGAGCGTTTTTTTTGACTAAAATTTTTCGTTCAAAATCCAAACCGGCGCTATAACCCCAGTATTCATGGGAGTTCCTAGCGTAACAGTAAATGCACCCATGCTCACATCCTTGATATGGATTCATGGAATAAGCCATTCCTACATCTGGACTGGTTACTTTATTTACAATTGTTTTTGGAAATACTTCTAAATAGCTCGTCTTATTTTTATCTGCTACTTCTCCTTCTAATCTGCAATATTCCAAGAAATCATCTCTTGTTTCATGAGATGCTTCAAGAAATTTATTCCGAACATTCAGCTGTGCGCCTCTTCCTTTTATGATATTCTTTTCTTTGGACATTTTCCAAAATTATGGAAAAAATCCATTCACCAAATGAATTATTCTTCTAAATTTTTTACGTAACTTTTTTGCCAAATTATCAGTAACCAATAAAAACTTTAATGATTTAATAAATGAAACGGAGAAATTTTATTAAAAGCACAGCGGCAGCAGGAAGCGCACTTTACATTGTACCTTCTCATGTAATGGGAGGAATTCATGTTCCTCCAAGTGACACCCTTTACATGGCGGGTGTTGGAGTTGGCGGAAGAGGAGGTCAAGTTATAAAAGAGCTTTACAATACTAAAAAAGTAAAGTATGTTGCTTTGTGTGATGTGGATAATGTTAGAGCAAAAGACACTTTTAATGCACACCCCAAGGCAAAAACTTATAGCGATTTTAGAAAAGTATACGATAATCATTTAAAAGATATAGATGCAATTATGGTGGCAACGCCAGACCATAATCATGCTACAGTAGCCATTCCTTTTATGCAAGCTAAAAAGCACGCGTATGTAGAGAAACCTCTTACGCACACTATAGCTGAAGCTCGCCTAATGTCTAAGGTTACTAAAGAGCAGGGAATTGTTACGCAAATGGGGAATCAAGGAAGTTCTTCAGATGGTGCAAGAACTACTCAAGAGTGGATTGAAGCAGGGGTTATTGGAAAGGTTCTTAAAGTTGATTGTTGGACAAACCGTCCTGTTTGGCCGCAAGGACTTAGAAATAGTCCAGATGGAGAGCCTGTACCAGATACGTTGGATTGGAATCAGTGGTTGGGACCTGCAGAGTTTAGACCCTACAATTCGGCTTATTTGCCATTTAAATGGCGTGGTTGGTGGGATTTTGGAACTGGAGCCTTAGGAGATATGGGATGCCATATTTTGGAAACTCCATTTAGAACTTTAAAGTTAGGATATCCAACGGAAGCAGAGGCTAGTTGTACTACTGTTTGGTCTGGAGATTTTGTAGAAGCAAATTATGATGAAGCTTGTCCGCCTTCTTCTATTGTTAGATTGAAGTTTAATACAGAAGCTCATGGTGATATTGAAGTAAATTGGTATGATGGCGGAATTATGCCTAAAATTCCTGAAGAATTACAAGAAGGAGAAACTATTGGAGATCCAGGAGGAGGTTCTATTTTTTATGGTGAAAAAGGAATTTTAGTAACGGATGCGTATTCAGAAAATCCTAGAATCTTAAATCATTATAAAGATAAAGTAGGTGCATTCCCTAAAGAACATCTTAAACGTGTAGATGGAGCTATTGGTGGACATTATAATAATTTTGTTGATGGATGTTTAAAAGGAATTGAAACTTCGTCACCATTTTCTTATGCTGGACCATTAACAGAAGCTGTTTTGATGGGAAATTTAGCTATAAAAGCCTTCCAGTATAAAGTGTTACAACCTGGTAAAAAAGTGGGAGATTGGGCTCCATACGACTATCCTGGAAGAAAGAAAATTTTATGGGATGGCGAGAATATGAAAGTAACCAATTACCCAGATGCTAATAAATGGGTTACAGGAACTTATAGAAAAGGTTGGGAATTAAAAGTGTAAAATCTTTAATATAAATCTAAGAAACGTCTGTATTTACAGGCGTTTTTTTATGTTATTTTAGAAGGAATAAGATTATAAAAATAAAAAGGGCGGAAATTAATCCGCCCTTTTTGCCCCAAATCTTACCATGAACTTAACCTACTTATGCTATGGTAGTGTAAATATATAAACTGCTAATGTTTCTGTCTTTAAGAATCGGATATAATGCACGTTTTGTTAGATGAAATGAATGTTGCTTATGGAATACAACATTAAATGTATGCACTCAAATATTTCAACGCTTACATCAAAATATTTTTCTAATGTTCCAGAATTATCTTTGAGATATTTTATTTATGAAATTCTAAAAGTGAAGCTTAAAAGTGTAGAAAATAAAAAAGGTGGAAATTAATCCACCTTTTTTGCCCCAAATCTTACCATGAACTTAACCTACTTATGCTATGGTATAAGCAAAGATATGATATATGTGCTATTTTTAAGTTAAGAATCAGTTAAATTGCATATTTTAACGTTAAAGTGCAATGAGCTTTTAATAAGCTCTCCCTTGCACTCCTTCGTAAAAGTTCATAAATGAACGGTTTACTACTCTATTTCCTCCTGCTGTAGGGTAATTACCTGTAAAATACCAATCTCCTAAATTTTTAGGACATGCTTTGTGTAAATTTTCAACTGTTTGATAGATAATTTGCACTTCGGCATTTATTCCTTCTGGGCATAGAAGTTCTGAAATTTTAGCAGAAATTTCTTCATCTGTAAATGGTTCATAAAAAGCTTGAACAGCATTTTCAACTTCTGAGTCAGGTAAATCTACTTGATTTTTACAGTGTTTATATACTTCTTCTACAATAGCTATAGTTCCTCTTTCTTCATGTAAAGCCAAAGCAGCTTTAAAGGCAATTAGATCTTCCATACGTGCCATGTCAATACCATAGCAGTCTGGATAACGAATTTGCGGTGCAGAAGAAACCACAATAATTGTTTTAGGGTGTAATCTGTCTAAAATTCTAAGGATACTCTTTTTTAATGTAGTACCTCTAACAATACTATCATCTATAATAACAAGATTATCGGTTGGCTTTACAGATCCGTAAGTAACATCGTAAACATGAGTTACTAAATCGTCTCTACTACTATCTTCGGTAATAAAAGTACGTAGTTTTGCATCTTTTATAGCTACCTTTTCAATACGAGGTCTTTTAGAAAGTATTTCGTGTAAACGTTCGCTAGTAAGGTTAGCCCCCTCTTTGAGTATTTCCTCTTCTTTCTTCTCATTTAAAAAATCTTGAGCTTGTTTTACCATTCCGTAGAAAGAGGTTTCCGCTGTATTTGGAATATACGAAAATACTGTGTTTTCAATATCTTCATCAATAGCTTTTAAGATTTTTGGAAGTAAGAAACGTCCTAAGTTTTTTCTTTCCTGATAAATTTCAGCATCACTTCCTCTAGAGAAATAGATTCGTTCAAAAGAACATGCTTTTCTTTCTAAAGGGTCTAATATTTTTTTAGTAGAAGTAGAGCCATCTTTTTTTATGATAATAGCTTTTCCAGGATCTAGTTCCTTTACATCATCAAAATTTACATTGAAAACGGTTTGAATTACAGGTCTTTCTGAAGCAACAACTACTACTTCGTCATCTTGGTAGTAATATGTAGGGCGGATTCCTGCTGGATCTCTTAATACAAAAGCATCTCCATGTCCAATAAGTCCTGCCATAGCATAACCTCCGTCGAAATTCTTAGCAGCTTTTCTTAAGATTTTGGCTACGTTTAATCTTTCAGCAATAATTGGAGAAGCTTCCATTTTTGTATAGCCTTCCTTCTTAATTTGCTTATAAAGTTTGGAAACAGCATCATCTAAAAAGTGACCTATTTTTTCCATTACTGTAATTGTATCTGCCTTTTCTTTTGGGTGTTGCCCAATACGAATTAGGTTTGAAAATAGCTCGTTAACATTGGTCATGTTAAAGTTTCCAGCTACAATTAAGTTTCTGTGCATCCAGTTGTTTTGTCTTAGAAATGGATGTACACTTTCTATGCTATTTTTACCAAAAGTACCGTAACGTACGTGCCCTAACATTAACTCTCCTAGATAAGGAATTTCACGTTTTTGGATATCAATACTATCGTTGTACTCAGGGTTTTCCTTCAACTCGTCGTTAATACGAGAGTTAATTTGATTAAAAATATCTTGGATAGGCTGTGCTTGGTTTGAGCGTACACGACTCATATAGCGCTCTCCTGGTTGCATATTTAATTTAATGCTGGCAAATCCTGCTCCATCTTGCCCTCTGTTATGTTGCTTCTCCATCATTAGGTACATTTTATTGATACCGTAATATGCAGTTCCGTACTTTTCTTTATAGTACTCTAATGGTTTTAGCAGTCTAACTAGTGCAATTCCACATTCGTGTTTAATAGCGTCACTCATTATAATCGAATAAAAAACCCCGAAATTATTCAGGGCAGTGGTTTATTTATGTAAGTTTTATATCAAATTGTGTCAGACTCTTAAATTGTGTGAGTCTTTTATATACTTCTTCTTTTGTGAGCTCTTGAAGCCTTTCGGATCCAAATTTCTCTACATTGAAAGAAGCGAGATTCGAACCGTGAATCACAGCATTTTTCATGTTGTCAAAAGAATAATCGTCGGTTTTTGCAATATAACCCGAGAAACCTCCAGCAAACGTGTCTCCAGCACCAGTAGGATCAAAAACTTCTTCTAATGGTAAAGCAGGAGCAAAGAAAATACTTCCTTTATGGAAAAGTAATGCTCCGTGTTCTCCTTTTTTAATTACCACATATTTAGGTCCCATAGTATGGATTTTTTTAGCAGCTTTTACTAAAGAATATTCTCCAGACAATTGTCTGGCTTCTTCATCATTAATAGTAATAACATCTACTTTTGCAATCACTTCCATTAGTTCTTCTAAAGCAATATCCATCCAGAAGTTCATTGTATCTAAAACAATAAGTTTTGGCTTCACTTCCATTTGGTCAATAACACTTAATTGGACGGAAGGATTTAGATTTCCTAACATTAAAACGTCAGCATCTTTAAAACTTTTCGGAACAATAGGATTGAAATCTGCTAGTACATTTAGTTGAGTTTCTAAAGTGTCTCGAGAATTAAGGTCGTTGTGGTATTTGCCTTTCCAAAAGAAAGTTTTTCCGTCTTTTACAACTTCAATACCGCTAATGTCGATGTTTCTGTCAGTAAAAAGATCTAAATATTCCTGAGGAAAATCGTTTCCAACAATAGATACGATAGCACTTTCTACATTAAATTGAGAAGCTGCTAACCCTATAAATGGCGCTGCTCCACCAAGAATTTTATCAGTTTTACCAAAAGGAGTTTCAATAGCATCAAAAGCTACACTTCCTACAATTAGTAATTTACCCATGCAATAATTTTTTTGCAAATATAAGCTTAGTTTTCCAGTATCTCTTTCAGTTTTTCAAAAGAATGGTAAGGAAATGTTGTGAGAATAGAATTTGCTATCCAAGAAGGAATGTTTCCTTTAGGGTCTCCATACATTTGTTGCGTAACTTCTACCGAGTCTTTCCCAATCGGTTTTATTAACCAATACCCCTTAAAATTATCCATCCTAATTACATTTTTATTGGCTTTTACATAGCTGCTATCGGCGGGTTCAATGTTTATTTTATAAGTGGATGCATCTGTTTGGTTAATGGTTACTCTGGAGATGTTGTCTCGATCGTTTACAGGCCATGGTAAGTCGTTTTCCATCCAAAAAATATATTCTGTTTCAGAAACCTTTTTAAGTACTTCGCTTTTTGGGGTTTTATAATTCCAGTTTTTTAAGTTGTTGCCATCTGTAATTATTTTAATTGCCTTTTCTGGGGTGGAATTGGCAACAAGAATAGCTTTATATTCATTAAATTTGGTGGAATCCAAGGATCTTGTGTAGACTTTAATTTTGTTGGAATTTCTTTTTAAATTCCATTCCTGAGCGTTTGTAATAAAGCTTATGGAGTAGATGCAGAGAAGTGTTAAAATTTTCATGGGGGCGTTAATTTTATTTTTTTCTGAATGATACCTTATGTGCTACTATTTTCAAATCCTTTGTCTATAGGGAGGTTTGGTTTTTTTGAAGCTTCTACAGCTAAAAAATCACAACGTTCATTTTGCGGATGATTATTATGACCCTTTATCCATTGAAAATTCACTTTTTGCTTTCTATATTCTTTTAAGAACTCAATCCATAAATCTGGATTTTTTTTATCCTTAAAATTTTTCTTTTCCCAGCCAAATACCCAACCTTTTTCTACGGCATCTACTACATACTTAGAGTCGGAAAAAACTTTTACTAATGTATTACTTTTTTTTAACTTTTTAAGGGCTTCAATTACAGCTAGAAGTTCCATACGGTTATTGGTAGTTTTTTTAAACCCTTCAGAAAACTCTTTTTTATACGGTTTTCCTACCCACTCCATTACAATTCCGTAGCCACCAGGGCCTGGATTTCCTCTAGAAGATCCATCAGTATAAATATGTACATCGTGTTTAGTCATTCAATACTTTTTCAATAATTTTAGGGAAATGCATATATTCTAATTGGTGAATTTTATGTGCCACATCTTCAGCGGTATCGGTAGAAGTAATTTGAACTTTTGCTTGAAAAATAATGCTTCCTTCATCATAATTTTCATTTACATAATGAATAGTAATTCCAGATTCTACCTCTTTATTTTCTACAACTGCTTCATGAACGCGCATTCCATACATTCCTTTTCCGCCATATTTTGGAAGTAAGGCAGGATGGATATTTATAATTTTATCAGGAAAGGCATTAATTATTGCTGAAGGGACTTTCCATAAAAAGCCTGCTAAAACTATTAAATCTGGATTCAAAGTTGACAATAACTCGACGATATGACCATTTGAAAAAGCTGTTTTATTGAAAGAAATAGCACTTTTTCCATAATTATTTGCTCGATCGAGCACTTTTGCATCTTTTTTATTTGACAGCACCATGGTAACCGATGCGGTTGTAGATTTCTCAAAATATTTTATAATATTTTCAGCATTGGTTCCCGAGCCAGAGGCTAATATTACGATGCTTTTCATAGAATGTAATGATTTAATTTCTAGGCAAAAAAAAGAATAAAAATTAAGAAATAGAAGGCAAAAATTAAATAGTTGAATTAAAAATTATTAACT
>Ga0208029_1000197_pt1 | contig 42054 bp, 26 predicted proteins | sample MalvireepMed_s12_FD_184242 | JGI IMG/M metagenome (GOLD analysis project Ga0208029, IMG submission 184242) | Marine viral communities from the Global Malaspina Expedition - Malaspina viral metaG DeepMed_s12 (SPAdes) (version 2) | ecosystem: Environmental > Aquatic > Marine > Oceanic | place... | reverse complement strand
TGTAGCCATGTTTGTTTCCTATATTATCAAACTATCTTAATATATCTCACAGGAATTTCCAGGCGATATCCTGTTGTAAAACCAGTGATGCGTATCATCGACTCTATGTAGTAAAATGTCTTACCAACTCCCCCCACCGTAGCATTCAGATAACCTGCTGCTGTAGTTCCTCCCAGTTTTGTAAACAAGGTGGAACTGGTCTGAATATCTTGCGAAGCGCGAATTCGGAAAGCAAGCCGGGTGCCGTAACGGCCGCCCTGAGATGTTCCAATCACGGTGTCGGGATCGGCAGGAGAATCGATATTGTTGATGTCTGGTACAAACGCCGGAACGGCTTCCGAGTTAGCGTTACTAGCAAAATACCCAGGGTTAGAGTTCAAAGATAAATAATAACTAGCAATGTTATCATCGTCTACGAACGAGGGGCGGGCCACCACGGTGGGGTCCAATCCTGTTACTTGTCCCAGGCGGTTGTCCAGTTCTATCAAATATTGGGTTTCACGAAGAGGGTCGCCGACTGCCAACATGGCCACCGATAGATCGGCAGTATCTAAACCTTGGTCGATGACAATCTCTTCAGCGGCTGCAATGGAACTGCCCGCGCCCCTAATAACGCCTTGTCCGTCGAGTAGGGGGCAGTTGGTGGTGCCCGTGTAGCTTGAGGGTTTCGACGTGGTGTCGTCTGCCGTAATAATATATCCTCCGGCTGGCACATTTGTGGTAAAAGCTGAGTTGAAAACCATATCGATAGTGGGGCTTAACTTCCAATTAACCTTCATAACAGGCAGATATAAAATATCGTTGCGCGTATAGGAAATTAATTTTGAATTAAGCACAGAGGTATTGTTAGTAAATGCCTCCATCACCGGAGTTTGAAGAATGTTCAAGTCGTAATAAGCCGAGCCGCTTGAGTGCCGACCCTCTGTGCTATTGGAATTTCTATAAAGGGCATAATCAATTTCATCATCCCCCATTGAAAACTTAACCACTCGAAAGCTTCCGTCGCCTGCGGCCAACCTTTTTCTTCCTGTATCTGTTAATACAGCGTCAAGGATGATATCTCCGCTGTTATCTAAAAATGCCATTTAAACTGCCCCTTTTTCTATAACTAAAATTGTGAGAATCCTGGCTCTTAGTAAATAGTGTCTTCTTTTCCTTTTTGGACATTTATGTATTTCCCTGCTCTTCGGATGCGCGGAAGCGGAATTTCAAATCGATTTTCCGTCCCGTATCTTTCGAAGTAATCCTCACCACAAAGGCATTATTTTCCACCTTGTCTTCTGCTTCGTCTTCGATTAATCCCTTCTTCCAGCTAGGAGTTTCGTTACCCTCTTCATCGACGCTTGGAAGATTGAAAGGTTCTACTTGAATATCAGCAGCACGAATCTCTAAAAAGCGTGCAAAAGAACGTGTGGAGACCTTATCTTTTTCCATGGATGGTTCATACAGAGAAATTCGCGGCAAATAAAGACCGCGCTCATATAACAATTCTACTTGATAAATCGCCGACGGGTTGGATTTGTGGCCATGGCGATCGATCGCCCGGCAAGTGTAATAATATTTCTTGTTGGGCACCAATGTATCGACATAATCGAAAGCTAACGCATTGTTGGGGTCGTCGGGATTATCACTGGGAGTTATATCCAAAGTCTTATGTAATTTGTCAGCAAAGCTCTGATAAAGATCTAGAATATCTGTCGGGTTTTCTTTTATTTCGTCTGTGCGATAAATCTCCATCACGTCGATTTCTTCTGTTCCTTCACTCCGAAATTCGAGATGACCGACAGGAAGACCGAAATTTTCTACCCTCTTTTGGTAGTCGGCTAATTCTTGGAACTCCACGGCGTCTTCCGGGGATAGCGGAATATACTTCAAAGCTCGGTCTCCCAAGAACTCTCCGGATTGCGGCTGCATATTAAACATTATCTGGGTATAGTCATCTTTAAACGGAACTAAATTAACCTCGGGAGGACAAGGAGGGCGATCCAAAACCTTCACGTCGGGATAGCAGAGCCCTGCGGTTGAAAAACCAACGTTCATATTAGGAAAATTGCGGGGAACCTTTCCCCATGTCGTAGCTGCCGCGCCGCCCTTAGTAAACACAGGATATTCCACAACCTTAAGGTTAGGTAAAGTTTCCACGTTGAAGGAAAAATAAATAGGACTACCGCCGGCTTGTGGTGGCATTCCGAGAGTGTCTGAGACTTGATATTCCCTGCACCTAAATCTAAATGTAGAACCATAAACCACCGCATAGGCGTAAATTTCGTAGCGATAAGTGGTATTATATTTGACCTGCGTGTCAACAAAATCTATGACGTCTACATAGCTTGTATTGGGGAGAAAATATTTTTGGATCGTTTCCCATCCGTTGCCTAAATTCTTTTTCTTTTCTATCCGATAAATAATAGTCTCTGCTTCGCAATAAGTTAGCTCTTGGCGGTTTTGGTCATTACGCTGCACTAACAACTCTTTATACAACACCATTTTCTCTCTGGCGACTTTGTTCATGCCATTCTTTATTCGGCGCACAGCGAGTCGGCTCATTTGACTTAGGCATTCCTCGGTATCTACCGGTAAATCTATCCCCTGCGCGGTCAGAACTGCCCCTACCGCGACATTGTCGAGGTTGTCAATCCACTCATTAAAGTCATATGTCTGCGTCTCGGCATGAATAGTGGCTTTATTCCATTTTAGAAATCTCGACGATAATCTATCGGCAAAAAGATCAAACTTGTGACCTTCTCTTCCAAGCTGATGCCCTTCTGAAGTGCGTGCGGCTCGTTGTCTCCACGACCCAGAGGGAGCAAAATAGGAGGGGCAAGTATAATTATGAACGGTGGTAGTGCCACCGTTCTGAAGAGCACCGATAAACGGCGCGCTTAGAGCCGACCTCTGTAACATTTCCCCAAACGGTCCCAACGTAGGAGTGGGAATATTTAATTCGATATACATGGGGTAGGCATGCTTGGCATTGTTAAATTTGGGATATATATCCATATCTCCTGCGGGGGTGATTGTATTAGCATTTTTGCGATTTAAGTTAGCGTACATGTCTACCGTAAGTGCCCGACCTTTCGTCGCTTCGGCATAGCGAGTAAAATAATCCGGAAAATCTTCGTCAGTTGAGCGAGGGAGAATATTCATTTCAAATTCATCTAGTGTGATTAATTTATCGTAGTTCCCTTGAAGCTCTTGTGCGGCGCGGGCGGTGCCTTGCCATGCCGGGCTTTCTTCAATATCGAAAGGGTCGCTCCCATTAGCCAATTCATATACATACATATTGGGAAGAAGAGCCTCTGCAATATTTGAGCCTGCTATAGCAATTTCGTAAGTGCGATTATAGTAGTTGTATTCAGGATTAATATACGACAGTCCCTTGGGTATCCTGCTTTCGTTGTTCGCATTTCTGCGCGTGTTTGTTCTTCCCTGGCGCTCTCTACCTCTGCTGTCTATGACGGTAGTTGCCTCATTCCAAGCCTTGTGGGTCATCCAATCATCTACAAAAGAAGATCCTACCTGAAAATCATAGAATTCAAAATCTTTATAAGCGTGTTGGCTTTGGGTAAGATACATCTGATCGCTGTATGTTGTTAGAGCCGCACGCCTTGGGCGGTCGGTTCCCACATAATGGCGGTCGATGGCTTGCTGAACCTCAAAAGCATTTTCTGCTGGGCGTGTGCGCCCATTTCCTAGATCTACCGGCTTGCTGTCTAGAAACTGCACAATATGTTCTCCGGTTGCCGCTATTTGATTTTGCACCAGGCGATTAAATCCCCCGCCTCCCATGGGATTGTCTACTGGGATCCCCCTCAAGTAGGCATTCTCTCCCTCATTCGGATCCCCTGTCGATCCATTCCAACTAGGTAGAGCATAGGCTTCCGCCTGTCGGCGCTGACCATCTATATATCGAGTTGCCCGAGGTCGGCCAGTTGGGTGCGTCCGGGGAGTAAGAGTTGCTTGTGCAAGAGACACCAATTGCTGGGCCATATTAAAATCTTTGTCAGATTCAAAGGGTCGATTAACCAGCGAAGCGGGAGCAGTGAGAGAATTATAATTTCCCTTTATCTGGCTGGTATTAGTATCTGAGGGCAGATTGCCCTCTCGGGAAAAATCATCTCTAAACTTAGTTCCCTTAGCTTCGTCGGCGGTCGCAAAAGCCAGGGGGCCGATGGTATCGTGATATCCTCCCCACGACCAATTAATAGTAATGGAGTTGGGGGGCTCGACAGTGAGAGGAATTCGGGGAATTATGCGGGAGTTTCCTATAATTCCATCGACAGCAGTTACTGCGTCGGGAGTGTAGCCGGACTCGCTATCGGGGCGAGTAAAAAATACATGGCGATCAACAGAACGTGCGGGTTGGCCGCGGGGCGCAAATACCTGATCAACCGTGGCTGGGTAGCGCAGTGGTGCCGTGTAACGGGAAAGCACCTTGTAATAGCTGGTGATGGGGTCTTTGTTGAGATTCCCCTCGCTATCAAATACCGGAAGTTCAACCGTGATATTTCTTTTCTTTATTACCATGCTGTTCTATTCCACCCATTTCGTTTCAATATATAACATCTTCTTTAAGTTCTGGTCGGCTCGATCACAAAATATTGATTATAAAAATCCATATCAAAAAGGCTTTGAGAGTCTACTTTTATATTCACTCCCTCCGGAAGATCTGATCCGTCAAGAGGGCGCAGCCGGCACAACAAAGTGCGAGCATCATTGCCGCGAAAACCGCTGTCGCTAAATTTACGCCATTGCGGCGTGCCCAGTGACGTTTGAGCATTGGCGTTACTGGGAGGAGTGAATGTCTCCAAATATTCTATAACCGCTATTTGTTTATAATTCATCCAAAAAGTAAGAAATTTAGAATATATTTTCATGGGGTCGGAAGTCAAGCTATAGGGCGGAAATTGGACACCCTCCAAAATAGCTCCGATAGATTTGGCGGCGGGTGCCGGGTCGGCGTCTTCTAGTTTAGTTCGAACAACCTGTAATGCACCGGGGCCTATGGAGACAGTGTTTTGTGCCGCGCCCATGACGAGCAAAGCTTTTATTTGATTGGGGAGGTCTCGGTATCGATTTTGAATGGCAGCAATAATATTGTCTTGGTCTAAGCCCTCACTAAGTGATAATCCGGCTATGGAGTTGTAGGTGGTGCCCGGTGATAGCTCTAGTTCACCAAAAATGCCGAATAAGAGTTTAATTGGAGCGAGCGCGTGTTCAGGAGTTTCCTCATTCTCAGAATCTTGAGGTGAACGTCGCAGGTTGTCGGTGGTTCTTTGCACATAGCCTTCTTCTTCGCCAGACATAGACCCCAGCACTGTAGAAAGTAAACTCGCCCCCTGCTCGTTACTCCTCATTAACGGCGAAGAACCCGGTGGCAGAGGAGATGCCGTCGGGCCAGGGGGGGATTCTGAGGATTGAAGCGAAACGAATACCTCTTCGGCAATTCCTACGGCGGCTGAACAGCTTTCTTTTTCTAAATTTTGAAGCAAAGGGAGGAGGGATACATTAAAGCCTAAAGCTGGTGGCTCACTATTGGGAAGATAATAAAAAGGATAGTTGAGATATTTGGTGGCTCTTTTTATTTTGGCCAGATCGGTGAACAGTTTGGCATAGCGATCAATATCATAATTAATCTCGTTGGTCTCATCGTTCCGAAAATCAGTCTGGTCTAGATCGGGGGCTCCATATGTCTTTATTACCTTAGGCGTGATAAACCGATAAGCCGAATCAGCGAATAACTCAGAGCTTGGGCCAAATGGAGAATCAGATATGTCCACGTTTGGTGATTGGTGCCCAAAATATTTTGAAAACTCAAGAGTCAAGCGATTGTTAAACTGATTTCGCGCAATGCGCGGAATTCCTTCCATGGCGTTGATTCGTTCGTGATCCTCTGTTCCAAAGATATAATCATATCCGTTGCCATAGTCTTTGCCATACTCAAAAAATTCCTCAAAATATTTGTCAACAACCAAAATTCCATCTTGCCCTGATTGGGAGAATATTTCTGTTTGCGATACGTCTCCTTCGCGATGCGAATTGTTGGGTAACACATTCCCGATAATATCATTTAAATACGTCGCGAAATTCCCTATAATATCCGCCACTTCTTTTATTCCATAGGGATTGGGAGAATCTGCCAAATCTGTCATCATCGAAGCTATTCCACCTTCCGAGGTATTTTCATCCTGCCACAACGCAATTATCTTAAGATATCGCGAACACAACGCGATGGCTCGGTCCAATTTCGTCTGGGCGGATTCGTCAGAATTGCCACGATCAACCGTAGGAATATAGATAGTTCCCAAAGCAGCCTCTCGCCGCCCCGTCACACGGTTATACAGCCCCACTCCATCGGTGATTGCTTGTCGGGGTTGTGCCATTTCTGCTTGGGTGATGGGAGGTGAATTCAAAATCATGTCATATATTTCACGCACCTGACGTTCGGCAGCCTGTATTTTTTTCGAAAGTCTCTCTAAAAACACCAAGGAGGGGTCATAAAGGGCGATCTCGGTGCCGTATTGATAGCGGATAACATCTCCCGCCTTAAAATGATCGGCGTAAGAATCATGCCCCTCAAACATCTCGACATTGGGATCAGTCAAGGTGATTCCCGGTAGCCTGCGTACGTTATTTACTACCTCTTCGGGGCTGCGATATTCATCGGAAGTGGGGATATTCCTTACAATCGAGAGACCGTTAATCGACCCCGCATACCCCTCAAAGTGAATGCGTTTTTTCTTCATTCGGATGTTTATAATCCGAGCGCGGTCGTCGGCGGAAAGAATACCTGCGCCATTTATCAATTCTTCCGCCACCGCGGGGCTTCGATACAGCGCAGGAAACAAGCTATTTTGAGCTAAAAATGCTACTCGGTCAAATGCGAAACAAAATCGGGCACTACCGGTTGAGTCTTTAGAAATCCAAAGATTGGAAAAATAATCGATCTTTTTAATTACTTTTACGGTATCTCGGTCTAATCCAGATCGGGTAAGAGCCTGGTCAATGTCTTCAAAAATGCTGTGATCGACAGGGGGAGCTTTAGTGGGGGCGAGATTTCGCAGATCCTGAAGTTGTGACCCAGCTTTACCGACAGTCGTAATCGGATCGAGAGGACCGATTGGTGCTTCTCCCTCAGCTTGTGCCTTGTAGGTGGTTTCCGATCCCACGAACGTAGAGGCATTCATAAACCCCATTCCCGCCTCTAAACCGGTCATATCTATCTGAGGAGAAAGATCTTCCCCAACATTGTGTCCCTCAAAAAACTCTTCGTAATCAAAATACATAAAGGCATATAGGCTGAGATGGTCGGTTATGCGCAGGTTCATCTTACGCTGGTCACGGGAGTTCAGTTGCTCTCTTTGTATTTCTTCCGCATCTATATCCAGCACCACGGGCTTTAAAAAAGCTTTTTCGGTCACATAGGTTTGAGTAGTATCGCCGGCAGCAGACACCGTTACAGTCTGCGGAGTTATCTGGCGAATTTGCTTTTGACGTCCGTTTTCATCCATTTCCATTTGAAACAGATCTTCAATCGGTGCATCATATACTATTAGGTTGGCAAAGGAGGAATTATTCTCTCCACAGAAATTAACTTTAGTGTCGCCATTCTTCATTTCCAGATTGAGTTGTTGCACATCTAGGGGTCCCAGAGGTCCGATCGCTGCGGTGACAGTCGTCTTGAATGCCTCTGAGATCAATGATCCCCCATTGTTTGTTACCATCGCAGGATCGGTGCTATCTATTAGAGCCCTAATAAATGGGGCTACGCCTTCCACGCCTTGGGTATTCATCAAATCAGATGAGTAATCATTAAAGCGTTGAGAAATAAAATCTAACTCTTGAGAGTTTTCCTTTCCAAAACAACCCACTACGCGTATCCGAAGATATTGGGTATAATCGGCATTATCATACCACCTGAGCGCGTCGGGAGAAGCGATGCCCTCTGAAAAACTCAGATCAATAACCACACTAGCGTCAATCTCTTCGACGGCTGGTTTCTCTAAGGTTACTCCCTCAAACACTAAGGAAGGGGCGATGCTCGTGGCTAATCCAACCTGATTGCGAGCCTGACCCTGGCGGTTGTTTTCATTAGTATTTACATTAACCGCGCAGGCATCGTTATCTTGAGTCATCCTCGTTAGTCTCCCTCTTCAGGTATTACAGGATTACACACATCTTCGGGAGAAGTAATTTTTCCCGCCGTATAAAGATTGTCCCCTGCGGGGGCCACGATCTCATCAATCTCACTATCAACTCTTACCGAAAGAAAAAATTCCACAAACTCCCGAGTGAGGGGGGGAAACTGCCCCTCTATGTATTCCTCGTCTCCATTGAGAGCACGGTTGAAAACTATGGGATCCATTTGCTGGAACAAAAGATCTGACGTGGCTGATTTTTCATTTATAAAAGAAAGCCTCTCAATGTCTCCTTCAATCAGAACTAGCTCGCCGTTGCGTCTCTGGGTATTTAAAGGAGCGTGAAAAACTTCTATGTCATAGTTTCCTTGGGATTTAAAGATCGTGTTTAATTCTAGCATATCAATTAATATTCGATCGTTTCTGATTAGATCATATACAATATAATCATCTTCGTCTGAGTTGGGGTCGTTGCCCTCCTCCTCTGTCGCTAAATACCTAACATCCAATGATGCGCTCAAGGTCGGGAGGGCAACATTGGTTTGATAAGAACTGCCTGAAAATCCTACCGAATCCTGCATAGTTGTGATATGCCATGCGGGAGCGTAGTCTGACCACGGGCTGCTGCTGCCGAGAGGCTTCAAAAACATTGTGCTAGCCTCTGTTAGTTGTGCCATCTCAATAGCAGAAATATTCGTAGTCGAATTGGTATTTCCGATGCTAGATGTAAAAAACGCTTGAACTCCCAGCCGAGGCGTTTCTTTAATGCGCGTTACGATATTATTTTGTTCTTCGGCTCCCACTCCATGTTCACCATCATAGAGAATGTCATCGTCATAAAACGAGTAGTAGACCGGCATAAACTTCCCCACCGAAAAGAGGTGTTTGCCATAGGGGGTCAACTCAAGCTGGATGACCTCTTCTTTTCTGTTGAAAAACGTGCTCATAACTTAAATATCAGTTGGCTGCCTTTTTGTGTGGTTTAAAAATCGTAGTCACCGCCGTTGCCGCCCACTTTGCCACCGCCCATCCGGGGGGTGTTATCTAAATCTCTTAGTTCTATTTGTTGTTGTCCTGGTGCTGGCTCGGCTTCTTCAAAGCCAATCTGCTCGGGTTGGGGCTCAGGTTGCTCTTTGGGGGGTTCTCCTTTTTGTGGATCCCTTTCCTTAGATTTGGCTGGCTTAGGTGAAGATTCCCTATTCCGTATGACCTCTTCCCTTTCCTCGCGAGAGTCTTCTTGCTGCTCGACTCTCGACCTTGGCCCCGGTCGCGATGGGGGAGGCTCTTCCGGTCTTTCTTCGCGTTCCAATTCAGGGCGGAAACCTACCTTGGAGGTGATCTTTCCTAACTCCACCAACGAGCAATAGTCATAAGGCCAATTATAATTGTTTCTTCCGACGCCCAATATTCCCTGGTCATATAAATTCATGGTATATCTATTTTTACGGGCTACTACCGAGTTTCGCATTCCAGGCGGAAGAGAATCAGATATATATCCAAACTGGGTGTTAAAATTCTGCGTGGCGTTGCCGTCATTAATCTCTTGGAGCATCATCGTAGTGTAATCGGTCATTCCCCGCTGTTTAACCTTGAATACCAGCCAGCGGATTTCTGGGACAAATCCATCTTTGTGAGGATGAATAACGGTATCAAGCAGGTCGGCACGCGGAATTCCCGTGCGGGGAATATTAAGCTCAATTTGTTTTCTCAAGATTTCCGGATAGGGCACAAGGCGATCTTCGCTCTGCGCTGCGGGCATGTAGTGATCTATAGCCACGACGCTGGTCTTAAAATTGTCTCCGATGCTTGGCAAGATTCCTTGCCATATATCCGCTAAATCTTGGCGCGAGAAAGCTACCGTGTGTTCAAAAAGATAAATAACAGGAATGCGCGCTTCCGCTGGCGAAAGAACTTCATCATAGTCATCCCCCCCAAAAGGATCAATAAAGCCGGGAATTGAAGGATAATCCGGGGGGAGAAGATTTTTTACTTGCTTTCGCAACGAGGGGGGCATAGAATATTTTGTAAATGCCCGACGAAATTCTTTAATTTTGGGTCCGAGTTGATGCAGATTCGCGCGCAAGGTCATTGCCCGCATTCTCCCATTTTCAGAGTCGTAATAAAAGGGCATCGCTATAATCCCTTCGGAAATAGTCTTTTCGCCGTCTTCCCCCAAAGTTCCCATTTTTTTAGCTCGCGAAGGAACCCATTGATTAGGGGGCATAATTTCTTCAGGCTTAAAACCGACCAAAGAAGCTAAAGAATCGACACTACGACTGGCTTCCAGCACAAAGAGCGGAACTTTTTTCACTGGTTGCACTAAAGCATTGGGATCCACACCACTGGTCCTTCCGGGGTCACCGCACAACCTAAATTCCGTAGAATTCATATCTACATCTGAAATATAAAGATAAATCCCCTCGTTTTCTTGGGGCATTACACCATATTGGTGCCACATACCATAAGTAAAATAATCGGTTCCAGGCTGGTTGGGATCGCCTGTTGAAGGCACATTCGCGTTGGTAAGCCCTCGCATCACTGACGCACTAAAGTTATAGCTCACAGGTGTTTGAGCTTCCGACGAGTCGCGCGATGCTGGCTTGGGAAAATCTAAAATAGGACATTCCCACTTAGGCATGATAACCCATTTATTGCTATTTAGAGGGCTAATTTTTCCTCCTACTTCCGACGGAAACTGATTGTCGATAACAATCGTGGCATCAAGATCCTGCCGGTTTTGCCACGCTCGATTCCACTCGTAGATCGGCAGGTTAGAAGAACTGATAACCTCGGAGGATGTTAGAGAAGCAAACGACCCGGAGGCAAAGTCATAATAATACCCGTCAGAGTTGACATATTCCACATAAATATCATCCCCTTGTAGTATTTGTCCAAGAGTTACTTCTCCACTTTCTTTGGGCATGTAGGTAAGGCGCGCAATGCTCGGTCCATAGTAATAGGTTGGTGCAAAGGGGGCGAATTCGCCGCGGTGCAAGGGCCAGTCGCGTCCTTCGGGGGTTGCGCCGACAGTGGTTTTGGTCGCTGTGCCGTAGCCCGCGGCCCTAAGCTCATCCCACCCAAATACAGTAGAACCTGTGGCGGTAGGAGTTCCAAACGCATAGGGATTACTATAAAGGTTAAAATTGTCAGTCTTCCTCACTACAACTTCCATAATGTAGGCTTTTTGGGCAGATACCGTCGCCGTTCTTTCCTCAATTTGAGATGTTGACTGGGCTCCTTGAGGACTAGTTGTAGTATTCTTTTGCGGGATTTCTGCCACAAATTTAGTCATATACCCTGTCTCTCTTTGGGTTAGAAAAAACTCGGGTGTTACCCCCAAAAAATTGGAAATAGCCGATCGGTATAACGTATCATTAAAAGAAGAGGAAGCTGGTATCGAAGCTGTTACGTCTAGCCAGAGTAATGTATTTATATCAGCATTGACGACGCCAGGTTTTTCGTCGGTAAAATGTTCCATGGGCTTCAAAAGACCTTCAAAAGGAATTACATCTCCCCAAAACATCTTATTGACGTTAGCGTCTTCGAAATCAAATTGTTCCGCGCTTCCTTGCTTGCGGCGGCGGCGGCCGCCTGGGAAACCTTCGGTAATTCCGCTGAAAGCTCCAGTCAGACAACCCTTGAGAGGACTATAGAGGGTTTCCACTTGCCCAGCGGCGATGCGTCCTGGGAAGAATTGTTCGCTGTTTCTCCCGTTACGGCAAATGGGATATTGCACTCCCATGCCCGATTTAATGGAGTTATACAGAATGCCGGGAGCAAAAAATGGGCGCAGCACGGTGCGCCAAGCAGATGCAGACAGGTGGGCATAACCATAGTTAATCGTCGAGGTCTCTTCGTTTAAATCCGAAATATCTAGGCGTGCCCCGGCAGTAACGGTGGATTCGGGTCCTCGGGTAGATCCTGAATAGGTAGCAAAGGCTCCGTATGACTCAGAAAATAAAGTAGCAATCTCCAGGGTTCTTGTTTGAGGATAAAAACCATCATACGGCAATAATTTCACAATCGCTTCAGACGTCAGCCCAAACTCTTTGGGCTTTTTGTTGAACTCTAAGTCATCCGTTCCATGTTCCATAAATGGATTCAAATATTCTATCAGATCGGTAGTGGTAAAACGAGTAAAAAAGTTGGCGTCTATCGAACTGCTCAAATCGTCGGATGCCCCTGTCAGTGTGAGGGCTCCCGTCAAAGCCGTATACACTGACCCATTCGCCTTATAGGTCGGCATGTGCTCACTAATTCGGAATTCTGGTATAAGAGTATATTCTTTTCCCGCACGCCGAATATCGGTAACGTAATCGTTGTATGTCGCGTAGGAAGGAAAATGTTGTTTAGTGAGCGCAAATCTTTGAGCCCCATCGACCACTCTTCGGCATCTTCCCGCTATCCAGTCGGGGCGGCTATAAATAGATCCCCCTACTGTTAGAGGATTGACTACATCGTAAAGTGTGATCAGCGGGGTGGTGGCTTTTTCTGAGGTAACATGGGTAGGAACGCAATAGACATATTGAGCAGATATAATACTGGAAGTTTGATAAAAGCTGATGCCGGCTTCAGCGTCTTGGTCATAACCGTCTATTGTTTGTCCAAAATGTGGCATCATCAACTCGCCCGATTGCATTTGACCTGCGCCCGCAATAAGAGTGGCATCGTTGGTTATGTTTCCAGGTCCCCCGCCATTGAGGCGAAGTCCAAATCTCAGCATCGCGTTAAAGGGGTTTACTGTATTGAACCCGGAAGCTCTTCCGTCACGCGCGGTAAACCATTCGGAATAAGGGAAAGAATCCATAGGCCAGATGGATCCGGTTCCTTGTCCCGTGACGGTGGCTAAAGTAAAATACGGATTAGATATTGCGGTGCCCCAGCCATGGCTCCATGGAAGTTGTTCTTCTCCCATCACCCGATATCCCTGGGAGGTGACGAAATTTCCTGTCTGTTCGGAAGCATAAACAATGGTCTCGATAAGATTCGAGCCACTAAATCTCCCAGCCTGAACAGAATTGCTTGTTATTACCGCCGATCCTGTGAGATTTTGTATTAGTTGGGGATAGAGTCCCTCAATGGTGGTGCCACCTTTCACCAACTGCTCAAGTTCGTCAGAAAAATATATATTAGGTACCGTTACGCCATCCTCACGCCAAAAGTTGTTTTTAAACGCCAAACGCGAGCGAGTGCCAGACAAATAAGTATATCGTTCCTGCGGATAAATCGTTTCCTTATAGGTCATTCTTTTGATAAGATCCACGCCTGTGGTGGTTCTCTCTACTTCTTGCACATAGGAATCTCTTAATATTTCATAGGGTCGCCTTATGATCCCAGACTGATATTTTCTTTTATTTCCTAATTTTACGTTCAGCCCTTTATTGGCAAACCCTTGCAGAACATTTCCGTAAGAATATTCGAGTTCTACGGGCACCAACTGTTCGTATTCGGTTTTGGAAGGAGTGCCGCGATAGGTTCTAATAGTGTGCTTGAGAGGTTTATATCGCGATGTAAGTGGAGGCTCAATAAACCGTTCGCTATATCTCTGGGTAAGAACATTGCCCACCTCCCCTGGGTTGGGGCTGGAGTATTGGCTTCTTCCCGCGTCGCGGAATGTGCGAGAATAGCTGTCTCTAAATGCCTTACTTCCTCTGTTGGTGTTGACTGACTGGGCATCAAATTCGTATACATTATTTTGGGTGTAATATTTTGCCTGTGCCAATTCGCCGGTACGAGTTTGGGTCCATGGAACAAAACTAGGGAAGGTCTCTGCCCAGATCCACCCCACATTCCCCACACTGTTAGTGAAAAACGGTGAGAACGTACCGCTTAAAAGAGCATCAATATCCCATTCGGGAGATGAGGCTGCGCTATAAGCGCCGAATTTATAAACCTCAGCCGTAGATAGGCTGCTAGAAGGAATCAATATATTTGAAGGATAGTGGGATGACGACAGAATCCACTTGTCGTAGTTTTCGCTCCCTGTTGTGTCACTCCCTGACGTTGCCAAAAACCATTCGGTTCTGTCTGCCGCGGGAATCGGTCTGGTCACAAATCCATTATCTCGGATCGAGGCAGTGAGGGCCTGGGTGCTCCCCGCCGATGCTGGGTATGCAGCTAAAGAGAGTCTTTGTATGGTATTGCGTTGAGTTTTGTGTAAATTAGCAAGTCCAAACACAGGAACCGTATAAACATCTCCCTGTGATGCAGTTAGATTAACGATGTTGGGATTACCTGGGATATCGGTAGCTGATCGGGTCAAAGAGGGTAACCCATCATTGAACCATGTTAGCCCATCTCCCGAAGTTTGAGCCTGCATATAGTCAAGTTCAGCAGTAATGTTTTGCTGGAATCCGCCCCAACCTGTGTATTGACGTAAATATCCTCTATAGCCGGTGCCGGCTCCCAGGGAGTAACCGAGAACTCGGCTGGCATTGTTGCCAATGCGTTTCACATACTCGTTACGATAAGTTACTACATTGTTTGGAGAAACCTGATCCGAAGGCATGTCGCGAAATTGTTGTTTCGATACCAATTTTCCGCCGGGAGCAGCGAACTGGTTTACAATAATGGTCTGATTAGTTCTCGCCGATCCGGTTTGTCGGGGAGAGAAATAATCTACGGAGCCCGTGAGCCCGGCTGTCCTTCTTATTGGAGGGGTAACAAAAGCTGATGCCATAGACCCGCTTGATCCAGTTCCACTGGCGTGGTTGGTGACAAGATAGTAATTGCTGTTATTAAAGACAAAATCCATATTCGTCAAGGCGCGATCGTTCGTTTGAACTACCTCATAGTTTAGCTTGTAATTACCGATGGGCTGCACACCCGCAGTGGGAGCAATCGTTCCCGTAAGGGTTTTGATATTTTTAATGTTCACCGGAGCCTGGGCTAACATCCCGCGTCGGTAAAATCCTTTGGGAACAGTTCCGGAGATAATAGTTTCGAACGACCCAGTTCCCGAATTAATCGTCAGCTTGTATGACTCTTTCCTTGAATCTTTGTTTTGTTCCAGAGGATTAACGTGGCGGGCTTGTAGCCCCCCCACATGCTCAAACGTAAACGGCCCTTGAATAGCAGCAGGTCGCTCATGAAGATCAACCAAGTCAACATTAGATATTCCATAAAGAACGAGAGACCCTTGATAACCTGTCGTGATGCTCGATGAGACTGCTTGGAAGGGTGCTAAAAGTTTGCCTCGGTAATGTGTACCGTCTTTGGTGGCTCTAAACGAAACTGCTCGTTTCGTTGTGGATAAAATTCGCTGAATTGGTGTGGGCAGCGGCTGAAAAGAATCGAAAGAAAAGCCGGTATTGTTGCGTGCGCGGCTTTGGTGTTCTTGGGAAATAATATTTTCTCCAGCATCGTTGCTGCCCAAGCTCACCTCAATATACGGTCTTTGACTACTAGTGTATTCAGTCTGGGCGGCAGATAAGATAGCTGCTCTATCGGTGTTTATACCAGTGTCGGTGACCGCATCAATTGACCGAGACAGGGGATAAGCTGTTCTTTCGGCTCGAACTTTCCACCAAAAACCATTGGTGGCTTGAGAAAGCGGGATCGGTGCGTGGTTAAACTCCCAACCCCTCGTATGGGGGTTGCTTGAGTATCCCGCGCTTCTAACAACGCCGTCGCCGATAGGATAGGGATAGTTGCCCATTCGTTTTTTGTTTCCGAGAAAATGATAGTGGTATTTAGGTCTTTCGAGGATGTGACTCTCGACGATCGTCCTTACGTCTTCTGAATGGCGAGCAGAGGCGGGAAATAGTTGTTCAATCATTTGACCCATGGCTGTATCTAACCATTTATAATATTTAAGGTATTTTTCCAGATCGGGGGTGTTGCCCACTTTTCGGAAAAATATCTCCCGCAACTTTGCCATTGACTTATAATCTTGGCGATATTTGTTGACCGGCTCTCCTATGAGATTGTTCATTTCTTCGATTGACGCAAACATTTGAAGCATCCTATCGGAGATGCCCCGATACATGCTTTTTTCCAAGGAGAAGTAGAAATTAGTAGGGCGGCGATTAGGCTTAAATACTTCTACATCTCCTGCGAGAATTTTCACCATATCGTCGCTGGCCACATATTCGGGGAGTTGAGTTTTTTGAGTATAAACATATTGCTTGCGCACAGGTGACGAGCTAGTAGCAAAGAAATCGCCTCTGCCGGTGTGCTGTCTTAAATTAATATTACTAAAGACGCCCCCCTGATAAACAGATGGGTATTCGCTGGTGCCGGTGACTGAGCCCGATGAGTAGTCGGCTACTAAAAATCTTCCGTTAATATTGCTGCCACTAACGTCACCGAAATCCCAGTTCAGAGCCATCGTCTCTATGGCAGGAATATAATCCTGGGAAGAACCTGTTTGAAACCCGTAGGCATATCGGTAGGGGCGTAGGCGGCCAAAACTATCAACCTCTTGCGCATGGCGGTCTACTGTTCCCGTTGGAATATAATCGCTCCAATAGACCAGGCTAGACGCACGCACATCCGTCGCGGTGTCTACTGCCCCCGTAAAATTAGTGCGGTGGGCACCGAGGTATAGGCGTTTACTAGTGCCTAGCATCGCTCCACCGCTCGCAGCAGTCAATGACGAGGTTAGATAAAAACTGTTTCTTTTAAATCCGGTGTTATAGTTGACGCCGTAAAATTCCAACTTGTAGTAATCAGAAGTCTGATCTTCAATGACGGCTCCGGTAACCCCATCAGAAAAAGGATATTTGGTCGGGCGCACACTTAGTGCTAAATTCCACTTTTGATTTTCATAGACGTTTTGAAAAACACTGCTAGTGAGAATCGTGGTTCCAGCGCGGTCAAGCACAGCAAAACTAACGTCTTTAATTTTGGAGGTAGGTGACGTGATCTCCGCATCAGCAGATGCAGATTTAATCGCATATACCATCAGCCCATGATCATTGCCGTAATCCGCCCAAGTCAAATTACTAGAAGTGACGCTAGCAGTAAGAGGACTATGATACCCGAACAAAGAGGCCGAGTTAACCGTCACAATTTCATGATTTAGGGTATGAGTATTTGATTTATCGGGAAAGATAAATTCCGATTCAATTGTGAAGGCATATTGTCCCAAGTCATTGCTGCCGGTAATAATCCCGATAGACTCCGGATTTTCTGCGTTATAATGTTGATAAATGGTGCCATAAGAGTCTTGGGTGTTCAAAAGACCCGTAAAATCAACATATTTTTTTGATGCAGCGCCGGCTTTATAGGAAGTATCTAAAACAAAATCTTGGTTATTCGCATATACATTCAGGGCAATGAGATCATCATCCACTCCCAAACAGCGAATAAAGTTTCTTATTGCCTTCTCGCTTCCTTTAGATTTCAGAATATAAGGAAGGTTAGCGTAAATGTTCTTATAAATTACATTTTTTATGTCAGTGAGATTCTGGTCAAAGTTGAGGGTGGCATCCCGTTGTAAAAATTGTTCCATTAAGCCAGCATTTTCAAACAACTCCGGAGTTTGAATTCCCACACTATCCAAAAGACGATCATTGTAGGGGAATTCATTAATGCTAGCTGTTGCGCTGCCGCTAATGTAGCGCATTTGTTTGAGTTGTGATAGCTCCCCAATTTGAGCATGGAGCGTATCAAGATAACTAGCCATAATCTGCGTTATGTTTGAAAGTTCATTGTTGGTTTGTGCATCTTCTTCGATGATCCATGACGGGAGCGTATTAACGAGTCGCGCTGTATTAGTATAATCGTATAATTTACCCGAAGCGGTCAACTCTCCGCGGGAACCTGTCAATAAATGGTGTGTGGGCCGGACAATTGGATCCGGCTTCTCATAAAGCGATAATGACGCAGAGTAGGCGATCGCATCTATCGCAGAGCCTGTGCTGCGGGCTCCCGAAGCATAATTGACGAACAAGCCATTTGATATTCTTCCGGAATAATCTAAAACAACCTTATCCAAAGGCGTGGAATCAGTAACTCCCTCATTGAAACGGTAATAAACCCCCAAATCGACGTTGGCTAAATACTGATCACTTCCGCCATAAACTCGGCTAAACCAATTCCTTCCAACCTCTTCCGCATTTCGGGCTTTTTTCCAAAACCTAAATTCATCCAGAGATCCTGACAATTTCCCCCAGCCAAGCATGCTCGCATCGGATGCGTCGGCGGATCCCGAAGGAGCAGATCGTAGAGCCGCCAAATTGCTTATTAAAGATCCCGTAACAACTCCAATCTCTGCGCTGTAAGTTATTTTGGGGCCGACACAAGTTCCGCTTTGATAAAATTTAATATCAACTGTAGAACCGCTTGTGTCGAGAGTCACAGAATATTGATTCCACTTATTGTTACCAATATTTAAACCACCTGTGGTGGGCACCGGCAATTCGTAAAAGCCGGTTGTGCCTGACTGCATCGTGACAAAGAACCTGTCTTGTTCCACCGAGCTAATAGATACTGTAAATCTTCCATAATCATGAGAAGATGATAAATTTCCGTTCCACGCATCAAAAACTACTTCCCGAGAAGAAGTTACCTGAGAAACAGACCAGTCTTTTTTGAGGCAAAATTCTACTGCCGATCCTGAAGCGCCGCCGAATTCCAGATTGTTAGTTCTGTATTGGGCGGTAGAATAGATAGTTCCGGAATGAGGCCCGCCTTTTGTTTGAATATATTCAGCAGAACTCGAATAATATCCCGAAGAGTGTGTAGTTGGGGTTCCGTAAGATAACCCAAACGTCACATATCCAGTAGAGCGCGGGTATTTGTCATTAAGAACATATTTTTCAAGAGCGTTAAGGTCATTATAAAACTTTGTCGTTTCCAGACCCGATCCGTCATAAGGGTAGCTGCTCGAAATATAATCAAATGCGCTCGCATAATACTTTTCGGCTGAACCAAATTTTACAAAGTTGTCGGGATCCGAAAAATCAAGTGGGGAAACAAAATCTCTATTTTTCTTGATGCTCTCACTTAGGTGAGCCGCTGATTCAATCCCATCGCCCAATGAGCCAACCGCCGATTTCTTGAGAAATTTATTAACAGTGGTTGTCTGCTTGTTTTTTTCAAATAACTTTTTGATACTCATGAGCTTTCTTCATTGTTCACTCTAAATTTAAAGACCTCTGGTTGTTCCATATATTTTCCATACATATAATACATGAACTGGATCCCATAGGAATATCCTGGCTCTAAATAAGTCGTGTCTAAGTCAAAATAATTTCCGCTAATGTCGTAGGAAAGCTTCGTAAAATTGTAACTCCCCGTTCCAAAGGGAAGAATTTCCATTTGATCGATAACCCGATAAAGTCGATAATAAGCCGATTCAATTTGTTTGGGTTTTATCGTCGTGGTGGCCAGCGTATAAATATTAGGGTTCCAGTTTTTATCTCGTACGAACACGCGCAATCGGGATTGCTGCCCCTTGAGATACTCACTTTTAAGATTCGTGATATCGGTGACATATTCCGTATCGTAAACCAAACTGCTAGCAGTTAGCGAGGTGGGGCTGAAGCTTCCTGTATAATATTGGGTGGAGCCCGAAAACCAGACGTCGCATATACCATCCAGCGTGCTCGTGGTAGCGAAGGAAGCCGTATAAGTTCCTGTAATTGTTAGATCATTTTCGGTGAGCACTCCTCCCGAGATGTTGTATACGGTAGAGCCCAACAAATCTACGACCTCTAATTTACTTCCCGCGGGAGTTCCGTCATAACTCGCGCTATAGAAATTAACCAGTATATTTTGGAGTTTAGATTGGTCGCGACCACCGCCGGCAGCAGCTTGAGAAGTCGTGGGCTCAAGCCCCGGTATATTTTGAAGGTTTCCTCGAATATCATTATAAAGGAAGAGAGTTTGGCGATTTTCTGCCGGAGTCAACAGACTGCTTGAGAGCAAAAAGTTTCCTCGGTTATCCTGCCGGGAAGAATCCCACCTTGCCTCTATAACCGGTCTCTTGAAATAATAGTCGCTAGTTCTTCCGAAGAACCTTTTGGTATAAAATGAGCCCGACGAGCCGGAAATGATGGCGTCGGGAAATTTCAGAAGAAAGCCGTAGTTCGTTTTTTCGGTCGATCTAAAGCGCGCTATGAGGGAAGTAATATCCACACTAATATCTTCCAACCCTCCGGTAAAGAAAAAGCTAGTGGCATAATTTCCAGTCAAGTAGTCGCTTCCTGTATTGTTCCACTCTACTCCTTGAGAAGATGAAATCCAGTTGGATACGCCAATATCGGTATAGTTTTCCATATCCAATCCAGTTCCCTCAACCCAGGCGGATTCTACCATGTTGATGTCGAGGCTGTAGCTAATGGGCGTCGTGTTTCCGTGAGGAGCATTATACATTTTGAGCATGTATTGAACACTAGAGGAGGGTACGGTGCCGGCATTTATATCGGATATAAGGGTGCTCACAGGGAAGTTAATTAAAATTCTAGCCTGCTCGGCTGTGGTAGAGTTAGCCGACGCAGAAGTTTGCCCATGAATAACAAAGGCTTCCAAAATATCGGATGCACCCATATTTGAACCAGTGCCTCGTGTTTGAAGGTCGTCTTTGAAAGCGTTGGTAATGGTATTATCACTGTTGGAAAAATATTTCTTGATTGCCATTATTTCACTACCCCCACGACATCTTTATTCGGCAGTAGCACCTCTGCCACACTATCTTGGGGAATAACTAGATATCTTCCGTCTGTGGAGAGGTTTGTATCAATATCATATTCCGCGGTGCTGTATAATCCCCCGACTTTGTTATCAAGCTCCACATTGAGGGTATCAATAACCCCAGGCACTTCGTTTAAAAGTTTGTAAATTTCGGAAATGTAAATGGCTTCCCCAATATTTCTCTTCACGTTTAGCAACTTGTTGATTAATTTATTCGTGCAAGCGTCTAAAAGCTCATATTTGTTTACATCTAATTCGGGGGTTATTTCAAACTTGATTCCATAATTTATTACCTTTGCATCCAAAATGTCAATGGTGTCATTCATCATGCGATAGCGATTAATCCATGTTTTGAGATTCTCTTTCATCGTTGTGTTGGCCACAGCTAAATTCCCCGAAGTGTCTTCGGATAACACATACATGTTCAAATTTCTTTTAAGTGAGTCGGGATCTTGGATCACGTTCACTCTCTTGATCCTGCCAAACTTAGAAGGCATCATGTAGGCAAGCGTCGTATAATCCGACCGTGTTACCGCTCGGTTTTGAGAAGCAAATGCACCGTAGGCCCTAGTCCTTACTTCATCGGGCATAAGCAAACTCGTATCGCCCGTAATCGGTTCGGCATTTTGGGCTTCCAGTGATTGGATAACTTCCCCCATAGTGGCGGCGGCGAGATTTGCTCGATTCCTAAAAATTAATTCGGGATTCAGGATTGTGCGAACTGATCCCACCGAAGCGTTAATATTATCATTGGTATTAGCGCGGTAGGATACGGTTAAGGTTGTATTTTCGGGCACGACTCCGAACTTGTCAGTTTGTATGAGGTTGGAGGGATCAAAAGTTGGGTCAGAGATATAACTTCTCCCCACTACATCTAAAACCACGTCAGCCGGATCAGCAATGATATCGCCCGTCAGATTACCCGACGACCCATAACCAAATTGCAAAAACGCATCTCCCGAGGCATCGAACTCGGTTACAAAACGGCGTGGCACCGGGCGCAGTCGCATCACATAGGGCACAGCGGTTCTATCCGAGGCGTAATTGGGAACTTCCTGTGCCACTACATCCTGAGTCAGATACTCGACTTCGTAGTATTCGTTACCCTGAGAATCTGTCACCGAAATAATTTCGCTAATGTTAGAAACCCCAACCGGAAGGCGTATAAATCGTTGATAATTGCCCACTTCTATAGCTTTGGTGCCGTTTTGCCCGGATGTAACATTCCCGAATGCTTGAACAGCAAACCATGTTGGAACACCGGTATCCGAATCTACCTTTGCTACCGTTACCTCATTATTCGCTGCCGAGAAATCCACATTCTCGTTCAACGTAAATACTGCCCCTCCTGCCGACGACACTGTTAACCCGCGCTGCAAAATAGGCAGATAATCAGTATCGGGTTCTCCGCTTGCTGCGGTTGCTGGGATCAGCACATAAAACGTTACTACTCCGGTCGTAGTAGCTGCGCCGGGGATTTTATATCCCAGTTGTTGTGCCAGGCGCACAACATTTTCATATTCAAGCGCGCTATCCAAAAAACTTTCGTTAGCCTGATAATCAGTATAAAATGATAACTGGTCTCCGACATACGCAACCAAATCCAACATAAGAGCGCCAAACGAAGCTTCGTTGAAGTCTTTAAAAGTGGTGGGATAATATCGTTTTGCGTAGTTGGTCAGCGACTCCTTGATGGTTTCAAAATCTCTGCTTGCATAAGAGATCGGTTTTTTTGACATTGGAAGCCCTCGGTATTACTTCAGTAATTAGTCGTTTATCGGAGATATTTCTATTCTATCAGAAGTGTCAATTGAGCCGACGTTGTATTCGATAGAGATGCGGACTGCATTCAAATCCATGTGACTGTCTTGATCGGATGTTATAAAGCTGATTTTCTCGATATTAATAAACGGTAGATATTTGGTTACCTGCTTGTTTATGAGTGTCACAACCTGATTTTGAAGTCTGCCCGAAATTCCCTCGAACAACACTCTTCGAAGCCCGCATCCAAACTCGGGAATCATAGGACGCTCTCCCGGTGACGTCAACAACATATTTTTAAAGTTTTGTTTTATAACTGGGCCCAAAGTTTTGTTCAATGCATAAGGTCCGTCTTCTTGGCTGTAAGCTAGCGGAAGCCTAACTGAAATTCCCTGTAATTTTGACATTCAAGTAGCCCTCCTTCCTTTATTTATCCGCGGTTGTCATAAAATGCTTGAAGTTTATTTATTTTGCTGTTTAGGTTAGCTCGGTCTACTACGGGTTTGAGATCTGCGGAAGCTGCCGCCAATTTCAAATAAAGGTGGTTGATCCCTACCTTATCTAAAACGGCACCTTGGTGCGCGTCTCGCGCCTTAAGAGGTTGCGATTCCGACGAGTCACTGTTATACCACGCGATCATACCATCCGCCATTTGGGGGGTCGCAAAATTGAACCACCATTCTGTAGACCACTCCACATCAAATAACGCTGCCACCCCGTTAGCCGAATACGCTTCCCACAAAGGAGAATCTGCATCGGTTACATGTAACTGCTCGTAGTCATCACTTCTTCCCGGTATTCCATTAGATTCGGGCCACGTACTATAGGCAGAAAAAGCCTCTAAAAAATTATAGGAAAAAGCAGTCCACGGAATATCATAATTCACGCCATAGAGCAGCCGTTGTCGCTCCACGGATGCCCAAGGTTTAAACCGAGCACCGCCGGTCAAATCCTCACGATTTGAATGATAGTCGCCAGGAGAAGTCATAGCTGCCTCTATCACCCCTAACGCCGAAACATAGGGAGTGGTGAGAGCTTCTCGAATAATAGAATTTTTAATATTTTGGCTTAATACTGCCCACGCATCCCAGGCTACCTCGTATATTCCACCAGAGCCCCCCTCATGTTCGCTGCCCTCAAATGTGTTTTTCCAAACCGAGCCTCCTACGTCTGAGTAGCTAAGTTTTTGAAGCCTTCTGCCTTCTCCCTTTGTGGGATCAGCTAATCCGAATTTATTTCCTAGGGTCAACTGTGGTCTCCCGCTTTCGCCTTGATTAATAAGCCTGGTGTGGGATACTCCCGGCATAGCTCGCAGCCTTAAAAAAGAGTTCGTCGTTCTGGGGTAGGCACGGCTGACGTAATTTTCTTCGGGCGTGCCCAACACCCCATACGGCGTCGTTAGAATTCGAATTCGGTTGATATTATCGGATGTCTCAGGGTTTGGAGGAAGAAGTGGGGGAGTAATTCTCTGCTGCGTTGATCCGCCGCCGAGGGCCCTGGCCTCAAATACAGGAACTGTGGTATGAGAACCAAACATAAGTTCCTGCTTAACAATATCTTCGTAAGCCTCGTCTAACTCATTGATGCGATTTCTAATATCTCTATACCCATAAAAAGTTTCGCCATCAATCTCCACGGGGAAGTTCATGTAGGGATTACTATAAACCGTGACCTTCTGTTCGTTGATAGCTCCCAGTAAACCATCGTCGGCTAAAGCTGCTCTTTGCCCGGCAAAGAAATTGAAGGGAGCATAATTATGCAAAAAGTCAACTGCCTTATCATAATAAATAATTTGGAGGCCGCGGATAAGTGGAACAGGGAAATATCTTAAAAACGAGATCTTTCTAAATGCATCTTTGTCAGCGGCGGAATTCCACCCTGGCGCAGGCCCGCTCGCATGAAATCCGGTGACTTGGTTTTCGATAGCATGATCAAATCCCGCGACCAAAAACCTTCCATTGTAGACGTAATCCGAGTAAGTATTATACCATCTTTTCCACACTGATTGCTGTGGTGTTTTTTCAAAGAAATTATTCGTCACAGAGGCGTATGCATCATTCTCTGACATGTTTTTGAATAACGTTAAGAGTATTTGCCTGATAAGGTAAACGAATTTGTCTTGCAGGTCGTCTATTTGGTTGTATTCAGATAATTGTCCGCCCTCTTCATCATCCACCATCACTTTCTCTACGTTATCAAGGGAAGACAACACAAGATCAAAAATCTTCCGCTCACGGAGATCTTTCTCTATTTTGTAGGCGAGATACCCCACCATCATATTGACCGTATCCGGAATAGCCCATCCATTATAAACCCTGAGTAGGGGTCCAGCATTAAGCATAAAATTAGCTACCCTCACCTGAAGCGTGTTTATTAGCGCGACGGCTATGTTTTCCTCTTTGGTCTTGAGGCAATCATTATTAAGACTACGCACGGCAGGTTGAGACAATACCTTTGTTAAATTTTGAAGCTTGGTTTTTCCCTGCGCTGTAAGCCAGAAATTTAGGAGTTGCGTGCGGAACTCTTCCATCCGGTTATCAAATAAATTTGAAAAGTGGTATGTGCGCCTCGTATCCTCATCCAACTCGGATAAATTTGGCGATTCACCAAGAAGGGCTGCGCGCCGAATATCTGTGTTGGCTGCTGCCACTAAATCGGGGGAATAATTATTTGTTTGAGTGGAAGTTCCGACTCCAACCGGAACCTGAATCATTCTCATAGGGTTCGAAAGAGGTCCCGTATTTATGAAGTCGTCAGGATTGGCAGGTTCTACCAGCCGTGACGGAGCCGACGGTTGCCAGCCATGGTCGGGATTAGGGTAGGTCCGATAGGGTTGGTGTGCCACAATGCTATAGTTAGCTTTATCGGGGTTATTGACTACTTGATCGTTTACGGTAATAGTGCGGGGTAGATTGGGTGTGTTATCTTCTGCCAGCTTAAATGTGAACATGTCATCCCTGATGACTTGATCCCCAGGAGTGTTCTCTCCTGCGGGGAATCTGTTCATTGCGACGCTAACTTTATTGTCGAGGTGAAAACGAAAAAACATCTCGCCGAGATCTTTGTCGCCCGTAAACCATATTATGTCAGGAGTTGTTTTTTCGCGCTGATCACCGTCGTCGGCGTAATCGCCGTCGGGATTAGCAATAGATAAAAATACTCTGCTTTTTTTAGATTCATAAAAATTACTGGCAGCGAGATAAAGCTGCGTTTGAGTCAGCGGGGTGGCAGCTTGCTCAGGCGCTGGGTTGGCTACTTGAGCAAATAAGGCTTCCTCGATGGCTTTCCTTGCGGCATTGGAAAGATCTGCCAGATATTGTAGAAACGCGTTGTAAAACCCAGCGAAGGGCAAGTTTTCCATAAAATTATCAATTTCAAGTTGAAAAGAAAAATTAAACTTGGCAAGTTCGCACAGACTCTTGACTTCCTCTAATTTGGCGGTTATTTGACTGTCTATTTCCGCCAACAGTTGCGCTTCACTCAGCCCTGTAATTACAGGAGAAGGAACGGGAGGATCTTTAGCCTCGCAAAATGCTTCTTTGGGGTCAACTTTGGGTAACAATCCTTCCACTCCCGAAAGCAATGACCCGATGGTAGCAAAATATTGAATGATTTTTTCGGGGGTGATACCCAAAGAAGCATATTTCGTGTCATCTCTCTTGAGAGATTCTTGTCTTTCGGCCACCAAAAGAGGATCACCCTTCTCGTCTGGGGAAAGATCCGATAAATCAGCAAAGCCCTTGTTTACCATTTCGTTTATAATTCCGATGGTGCGATTTTTGGCGTTGCTTTGCAGCAATGCGGTAGTCTCTGTCATCAGCAGAATGTTAGAGGTATCTCTATTGAACTGCCTCAATTGATCTATGGTGGCTGCTTCTTCAACTACTATTTTTTGGTCCTGGTCGTTTCGTCGAGAATATCGATTTACCAGCCCGGAGTCAGTGGCTACCCTCACAAGATCTATATCCCCCGCTCCATCAACCAGCACATTAATCTGGATGTTGCCATAGGTGTCAATGGCAGACCCCTTGAGCTTGTCTGGGTTGTCTTCCGCATCCGATGATTCGGGCCCACACCCAAGTGCCGCTTTGACTACATCCCCCAGAACACTCAAGATCATCTGTTTGATAAAGGAAAATACTAGCTGCTCTATCTTTTTTCTCCAAAGAGCCATAAAGTCGGTAGTAGGTTGCTGGGAGAATTTAATCCCCTTGGGAGGAACGAGAGCCTCTGAAACTAAAGTTCTTACTCCAGGGGGGATACCGCCAGGCTTCAATATCTGCGTATCAATAAGATCGCCGATTACCTCAATAATACAAAAAAGTTGGTTGTTTACCTCTTCTTCGACAAGGCGAAGAACTTTGTCAGGATGCGACGTATAGAATTCTAAATCGGTAAGTTTATATTTTTTAATATGCTCTTCAAGTAGTTGGTCTCTAATTTTGCTGGCGACGAGGGCTATAATATCGCGACGTTTCATTTTGCCAGTAAAAAGCTGATATACCTGCATAGCATCGCGGAGTAATGCCGCTTGAGCCGACCCGCATTGTCCTGCCGAGGCTCTAATAGTGTTAATCATGTCTTTAGAACTGATGGCTAGTCTTTGCTGGGTTTGCTTTCTAGCCAATCCGGCTGTTTTGAATATCTGCTCTTCCTCTTCTTTAGTGAGTTTCCCCTTTTTCTTATCCTCTTCTTTTTTGCGCTGCACGGCAGCCGGATAAATAATAGGATTAGGCCAAGTAAACTTAGTAACAAATTCGGTCCAGGGAATTTTATTTGCCGAAGTTTTTCCAATAGCAGAAATCTCCTTACAATAGAACATATACCCCAGGGTTGTGGGAGTTATGCCAGCAAAAAGATTGGTAGCCGAAGTTTGTGTTGGCGATGGAGAGGTAGGATTCCCGTCAGCGGTCTGCCTTTCGGAAGGGGCAGGATCGTCAGTAAAGCTTCTTCCGTATCCTTTAGTATAGGCAGTGCCGTCTACCACAATCAATTGAATAACATAAGATGCATCCATCATAAACTCGATGGTAGAATCCGAAGTAGTAGTGATTTTATTCAATGCTAAAAATTGTTCCACAGTCGCATAAAAGGTATCTACATGTTCCGCCTGTGCCTCTAAACTTAAGCCGGACATTAGCTCCGGAGTCATCCCCTCGGAGGTAACTTCGGCGTCGTATTCTCTCAATACTCGCGCTGTCTCCTTAAGATTTTGTTTAAGATCTTCCAGCTTAAAGGGAGCGTTTTTCATCGTCCCTGTCCACCGATTGGTGGTCGATAAAATAGCTTTTAATAATTGAAGGGAAGTCATATCGCCTTCGCTGATTCCTGTCGGGGGGATAGCGCCGGAAGGTATTACGGAGTCTAATGTCGTCTTGCTCACTTTGGCATAAACTATCCATCGCTTGGGAACCGGGCGCGGAGCTTCGCCGGTAGGGGCTTTTCCGGTACCGGAATGAGGTCTTCCAGGGTCTCCGTAATAAGACCCCACCTCGACACCTTCAGTTAGGTCTTCGCCTGACAGAAGCCGGGCTTTTTGTTCTGCGGTGGCAAATGGCTCTTTCCCCGCAGCCTTTAAGATTTGGTTAAGCCCCCGTTCTTTTAATTTCCTAAAGTTTTCCCTTACTGGGGCGCTCCCCTCTACGAGCCCAATATCATATGATCTGGGGTTGACGGCATTTGTTCTTTTGACATAATACCAATATTGATCGCTGGTATTATAGTAGGGCTCCGGGTTTGGGTCTTCGGGCGGAGCGTGAACAAAAGGATTGTGCCCTGTTTTAACATTTTGGGGGGCCGCTCCTTGATCTTCAATAGGTTCTGGAGGAGGTGTTACGCTGGGGCTGACCGTTTCTAAATAGCCGGGGATAAGAACGGGATCCCCAGGATAAATCAGATCGATGTTGCGGATCTGCGGATTAGCCTCTACAATTTTGTTCAAAGGCATGTTGTAAATCACGGCTATCCCACTTAGTGTGTCGCCCCGCACCACTATATGGGTAAAATCCGACGAAGGCTCAGCAGGTGTTGCATTTCCAAACGATGTTCGGATCTGTTTTACCTTTTCTTGCGGAATGGTGTTTTCTACATCGGGCATCTGCGCTACTTTAGTAGAAACACTTTGCCCTGCGGCCGGCTGGTCAATGGTCGATTGATTTTCAATTAATTGAGAGAGTTGGGTGGTCACACTCAATAAATTATCGATCCCTTCCGTGTCATCCGCAATTTCTCTCAAAATCACTAGGGCGGCTTCGTCACCTACAAGCATCAATGTTAGTTGATCTGGATTTATCTCCCGTATAGGCGGGACAGTTCTCGCTTTTTTTACAATGGCATTTTGGGGATACAAGGCTGCGTATGCCAATGCATCCTCAACGGTGATGGTGCGCGTCTCCTCCGTTAAGGGACCTAGCACTAGCAGTTTTTGCCCAATCGAAGAGAAAGTTCCAAAATTAATATAGGTGTCATGAATCCCCGAAATTACCCACTGATTTCGGGGTTCATCATAAATATAGTCAGTGCCCTTTCTTCCATCGCCCGCATATTTCCCAGGGTTTGGGTTAACTATATTTCTCTGCTTGGTGGTAAGTGCCATGTAATATATAACGCCTTATTTAGTTTGTGGTGTTGTAGGTGCTGTTTATGTAGGATTCGCCGGCTGGAAACAGATAATTTCCCTTCAACATAACAGAATTCATTTGATTAGCTTGAAGATCTGTGATCATCGTGACTAAAGTGCTGACCTGGCTCAGTATCCCTGTCGCTAGATCCGGGGAAGGAGAAACGGGAGTGCCGGGCGCGGTCGAAACATGAACATGAACTGCCAAGTTGAGCAAAAGCTGAATGTAGCTTTTTACAAGCGTAAGGCACAGACCATTTAATTGCATAACTAAATCTGTCTGCGCAGCCATCGCTTTAACCATGTTTTCCCCTTTCACTAAAGGTTGTAGCGTTGTATCTTCATTTCCGGCGATGAGGTCGATGCCTGAACGGATATTCACTTTCACTCCTTGGGAATTATAGGTATCCGTGCCGGTCACTAGTTTGATGCCATCTCGCGCAATTATCCTGACGCCGTCAGCTTTAATCGCAATTCCCGATCGTGTCTTGGGAGATCCCACTCTCCCTGGTGTCAAGTGAAAATTGTCATCAATATCAGTTCGTTGGCTAATATAAATCCGCGCAGCATCCAACTCCGGGCTTTTATCCGTGTAAACTGTTTGCTCGTCGGAATTCACTTCTCGGCACATCATACCCGACATACCGGCAATGATATCAATGCATCCTGCGTGGGTGTTCCCCCTCCCTCCGTAGCCGCTATCTGCGCCTCGGGGACGGTCACGTCCCATAATGATAAATTGGTTATTGGCTGCTTGGATCACCTTCTCGGAGGGAGTCCTGTTATAAACGGGATTAGCTTCGGGAAGGTGCGTATTAAATAATCCGCTGTTTTGGACGAAGTAATCGTCTATTTCTTGGGATTGTTTTCTAACATTTTCGGGTGCCCCGTCTTTAATGTCTGCTCTTATTTTTGCCATTTATGAACCTCTAAACTTAAGTTGAAACTGACCAGCCGGGGTAGGGTCGTGGAGTTTGGGGGTACCAGTTTCCGGCCTTAGCCTTACTGCTCCACTTGCCGCCTAAGTTTTTAGCCTTTTCCTTAGCAGCTTTGGCGTTGCTCCAGTCATTGTTTTTAATTCCCTCGACGTCGTACCCGTAAAATTTACGCAAATAGGTGACGTTGCTAGTTCCTAATCCATCTTTGGCTCCAAGACCCTTTTCCACAAATACTTTTACACTCCATATCCCAGTGATATGAGCCATTGCCATGACTCCCGACAAGTCAATTTTTTCTCCATGCGGAGTAACCCCGGCTTCAATAGCGGCTTTCACCGACGGGTATTTCATCGCCTCTAAATATTTAAGTTTCCACCAACGGTCGGCGAACTTTTCCTGAAGGGTAGCCTGAATAAAACGGTTCCAGGGAACTAGGGCGGGATGAGCCCCCACATCTTGTCGGGCGAGGTGCCCCATTTGGTATTTTCCCCAAAAAAATGACATGCCGTTCTTTCTTGTTGGTTTTCCTTTCCTCAGCCAAGTTCTATACCAGCGATTTTTGTTGTAAGTATTGCTGCTTTCGCGTTGCCCTACTGCACTCTTGAAAGCGTTGTAATCTCCCCGATTAGGGATAGCTTTGCTTCCTCCGACGCTACGGCCTTTTGCATAGCGCCGCATCAAAGACTTTTTGCCACATTTGGGTTTTTCTTTGTCGGCGGGAGGAACAGTAAGTTTAGCGGGTACGTTGGGGGCGCTGTTGGGTTTGCGATCTTTTGCCGTCACTCCAGCGGTGTCAGTTGTGCCGCCCACTTTTCTTGGAGTTTTATTGCTCACGGCTTTGGCTAGATTGGGTCCTGTTTTGGGCGCTCCTTGTGAAGGGGTAACACCTGACTTGGCCACCTCTTTGCACAAAGCAATAGTCTGCGAATATCCAGCGGGGAATGCGGAATGACCACCAAGAACCTCCAGAATCACTCCGTTTTCATGTCTAAATTGCGCATGGTTCCGATCCTGGTGGTTTACTCGAATTAGTGATCCCGCAGTTATACCGTTCAGGTGACTTCCTCCCACATATTCGGGATAGAGGTCTATAATTTGATGGTCATGGGGAGATGATGGTATAGGCAAATGGGCATGAACTTCAGGTATGCGCGCCTTCACTCTCACGACGTTAGCGGCAGAAGAACCTGGCGTTACGCTCATGACGGTCTCCGGGTTGCGCAGCACCACAGCAAACCATTCAGTCTTTCCTTCGTAAGTATTAGTTCCAAAACTCTCTGCCGTGCGCGCCTTTAACTCGTCAAGCAACGTATCGCTCGTAGCATAAAGTCGTTTAGTTTTTGGAGTTACTCGATTTGGGCGATTAAGAAAACTGTTATCGACTGGCTTTGTCATGAGATAACATCCCCTTTATTTGTCGTTGATCATGTCGAACAAGTGCTTTTTATCATCCTCGCTTAGCGACATGTCGCCTTTGTCGGCTTCTTTTTTATAGACCAGTGTAGCCAGCTTAACCAATTGCTCATTGCTACGTTGCAACGTTTCTACAAATTTGGCAGCGGTTGTTCCCGCGTCGGCATACCGTTCTTTCGAAACTCCCATATATTCTTTAAGCTCCGAAAGCAGAAGCTCGGTTTCTTGCCTGTCGTTTTTGATATTTTCTAGGGCTTGCTCTATGAGGGAGTCTAAATTTTTACGCATTAGTTTCTATGTCCTCCCGTCGGTATAGTAAATAGAACTCTACTTAATTTCTCCGCTGTTCCATTTTTCTTTGAACGAGCGGTATCTCACCCTCATTTTATTCAGACAACTGACGACCTGCTTGGTGTTGAGTCCGGTAATTTCTCTCATATAAAGATAGACAGCCTTCTTATTAAAAATTTCTATCTTATCCAAATTGTTCATCAATGTTAAGACAGCATCTAAAACTTTTTTCTCATTTTCTTTTAGAGTGAGAGATTGCCACCCCTCCACCTCACCCAATAAGTGCGACCAAAATTGGTATTCTTCCTGCTCGTCTAAAAGATCCTGATGGTCGCTAGCGGAAAATGCCTCAATCTCCCGAAGCATGCTGTCATAGTGGATTTCTCTTTTGTTCTTTTGGGTTTGTTTTTTGGCCTTATGGGTGAACCAATTCTTGGTAACTACAGAAAAATATGAAAATGCTTTAGTTCCCTGGTTGGGATCGAATTTTCCTAAGATAGTCGTGAGCCAGATTTTACATTCATCTTTTAGGGGGTTGATATTTTCTAGGGAAGTAAATTTGTAGGTGTAAACGATTTTATCCACCAGTTCGTTGAAAGCTGGCTGGATATGTTCAATATAAAGTTTAGTTCTCTCTGAAGTATCTTCGGTGGCGCAATATGCAACAATTGCTGCTTCAGTATCTTGGGTAAAGTAATACTGTTTTTTTTTCTTAGCTTTCCTCGCCATATACACCCACACCTTCTTCTAAAGTAGAATCTTCCTCGATCACCGTAAACATTTCCTTATATATTTCAAGCTCGTCTTTTAAATCGCGGCTATGAACTAGCAACTCGCTCAAAGTGGTGTCGCCATAATAAGTTTCAAGCTCATAAACTTTTTCGAGATGTGTCACATAGTCTGCCATTGCCGCGGATGCATTTTGGCTTGTATCGCTCAAATATTGGAACCTCCTCAGCAGTTCCCGAATATACCACACTGCCAATAAGTCTAAGACTAAATTGGCCCCAAATAATATCCATCCAATCATTTTCTGCTTTTTTCCTTCAATTCTTTTTTCGACTTAATAATTTCTTTTTTAGCATCTGTAATGGCCGCACGAGTTTCCTCCCCAACCTTTTTAGAGCGAGTTGGGGTCTTTATCCTGGTTTTTGAGGGCGTGGACAGATCTTTCCGCAATGCGCCAGGAGTGTTGCAGGCGTTACAATCTGTAAGACGTTCGCGGTATGAATGAACTGCTTCCATTCCAGCCCCGCATTCTACACACATGTAGAGATATCGAGGCACTATGCTAGGTCAAAACGAACTTTGTCGGGATCTTTTTCCGCTGCCCTAATGGTGGGCGGGTTAAGAACATAAACCTCGTCGTCTTTTAGTTCTAGTGCCCAATCGCCCAAAAGTTCAGTAATGTCGGATTCTTCGGCAAGACATTTTTGAAGAGTCATCAAAAGTGCCCCGATGGCTTGGCTAGATAGTTTCATAGTTTTTTCTCCTATTTGTTATATTAGGTGGTTTTTAACATTTTGTTAAGTGTCGATTAGTTCTCGTGTAAATATTGGCGATATGAACAGCCGCTTTGCCGTCGCCATAGGGGCACTTTTTTCCTGCAAGGTTGATCTCGTTGGCCCATCTGACGCAAGCAGCCAATTCCCCCGGCTGCTTACATAGGATGGAAAACGTTCCCAATCCTTCGCCTCGCTCAGTAAAGTCGCGGCAGACAATACAGGGTTTTTTTAAGAACGCGGCTTCTTCCTGTATGCCCCCGCTGTCAGTTATAATATATTTACACGCCGCAAGACGATCAATAAATTCATCATGCTCCAGTGGCTCAATTACTTCTACGTTTGGAAGGAGCGCAATGTGCTTTTTCACACTGGGGTTAGGGTGGATGGGTAGAACGAACCTTAGATCTCTATTCTCTTGCGCTAAATGGTTTATAGCGGCAAACCACTGCTCTATCTCGTGATGCTTCTCTCGACGATGAAGCGTGACGATGACCGTGTTGCTATCCGAGGTATTAATGTGGGCAATATTGTCGAGAACGGTGTTTCCCACCATATAGAGTTTTTGGCTGAATCCTTCATCTGCTAATCTTTGGCGCGCAGTTTCAGTTGGCGTAAAATGAATTTCGGCAAGAGCCGATATTGCGCGCCTATTGAATTCCTCCGGATAGGGGCTGTATTTATCATAGGTTCTCAGACCGGCCTCTAGGTGAGCCACAGGGATCTTCCGATGAAATGCCGCCAAAGCCGTGGCAAAAGCAGAGGTAGTATCTCCCTGCACCATGACCGATGTTATATCCGTGAAGATTTCTTCGTTATTCAAAATAGACTGCACAATAGTGTCAAGGCGGTTGCTCCCTGACCCGATATTTAGAGTGTGGTCAGGTGGGCGAATATTTTGAAGCAGGTCAGTGTGTTGCCCGGTAAAAAAAGTCTTATAAGGATATTTCCTCTTATCCAACTCTTTCATCACAGGCTTGACTTTGATGTATTCCGGGCGCGTTCCGAACGTAATGAGTAGCACCTTACCACCTAAAGTTTTCTTTATAAAAGTTTACTATTTCACCAATTTCTACATCAAATATTTTTTTAGGCTGCCATCCGAGCATTTTCAACTTGGTATCATCTACAGCATATCTCACATCCTGCCCTTGTCTCACATAACCCAAGTTGACATATCCGTTCCAATCTACTTGGTCCCCGTAGAACGCTTCAATAACTTTTCTCACTGTGTCTTTGTTCTTTTGTTCAAAGTCGCCGGCAATATTATAGATCTCGTTGGGCACGCCTTTATCGATCACTGCTAACACCGCATCTGCCGTGTCTTGGGCATGCAGCCAATTGCGATAAGGTTCCCCTTTGTCGTGAAGGCGGATTTCCTTCCCGCGTTGGAGATTTCGCACGCATATAGGAATTAGCTTTTCGTGGTATTGGTTTTTGCCGTAGTTGTTGGTGGGGCGAACAATATTGTAGGTAATACCATAAGTTCTGGCCCACGCAACCACGAGCATATCCGCGGCTGCCTTGGCGGCTGAATAAGGGTTGCTTGGGTGGAGACGATCTGTTTCTTTATGGTATCCCTCCACAATATCTCCATATACTTCATCCGTGCTAAAGTGAATAAACCGTGGGCGGCTGTCAGTATTCTCTGGCTTGTTCCGAATAATGTCGAGAAGATTTTTGGTTCCCACGATATTGCTGCTAATGAAATCGTCGCTGTTGATAATGCTGTTTCCCACATGAGATTCCGCAGCCGTGTTAATAACATAGTCGCATTCCGGCAGCGTTCTGATTTTAGCAATGTCTGCGCGTTGAAACGTAAAGTTTTTGTTCTGCGAAAATTCTGCAATTAGCTCGGTGTTTGCTGCATAAGTGATTTTGTCAATGCCATAAACTTTCCACCCGCGTTCCAGGCAGGCACGAGTAACATATGACCCGATAAACCCTAGGCAGCCGGTGATAGTAACAAGCTTCATTCCACAAATCCCACATAGTCGCTACACACGCCAGCAATATCGGAAGCGGCAGTTTCTTGCGTTTCTTCTATAGAGTGACATACGATGACAGATTTGTTATTTACAGGTTTTCCAGGGTAAGTCCACACATATCCTTTACTGGTCAAGGTGAAGTCGTCGGTTTGGTGCCAAAAACAATGAACGTCATTCTCCAGCATTATGTTAAGGGCATCCAGAGATTTAGCATGACACCACAATCCAGGGGTTTTCAAAAATTCAATATCCACTTTGTGCATTGAGCCATCGTGCCCAAGATACAACTGGTTGTCGCGATACCATACATCTATTTCGGCATCGAACCCTAGCGTAAGGGCCTCTTTAATATAAGAAGGATCATTTTCTCGGGCTCGGTTAGGTCCGAGAGTGTTTCCTCTGTGAGCAATTAAAAGCATCTATTACTTGTTCTCCAAAAAATATTTGAGATCCTCGGGCGTTCCAATCCCCCACATCTTGTGAACATAAAAAGGAAGAAGTGATTTCCCGTCGGCTATGAGTTCGTTGTAAACCGGGGCAATATAAAACTCGTTGTTTACGCGAATGTCTTTTTCTACCATCTGTTTGGCATAGCGAACAAAATCCGACCCTTTACGATACCAATAAATTCCGCAGGTCGCAATGTTAGAGATGGGGCGTTTCTCCGCCACCTCTACAATATACCCTCGGGCATTCGTGCGAACAAACGACCATTTGGGATGAACCGCGTTAAACGTAAAGACAATGGCGTCAGTATTAGTTAAGTTTTTGAATGCCTTAAAATTCTCAGGCTCATATTCTATGAACTGATCTGAATTGGCTATAAGCAAATCTTCGTCGTTGTCAATGTATTTTTCAGCTAACAACGCTGTGCAAACCGCACCTTCAGTCAGCCCATCTACAACAACGTGTCTAAAGCGATCGTTCGTTATGCGACCCAAAGTGTCAAGCATCCCCTCATACTTTTCCACATGTTCTTTTCTTACCAGAAAAATATATTCACAATCAAAGTCTAGATTTTCCACCACCGTTTGAATCATTGGCTTGCCGTTGACGTCAATCAAGGGTTTTGGAAAAGTGTAGCCCTCTTTTATAAAGCGGCTTCCCTCACCCGCCATGGGAATTAAAATTTTCACTTATAAACTCCTTTACTGTTTCTATTGTGACTTCGGTAGGATTTCCTACTTCCATGACTTTGCATCCGGTGGCCCGAGCGGCTTGAATTCCCTTGGGAGAATCTTCTATTATAAATGCCTCTGAAATATCCACACCAAAATGGGATAACAATTTCAGATATCCTTCGGGGTGAGGTTTGGAATTTTTCACTTCTTGGTTGGTCACAACCATTTCTAGTTCGCTTGCCACTCCAGTGGTTTCTAACATCATCATTGCCGTTTCTCGGATACTATTTGTAAAACAGGATACTATAATGCCGTGCCCCTTAAGCCACCGCAGAAGGTCTCCTTTTTCCGGCGCTCGGTAGCCTTTTTTAATGATGGCATCCTTCGTCTTGTCTTGTTTCAAAGTATAAATTGTCTCAATTTGTTCTTCACTAATATACCCCAACTCTACCATCTTCTTAAGCTTCACGCGCGTAGGAAGGCCGTTGAAGTGTTCAATGTGTTCTTCTTCAGATAGAGAAAAGCCTGCGATTTCTTCAAGAGAATCGTTCAGGGCATCTTTGTGCCACTCGCACGCATCGACCAGAACACCATCCATATCGAAGATAACCATTTTGAGCATTATGCGCTTCCTCGCTCGTCAGGGTCAATATTGTAAGTTTGGAAAATAGCAAAAAGCTCTGGCCAATATTCAGTGGTCGTCCACTTCCCTTTGAAAATGGCTGTGCAGATTGCGGGATAAACCGCACAATCCCAGTGAAAGAGACCGCGCTTCCTTTCTGTTCCCACATAGCTATAAAAATATTTATAGCTTTTGGTTCGGCAAAAGTTATGAACCTCTGATTCAAACTCCCAAATATTCAGCCCCTCGTGGTGAGACACAATTTCCAAAAAGGTTTTCACGCGCCAAATTGAGGGCTGAATGGCGATTATATACATAAAGTCATTCGTAATTTTACATAAGCTAGGAACCTGAGAGTGTCTATTATCTATAACGGTATCCTTGGGATCTCCGCCCTTCAGAAGTTTAATATAATCAATCTCTTCTGTCTTCATGGCATTAAAATATTCATCTAAAATTCCCACGTTAACGTCGCCGCACAAAATCATATCTTCGTGGTGAAAAACACAATAATCTGTCTGCACTTTTTCTAGACATTTCTTCAATCGATCGGTATAAGAATCCTCGTCTTGATAAGCAATAATCTCAAAGTGGTCTGGAACTACCTCTCTCATTTCTTCCGGCACTTCGTCAACAAACAAATAATACTTTGCAAACGAAATCGGCAGATGCTTTTCTAGGCGATCAAAAAATGGAATCCATAAATCCGAATAGGATGAGTGGCTATAGGCTATAAAAGATAGATTCTCGTTCATGTGTTGATAAAATCCTTGTGCGCAATTTTTCCGCACTCATCCATTTGTTCGAAAAAATCTTCAGATAGTTGTGTGTTCACTTGGGTAACATGGGGGGAGAATTTTAGATCTTGACACCCCACCACTTCACTTCCAAACGCAGCAACGCGCTTAAGAACATTCTCATTTCCTACTATTTGATCCCACACGCGTGTGCCAATTGTAGGCACCGTTCCATAATTGCAAACCCACTCTAAGCCGTCAATCGTTCTCATTGATCCCGCGATTATCTCCGCCGCGCCATCATTTCCTTCGTTCATCCGTCGTCGCGTAAATAAAACGTGTGATTTTGCGTCCACACCCTTTTCTTCCATTCTGCCAGGAATCAAACTAATATATCGCACGTCGTAAGAAAGACATGATAACGCAGTGGAGCAGTCAGCTAGCCCCGTCACGTTCGTTTCCATATATTTGTTTAACTCTTCTACTGCTTCTAGAATCGGATAAAAGGGAGGGATTTTGAGACCGAGGCTGGTTTTTCCGTCGTTAAATTGACTGATGTGTTGAGCGTATTCAATTACCTCTTCGGGGGTCATGTTGGAATTTGGGGCTTGAACATATACCACCCCCTTATCGTCTCCTCTCATTTCTGAGACCAACCCACAAAGAACGGGTAGTTTTTCTTCCCATTCATTTAGACGGTGGGACTCAATTTTCATAAAGGCATTTGGGTTGGTGGTAATCCCTCGGATCTGAGAAGGATGTAAGTGGCGTGATACGTCGCTCCACGTTCGTCGGATATATTCCTCATCCGCCGTATCAAAGAAAAAATCAAACATCTTTACGCTCCTTTTCTGCTTGTAACAATTGTTTTTTAATATCTTTCCAGTTGGTAAATTTCATACCCTTGTCATCTATAAAGTAGTCAACGTGCGGTTTTCCAAAACGAACCTCATCATAGGGCACTCCATACTTTTTTAGCCATTCAAACACAATGGGTCCTTGGCGGGCTACTACGCGCCCAATATTATTATTGCATGCCCGCATATTGCGCGCTGTAAAAATAATAATATAATACCCTCGTTGCTTTAGTTCTTCTAGGGCATCCACGGCTCCGGGCAGTGGCTTCACATCAGCATAAGTTACTCCCGGCTTTATGTTTTCACAAATGGTTCCATCGAGGTCAACACAGATTTTCACTTTATTTTCCCCTCTAGCACTTTGTTAAGGGTTTCAATTCCGGTCAGATACATCGCCGTCTGCCGTTCTTCGCTGTCGTAATGACGCGAGCACATCCCGATATAGATCAGCCCCTCGATCAGTTTGGATTTATAAGATTTGAAATCTGTAGTTTTGTCAAATACATCTGCTATTTTTTCTTTGTTGTTGTTCGCAAATTCAATTGAATAGTGGTGGCTACTCATATCCTCCGTCACCGAAAACTCGTCGAAGATGATGTATTCGTATCCCCCCTCATATGAATGGAGTAATTTCGCATGGTCATAGAGATAATCTCCATAGATTCCCGGTGTGCCGAAACTCCCCCGCGGATCCACAAATTTGACCACTGTAGTGGCAGTCTTTTTGTTTACCCCGCATAAAATATTGGAAAAACAAAAATCTCCGTGAATAAGTGACGTCTGGGAAAGGTTAAGTAAAGAGGTATTTATCAGGGGAACAATTTCTTTCCAAAGCCCTTTGAAGTTTAGCCGGCGGTTTCCGTTGATCACCAGTGACTCAGGCTGGGCCATCTTACGAAATTTGTCAAAGTTTTTCACCAAATCCTCGTAATATCTTTCTGTTTTGTGAATATACATGGATTCCGCTATCGAAGGGCTCCCCTCAGATTTATAATCTCCGAAACGGCTCAATGCCCCCTGGGTGGCGTGAGCTACGCCTTCCCAAAATTCGCGATCAAACTCCTGATAAACCATGTAGTCTCCGAGATTGTCGTAGGCATAATATTCTAATGCAGCAGAAAAACCCTCAGTATTTTCTTCCGTTTTTAAGAGGCGCGGAAAATAAAGCGCACAGTCGGTAGCCGTTTTGTTTATCTCCCTATAGTAATTTATCTCGTCAGCCAGCCTGGTTTCCTTGCTGGTTTTTGTGATAGTTCCTAACTGGGCGTTTATAGAAAAAGAGTTATAGGCTCTCGTTATATGCTGCCTCATAAACTTCCTCTATAGAAATAATGCTTAATCCGTGCTCTACGGCAAACTTATCCAAATCTCCGCCTTTAGTCATCGTGCCGTCATCATTCATGATCTCGCATATCATGGCTACCGGCTGAAGACCTGCTAAATCCATCAATTGGATTGACCCCTCGGTGTGGCCGCGGCGCACTTTCAGGAGCCCATCTCGCGCCCTTAAGGGGAAGAGGTGACCGGGGCGCGTAAGGTGGTCAGGCGTTGAATCTGGGTCGAGGAGAACTCCGATCGTGGCGAGGCGATCAACTACCGACATTCCTGTGGTGGTTCCATCGCGGGCATCGATAGAGACCGTGAAAGGAGTCTCATTTTTATCCGTATTGGTGGCTACCATCGGAGGAAGCTCCAAGCGATCGAGAAGATCCCCATTGCAGGGGAGACACATTAATCCGCGCGCATTGTTCATTGTAAAAACAAGATTTTCCTTATTGCACATCTCCGCAGCAATAACAATGTCTCCCTCGTTCTCTCGGTCATATTCATCAACCAAAATGATGGGCTTCCCCGCTCTTAGGTCATCCAATACGGTTTGAAATTTTCGATTGTTCAACATTTTGCGTTCCTTTATGTGGTTATTGTAATTGAGGATAAAGTCTTCTAGCTTTAGGGCAACTTTTTTAGTCTCTACCCATTCTAGAAAAGTGCTAAGTTCGGTGGGGGTTCCCATCGACTTCATATCATAGATAGTATAGTTTTTGATTCGGTGCCGATCTGCTATGGCTCCATTGAATACAGGGGCGATATAAAATTCTCCGTTTACCCTTATATCCTTATCTATCATTTGGTTGGTGTAATTTACAAAGTCGGATCCGCGTCGCCAATAAAAGGCTCCCGCAAGAGCGTTATCAGAGATTGCTTCTTTCTCCGCGACCTCCAATACATTATTGTTTTCATCCACTCGGGCGTAGCTCCAGTTTGGGCTCCGTGATTCATCTTTAAATGTAAAGATCGTTCCATGCACGTCAGGATTTTGGATAAGGTGCAGAAAGTTTTCTGTATCCCATACAAAATAATTATCCGAGTTTACAATGAGCAGCGGCTCGGCGCTGTTTATATGTTCGGTTGCCAAGAGTGCGCTGCATGCTTGACCTTCTGTCAATCCGTCAGTCACTACAATCTCGCAATTCGGTGCAATGTCGGTAAGAAGGCTTTCAAGGTTATATTTGTCGCAGTGATCTTGTCTCACTACAAAAATGTATTTTCCTTTAATATTCAGGTTTTCTACCACCCGCTGAACCATGGGTTTCCCCTTGATATCGATCAGAGGCTTCGGAAGTTGATATCCTACCTCTTTAAATCTCGACCCCGCGCCCGCCATTGGAATTAAAATATTCATCGTTGCTCCTTATTATTCCCACTCAGTTTTAAGCAGCTTGCTTTTTTTCCACAAGCCGTGTTCCATTAAGAACCACTTCATTAATAATATAGCATTTACCACCATGTGTGAAGGGTATTTATGGAGATTAGTAGATTGTTCGCTTTTAGGCTTTTCTATTTCGTTGGTCCGGTAATTCCCCGCATGAGATTCTGGCCACCCAGTTGTGACGGCTTGCGAATATTCGCTCCCCACTTGGAGATAAATGTTCAAGGCTTGATCATAAAGGGTAGTAAAACATTCCATATTTTCAGAATTTGAATAAAACCACATGTCAGCCGGACCTTCATTAAACAAATCCCAATACACCTGATAAAACTTTGACATATCGTAGGATGGATTAAAATCAATGCATTGACATGGCCAGGGGTTTGCTTTACCTGGCCCAGACGTGTCTCGATTAACTCTTCCTAGGTCAAAGCGAGATTTTATAACACAGTCATACCTAAATCCAGCAGATATCTCGTGGCTCCTCATTAATTCAAATGATTTTTGAACAGAATAATACTGGCTCAAGATCCTCTCAGGTCCGACGTAGCCGCCCCCTTCGGTAGAGTTAATAGTCCAGGTTCCTAATTCCCCATTACCGTCTAGGTGTTTCCTGCTCACTTGGTGGTTGTGGGCGATTAAATCAAAATCTATTTGAGATTCCACAATGTAGTTGACCGGGTGGTAGAGAGTATTGAGAATCGGTTCTAAGGCGGGT
>Ga0208029_1000196_pt1 | contig 42267 bp, 43 predicted proteins | sample MalvireepMed_s12_FD_184242 | JGI IMG/M metagenome (GOLD analysis project Ga0208029, IMG submission 184242) | Marine viral communities from the Global Malaspina Expedition - Malaspina viral metaG DeepMed_s12 (SPAdes) (version 2) | ecosystem: Environmental > Aquatic > Marine > Oceanic | place... | reverse complement strand
GTATCTATTAGTCAGTTAAGAACAAGTATGGAGGAAAAGATGGCGGAATTTGGAAATTCGTTAACAGAAGAACAGAAAGAAAAACTTGAAAAAATATTTGGGATAGATAAGATAGAAGATATGTTTGAAGATGTAAAAAAGTCAGATATTTTACATTAAAACTATGGTTGATAGAATATCGTTAAATACCACTGTAGATAACTTTGATGATCTGTATAAAGTTGTTGATAAAGCTAGAAAGAATGCGAAAATTGTTAAGGTAGATAGGAAATTGTTGATCAATTTGTTGATGGATCATAGTTTGTTGATCAATTCCCTAAGTAATCTGGGCATACGGGATATAGAAAATGGATAACAGGGATACAGAGTATTCACTTAGAATAGATGGAAAATATTGTGTCTGGCAAAAATATGATCTTTTTGAACTAGGTGAAATATCTTCTAAAATTGCTAAGGTAGCTTATGGAAATTTTGGCTTGCGTTTGCCTACGCGCTGGGTTATCGTTGACGTTATCGAATACTATCAATTTATCGCTGCACACATGAGGCTATAGAAGATGACACCCGGACAAGAACAAGCTATTCTGTATTTACAACAGCGTTGTTTTAATGCTACAAGTGAAGAGGCGAAAGATTGTTGGTATCGTGCATTATCTAAACTTTTAGATATTGTTAATGCTGAAAATGCTTCTGTAGGTGAAAATGTACACTAAATTATTAAGCTACCAAAACGCCAAAGCTAGAAAGTCTATAGAATATGGTTACCTTAACTTTATTTTATATCTAGCTCCGCATACTTTATCAGGTTGGAACGTTTGTGCAGGTTCTAGCCCTGAGTGTAGGGAAGATTGTTTGTTTGGTTCTGGCTTTGGTAAGTTTCCGCAGGTTCAGAGGTCTAGAATTAATAAGACAAAGCGGTATTTTGTTGACCGGGAAAATTTTCTATCTGATTTACGACAAGATATTTTAAAAGCTATAAAATATTCCAAGTCTGAAGACCTTATACCGTGCATTCGCCTAGACGGTACAAGTGATTTGTTTCTAGCTAAGCACTTTGTTGATCTTTACAATGAAGCTATATTTTATGACTATACAAAAGTCTACAATCGCTTTAACAAAATTGTTGATCTGAAAAACTATGATCTAACCTATTCTTATTCAGGTAGAAACAAATCTAACTGCCTGAAGGTTCTAGCTAGCGGGAAAAACGTAGCGGTTGCGTTCAAGAATTGTTTACCTAAAAAACTTTGGGGTTATCCGGTTGTTGATGGGGATATTCACGATCTCAGGTTTCTAGACCCTAAAGGTTCTGTGGTAGGTTTAACGCCAAAGGGCCAAGGCGTTGATCTTGTAGGTAGTAAATTTTTTATAGATGGAAAGGTTATAGAATGAAGTTAACTGCAGCACAGGAAAAAGCCCTGTGTCGAAAATGGCACATGCATGACCAGGGTATGACCTACCCGGAATTTCTAGACACGGTTGAACCATTGCCTTGCGATAATTGTGTGATTGTACTTTGGTCAGGCATGTGGTTAGGTATTGAAACCGATGGCTATTGCCATTCATAACCTAGGAGAAAAACAGTGCAAGACTTACAAATACATGAACACAACGATATCCAAGATTTGTCCGCCTTCGATATCCAATTCGAGAAGCGGCCTACTGGCTGGCAAGACCTCGAAGGTAATTGGCACCGCGATGATGATATCCCCCTGGACGTTCTAGGCCCGGATGATGTGCACCGATTGAAAGTAGGCGCTACGATCAACGCTGGAGCTAATCCAAAAGATGCTAAAATGGGCAGTTTCGGCAAAATGTACCAGCTTGTAAATCACACCGACTATTTCCATCAACAGAACGAAGCGATCATAGCGCAGGATGAGCTTAACTGGCATGATGTAAAAGTGGTCGATCATGTGTACGAGTTTGGCGCTAAGGTACAAAGATCAATTCATTTTCTGGCACACACCAAAAATTTTGGTGGTAAAGATGCCGTTTGCTTGCGTTCTGATACTTTCAATTCGGTAGACCAGTCTTGGAAGTTTCAACAGTTTATTGGCGCTTATCGTTCCTTGTGCAGGAACACCCTGGTATTTGGTGGTGAACGTACCTTTCACACTAAGAAAAAGCACACCACCAATCTAGATATCAATGCTGTGATCGGCAAGATCGGCGCTACGCTTGGTTTGTTCTCTAGCAATGTTGAGCTACTCGATAGGTTGCGCTCGATACCATGCGATGAAGAAAAAGCTAAAGAATTGTTTTCCAGAACGATTTGTTCTCGTAAACCTAGGCCAGATGAAGATCAATCGGTTCCGGGTATCAACAAGGGATTGCTTAATTATCTAATCTATAGATACCGGGAAGATTTAAGTGATCTAGGGCCGAACTTGTGGTTGGTCTACAATTGCCTAACCCATTGGAGCACGCACACTACCGAAACTTTCGAGCGTGAAGATACTGATAACAAGGGCAGGCGTAAAATCGTAACTTTGAAGACTGGCTGGGAAGGTGCGAAGGTTTGGAACGTACAGCGACGACGCACCGAGAAGGTTAGCAATGTTCTGAACTCAAACAACTGGCAGGAACTGATCGCAGCGTGATCGAACTGCTTCTGCTAGTCTACAGGCTAGCTATCCTTTCGATTGTGATAATGTTTCTCTACTACATAATCGGCTGATTTTAACCCGCTTTACACTGGCCCGGATATGGAATAGGTTCTGTGTCCGGGTCTTTTACAACAGCGAAGGGCAAACCGATGGCAGTCAAAAAAATACCAGTAAGCAAGATCGAGGGAATTTTCTACGATAAATGGAGAAGGGCGAGTTGGACTAGCAGCGATGATGCTCGGCAACTTGAATATCAGAAACTGAATACCGCAGAACGATTGCAGTATTTTCTATTGCACGGTTCTTCCGAACCAAAGCTAAACAGCCAGCAAGAGGAAAAGTAACCATGTCTAAATTTTCGAAACTCAACGAGAACCAGAGAAACCACGGTGAACGCATCTCTAACCATGATGAACGCATCTCTAACCATGATGAACGCATCTCTAACCATGATGAACGTTTCCGCAGAGTAGAAAAGGTTCTGGGGATTGGCGATTTTATGGCCATTACCAGCCCGCTTCCAAGTATGGATGAATTCCAAAAGAAAGCGGACGGCTTGGTTATATTAACTGCAGATGATAAGCAGCGCCTTGTAGATTACCAGTTTAGCCTTGGGGCAATGGTTCAACAGCCTGTAGTGCAGAAGACTATTCAGAGCAACCCGCAGAACACTCCGGAGAAGAAGAACAGGCGCAAGGATTGGTGTCTTCGCATTTTGAATATCAAAGTGGAATGCGCAGTACCAGACGAAACACTCAGAGATAAAACGCCTCGTACAGGCGCAAAAGACAAAGGGAAAAACTGGCGTGCCATTGCAAAAGCTGCAACTCTCGAAATAACAGACACAAACGAGGGTCAGAATTTACCCTACCCTGTTACGATTGCTAAATATTTGCTCCGGATACACTTGGCATTAGACCTGATGGGCTTAGAGGCACGGCTCAATAATAAATTAAAACGTGAGGAATTATACAAGTCACGGGCTGATCAGCTAATTGCAATTTGGTTTGAAATCGACAGGGCTAACCCCCGCTCGCTTGCTGGGCTAAAGGCAAAGTATCCTGATTTCCCTAAATGGGATATACAATCAGCAATTCGAGCAGCCTAGCCCTGCCCTTCTCCCTACCTTCTAGCTGAGGCTAGAGGGCAACTGGCCCTGCCCCTGCAATCAAGGGGCAGGGTCTTTTTTATCTCTTGTAATCGGCTTGAGCCTGGAAGATACTGACTGCACAGAGAAGAGGAGAAAAAAAGATGATCGATTTAGTTCTAGCTTTAGACAGGCTTGATTTATTCCCTGCTTGGGGGGAGATCGAATTGGTTCTAGCCCTGGCTTTGCTCGGGTTTGCGCTCTGGCTGATGTTTTCACCTAAATTCGGGGGGATTGGATGATGATCATCATTCAAAATAGCAGGCTCAACATAGGGTTCTTGTACCGGTCATCCGACGGGGAAAAGATCGCCGATCTACTAAATGATCCAAGCACTAGCCAATTCAGTAAAGATATCATCCGGGCTGCTCTAAAGCGCGACCCGGTAGATATAGCGAACGAGCTTCAAGTTCTAGCGAACCTGTTCAAGGATCGGGCTGACCGATTGCTAGAAGAGGGTTTGCTAGGGTCTGGTTCACGGCTGGAAGCGCTTGACGATAAATAGATACATATCTGTACCGGTTAGACTAGTTTGAAGCTGGTGGACTGGTAAAGCAGCTCTGGCCCCTGTCCAGGGCTAAGTTTAAACCAATTTGTTGATATAGTTCCGCCCGTGTGCCTGCGCCTACACGCGAAAGCTTCCTTAAAGCTCAATCAGGCTGGCAATAGGCTCTGATTTTAGCCGGAATTCACCCGATCTAGAAAACCCCCGGTCACGTTAGGTTGTAGATTGTTCACATTATATATTATGCGTACTCCACGCATGGGCCACTACCCCCCCTCCCATATGTATATACACAGCCCATCTTAAATTTATTTTTTTAAACCTTTTTTTGTTCTGGCTATAGATAGACCCACAGAAGAGCATAAAGAACTGAGGGTATAGAGGGTCATAAAAAACCCAGCTAGCTACTACTGAGCTACCTGGGGCTGTTTTAGAACCTATTTAAATCTTAGTTAGCAGGGGGAATCTGTTCTAGCTATAGATAGCTATAGTTAGAGAGTTACATTTTAAATAAAGAAGGGGGTATATATTAACCTACCCACGTTAATACTATTATACAGCTAAATACGGGTTTTGTCAAGTAAAAAATAATCTTTTTTATAAACCTTTGTAAATAAACACTCTTTTAGAACCATTTTTTCTTACTAATTTACAGTTATTTTTATAATTTTTTTTTAAAAAAATAGAAGTTTTTACTTGACAAAACCCATATATGGTGTATAATAGTATACAGAGGCTACAAATGTCAAAAGACTGCAACTTTATTTTTTAAAAAGAGTTTAGACAGAACTAGTCTCACTTTATAGTATCGGGGGAAGTTTAAAACCAGCAATTCGTAAGACTGGTTTCCCGGGTTTAGCTTTTTTTTAAGCTAACTTCCCCCGATTTTTCTTTTTTACTAGTTATTAGGAGTTTTAAAATGGCCGATTTAAAAAGTTTAAAAGCTAGAATGATGGATTCTCTAAAGGAAAGTCCTCGGAGAGAAGATGAATCTAGCAGCGATTACGAAAAAAGACTTTCAATAAAGTATCCTACTCTTAAAAAACAGATGAATAAATTAACTCAAGCTGAAAGAGCTGCTCTGTGGGGGGATGAAGAATCTAGAACTGCATTAGGTCTTGGTACTAAGATAGGTAATATTCCAGATTATCCTGGCAAAAAGAAAAAGAAACTACGTCCAATGGAACCAAGAGTAGAAGAAGGGCTTAAAAAAGCTTTAAAAAGACAGGGTATTTCTATGGAAGAATTTAATAAACAATTTCAAGAGGAAGATGCTCGGATGATCCGCCTGAAGCGTGAGTTGAGGACTGGTAAGAAGAAGGGTGGAAAGATCAAGAACAAAAACTATTCAAAGGGTGGTGGTGTAAGACCCGCTAGTTATTAGGATTTTTTAAAATGGCCGATTTAAAAAAAGATCCCCCGGTAGTAAGACAGCTAGTAAAAAAAGGAGAAACTATAAGACAGGCTGTTGAACGGTATAATAAACTATCTAAAGCAGAACAAAAAGTAATAGATGATAGATTAGCTAAAGCAAATAACGCTTACTGGGATAGAATTAAAGGAAAAATTGCTAAACAGACACAGGTTAATAAAGCTAATGCGTATAAGCAAGTGTTTGAATCTCTTTCAAAGGCACAAAAAATAGAAAAAATTAAAAGGGGTATGGAAGCCAAAGAATATCAAAAACTTATTACTAAAGGAACACAGGGATTAAGTTCAGCTTCAATAAAATGGCTAACACGCCTTATCGGTGGACCAATAGTTGGAACACTATCTTATCTATTTGATCCTTCTCCTGCCGGTGAACCAGATGAACTTAAAAAGCTTAGAGAAATAGAAGCTGCAGGTTTTAAACCTACTGAAGCTGGTAGAAAACGTGGTGTACCTGGGGCTAGTAAGAAAAACTATTCAAAGGGTGGTGGTGTAAGGACAGCCAGTTACTAAAATTATGTTTATAAAGGATTAGAATAGTGCCTACATTTGGAAAAGGATTTAGTGGAACAGGTAGAAGCGTAAGTAAGGGTGCAAGTAAGGGTGGCGCACCATCTTTTTCTCCTAAAGCTGTTGGTGCTTTCAGTGGAACAAGCAGAGACGCACCGATAGGCACCACTTCTAGTCAAGGGGCAGGTCCAAAAGGAGGTGCTATAGAAGGCTTATCTCAGGAAAAGGTTTTACAACATCAAGTATTGGATATAGTGGGCGATACGCCGGAAAAAAGAGCAGATCTAACTCCTAGAACTGTTCAAAATGCGCTTAATGATCCTAAAGGTTTTACTACAAAGAAAAATGCTTTTGGATATACTATGGCTGAGGAACTTGGGTTTGCAAGGCGGGAAGGCTTTAGAGATATAGATCAACAAGGCAAGTATGGCGGATCTCTTGCTACTTTTGATGGTTTAGCTGCACATCAGGATGATAATACACCCAAACATGATAGATCAATAGCTGCTAATCCAATAGTCGGACAATTTATGAAAACTGCCGTTGGATTAGCACCAGCCCCTTTTGGTACGATAGCTTCTGCTGCTATGAATATTATGGACCCCGAGTTTTTGGCTAATGTTAATAAAATTTTCACATCTGCCGGACCAACTGTTACTGTAGAAGATCCCCTCAAGAAAATCGGAGCTAAAAAAGGGGGTAGAACCAGGAAAAAAGTAAGCAGAACTAAGAAAAACTACGCAAAAGGCGGTGGTGTAAGATCTGCTAAATACTAAGATGCCCAGAAAGTTAGAAAAACCAAATATACCACCTGACTCTTGCGGACATATAGATAGAGTACAAGAAATAGTAGAAAGTTTATCTACAGAAATAGATGAAGATATACGTTCTGGCTACAGCAAAATAGTAAACGAAGAGCTAGAACTAATAAGAACTATCAATACTCAACTAAGACAAGCTAGTAAAGTTTGGTACGATAGATACAATAGAAAAAAGGGAAAATAATTATGAGTTGCGGCGAATGTAAATGTGAAAACTGCAAATGTGACCCTTGTGAATGTCGCAGGAAAAAAGATGACTAGCTGTGCCTTACAAACGTGTAGGTAAGGTCATATATAGAAAAAACTCCAAAGGTAAGTGGATTAAAAAAGCCACGGCTAAAACTGTAGAAAATGCTAAAAGAATGATAAAGCGGTTGAGAATGATAAAATATGCTAAAAAAAATAAGTAAACTACAACAGGAAAAAAACCGTATCGCTAGAACTACCGGCAGAAAAGAAATGACCGATGTTAAAAACATACGGTACTTACATGATTATGCAGCGGTTGTTAAACCAAATCCTAGAGTTAAAACTTATGCGAGGGGTGGTAGTGTGCGGCCTGTAAAAAGCTAATGAAAGAAAAAGAACTATTTACACTTGCAAAAACTATGTATGGCGAAGCCAGGGGTGAATCTAATTTAGGTAAGCAAGCAGTCTGCCATGTCATTTTAAACCGGGTAAAAAAGGGCGGCTGGTGGGGCAATACTATAGAAAAAGTCTGTAGAAAAAGATATCAGTTTTCTTGCTGGAATGAAAACGATCCGAATAAAGAAAAGTTAGAAAAATTAACCTTAGATAATACAGGTTATTTGATTTGTATTGCAATTGCTTCAAGATGTTTAGCAGGTGGGCTTGAAGATAATACAAATGGATCTACACATTACCATGTAAAAGATTTACAACCTGCATGGTCAGCAGGGGAAGAGCCGGAAGTTATAATTGAAAATCATGTGTTCTATACAGGAATAGCCTAATGTCTTTACCAGCTAAAAGAGAATACACAGATAAGCAAACTAAATTCTTAAATTCTCTTATGAATAATGGTGGGCATGTTCTAGAAGCAATAGACGAAGCTGGCTATAAACATAGTTCTAAAGGCTGGTTAATAAGCAGTTTAAAAGATGAGATTATAGATAGAACAAGGATTATGCTCGCTTCTTCTAGTGTAAAAGCGGCGAACCGTCTTGTAGAAGGTCTAGACATGGATGGTGACATTCGTGCGAACCATATGGAAATTCGATTAAAAGCAGCTAATGAAATTCTCGACCGGGTAGGAATCGGTAAGAAACAGGATATTGCTATTCAAGCGGAAGTTATTCATGGTGTGGTTATGCTACCTGCTAAGAAAGAAATGAAGGATGTAACTCCTAATGCCTAAAATTTCTGATATGGATTACAAAGTATTAGAACAAGCGATGCGGAAGTATCAGAAGTCGCCCTCTGCTTCAGTGCAGAAGTTTGCATCTAATTTGCCTATTGCCCTTGAAAAATTAATGGGACAAACTAGCGTAAGGCAAAAGTCACCAATACTAAATACACAGATACAAAAGTTTCTGCAAGAAGAGCCACGACAGTCACAGGCTGCGGATAGGCGGTTGAAAAAGGGGGTTGCTGCCCTTATGCCGGGAGAATCACTGAGAGAGCTTGCCAATCGGGAAAGACAGGGGCTTTTTAGAACGACACGCGCTGGGGATAGTCCTTATCTTGCACCTACACCAGCGGGTATGACTCTAAAGGACTGGCGTGATATTGATCCATTATCAAAGAAAAAGCCTCCTACTGTTTACGAAAGTAAAAAAATAAGACAGCGTACCTACGCTCTTGAAAGTGTTTTTAAAGATGTTTTCGATAAACTTAAAACAGTAAGAGGAGAAGAAGGATTAAATCTTAAACTTCTAGAAAGAATTGGAGAAAAATAGCCTTACAATCTGCTAGAATGTTTACTCGTGCAAATACAACACCCTTTGGATTTGATGCTTTTTCCGAGTATTTAAGTGGAAAAAAAGAAACTAAAGATTTTGTAAGAAACTTTAAAGGGTTTTTATCTGAGCAGGGTTTACCTGAAAAAACTGCAGAAGTATTAGCAGCAGGTTTTGTTGGTGCAGCTAAATTAGTCTATGAAGGTAAATTTGAAACTGGTCGTCAACAACTTGATGTAGGACGAGCTAGGATATCTGGTGAAGCAGGAGCAAATATTAACACAGAGGCATATCATGCTGCTATTGATGTCAGAGATCTTATGGATATAGCAGGGGGAAGATTAAATGCGGAAGTACAGCTTAGTAGCGATAAATATCGACCTTTTGACTGGGATATAGGAACTTCGTGGCAACATCCAGAAGGTAAGATCACTGCTGAAGCAGCAGGAAATCTAGAACGAATTAAACGGTTAAAACTAGCAGGTTTATATCGGGATCAAGGAGTGGAAGTTTCTGGTAGCGTTCGTACAGATCCTAACAGACCACAGTATACGTCAGCACAAGTAAGAGCTGCATTAAACTTGGGAGAATATGGAAAAGCCTATGCAGAAGCATCTGGTCGCCCCCTTAGTAATATACAAGATGCTAGGTGGGAAGCAGGAGTACGAGATATACCACTTGGAGAAGGAGCATTTATTTCACCATCTATAGAAGGAAGGGGGTCAGAAATAGAAAGAGCAAGACTTCAAGCAGGATTAGACTTGGGAGAATTTGGTAAATTTTCTGGAACAGGAAGTATTACTCCAGAGGGAGAAGGACGAGCAAGACTTGAATATACTACAGATTTAGATAAGATAACTAAAGCATTACTTAGTGGGCAAAAGAGGGGCGGAAAAGTAACAAAAAAAAGAAAGAAAAGAAAAACTAAAAAATATTCAAAAGGTTGTGCAGTAAGGACTGCAAAGTACTAATGGGTCGTCCTAAACTTGAAGAAGGCGAAAAAGGCAATTACCGAGTATCTACCAAAGAATACTTACGAAGAGAAGCTCGCAAGAAGGTATCTTTAAGAAATAAAAATCTAGAACGGCAAAGAAGCAAAATAGATACTCTTGCTAGAGGGGCAAAAAAAGCTAAAGAAGCTCTAAAAGTTTTAGAAACTGGGGGAGTAGCTACAGGAGAATTACTAGATCAAGCGCCTAAAGCAATAAAAGATGCAATAAAACAAACTGCAAAAATAGTATTCAAACCGAACCCTGGCCCGCAGGAAGAGTTCTTAGCAGCGCCAGAGAAAGAAGTTCTCTACGGAGGAGCAGCAGGAGGGGGAAAATCTTATGCAATGTTGGTTGATCTTCTTAGGTTCGCTTCTAATCCTAATCACCGTGCTCTATTACTCAGACGTACTTTAGGGGAACTAACCGAACTTATAGACCAATCTAGAAGAATCTATCCACGAGCCTTTCCAGGTTCTAAATTCAAAGAGTCAAAATCTACCTGGGTATTTTCTTCAGGAGCTACAGCTACTTTCTCTTATGTAGATAAAGATTCGGATGTTACAAGATACCAAGGTCAGAGTTTTTCTTGGATAGGTATAGATGAACTAGGTCATTATCCTTCTCCTTACGTGTGGAACTATCTTAGATCTAGACTTAGAACTACAGATCCAGATATTGAAACATACATGAGAGCAAGTGCAAACCCAGGAGGAATGGGTGGTTGGTGGATTAAGAAGATGTTTATCGATCCTGCTATTCCAAACGATCCTTTTTGGGCTACGGATATAGATACTGGTAAAACTTTAAAATACGGACCTTCTCACGCTAGAGCAAATGAACCTTTATTCCAACGAAAGTTCATCCCTGCTAGACTAACAGATAATCCATACTTAATGCACTCGGGTGAATACGAAGCGATGCTTCTGTCTTTGCCTGAAGTAGAACGAAGAAGGTTACTTGAAGGAGATTGGGACGTTGCAGAAGGTGCTGCTTTTTTTGAGTTCGACAGGCTAATACACGTTGTAGAACCTTTTGAAATACCTACTAACTGGCCTAGAATAAGAGCAGCGGACTATGGGTTCAGTTCTCCTTCTTGTGTGCTTTGGGCAGCAGTAGATTGGGATAGTAATCTTTGGATCTACCGTGAATTATACAAAAAAGGTCTAACTGGTGAAGATCTAGCAGATTTAATTATACAGTTAGAAGCTCTTGACCCCCCAATGCAGATATCTGTACTAGATAAATCTTGCTGGTCTAAGATGGGTTTAGGTCCGAGTATAGCAGAAACCATGATGACCAGGGGAGTTAGATGGGTTCCTTCTGATTCAAATAGAATGTCCGGTAAGATCGAAGTACACCGCAGACTGAAAATGGATGACTTAACCGGGCAACCTAGACTAAGAATAGTTTCTACTTGTACAAACTTAATAAGAACTTTACCTACTTTACCTTTATCGAAGACTAATTCAGAGGATGTAGATACAAAAGCAGAAGATCATGCGTACGATGCTCTTAGATACATGGTTATGATGAGAAGGTTAAATTATAATCTTGAAAGTTTCTCTCGTAGAATAAAAGAGCAACCTGCACAAATAGCAGATGCAATATTTGGATATTAACAAGATTTAAAATGGCAGAAAAAAAACTACCAGAAAAAATAGATCTTTCTAGTAAAGAAGTACAAACTAGAATTCAAGATGAAATAAAACAGTATCTTGAAGAAATAAGAGCTTCTGTTGATTTGTATCCAGAACCTGAATCTATGGAACCTTCTGGTCAAGCTTTTCAAGAAACTCGTAAATTTTCTACTCCAGAAAAGCAGATAAGTTTAAAAAAATATTCACATTTAGAAAGATTAGTTAAGTCTCTTGTAGTAGATATTGTACGACAGGGAGGGGGTAGACAATCTTATATGCCCCGTGAAATAGAACAAGTTTTATCTGGTCTTAAAAGTTATTACAAAGAAAGTAAACAATTAACAACAGAAGGTACTTTTGATGTAAATTTAGTTAGTCCAATAGGTTTTCATGGTAGTGTAAGATTCATTAAAGAGTTTCTGAAAAGTCAAGGAATTGTTGCACAAACAGGATTTTCTCAACAGCTTAGACAAGTACTTCGTTATGTTACAGGAGGATTTGAAACAGATAGCGGGCCGGGGTGGAGAGGAGGTAAAAATCCAATAGTAACATCAACCTTACAAGAAATTCCCTTTTTAGAAGAATTACCAAATGGTCTATTTATTGTAAAATTTAAGATTAATGAACAAGATCAGACTAGAAGTATTGAAGATGCTTCTGATATTCTGCAGGTTTATGAAAAGTACATGGATATTAAACCAGGAGCAGCTAGAACTTTACCGGAGCAAATGCAGTTTATAGAAGATATGAGGGGTACAGGTACTGTTCGTTCAATGATCGATCCTTCACAACAAACAAAACCTTTAGAAACACAAGAACAGCGTGATATTTTTCGTTATTTACTACACGAATATAGCACAGAGGGGGATAGATATAGACAATGGGAAGAGACATATGATCCTGATTACGATCCTGTACTACTTGAACGTAGTGCAAAAGAAGCAAAAAAAAGAAGAACAGTAACCTTTCAACCTGATCCAGAATTAAAAGAAGAAGAAGAAGAAGAAGAAGAAATTCTTGAAGTACCTCACATTCCTCCAATTTCTAGAAAAAAACCTAAACCTTCAGCAAGACCTCCCGGAACTAGTTCTCCATATGCTGATATTATTGAGGAATTAAAACAGGATTCAAATAAATTAAGAGAAGCACACGAAAAACAAATTAAACAAAAATTAGATCCAAAAGGTAAACTTACAAAAGAACCAGAAAAGATTCCTGCTAAAAAACCCGATCCAAAAGGTAGTACAAAAGGACCGGGGCTATTCTACTATTTTAAAGGATTAGAACATTTGTGGGGTGCTGGATCAGTTACAGAAAAAGGCGAACCATTAGCGTCTTTAGAAGATCAAATGACTAAACTAACAGGATAAAGGAGATTAAAATGCCATACGGTTATCGTTACCCCGGAAAGAAAGACATCGAAGGTAAAGTCAAGCAGGGAGATCTAAGCGATGTTCCTAGTGGAAACTTGTATCGGATGAAGTTAGAAAAGAAAGTTCTAGCTGAACCGGATCAAAGTCAATTTGCAGATCACTCAGGCAAAAAGAAAGCCGGTAGGCATGTAGATGGTTCTATTGACCGTTTGCATGGTGATTTTTCGCTACAAAGGGACTTTTCATAATAAGGAAAAAGGCATATGCCCCCTAATGATATAGACCTAGATCAACCTATTGAGTTAGATCCTGAAGATGTATCTAATTTAGCAGGAGTTATAAAAGGCAAATTTGCAGATGCTGAAGAAGGTAAACGATCAGATGAAATTCGCTGGTTAAGTGCTTATAAAAACTACCGAGGAATAACAGATTCTTCTACTCAATATAGAGCTTCTGAAAAATCCAAAGTATTTTTAAAGATTACAAAAGTAAAAGTACTTGCTGCTTATGGGCAATTAACCGATATTCTTTTTGCAAATAAGAAATTTCCTCTGACTATCGAACCTACTCCTGTACCAGAAGGTGTAGCAGAGTTTGCTCATTTACAAATGCCTCAAGAACAACAGGCTGGTATAGAAGGTTTTCAAGGAGATGGTAAGGAACTTTTACCGGGTGCTTTAGAAGCTACTGCAACTGAAGAGCAAGGTGGTAATCCTATGCTTGCAGGTCTAAGTACTACTTTTGGACAATCGGATAATCTAGTTCCAGGTCCAGGTTATCTTGGACAACCTCAAATAAAACCAGCAGCAGAAACAGCTAGAAAAATGGAAAAGGTCATAATGGACCAACTTCTAGATACTTCTGCTGTCAATGTTCTACGACATTCTATTTTTGAATGTTGTTTACTAGGTACTGGTATTGTAAAGGGTCCATTTAATTATTCTAAAAAGGTACACCGCTGGAGAGGTACTGGTGATAGTAAAGAGTACGATCCCTATGAAAAAACTGTACCTCGAATAGAAGCAGTTAGTTGTTGGGATTTTTATCCTGATCCTAGTGCTACAAGTATAGAAGATTGCGAATATGTAATTCAACGGCATAGGATGAATCGAGAGCAGGTTCGTGATCTTATGAATCGTCCGTACTTTAATAAAGATAAACTAGAACTAGCTCTAGAAATGGGTCCAAATTACGAAGAAAGACACTTTGAATCTACTATTCGTGCAGATAATGATCCTATGAATGATAGTAATAGGTTTGAAATTCTAGAGTATTGGGGTACTTTAGATTCTACTTTAGCTTCAGAAGCTAGTATAGAAATGCCCAAGAATTTATCTGAATTAACTTCTGTACAAGTCAATATATGGGTCTGTTCGGGCATGATAGTTAGAGCAGTAGCAAATCCTTTTACTCCTATGCGTATTCCTTATCAAGCATTTCCTTATGAACTAAATCCTTACCAATTTTTTGGTGTAGGAGTAGCAGAAAATATGGAAGATGCCCAACTTCTTATGAATGGACATATGAGAATGGGCATTGATAATCTAGCTCTTGCTGGAAACTTGGTATTCGATGTAGATGAAGCACAACTTGTACCAGGACAATCTATGGAGGTTTATCCAGGTAAAATCTTTAGAAGGCAGACTGGTGTTACTGGTACTGCTATAAATTCTATTAAATTTCCTAATACAGCGCCTGAAAACTTGCAGATGTACCAAGTAGCTCGCCAGTTAGCAGATGAAGAAACTGGTATTCCTAGTATCGTACACGGGCAGACAGGTGTAACCGGCACAGGTAGAACAGCGTCGGGTTTATCTATGCTCTTAGGATCTGCGGGTTTATCTATTAAAACTGTAATTAAAAATATTGATGATTACTTGCTTAAACCAATGGGTGAAGCTTATTTTCAGTGGAACATGCAATTTAACGATCTAGATATAGAGATAGTAGGTGATTTAGAAATTAAGCCAAAGGGTGTAGCTGCTGTGATGCAGAAGGAAGTTCGATCACAGCGATTAACTATGCTCTTACAAACTGTAGGCAATCCAATGCTAGCACCATTTATTAAAATTCCAAACTTAATCCGAGAGATAGCAGTGTCGCAAGATATAGATCCAGATGAACTGGTAAATGATCCAAATGAAGCAGCTATCTTTGCAGATATATTGAAAGGAATGACAAATGAACAAGGAACAGGCCAAGCTCCTCCTCCCCCTGGTCAACAACCGGGAGGGATGGCTGGGGCTGGAAGAGTACCTCCAGGGGCTAATCCAGCGGATGCAACAGCAACTGGTGGCGGAACCATCGGAGTTGGAAGTACGCCGACTCCAGGGGAAGCTGGCTTTGCTGCAAATACTGGTCAAACTGAAGAAGTCGGTTAACGATACAATAGAGGTAGAAAAGAATGGCAGATCCGATATACGCAACCCCACTAGTTGATCCTCAATTATCTATAAATCAGTTAGGTTCGGTTTATACTTCAGATCATTTAACTGAAAATTATAATACATTTTTTAATCAAATGACTGAAAGTGAAAGATTGTCTTATATGCCTGAAGGATATGAAGGTCAAATGGGTTTTGATCCTTTTCAATCTGATTATGGTTTAGATTTTAAAAGTACTTTAGAATCAGAAGGATTTGTAAATTACATAAAAAATAAGCCCGTTAGAGCAGAAGCAGAAACCGCTGCTGGACCTACTGTAACAGTTGGTGGAGGTGTACTATCTGCAGAAGAACTTAGGCGAAGGAGAGCAGGGCCGGTAGAAGGTAGGGTAGTATATAAAGATGAAGTTTTGCCGTTTTATGCAGGGCAAGAAGAAGGTGAAGGATCTGTTTTTGATTACTGGAAAAGTATTCCTAATATTAGTTCTTTTTCAGAAGGACTTCGTGGATCTTTATATGGAGTGAGTCAACCAGAAAAAGAAGAAGAAGAAGCAGCACCTGTTGCTCAAGCTGCTGCTCAAAGATCTAGAGCTATAGGTGGTGGTTTTGGGCGAGATCCTAGGAGTGGACCTCCTGATACTGCTAGTTATGCAGATTTTCAGTCTGGTTTGGCATCTATCGTAGGTATGGCAGACTTGGGACAGTATGGAATAGTAGCGGCTGAAGCTCATAATGTTGCTTATAATAGTGCTATAGCTGCAGGTAAAACATCAGGAGAAGCTAATGCAATAGGACAAGCTGCTGGTCTTGCTGCTTCACAAGGAACAAGTGTAGGAGGTACACCTGGAGGTACTCCTTCTCCTGGTACTGCTGGTGCTGGTGTTGTATCAAGTGCTGCTGGTGGAGGGTTTGGTTTAGGTATGACAGCATCAGGAGGTGTTAGTGGAGGAGAGAAAAAGGGCGGAAGAATAACCGCCCAAATGAACAACTTAAAAAAGGGCGGACTAGCTGTAGCTGAACCTAATAAAGACGCTTCATGGTTCATTAGAGAATTACAATCTAAAGAAGGTTCTGATGTTCAGGTTTTAAAGGACGATGGAAAGTTAGTAGGTGCAATAGATATGAACGATCCTAATCGGCACTTTATTATAGATATGGTCGATTTTGATACTAAATTAGGTATTATCCAGCCGCATGAAAGAGCTATGGCTGCAGATCCTAGAGCAGCGAGTCAACTAGCATATAAAAGAAATTGGGATGCTAGAATGCAGAAACTTTTAGAAATACAAGAAATGCAGCCTGGAAGAGCAGTAACAGAAACTGTTCCCCCTGTTGCTAGTGTACCAGATAAACAAGATACTGGTGTTATGACAAGAATGGAACATGAGTTAGCTGCTGCTCCAGAACCGGCTGTTGCTCATCCATCAAGAGTAAGTGCTGATAGATTTTCTCCACAACCTGATATGGAAATTACACGGCGACCTGGACTTGGACCGGTTGCTGTACCCCCACTTGATCCAGTAGGGCATGGGCCTAGAGAATCGGCTGCTGTACCCCGACCTGATCCAGTAGGGCATGGGATTAGAGAATCGGCTACTGAACGATACATACCAAAAGATCAACGTGAAAGATTAGCTGCAGAAGAAGAACGGCAAAAATTTCGTGAAAGTCAGATAGCAGTAGAACAACCTGATCGTCCTTTTGAGAAATATCCTTCCGCTCCTTCTGCTGCACCCACTACTTTACAAAAAGCAAAAGAACTTTATGAAGGTCTTATGCGAGAAAGACTTGAAACAGAATCGGGAGTAGCACTACCTGCGGTATCTGATGCTGGTCCTTATCCTATCAGAAGGGCAGAACCCTTTGTATCTGATGATGTAATTGTAGAATCTTTAGATGAACCGGCTGCTGAACCATACATACCACCAGATCAACGTGAAGCATTAGCTGCACGAGAAAGGCGGGAAGAATATCGTAAAAGTCAGATAGCAATTGAAACAGGAGAACCTTTTGTAGAGTCCGGTCCTAGTTCTGCTGAAATAGTACAAGCTGCTCTTGATTATCCACCAGAAGATTATTTTAATGAAATTGTACGACCTTTAGAATTTGGTGAAAACTATTATAATTTAGAAACTCATTATAATAAAGAAACAAATCAATATATAGGTTATTTAGATTCAATACAAGAAAAAGAAAAACAAGATGCTGAAGCAAAAGGTGAAGTTTATAAACCTACTTTTACTCATTTTGGTCCAGGTCTTACAGTTACGGGAGATCATGTAGGAATAGGAATGAGTAAACAAGATGTTGAAGAAGGAGCATTAGATAAGTGGGAACAAGCTATAGAATCATCTAAAAAATTATTAGAAAATGATGATCATCCATCTGCAATGGTTTTAGCAGAAATGATTTATCAAATGGGAGAAAGAAAAGTATCTTTATTTAAAGATATGTTAGCTGCTCTTATAGCTAGAAATGGTAAACAAGCTAAAAAACATGCTCTATATAATAAAGATGGAAATAAAACTAAATGGCATTCTCAAATGGAAAATAGCGGTAGAGCAGTAGCTGTAGCAGATAGACTAGAAGAATCTTTATCTTCTGATAAAAATTTACAAATAATAATAGATCCAAAAAATTTACAAGTAGGAGGACAAGTCCCTCAGATAAACAGATCCGGTCTTATACAAGGAGAGGGCGGTCCTACTAGCGATAGCATTCCAATGCAAGCTGAACCTAACTCCTTTATTATAAATGCCCCTGCTGTACAGATGGCAGGAGGTGCTGAGAAACTTGATAATATGGTACAGCAGCAACAGCAAACTTCCGGGTTTAATCAGTTTGGAAATCCTGTTACTGGATCGCAAGGTATAAACGTATCTAACGGCGAATATAAAGTATCGCAACCTGCTGCTAAAAAAATCGGCTACAAAAAATTAAATAAAATGAATGATGCGGGTAAACCGTTTGTAGATCAGCTTGATCAAAGAGGCTATGCAGAGGGAGATGTTGTACGGTCTGACTATCCGTTAAGAGGTGAGTATGATGATCAAGTTCTATCTGATATTTTTACACAATATCCTAAATTAAAAGATTATGATTTTAAAGTTATAGATAGCAGAAAACCAAGTGCAGAAAAATCAGGTAAACAGGCAATAAGGGGTGTACAAAGAGGTGCGGGAGAATCTCGTATAGGACAATTAGAATTTTATCATCCAGACGAACCTCATAATCCAACTGGAAAACCATTAGTAGAAGTATTTAATTCTGATTTACAAGGAGAAGAGTATACTACAGCTATATTTGGAGATATGTTACATTATCTGCCATCTGTAGATAAAACTTTTTCTGATTTAAGGAATGAATACGCTGCAACTCTTACAGAAGAACAAAAACAAATAGATATAAATGCTTTTGAAAGAGCAAAAGCTGAATATGGAGAAAGCAGAGATTTTGATAGTTGGTTTGATACTAGTCGCTTAGATGCACATTTACGAGGATACTTAGCTCCTGATAGAAATGATGAATGGCGTGAATCTTATACAGAAGAACAAAAAATATTACTTGAATACATGAAAAAGTATTTACAAGAACCTGTAAATTTACTAGATATTCCACCGGGACAACAAAAAGATTCTTTTGTATCAGGACCAACTCGTACTTTAGAAGATTTTTATCCTGATAAAAAAGTAAAGACAGGTGAAAAATCATTTAGAGAAACGGTACAAGAAATACAACCAATGAACTAAAAACTAGGACGGCCACCTGCACAACAATAGCGGCCCCGTCTTTCAACAACCTTACAGAGGCTACCCAGCAAGACTGGCCCCAAAGGAGGTAAACTATGACTGATAATACTACTGAAGTTGAAGAAAATGAGGTTAGCGAGCCTACCCCATACCAAAATGAATATAAAAAGCATTTGAATGATCCTGATCCAGAGGACACTTCTCAACAAGAAGCCACTCCTGTACAAGAAGGATTTCTAAACCAAGAAAGTAAACCAGAACACGACTATAAAAAGAGATACGATGATTTAAAAACCCATTATGATCGAAAGCTCAATGAATGGAAGCAAGAACACGAAACTTTAAATGCACAGTTAAGGGCAAATAATCCTGAAAATGTAAAAGTGCCGAAAACTGCACAAGAGTTAGAACAGTTCAAGCAAAATTATCCAGATGTCTACGATATAGTCGAAACTATCTCGATGCAAAATGCTGACTCTAGAGTTCAAAATATCGAAGAGCGTCTACAAGTTCTAAAAGAACAAGAACAGGATGCTTTAAAGAGGACAGCTGAGCAAGAGTTACTTTCTTTACATTCAGATTTCTATGAAATAAAAGAAGATGAAAATTTCTTAGAATGGTTGAAAGACCAGCCTGAAAGCATTTCGGATGGTGTACTTAAAAATGGTACAGACTTTAAATGGGCCGCTCGTGTAATCGATCTTTACAAAGCGGATGGTGGTACTACTCAGAAAAAAGACAAAGGTAGACCCTCAAAGGCTGCTGAATCTGTAACTAAAACTCAAAAGCGAACTATACAAACCAAAGGGAATAAGAAAACTTGGTCTTTACAACAAATAGAAAAGATGAAGCCTTGGGAGTTTGAAAAACATGAGAAGGATATAGATTTAGCTAGGCGAGAGGGTAGACTTGAACCTTAACTAGGAGGAATAAGTTATGGCTTTTTCCAGTGCTGGCGGGTATGCTAATCTCCCTAATGGGAATTGGGCACCTGCTATCTATAGCCAAAAAGTTCTTAAATTCTTCCGCACGGCCTCGGTTGTTGAAGATATTACAAACACCGACTATGCAGGAGAAATTGAAAACTTTGGCGACACGGTTAAAATCATCAAAGAGCCTACTATTACTGTCTCCTCGTACACTCGCGGTTCAGTTCTAAGCCCACAGGACTTGCAAGATGACCAACTAACATTGGTAGTTGACCAAGGCAATGCATTTGCTTTTAAAGTAGATGATATTGAGGAACGTCAAAGTCATGTTAATTGGGAGTCGCTTGCTACTAGTTCTGGTGCTTATGCATTGAAGAACGAGTTCGATACGAATGTCATTGCTGCTATGGTTTCCGGTGCGGGAACTACGGTTGGTTCTGATGGTTCCGGACAGGATGTTGGTTTTGCTTCAGGTGAAGTTGACCCTGTGAATATCCTAGCTAATCATGCTAGGCGTTTAAACTCAAATGATGTACCAGAGGAAAATCGCTGGTTTCTAGCTCCACCGCAATTCTGGGAGCAAGCTGGACAAACTTCCAGCAAGCTTATGGATGCCTCGGTGACTGGAGATGGTGCTTCACCTTTGCGTAACGGCAGAATCCATGCGGGTAAAATCCAGGGATTTTCATGCTACATGACTAATAACTTTGCTGCTTCTTCGACAAGTAACTACTATAAAGTCTTGTCGGGTCATATGTCTGCAGTTGCTACTGCTTCGCATATTGCTAAGACTGAAGTAGTTCGCGATCCTGATTCCTTTGCAGATATCGTTCGTGGACTGCATGTCTTTGGTCGTAAGGTTATTCGGTCTAAGGGCTTGCTCGTTGAACACATCTTAATTGATTAAGGAGGGAATTAAAAATGGCTACTTATGATCATACAACCGGTCAAGGTACTGCTGGACATCCCTCTCGTAAAAGGGGTGTTTACGTCCTTGAAAAGACTGTCGATATTGCTGCTGTTTGCACGGCTGGCGGTATTAGTGCGTTAACTGCTGCTGATATCATTCAAGTGATTGATATTCCGGCAGAATCGTACATTATCCATGCTGGTGCAGAGGTTATTACCGCTCTTAACGGTACTAGCCCTGTTCTTGACATTGACTTTGCTGCAGGTGATGACTTTGTAGATAATCACGATGCTTCTTCTACTGGTTACGCTGCTGCAGGTACTAATGGTCATGTGGATTATACTGCTGTTACTACTTTTTCCAATCGTATTACTGCTACAGATACGATTGATGTTAAAGTAGGTGCAGGTGCAGATGACGTTTCAACTGGTAAAATTCGAGTATATGTAATTCTTGCAGATATTTCGGGTGTAGATGAAACTGATCCGCTTCAAGCAGTAACATTCTAAACTAACTGGATTGGGGAGGGACTAGTTCTCTCCCCATTCCTTAACTTTAACTAAGGAGATGTACTAATGGTTTCTATGACAACTGACCTAAACAATAGGTTTTTGCAGGTGCCACAGTATGCAAGCAGCTACGATTTTACGGCTGGAAATGCTCCGTTGATGACTGTTTCTGGTCTTCGTAGGACTGTAGAAGCTATTACAGATTCTACCAAGACTTTAGTTGCGGCTGATTCGGGTAAAATTTTCACTTTAGATCGTGCAGCAGGAATTACTATTACTTTACCCGCTGCTGCCGCAGGATATTTCTTTGACTTTATCGTAACAACTACTTTTACTGGAACTTGGCAGATCGATGCTGCTTCAAGTGCAGATACTTTACAAGGTGGTTGTTGGATTGTAGACAAAGATAATGTAGATAGCCATGTAGCTACCAATGCAGGTGCTACGGTAGGTTGGTCTACTCCTGCTGCTGCTGATCACCAATTCGTTGCAAGTGGAGACACTCTAGGACGTTTTATAGGTAGTCGCTTGACTTATTTAGCTGCAAGCGATTCCAAGTGGCTCGTCGATGGTGTTGTATTTGGTGATGGTACTTTAGCACTTCCGTTTACCTAAAATATAATTTAATTATTCAGTACTTGCTGTAACAGGAGTACTGTATAGATCTACAGGAGATTACTATGAATGATTTATCAAAAATGTTCATTGGTTTTGATCGTATGTTCGATCAAATGTTTACAAATATGAATAAAACATCCTACCCACCTTATAATGTAATAAAGGTAGGAGATAATACATACACATTATCTATGGCTGTTGCAGGATTTTCTACAGAAGACTTGACTATATCTGTAAAAAAGAATACACTAACTGTTGCAGCTAATAAACAAGAAAAAGATGATTGTGATTATACTTGGCGGGGAATTGCTAACAGAAGTTTTAGAAGAGGTTTTTGTTTAGCTCCTAATATGGAAATTAAAAACGCTAAATTAAAAGATGGGTTGCTGGAGATAGACTTGGAAAAAGTTATTCCAGAAGAAGATAAAGAAAAAATAATTACAATTTCAAAGGAGTAGAAAATGAAAATACTTTCTGCTATTCTATTGTCCGCAATAATTGCAATAGCTTCAACTACAGCATTTGCCAATCCTAAAAAAAGTGGATTTGTTCCTGAACAAGAGCATATTGAAATGCTGTATCCTACAGTCTTGGTGCGTGTAGGCACTGGTTCTGGTTCTGGAACTGTTATTTATTCTGCACAAAATGAAGAATCTGAGTATGAAAGCTATGTTTTAACCAATTGGCATGTGATTCAAAATTACGTTAAATTAACTAAAGTTTGGAATTCTGATAAAAAAGAGCATATAGAAACGGAAAACAGGCGTCCTGTAAATATTGATCTGTGGGAGTACAATAACTATTCTACTTCAGTAGGTACTATCGGTAGAGTTGCTAATATTGTAGCTTACGATAAAAGTAGAGATTTAGCTTTATTGCAAGTAGCAGATACAGAACGTGAAATGCCATACGTAGCTACTCTGTATCCAGAAGATCAAGATGATGGTCCTTGGATTTTTCAAACAGTATATGCTGTTGGAGCAGGGTTAGGTAAGCCCCCTTTTCCTACTATGGGCCTTCTATCAGGATACGGGAGGGACCAAAACGGGAACGCATTATATTTGTCCAGTTCTCCTATAATATTTGGTAATTCAGGTGGCTCATTATTCGTTTACTCACCTAGAAATTCTTATGAAATGGTTGGAGTACCCAGCATGGTATCCGCTTATGGCTGGGGATCGGTTGTGTCGCATATGGCGTGGAGTAGACCTATCTCTGAAATTAGAATCTTTTTAAGAGCTAACAAATTTGGTTTTATCTTAGGTGATAAACCAGAACAAGAAGAAATCGAGGATAATGACCAGTGATCTACAAAGACCTGTAAGGTTAGTAAATGCAGCGGTTAATTTAACTGCAACAACTCTAACTACTATTTATACAGTACCTGCTAAAACTGTAGCTATAGTTCGTGAAATATTCATAGCAAATTATGATTCTAGTGATAGAAATTTAAACTTGCAGTGGACAGATACTTCTGCTAGTGCAACTTACAGCCTGATACACGACAAACAAATAGCTACTGATACTTATTTAAGACTTGATAATTTAAATATATATTTAGATGCAACAGATGTTTTAAAAGCTCAAGCTGCTACTGCTGACGCTTTTAACGTATCTGTATTTATCGAAGAATTATATACACCTATTCTGTAAGGAATAATAATGAATTACCTGACTTTATTTAATAATGTAATGAGAGAACTAAACGAACCTACTATTACAAGTAGTGTAAGTAGTCAAACAGCTTCTTTTCATGTATTTATTGCAGATACAATAAATAAGGCTATTCGTGATATAGATCTACATCAATTAGAATGGCCCTGGAATTATACATCTGCTGAGTACGCTCTTATACAAGGTAAAGAAACTTATAAGCACCCGGTTAAACTTACTATAAGTGGCGGTTCTGGCACTTTTAGAAAGCATGAACGTATAACAGGGGGTACTTCCTCTGCTGTAGGCGTAGTACAAGTTTCTGAAACTAGTTTTATAGTTATAGAACCTATATCTGGTACTTTTGAAGCAGAGACTATCACAGGAGTTCTTTCAGGTGCTACAAGGACAGTAGGAACTGTTGTAAATTCTAGGCATGTAGAATATGATAATATTATTTTAGAACCTAGAAATGTCTTAGAGGGTGGTGAGTTTGCAGTTACTACAGATTATAGTAGTTATTGGACTTCACGCTCTAGCAATCCGGCAGGTACAACTACTTCCGGCACTCCTGCTTTTAGTAACGAACATAACGGATCTGTAGTTCTAAATGATGGTACTATCGATACGCAATTATATGACACAGATGGTAAAACTGATCTATCTGAAGGAGAAACCTACAGAGTGAATGTTCGTTTTGTATCGGGTGATACTAGTGCTACTACAACTACGTTAAGAGTATTTGCAGGATCTTCTGCAGATAAAGATGCTGATCTATCAACATCTTTTACTACTACTAACTTGGGGTGGGGTAAAACTTATACAACTACTTTTACTCCCTCTACACAAACTCCTTTTGTCACTGTTTCAAATGAAGCTAGTGAAAATGTGCATGTAGATTTTATAACTGTATCTCTAGATCAAGAAGCTAAAAAGCTAAAGTTTTTAACCTGGGAAGAGTATAACTCTAGATATAGTGCCTATGATAGTAAACGTGATCCTAATAGATATGATACACCCTCTGTTGTAACTAAAAATTTAAATAGCGAACTGGTAATCTCTCCAGTGCCTAAGACTGGTGGCTACAATCTAAAATTTGATTTTTGGGATGAGCCTACAGAATTATCTTCAGATACGAGCACTCCAGATTTGCCCGCCAGATATCACGACGTAATAACTTCTAGAGTTAGATATTATGCACATACTTTAAGATCAGACTATCAAGCTGCTGCTCTGTGCTTACAAGAATACGAAGAAGGTATTAAAAGATTACGAACAGAGAATATAAATACTAACAATTATATAAGGGCTGTATAAATGCCACAAACTTCCCAACAACAACCTTTTCCAGTAGCTTGTGAAGGTGGTTTGATTAAAGATACAAGTGTCTTGGCTATGCCCCCTGGCTCTTGTAAAAAGTTAGAAAATTTTGAACCTGCTATAACCGGTGGGTATCGTAGAATAAATGGATTTAGCAAATACGACTCTAATGAATTATCAGGTTCTGGGGCTGTTCTTGGAATACAAATCTTAGGTTCTTCTGTTATTGGTGCTAGAGGAGCGCATTTAGAAAAAAGCACAGGCTCTGGTTGGACAAGTATAGTAACAAATAGAACAGATGCTGATAGATATGATTTTACTAAATACAGATGGGCTAATACAGAAAAAATAGCAGGTGCTGATGGTGATAACCAAGCTTTTATTTATGATGGTAGTACTTATACACTACTAAGCGGTACTGGAGCACCTGCAGATCCACATACTGTAGAAGAATTTAGAAATCATCTATTTTTTACAGGAGCTAACTCGGGCAATACTAGCCAGATAGATTTTTGTGCTCCTTTTTCTGAGAATGATTTTACTGCTGCAAATGGCGCAGGTACTATAGATGTAGGTGATAAAGTAGTAGGTTTAAAAGCTTTTAGAGATCAGTTATATATCTTTTGTGAAAATTCTATATTTAGACTGGCTGGTACATCTATTGCTGATTTTCAGCTAGGACCGATTTCTAGAAATATTGGTTGTATAAATAGATTTTCAATTCAAGAAATAGCTGGAGATATTATATTTCTAGCACCAGATGGTATCCGTACTGTTGCTGCTACTGAGAAAATTGGTGATGTAGAACTTGGAACTATATCTAAAGCTGTACAAAGCACTTTGACAGGAATTACAAGTGCAGATATATCTTCCTTGGTCATAAGAGAAAAGACTCAATACAGATTATTCTTTCCTAAATCTGCTGCAGAAGATCAAGTAGCTTCTGCCGGTTTAATTGGAGTTTTAAAAAGACAATCTGCTGCAGATTTAAATTGGGAATGGGCTGATATAAGAGGTATAAAACCTTATGTTTGTACTAGTGATTTTATAGGTGATACTGAATATATATTACATGGGGGCTACGACGATGGATTTGTGTATAGGCAAGAATCTGGAAATGATTTTAATGGAGGAAAGATACCTGCAACATACACCTCACCCGATTTAACTTTGGGCGATCCAGGGATTAGAAAACTTTTAAAAAGAATAAATATAAATTATGAAGCAGAAGGAACTATGACTTTTCAGCTTTCAGCAAGATTTGACTATGAAGATGTTGATATAATTCAACCAGCAGCAATATCCGTTAGCGAAGTTGGACTACCTTTGTATGGATCTAATGCCTATGGAAGTGGTTTTTATGGAGGATTTGGTACGCCTATTTTACGGCAACTAATGGTAGGTTCCGGCTTTGCAATAGCAATAAAAATAGCACAAGACACTGCTACAAATAACCCCTTTATAATAAGGGGATTTGAATTAGACGTAGTACCAGGAGGAAGAAGATAATGGGAGCTACTTATACTAGACAAAGTTCATCTACTATTGTAGATGGTGCTACTATCGAAGCAGCACATTTTAATGATGAATTTGATCAACTTGTAGCTGCACTTGCAGCATCTACAGGACATAGCCACGATGGTACTGCTGCTGAAGGCGGTAATGTAACCAAGCTTTTGGGTACAGCTATTACTATTGGTGATGGTAGTGCTGGTACAGATATTGCAGTTACTTTCGATGGTGAATCAAGTGATGGTGTTTTGACTTGGATGGAAGATGAAGATTACTTTAAATTTTCAGATGATATCTTAATTAATAGCACAGAAAAATTAATGTTCCAAGATACAGGAACTTATATTTATTCTAATGCTGATGGTGATTTAGATTTAGTTTCTGATGGTACAGGAATCGACTCTATTAATATAGAATCGGCTGGGGGTATCACTTTAGATGCAGGTTCTACAACTCATGGTATTACCTATGAAGATGATGGAACTCCAATGTTACAAATTACAAACAGTTCATCTGATGTAGTAATCAAGCCTTTAGTTGATGCAAAAGATATTATATTTCAACAGTACGATGGAACGGAAGTAGCAAGAATTGAAGATAATGCTACTTTTAATGTTTCTTCAGCGGGTAAATTTGCTTATGCAGGTACGGCGGTTACAACAACGGGGGCGGAATTAAATCTAATTGATGGAGGTACTGCTAGGGGTACAACCTCTGTAGCAAGTGGCGATGGTATTCTTATAAACGATGCCGGTACGATGCGAATGACTGATGTTGATACTGTATCAACTTATTTTGCAAGCCACAGTGTAGGCGGAAGTAGTATCGTTACAACTGGAGCACTTGATTCAGGTTCTATAACTTCTGGTTTCGGTGCTATTGACAACGGTACTTCAGGCATTCGTACAAATACATTTACAGCGGAAACATCTGTCGTTCCTAGTGCTTCTGACGGTGCAACATTAGGTTCAGCTTCATTAGAATGGAGTGATCTGTATCTCGCTGACAGTGCTGTTATTTACTTTGGTGATAACCAGGATGTAACAGTTACTCACGATCCTGATGACGGTTTAATTTTAAAGAGTATAGCTACGGGTGATGATAATCCATTTCTTTTAACTATACAGACAGGCGAAACAGATATCGCTGCAAATGATATACTAGGTTCTATTAATTTTCAAGCCCCTGATGAGGGAACAGGTGTAGATGCAATATTAGTAGCTGCAGGTATCGAGGCTGTATCAGAGGGTGACTTTAGTTCAAGTAATAACGCTACAAAATTAAGTTTTAAAACTGCAGCTAGCGAAGCTGCCGCTGAAAAAGCTTCTTTGAGTTCAACGGGTGTATTTACAGCTACTTCTTTTGCAGGTTCCGGTGCAGGATTAACTGCAGGAACAACTCCATTAACAACTCTTGATATTGATGGTGGAACTGATATTGGGGAAGCAATTGTAGATGCGGATTTATTCATTATTGATAATGGAGCAGGGGGAACTAATAGAAAAACAGCAGCTTCCAGACTTAAAACATATGTTGGATCAACAGACCTTACTAGCATAGGTTCAAATCTTGTACCTGATGGAGCCGGTACTAGGGACATAGGAACTACCAGTGCAGAGTGGAATGATTTATATCTTGCAGATACTAGTATTATTTATTTTGGTAGTTCGCAAGATATTACCCTAACGCATGTAGCAGATGTAGGACTTACACTAACGCATGTAGCAACTGCTGATAATAAGCCTATTGTATTTCAATTAAAATCTGAAGAAGATGTAATTATTGCAGATGAAGTTATTGCATCAATAGAATTTGCTGCTGGCGATTCAGATGGAACAGATGGTGCAACAGTTGCTGCTGGTATTCATGCAATAGCAGAAGGAACTTTTGCTACTGATGCAAATGCTACTAAGTTAGTATTTACTACAGGTGTATCTGAAACAGCAGCCGCTAGTGCTACTCCTAAATTGACACTAAGTTCTGCTGGTAATTTAACTGTTGCTGGTGACTTAACTGTCTCGGGTGATGATCTTACAATGGGAACTAATACCAGTGGTGCTGCTTTAATTGCTGACGGTACTAATTTTAATCCAGTTGTAATTTCCGGTGATATTTCAATTGCTACCAATGGTGTAGCTGCTATTGGTTCTGGAGTTATCGTGGCTGCAGATATTGCTTCTAGTGCAGTAACAACTGCAAAAATAAATGCTGATGCAGTAACAGGCGCTAAGATAGCTGATGATGCTATAGATTCAGAACATTATGTTGATGGTTCAATTGATACAGCGCATTTAGCTGATGATGCAGTTACTCTGGCTAAGATGGCTGGTGGAACTGACGGTAATATTATTAGTTTTGATGCGAGTGGCAATCCAGTTGCAGTAGCTACAGGTAATGACGGTCAAGTTTTAACTAGCTCTGGAGCCGGAGCCGTTTGTGCTTTTGAAGATGCTGCCGGTGGCCCTTCACAAGCAGATCAGGCGGCGATAGAGGGTGAAACAAACGAAGACACCTATATTCCACCAGATTTGCTCAAGCATCACCCTGGCGTAGCGAAGGTCTGGTTTAGCGCTGAATCTGTTGGCACATGGGCTATTAATACGAGTTACAATCTTACAAGCCTGACTGATAACGGATCAGGGGATGGCACTGCCACTTTTGCTACAGATTTTTCCGGCGCGTATTATGCTTACGCAGGTGGCGCAGGGCCGCAGCACAATGCAGATTCAATGGGCCATATGTTTACAGGCAACTATAACGCTAGCCCAGTGGCGGGCTCGTTCAGATTTTTTACTCAGAATCATGCTGGCAGTGCCTATGACGTTAAAGATTTATCAGGAATATTTTGGGGAGATCAATAAATGTCAAAATTAATTTTGTACACAAGACCTGACGGTGGAGTTAGCATAGTTGTTCCAACGCCAGAAACTTTGGCTAAATTTGAAACAGAAGATGATGCTATTGCTCATGTGCGTGGACGATCTGTTCCAGACGATGCAACAAAAATAAGAGTGATTGATAGGTCTGCAATTCCCGAAAAAAGAACATTTCGTAATGCATGGGTTGATGGTACTGACAAAGCTGTAACCGACAGGTCAAAAGCTAGTGCAATTCATATGAATAGAATAAGAGAAGTTAGAAATGCAGAACTTGCTAAAGAAGACATAAACTTTCAAAAAGCTATCGAAGCAGATGATGCCTCTGCAAAAACAGCAGTTGCAACAAAGAAACAAACTCTGAGAGATATTCCACAAAATTTTGATCTTAGTGGGGCTAGTACAGATGATGAACTTGATGCGCTTTGGCCTAGTGAATTGCCGGAGCGTGACTAATATTTAGATATGTTTTTTAAATGAATAAAACAGAATATAAAATTATTGATAATGCTATAGATGATGAAGCATTTCAGCAGATTAAAACAACAATGCTCGGCGATTCATTTGGATGGATTTATACTGATTATGTTTCTGACAAAGAAGAGAAACTAGATAATTTTTATTTTATACATTTGTTTTATAAAGATTATCAGCCTAACTCACATTTCTTTACACTCTTATGGCCGTTATTAAATGTACTTAAAGCTAAATCATTAGTAAGAATTAAAGGAAATTTATATATTAGAACAAAAGAACGGGAGATTCATCCTTTTCATACAGATTATAAAGAAGAACACAAAGGTGCGATTTTTTATCTTAATACAAACAATGGATTGACTATATTGGAAGATGGTACTGAAATTAAAAGCATTGGGAATAGATTGTTATTATTTGATTCCAGTAAATCTCATAAGAGCACATCTTGTACTGATGAGAAATATAGAACGAATATTAATATCAATTATTTTTAATGAATGAGTGTAACGAGTTAGAATATTTAAATAAAAAGGTTGTAAATAATGGCTATTAATTTTAAACCGGACAATAAGTATCAAGTAGGGGGTGAAGTAGATAAAAATCTACCACAACCACCTGCCCCAACGAACCCAGCAGTATCGACGCCCTATACTAGCCAGGGTGAGTTGCCCCCTCTCGGAGGAGGTTTTCGACCTGTACAACCACCTTCTCCAATTACTCCGGGCCAAGCCCCTGGAGAACCTGTAGATATTAGTACGCAGCAATTTCCAACGGAATTTTTAGGTAATGTTCTAGCCGGAACAGATTCTACACCTGCATTTGAATTTCCAGATAATACTTTAGGGCAAGAGCAAGAAGATATTGTACAAGGTTTAGCAGGAGTTGATTTTACAGGTAGGGAACAACCTGTATTTAATCCTGTCACTAATAGATATACCTGGGAAGGTAATTCTTTTACACCTAATGAACTAAGAGAGAATTTTGGATTTCCTGCGGTTAGTGATTCTTCAGAACCTGTAGATACAGCATATGGTTCATTTGCTACACAAGATGCTTTTGACTTCTTTCAAAAATATCTAGGTGAACAATTTCCACTGGGTGTTGAACAGCAGCCTACAAGAGCGCTTTCTATAGAAGAAAGAAATCAAAGGGTTCTAGATATAATGTCTGGACAAGGCACAAGTCCAGAACATCCTCCAGGTACAAAAGTAGAATTATCACCTATAGAATTACAGCAAGAAGAACTTTTAGCTGAACAGCAGCTAGGACAGATAGCTCCTATTACATCTGATGTTGCTGGTGCTGTTCCACAGATAGGTGTACAAGGAGAATTTGAAGCTGCTCAAACACAAGCAGCTAGAACAGAAGAAATAGAAAGAGCAAGAGCAGCAAGACTTGCAAGAGCAGATATCTCTCCAGAAGTTTTTGTACAAGAAGCAGATGTAATAGGAACTGTAAGTGAACAATCTTTAGCACAAGCACAAGCAGATAATCTAGATCCAAAGGCTACAGTACAAGGGCAGTTAGAAAGTTTATATGTTTCTATTAAAGATGGACAACCTTTACCCCCTTGGGCTTCTGGTCCGGTACGAGTAGCTTCACAAATCATGCAGCAGAGGGGCTTAGGGGCTAGCTCGATTGCAGGGGCTGCTCTTGTACAAGCCGTACAGGAAGGTGCTATTCCTATCGCTGCTGCAGATGCACAGGCGTATGCTACTATTCAATTGCAGAATTTAAATAATTCACAACAAGCAGCTTTGCAGAATGCTTTAACTTTCGCACAGATGGATCAAAGAAATCAAGATGCTAGAATGAGATCTGCTATTCAAAATTCTCAAAACTTTTTATCTATCGATGTTCAAAATTTAAATAACGATCAGCAAAAAGAAGTTCTAGATTTTAATACTAGAGCACAGGAAATGTTTTCAAATCAAGCTGCTGAAAATGCTGCTAATCAATTTAATGCACAAAGCAAAAATCAAATAGACCAATTTTTTTCTAACCTTGGTACGCAAGTATCACAAAGAAATTCAGAATTGCAAGTAGCACAGGAACAATTTAATGTAGATCAAGTCAATACTGTCAAGCAATTCAACCAAAGTTTAATCGATAGTAGAGATAAATTTAATGGTAACTTAACAGCACAGATCAACCAGTCAAATGCTGTGTGGAGAAGGACTATAAATACGGCAAATAATGCTACGCAAAATGAAGCTAATAGAATAAATGCACAGAATTTACTAGGTTTAACAAATACTGCCCAAAATAATCTATGGCAAGCTTATCGGGATGAAGCACAGTGGCTTATTCAAACTACTGAAAATGCCCTGCAAAGAGCGCATCAGGCAGCTATTCTTGCACAACAGCAGGATTTTCAAGATGAACTATATCGACAATCTGTAAAAGATAATGCATTTTCTGCGATAGGTTCTTTGGCTGGTAATATTATTGGCTCCTGGTTGAGTCGTCCAGATGCGGCTAAAGCGACTACATGAAATATAGATTAGTTGAAGTACTGATTAAAAATTAAAATTAGGAGTTAAAGTATGTGGGGAACAATAGCATCAATAGCAGGACCACTTATAGGTAAAGCACTTTCAGGAGGCGACAAGGGTGGTGGTGGTGCTGAAGGTGGTGCTGGTGCTGCGGCTTTAGCAGCAATCCAAAAATTTGGTCAAGCTGAAGAAGTGTCAAGACGCAAACTAATTGAACCATCCGAGGCAACATCTGAAGAACAAAGAAACGCCTATTTAGCTAGAATGCTTGCAGCTATTGAAAGTAATAAACCAAAAGAAGGTACTGCTATGGGCCAAGTAGCAGAGGCTCTTTTTACAGATATGATGAATACTCAAGGAGGACGTATTCCACCGGGTACGATAACACCCGGAGAAGCTAAAGTACCAGAAGTACAGGCTGTTAAATTAGCAGAACTTGAAGAAAAAGAAGAAGAACCATTTGTTCGTGAACCTTCTTTATTTGGTTAATATATTTACATAAAAGTAGAGGATAAAAATGCCAGAGACAATAGATAGTATACGCAGAAGTCAAGAGGGACTTCCAAACCCTCTAAGTAGAGAAATACCCGGACAGTCTTTAACCAGAGAACCAGGGGAATATGCTTTTGAACAACCTGCCAGGGTGGATAATCCTATAGAAGCAGTAGATACTATTTTTGAAAAAGTAAAAGAACCTAATAATCTAACTTCTTTACTAAATTTACTAGATGCAGGAGTATCTATTGAATCTATAGTTAGAACGATAACTTTTACAGCATTTACAGATGGTATGATAACTGTAGATACTGCAGAACTTATAAATCCTATTTTAATATTAGAAATTTTAGCTTTAGCTAGAAGGGGAGGTGTAGGAGATCCTAGAATTTTAAACTCTTATCCTAAAGAATCAGTAACTACTGATAAATCCTTAGAAATAATGAAACAACTAAAACCTAAAAAATATAAAACTATTTTAGAAGAAGCACAAGCTTTAAAAGCAGATAAAAGATCTAGTAGAGAAGATACACTTTCAGCAATGGCAGGAAGTTTCATGTCAGATGTAAGCAGTCCTAAGATAGCCGCACCTCCTATGCTAGAAGCACAGCCGGGGTTTTTATCTGAACAGCCCCCACTAGAGCAAGGTCCTTTTCTAGAAGAATCCCCTGTACTAGAAGAGGCTGCTCTACCAGAAGAAACTATTTTACCTGAAGAAGAGGAGATAGTCTAATGACAGGATTTCTCAGTGCCTTGGGAGGGTTTGCAAAAGGTCTTGACCAATCTTTACAAAGAAACGAAGCGTATGCACAGCAAGCAGCAGCGGAAGAAAAAAAGAGACAGAATGCTTTTGTCGATAATATAGCTTTGATGAGGGAACAATCTAGGCTTGATAGTATAACTAAAAAACCAGAAGGAACTATTACAACAATTGGAAATTATCCTTTTAATATATTTGACTCTGCATTTGGAGATGATCATGGCAAATCAATAGATATATTAGGTCAATTTGATACTAATTTAACTTCATTAAGAAATAGTGATCCTGCAAGATTTAATCAAATTACAAATAGTCCACAATTTCTGCAGGAAATAAGAAGGTATGGAGATCAAGCTTTTAAACCTCAAACTACAAAAGGAGAAAATAATAAAGTTATTCAATATAGAACTTTTGGTGGAGCAAATTATTCTCCCTGGTTTCAAGAAATGCTTGAAGGTTTAGATTTTAATGTTTTTAGTGGTGATCCTGTGCAAATTGTTGACGGTCAACATCATATAGTTATTAATGGACTTACAACAGATCCTAGTAACCGTAATACATTATATGCAGATACTGAAGAATTAGTTGATGGGTTGTATGGACCCGGTAAATGGCAAAAATGGGCTACACGATGGAGAGCAGATTATAAACAAGGTTTAGAACGATATAATGATTTAACAGATGAAGAAAAAGCATCAGAGAAATTTGAATTTCCTATTGCTGAAATAAAATTGCCTTTAAGTACATTTGAATCACTTGCTGATCCTACTCTTGTTAAAGATGGAACTGTATTTACTAAAAGATTTAGAAGGCTACCCGCTGTTTTAAAACAGAATTTAAAGAAAAAACCTGCTATTTTAAAATTTTTTACAGCTGGAACTCTGGATTCTGAATTGTTTGAACTATATTTACGATCAGATCCTGATACATCCTTACAACACCAAATTGCAGATAAAATATATACAATTGCAGATCAAAATCCAGATTCTTTAGTTCCGCAAACAGCACTTGGAAATAGAGATTTAAATTGGTATAAAGATAGAGTAGATACTCTGTCAGAAGCTATGTCTGTAGCTTTAAGTATATCAACTGTTCACTATGAAGATGGATGGAAAGTAGAAACTGTTGGAGAGACATCAGCTTTAACAGATATAGAAATAAAAACTTACCAAGAAATAAGTTTAAATCAAGAAGCATTGTTTGATTCAGTTGATGATATACAGAAAAGTTTAGTTGGTATATCTACAGCACCTATTGGACCACCAGCGACAATTGCAAATTTCCTTGTAGGTGCTTTTGGAGGTGGTCGGCCTGAAGATCCAATGCGAGGGAGAATTGAGGGCTGGCTTACGCAAATAAGCGGTGCAGTAGGAACTATAGGATCTACTAATACGGCAAATGAAAAGGATGATGACAAATTTCATATGGGAAATGTGGTTCTTGGGGAGCTAGAGAATACCCTTGGAATAGCACAAAATACATGGAATGAAGAATATACACTTAAAGACGGCGAAACTACAGAAACAACTTCACAAGCAGTTTTAGCATATGAAACAGCAATAGAACAATCAGGAAATAATCAAACTACAATTAAAGAATATTGGATGAATTTAGATGAAGCAAGCCAAGAGCATATTAAAAGATTTTATTTAGACGCTCAAAAAACAAAACTAACATATCAATTAGCAGTTGCTTGGCAAGGAGGAGCAGGTGGTAGAATGGTTTCAGACCAAGATTTTAGAATCATTCATAATGCTATCTGGAATCTTCCTAATGGTAAAGCACAAGCTGTTGCTTTAGAATTTATTAAAATGGCTATGGTTCGACCTTGGCTTAGACAGAGAATTTTAATAAATCAGAATAAGCCAGGAAGAAATCCGCGAGCAGTTCAAAGAATCATGGAACCTGCTCTACAAGCTATGTATAATAAAGCTTATAGAGATTATAGTTTATATGATCCTGATTTTGTAAGAGCAAATCAAGCATATATGAATCAGCTAGCATCAAATAGTGTTGAAAAAACATATACAGAAGAAGAAGCAAGACGAGTCCTTGATCCAGCAATAGCAGATGCCGCTCAACGTCGTGGCGATCCGGAGATATTAAGGGGAGTGCAATAAATTATGGCTTTTGATCCTACTTTAACTCTAACACCTCCTGATAAAGAAAATGAAAAACAAACAAATGATTTATCTTTAGTAAGTGCTGATAGTTTATCTGTAAAAAGTCCTGATCGGGATGTAGATCAGCAGGTTGCTGCTATAACTCCCACAACTACTGGACAAATTGAAACAGATACTACCGATCAACCACCAGCACAGTTTGCAGCACAAGAGCGCCAACAAGAACAAGAAGAAGAAGATAAGTTTGATCCGGCAACTGCTAGATTTGCACCTTATACTGCATCTGATGAAGAGATAGATGATTATATAATGTCTTATGCTCAAGCTATTTATAAACTGGGTGGACAGTATCTGGCAGATGAAGCGAATTATCTAATTAATACACCCCTTATAGATCATTATGTCAGAGATAGGGATGGTAATCTTATTACTGAATCCGCAGTAAAAAATCAAAAAAATCCATACTATGGCAAGCCACAAGCACTGAATAATGCCTATCGTAGATCTTACATGCAAAAAAGAGGGGGAGATTTTCCACTCCGACCAGGATCTGATAAAACAGTAGAAGCTGGACAGTATATTGCAACAAAACCTTATGATTCATCTTCTTGGGGAGAAGTTTATTGGAATCCTGATAAAAAAAGATTTCAATATCATAGAACTTATCTAGAACAAACTGGAAAAGATGTAGCAGATATAGGAAAAGCTATAGGAACAGCTTTGGTAGAATTTCCTATGACAGTGTATGGTTTAGCCTATTTAGCTCATATGGGATTATCTCATGGCGCACATCACGGTATGTCTGGAGGAGAGTGGATATCAGGACTGATTGCAGGTGCTACAGGAGGAGGTGAACAAGCAGGTAGAGATCTTTTTAAAAGGACCATAGGTGATAAAGACGTAACACTGGAGCAATTGCTAGAGGAAGGCGCTAGTGAATACGAAGATGTCCGCGAAGCATATGAAGAATTTGTAGAACCAGCTAGAGCTATTGTTGGAAAGTTTGGACCTAGCGAAGATAAAGATATGATAGATAGATTTCTTGAAGAAGTATTTGTCATGGGACCACTTGCTCTTACTGGTGCAGGTGTAGTAGTAGGAATGGGTAAAAAAGCCGGAATGAAAATGGCTCGTAATTATGGTAAACTTGCTTTGCTTAAAGAACGAACTGGAATGCCATCTGTTGCAGCAATGCAACACGCACAAAAAAGAATTTTACATGACCTTGCTGCTATAACAGTACCTGCTGGAAGACATGGTGATGCAGGAAGATTAGCCGATGCATCAATTCAAAGAGTTATAAAAATGAGTCCTGCAGAAAGAAGAAAAGAATTTAGAAAGCATGGTATTCCTGAGAGAGATATTGAATTGTATGAAGCAGCACAAGAAGCTATAAGCTTAGAAATTTTAACAGGTTCTAAACAAGCAAAAAGAATATGGAAGAATTGGACAAAAGAGGGAACTCCGCACGGGTGGCCTAAGCCAAGACCTTTAAAAGCAGAAGATATAACCGGACAAAGAATGGCAGCTAAATTCTTTATGTCAGAAATAATGATGGCTGCAGGATTTTCTGGTGCAGAAGAATTATATCCAGATGATTTATTTCTTCAAATGGGTGCGGGTGCAATGGGAGCTTTTTGGGGTGGATTCGGACCTACTTGGCTTGTTAGTCAAGGACTAGTCGGAGCAGTAAGAAAAAAAGCAAGGGTTGCAGAAGGTAATTGGAGAACTTGGATGTATATGATGTCCAAAGGATTTGCTTCAAGTCCAATTCGCCCAGGCAGTCGAGAATTTTGGGAAGGAATAGCAGCAGAACAAGCTATACGTTATTTTGGAGATTGGGAAAAATTTAAATATAAGTCAACAGAAGATAAAATAACTGAAGCTAATACGCTGGTTGCAAATTCAAAAGAATTTGATAGCATGACACAACAAGCACTAAGAGGAGTAGAATGGGCTAAAGGAACACCTAAAGAAACACTTGCAGAAATGGAAAGAGTATTTAGAGGAAGAATGGAAGCTATGGCAAGATTAGATGAAGTTCTATCACTTAGAGGACAAGGAAACCTCAATAGAATTATGCAAGATATGATAGATATTCCTGCTTTAGACTATTTAGAAAAAATGCTTCTTGGTAATGTAAATACTAGTATGAAATTTGGTGTGTCTTCTATTCCAATGCTTTCTGAACTTAGTTATATAGTACAGTTAAGGAACGATAATATAGAACGTGTTCAATCTTTAATAAGAGAAATGGGCGCTCTTCCAGCAGAAAAAAAGAAATCCATTAACAAAGATTTCTTTAAAATAATTAGAGATTATCGTGATAGTATGATGCATGAGTTGAATGTATCAAAAGTTAGATATGAAACTGTACTAGACAAACATCCTGTAACTACTATGAAGCAACTACAAAACACTGATAAACTACGAGTAAGTGCTTTACGAGCAGATTTAGATGCGAGACTTGGTGTATCTTCTATGGCAGATAACCCACAAGTTAAGCATACATATTGGATAGATCAAAACAGAAGACTTGATGATATTTTTACATATAATATGGAAAAAATAAATGAAGCTTACGATGCAGTTGATTTTGATTATGTTTTACAAGGTACTGATGAAATTGCAAGTACACTAGAAAACATAGTTGCAATTTCTAGAGATCTTCCTGAGTACACAAGAACATTTGTAGGTGGTCAACCGCGACCAATCAGCGTTGAAAATTTATTACATTCAGCAAGACAAAGATTTCTTTTTGATGATATGGCAAAATTAAATTTCCGAGAAAGACTTCAATATGTACGGAATTTACATGGAGAAATTTCTACAAGAATTCCAGTACAGGATGAAATTGCAGAAGCTTTTTGGAGAGATCCTAATAATGAAATTTTATCTTCTACAGCTACTATACATTTTAATAATACCATTGAAAATCTTTTAGAAGAAGGAGATATTGCAGCAGCTAATAACAAAGTACAACAAAGAGTAATTGCATTGTCTAAAATTTCTGCTTCTACAGGAGCGCCTTACATGGGTGCTAGATTTTCTATAAAAGAATTTAGCAGAATGAGAACTCATATAACAGGCAAATTAGTTACTTCTAAAGGAGTAACAAAAGATGAATATAGAAAAGTTTTAAAGGAACTAGATACGTTGGTTGGCAGAGGAGAACAGCTATTAAAATCGTCAGTTGGTAAAGATCCAAGCGATGCTGACCAACTAGTGCTAAAGAACTACTATTTTGCCAAAGACTTATACAGAGATTATATGAATTTGTGGGATGTAGGTATAGCAAGAAAATTACTAGGTAAAGATGAACAAGGGCAAAGAAATTTTGGTGTTATTCATTTAGATGACTATGGAAATGTAGTATCTAGAAAAAATGCTACACATGAGGTAGTTTCCGAGAAAAATTTTATGCATAATTTCTTACTTCCTCTGTGGAGTAATAAACCTGATGAAATGGCCCAGGCTGCAAAATCATTTAGAAATATGTTTAAAAATGAAGATGGAAGGATAGATCCTCTAGATGTTAATTTACTTTTAAATGCTTTTGCATATGAAGTTTATAGAAAAAGATTAGGTAAAGCTAAACCAGATTCAGTTAAAGAACAACAAGCATACGAAAACTTTAGAGAACATTTTGATGATATTTTAGATGAAGCACAGGGTACTCTTGACGATACAAATCTAGGCAATCCTGTTGTAGTAAGTAGAGTAAGCCTATTCAGAGCAGCAGAAGATTCGTATAGAAAATTAGGAAAAAATGATATAGTCGATACTGATGTAGAAAATACAAGGCTTCAGTTAATTAGAGATGAAAATGCCGCCATGAACCTTACTAAAAAGGTTGTAGACTTATTTTTAGATGCAAGAAAAACTGCAGTAGAAGGTAGTATTTTTCATCGACTTGCACAAGTACAAGCTAAAACTCGTAAAGATATTGTAACAGAAATCTTTGGAGGAGAGCGAGGCGGTGCAATAGAAACTCAATATATGGGAACAGCCGGTGTTCTGCCAGTACCTATAAAAGGAATAGAGGAGTTTACCGGTCAACTGCCTCCTGGTGCTTTCGGTATTGATCTTATGGAAGCTCAAGGACGGTTAGGTACTTCAACACCAGCAAAAGATTTTAAACAAATTCTTGATGCTTTTCGGGGTACTGAAGATTTTGAAACAGTAAAAGAATTTTTAACTTCTATTCTTGTAGATGATTTAATAGAAACTGTCTGGCAAGGTTCTAATCAAAAACTTGATTTCAATGCTAGTGGTATTGTAAGAGTATCAGGAAGAAAAGACTATGCAGACCTCCTAAAACCTGCCCGTGCAAAAGTATATGAGTTTGAAAAATATATAAAAGATCCTGATAATAGAGAATTATTTACAATATTGTTAGGGGAAGGGAATGTACAAATTTTAGATGATATTTTTGTAACTACAGTTGCAACTGAAGCAGAACGTCTTGGAACACCAATGACGGGATTGTTGCAAAGTTATACAGCTAGTGGTTTACAATCAGTGTTTTGGGCAGTAGCTAGAAAAGTTATAAGTATAAGATTCGCAGCAGGTATGTTAGGAGTACAGGCGTATAGAATAGGAACTACAAAGTTTTTTATGGAGCTTATGAAAAATCCAAAAGGTGCTCTTATATTAAACAGATCTCTTAAACAGAAAACACCTTTAACCAGGGATCAGCTATCTGCATTTAAAGAAGTTATGACTACTATGTTTGGACCTCATGTATCTTCTAGAATATCTGAAGATTGGGCTGAAGACCAAAGAAAGAAATTTCAAGGAAACCCACAAAGAATAGAAACAGCAGTAGAACAAGCACGAGCAAGTAGAAAAGATGTAGCTGGTTTAGATAAACTTAGAGCGTTTCAAGGTCTACAAGATAAACAAGATCCAATATGGGGAATGGTAGATACTTCTAAATTTATAGAATATGAAGAACTTAGTAATAGACCAACTGTAGAAGAACAGATGTCTAGGTTAGGTTCTTACGATAGATTTCCACGCACAAGTTAATAAAATGGACAAACCAAACGAACTAGCAGTAGCTATAGCCGCTCTAGAGACAAAAGTAAACTCAATGTCAGATAGACTAGACAACGTAGAAAAACATCAATTAAAACTTATAGAACTAGCCTCTTTTGGAAAAGGTAGTCTAAAGACACTTACAATGCTAGGCATCGCTCTAGGAGGAATAGCCGGTATTGCAATTGCTATTAAAACTTGGATAGCCTAAAATTTAATGGAGAGGTTAGTTGATAGAATTATCTTGGGAACAGCTTGTAACTGCTGTAATAGTAGTAGCATTTATTATACGCTCTGAATTTTCTACTAGAGTAAATGGTAAAAATATAACAGAGCTATGGATACACGTTAATAAACTAAAAGACGATCTAACAAAAAAATGAATTTAGAGTTGATCTTAGCTCGAATATACTATAGAATGCCTGACTCTCCCAGTATCATTCAGGAGTTTATATGGCAAGATTTCGATAAACCACCTGTATATCCTCGCTTTCAAAAGCTCATTGAATACTGGGATAAACATATAGAAGGTCCAATAGATAGTATTGACTTTTGTAGTTCACATGTAATAAATTATAATCTAATGTTTGTAGATTGTGATTTTACTATACACTAGGAGGTGTAAAAATGAGCGAACCTGTAATTGAAACATTAGTTTGGTGGGAAGTCGCCTGGAACAACAGAGATATTGTCGTGGGGGCTGTTCTTGGTATAGTAGCTGCTGCATCTATGATGATCAACGGTACTAGAACCCCAAACCCCGATACACTTTTAGGAAAAGTTTATAAAATGATCGAATGGGCATCCTTAACATTTGGTAAAGCCAAGCAAACTGGCATAAAGCCTGATAAAAATTAATAATGGGAGGTATATTCAGCTTACTAGGGGGTTTAATGAAATTACTCCCCCTGGTTTTCTCCTTTATGGCAGGTAGTAAAATAGCAAAGGGAGCACAGGCAAGAGATGAAATTAAAAAGTCTAAAACAAGGGACAAGATTGAGCGCAATATCGCTCGTACTCCTATGTCTGATCTCCGTAAGCGGCTGCTCTCTACTTGGGGGAGGGCAGGAAGGAAATGACTGTTCTTGGGTAAGTCCTATATTCATAAGCCCGGAGGATTCTATGACTGATAGAACTGTAGAACAGATACTAGCCCATAACGAAACGTGGAAAGTAACTTGTAACTAAATAAAAATACACTAAAGTAGTGCTGGTATTTTACTAGCACTATTTTTTTGCCCATTTTTTATCTTTTGTATAAAATGAAGGATAAGCTTTTCTAAAATCTACAGTTATTTCTTCATCAGGCTGTATAAAATTTATAGTTATAATATCTGAATAAATACCATTTAAAGGATACATAATACAATTAGGTTCAAACGAGTGATTTACAAAGCTTTGTAACCAGTAAATATTAAACCCTGTTTCAGGTAAACTAATATAATCACCTTTAGTATCATAGCAATGTATAGA
>Ga0208029_1000193_pt1 | contig 42559 bp, 43 predicted proteins | sample MalvireepMed_s12_FD_184242 | JGI IMG/M metagenome (GOLD analysis project Ga0208029, IMG submission 184242) | Marine viral communities from the Global Malaspina Expedition - Malaspina viral metaG DeepMed_s12 (SPAdes) (version 2) | ecosystem: Environmental > Aquatic > Marine > Oceanic | place... | reverse complement strand
AGACGACCGAATCTCGTCCCCGCCCGCATCCCAGTTCGCAGATAGCGCAAGACTCCCATCGACCCGCAGCAATGCCGCCGCTTCCACGCCATCCACTTTGTCGGCATCCAGATATTGCACATACGCCGCGCCCGAGATGCAGGCAAACGGCGCATTGGTGGACCGACTGAAGGTATGCAGCCCCGTAATGGTATAGGCGTTCTCTTCGGTGACGACCGTATTGCCCGAGAGATCCGCATCGGTGTTCGCAACTTGAATATCAGCCATTTACCGAACCTCATAAGCCACATTGATCACCAAGGTCGCCGTGCCGTCACTGGTCGAGGTTTCCGCGTTGAGGGCTGTATTTTCACTGAGCTGGAGTCCATGGATCGCCATCCCGTCCATGGCAAACCATTCAAAGGTCCGGTCATTGAGCGTGGCCCCGCTTTTACGGAGCAACGTATTGCCCCCAGACCCATCTTCTAGGCGCAACAGGGAGCCGGTACCTGCTACTGCCACATCAATCGACCACCACAACACTACAATGCGCTGTCCGTTCCCCGGTGCGGCAATCACCGACGTGTTGGTGTTGGAACTAATGCTGGATTGGGTCTGAAACTGTCCTCGAGCCATGAGCCACTCCTATTCTGTGTGGAAATATCGGTAGTCGTATCCAGGCGTCCGATCGCGGTTAAAGCGTGAGAGGGTTTGGATCGTGGGGGCAAAAGTTTCAGCCATGGTTGCCATGACCCCCGCCGGATCATCATCCTTCCCAATACGTAAGAGCTTGGTGGCGTAGGACGCAATGGGTAATAACGCGACATCTGGATACGCAACAGTGCCCCCTACCGTAATGTCCGAGGCGGCTGTAAATCCGTAGTACCGTATTGTGTGGGTGGCATCAGGCAACGGATCCCAATAAAAATCCGAGCCATTCGTCCAGTAGCGCACCGGACGCCCTGTCGTAGTAACGTTGTATTGTAAAGACGGCGACAACACACGAGACTGAAAGTAATCACCTGTTGGACCCACCCGCTCGAGGTCCCAGGCTGGACGGCTCGTGTCCGGGTCAATAAACTGCAACCGGTCAATCCGCAACAACCCAGAGGGGAAGGTCGTATTTTCGGTGTCAGCTGTCGTAGTTAGGGTACCAACTGCAGAGCCCAGGACATTTGGCTGTTGTGCCAGGAGGGATTCAAAGAAGTCCTGGGCTGCATTCACGGCACGCAACCCGAGTGTAACCCCTGTCTCCCCTGACTGGAGTTGCAATCCCCGGTCCATGGCCTCCATGAGGTCCAGGATACTCTGTCCCGTTGCCATCTAGTCCCCCGCATGGTGATTGACGAATTTACTGCCAGACGAGGGCCCACACATACTGACTTGAATCTTGGTGTGATCCCATTGGGCTGCACCCACATCATCCATATACTGTTCGCGCTGTGCATCCGTTGCTGCTCGATCACGCTGGGCTTCATCTTCAATCCGCGCCCAGTATTGCTTGCCATTCCCCCACTTGAACCCGCTCTGCTCATAGACGGCGGCAAACACCCGCTCATCCAGCGGCACATACTGGTGGGCTGAGTCCTCTACTACCATCAGGAGCAACCACCCCTGGCAGAGGTGATGACGGATCCGTGGACGCTTGTACCACACCAACCACCGCTCTTTGAGAGGATGCCAGGTCACATCCAAATCAGGATGTACAGCCCAGAGCCGTGCCCGAAAAGCCATAGGGGCATGACGTACACCAAAACGATTGGGATGCCAGAACTGGAGGGTCGATTCAAGTGGAGGTGGGGTCGGACGGGCAGGCGTCACCCGAAACCCGTCCTGTGTGGGCTGAACTATTTCTGTGTCAACCAAAGACCTTCTCCCCAAATTCCCGCACACGATCATCCTTGCTACTCTTGCAGTGGCGAGACATCCGTGCCCGTGCCACGTTGAAGGACGAGCGGGATTCGGCCTTGAAATTCGTTGACCATCCATCAACCGGACAGGTCAAGATACCCTGCTCCTCATCCACAATATACGTATCCGGGAGCGGTTCTTCCGGCTTGACCCAATCAGGATGGAAGGTTTCCAGCGGAGACCCTTGTAAAGGAATCGCTAGGCGCTGTCGCTCCCCTTGCGCATCAATATAAGTATGCACTTGTCCTGCATCGGAAGTGATCCCTCCACGATGTGGGCGGCCCTTCCCGTCCCAGGCATGCATCGTGGGGAAACGGGGAGCGCCCTTGGCGGAAAGCTCTCCCCATTTCGTGGACTCAGACAGGTACGTCTGAATCGCGGAGGTGACAGCTGCAATCCCTGCCCACGTCTGACCCCGGTGCTTCGCAAGCTCTTCCAGTTCGTATACTGCTCCCAAGACTTCCTCTACCACTACAGGCGCTACCCCCGTCGGCAGCGTATCCTGCAAGGCGGCCACAGGAGATTCACCCAGATGTGCCAAGAAGAACTTATTCTCTTCCAATGAGTATTTCACCGGGTCAAAAATCTCCATGCTGCTCCTTAATAAGTGTAATTAGTGCGTATGGGCTTCAGGACAATATGCACTGCCCCTTCATACGCCGTCACGGTCCCCGTAAAGTTTAGCGAAATCTGTTCGCCCTTATCCACCTTCCGATTCGCCACCGTTGAAGTCAAGGTCGCCTGGACCGGCGTATCTGCAGTGCTGTCCAGGGCAAAGGTCGAACTGAGGGCGGTCGTCAGGCTTGCCGCTGCGGTGCCTGAAGCCGATACCCCTACATCCAGGGTACTGCTCCCAGCGCCTGCAATACTGTGCGTCTCCCGCACATCCATGATTTCGTAGTCTTGATCCGCCACAAAAATCTGACAATCAGCCGCTTCCCCCGCTGAAATAGTATAGGGAATATGAACAGGGGCTAACCGTGCAATCGCTTTAATACCCATAATACTCTCCTGGCGAAGTGTCGGAGAAGGAACCGGCTGGGACGTCGGCTCCTCCTCCCACCTACTCAGTTTACGATTCGGCTACGTCCTCAATCTTCGCACCAGCCGCTGGGTTATCACTCAGCAACTGTCCTTGCCAGTACCACGCGACCTCAAAGGTCGTGCTGGTAGTCTGACGGAAGAACGGGGTGCCATCAAAGATTTCAGACACGGGCCGTGGTGTTTCATTCTCCCCATGTCCCAGGAAGAAGTGCGCTTTATCCATCCCGACAATGGTGTTAGCCGCAAAGTAGGGATCCACATGCCAGGGTTGCCCGGAGAAACGGTAAATAGTCCCACCGTCACCGCCGTCTTTCCCTTTTTGCTGGGCCCCGCCATCACGTCCGACACCCACCTGCCCGCCAAACGCTTTCGGCGAACTCATGGCGAAGTAGGTATCCTCGCGCAGGAGTTCATGATAGCGCCGGACGATAGCCAGATTGGAGACATACGCATTCAGGGACGCCCCACCCTTCTCACGCACAGCATCTTCCAACTGCATCATGAGATCCTCAGTGAGGGCCCGATTGGTGCCGCTATTCGCCAACACCACTGATTGCCAGTATTCATTCCCCGCAGTTGAGCGGTTAATGTTGCCGAAGTTCCCATTCCCCGGATTGCCATCATCAATAATGCCCAACAAGCCGTTGGTATGGTAGATCGCCCCGGATTTCGTCGTGTTCTCGATACAGAAGAAGTCCCCTGCGGCAGTGCCACTAGGCGCGGATCCACTGATCGTGACTGTCCGGTTGACGGTATCCACCGCCGTGACGGTACGTGATGCCGCCAGGTCTGCATCATTATCGGATGCATCAATCAGGTCAACCACCATCCCAAGATCAACGCCCGGAAGCGCATTCACAGTAATCGTGGTCTGATTGTCTGCGGCAGGCATGACTCCCAGTTTTCCCAGCCCATCTGAGATGAGATCCCCGTTAATCAGCCGCAACACCCGTCGCCTGAAGCCCTGCTCCATCATCTTCAAGGCTGTCTGGAACGCAAACTTGGAATTGCGTGCATCCTGCAAGAGCTTCCACGACATATTGTAGAGTCCTGCAAATTCCTGCAGGGCAAATGTCGCTTCCGCTGTATCCGGGTTTAGATTAGACGGTAAGGTGCCGCCTTCAGCCAAGCCCGTCCACGCGCCAGGATTCTTGGTCAGAATGGGCATAATGAACTGCCCTCGACCACCCATAGGCTTCTTGATTTTCTGGAACAGATTCCAGGTCACGACTTCCTGATTGAGCAAATACAGGACCTGATCCACCCCATAGGTGTATTTCAGGGCCTCAATAACATCTGTGGTACTTGCCATAGCTATCTACTCCTATGACAGGCTAGGTCCTTACTCGGTTTGTCCTGGATTCAGCATTGGCCAGAGTTCATTGGCACGGTCCTGGGGTGTTTTATATCCCCCAGTTTTCCCATCCGTAATGGAGACCTCGCCCCCTTTGGCAGGAAAGGGTGACATGGCCTTGGCTTTGGTAGCCGCCTGTCGATCCATCTCCCGAAGGCCCTTTCGCATAGCTTCCAGGCGCGATTGCACCATCGAGCCATACTGGTCGTTGAGTCCTGCCCCCTCATGGGAATAATACACATCTTGCAGATACTCATTCGCCCAGGGTTCATCGGGAAGATTGTGGTCGGCACGCGCTTTGGAGAAGCGTTGATCTAAATCAGCCTGAGCAACCTTGGTACTTTGTGATCCAAACTGGTCCCGTAACGCTTTATGTTCTTGGTACATCTGCGCTAGGGCCTGATCACGTTGCTTCAACGCTTGATGCAAAGGATTAATCCCTTCACTAATCAACCGCTCAAACACCTGGGCTGCTGTCGGGCCATCCAGATAGGACATCTCTCGCAACTGATCGAGCAACTGCGCATTCTGCTGCTGTTTTCCCTGCGCTTGTTGCTGCTGCTGCTGCATCTGCTGCTGTTGCTGCATATACTGCTGCTGTTGCTGCCATTGCTGGCGTTGTCCCTCAAAAGCACGCCGCTCCTCTGCCAATGTCTGGGATTTTTTCGTGAACTCGGCCTGTACATCCTTCGGCCAGGCTCCCTCGTGGGACCCAGTGCTGTCTACACTGTCTGGAGAAACCTCTGGGGAGGCTTCTGTGGATTCTACTAGTTCGGTATCTTCAGCCATGCATCCTCCAGTGAGTGGGCATACGAGTGCTTAGCAGGTGTTCATCTGCCGATGAGTCTGACTAGGCGTATTCGTCTCCCCTGTTCAATAGACTTTGCTCTGGCAGCAGTATGAAAGCGAGTGGTCCTGCTTGTCAACTCCGTGGAGGGCCTTGAGGACCCTGTTGGGCAGCCATGGCTTGTGCCAGCGCCTCTGGGGCTTGGGGAGCCACTTGTTGGCTGGCCTTGACTTGCTCCAACGCCATGTCAATAGCTTCCGCAGCTGCTTTCGCCGCCGCTTGCTGAGCTGCCTGGGCCACAGCCCCCTGAATCTGCTGATTGTCTGCACCCGCCTGTCGTCGTTCGGACGCTTCCATGAGGAGTTCACGACATTTATTCCAGAAGGTCACAAAGCCTTCCTGAATCTCAGGACTGGCTCCCAGAAATTCCATCGTCGCCATTTCAGATTCTAGTTCATCCATGACCACCCGCAGATTCCAGAAGGGCATGGGAATTTGGGGCGGGAGGGGCTGACCCTGCCACATCCGCTCAATCAAATGCATCGTGAGCTTGCGATATTTGGCTTCTGCGTCTTCCCGTCCCGCATCTCCCATAGACAGGTCAGCCGCAATCTTTTCCTTATCTACCCGTCCCGTACGTTCGTCGATATAGAGCACACTCAGGGGGGATTGGAGGTGTTCCCTGATTCGGGCCTCCCGCAGCGCCCGCATCTCTGGCACCAGACTGCCACGCTCCACTGTAATGGAGTAATCCGTGCCCGCCCGCAGGATTTCTGAGGTCTGGAAGATAAAGACTTCATCCTTCATGGAATTGTCGGTGTAATGCAACGTGCGAAAGGGGGGATAAAACTCTTTCACCCGATTTACGCGCATTTCCTTGACTTTCCCCATGCGCTCTCCCAGATGGCGATACAGATTCCCCCACTGGGTATCGAGCAGTTCCTGCAACATAGGGACCGCCATGGGACCCCGCATCTGCCCAGGGAATTTTGACTCCTGGAACAAATCCACCCCACCGGCTACTTCCCGCAGCAGTTTCAGGGTTAAGTCGATAGATTGCATGAACCATGAGGGGAGATCAGGCGGATCTCGACGCTGCACCATCTTGGCCCCCTGCTCATTCAAGCCATTTTCGATCGGGGCCGGGTAATCTGCCGCAATGTCTTCCCGTTTGAGGGCAGGTCCCAGGAGTTCATTCGCATAGATCGACGCATTGGCCTGCTCGCCCAATTGTGAAAGCCGTTTATTGAGAAAGCGTTGAGGGGCGATGAGATCAGAAACGTAATCGTTGCTCCAGAATGAGGCCACGGTTGGACCCCAGTGGAAATCCACCAGGGGAATAAACCCATACGGATTATCCTCATCCAGCAAGATCTGCTCCCCTGGAATAAAGGCCGTGTACTGTCCGCGTGGATGCTTTTTGGATATCGGTTGGTAGCGTTCCACCACCACGGCCAGATCTGGATCATTGTCCGTGCGTGTGCCTTGAATCCTGGGAATCAGGTCCTGCAAGTGTACCGCCCCCGTCGGATCTCCAAATTGTTTGAGGTCCGTTGAGAGAATCCGTACCTCTCGCGCATCCTTGATATTCTGAATCGTGGTCTTGTCCAGATCGTAGTTGGCCTCGATCCATCCCAGGGTCCGAATCTTGGCGATGTAGACGGCTTGGTCTGGAGCCAGGTCATCAATTGAACGCACGGACGCATCCAGAAAAACCTGTAAGGGGCTCAGGACTTCACTCCCGACATCCCCAGTCAGGACCATTTCTTCCACGACTTCAAACTGTTCCTTGGGAGCGCCCTGTGCCAACGCCTGTTGCCGCAGACTTTCAGGTATCTGCTCTCCACTAGCCACATGGGTCCACAATAATTCCCCAGTGGCTTCATCGAACTGGGGCATGGGTTCCATAGTGGCATCCTTCACCCAGGGCACATACTCAAACGCCACACCCCCAACCGCTGCCCACCACAAAATTTCCCAGGTCCGGGAGGGCTGATCGAGTTTCTCATCCAGCGCCTTGATGAGCTTATCCACGACGGCTGCATTGGCAATCGAACTGGGATCCTGCTTATCAGCCCGTGCCCGAAAGACAGGAGCAATGCTACTTAACCGCCCCATGATCTTGCCCAGCATCTGGGCCGCAATATTGAAGACCAGGTGGAGTTTGTTGGGGTCTCGACGGCGCGTAAACAGCACCCGATTTTGGGCCCCGACCCAATGCTCCCCCGACACAAATGCGAGGTTGGTCAGAATCCGCAGTTCCACCGAGCCCACATTGCGGGCTTTCTGTGCCCGTAAGCGGTCATAGTCTGTGGTGTAATCCGCAAGTCGTTCCGCTTTATCGGCCATTTATTGCGCTCCCAAATGCGCATCAGGTAAATCAGCCAGACGCCCCTCTTCCGTGAACGTCACGGTCGCTTGTGCTGGCGGGGGTGTCATCTCCACCAAATCCATCCGGGTACGTAGCTGTGCGAGTTCCGCTTCCAGGTGGGCTAGCTTTAGGAGCCACGCTTCTTCGTTGACCTTGCGCGATGGACGCCCGAGCCATGTCAGCCACTTCTGTTGGATCCATACCACGATCTATCGCCTCATTGAACAGGGTATCAAATGTCTGTGATTCCGTCTGCCCTGATGTGTTGTCGGTGCGTGTCATCGCCAGTGAATGCATGACAAACCGCAGTTTACGCTCAACCGTCCGCAGCCGCTCCTCAAGTTCATGTCGATTCATTATTCACGTCCTAGATGGGAATCACTAGGGGCACGCGCTGCCCGCTTGCGGATTGGTGATCCCATCCATTGCACCGATCCCACGGGCGGAATAAAGACTGGCGGCTTGGGCTTACGCGGTCCACGCGGATGGCGGGAGAGCACATGCTCAATACAATCCAGGGCATGATCATTCGTCTTGAGGCGTTCATATTTCCCCGAGGCTGTGGTCTGGTCAGGCCAGACCGCACTCTCCAGTTCATAGGGCAGCACCTCCAACCAAGGGGCTAACCAAATTTGCTCATGCTGGAAGTATTGCCGGGCGGCTTCGGTGCGCACTTCCCGTCCCCGATGATTGGCCAGGAGGCGCACGCCATGATGCAGAAATTCCTGTTTGAACTGACTGTTGGCATCCACCCAGGCCATCGCACGGGCTTTCCAGAGTATCGCCATCCGGCAGAACGCCTGTGCCCATGTTACCAGTGATGTAGCGGGTTCCAATTCAGGGGTGCCTGCCACATAGCTATAGTTGGTGAGTTCATCTAACACATATGCCGTGCCTTCTGGTGTAACCCCCAATACTACCGCCGCACAATACGTGCCCGTATCAGCCCCGATCTCAACGCGCCAATCCGAGGGCAGCACAAAGTTATCGCGTGTAGGGGCTTTCTCAGGAATGCGCCAGAGCTTGGGATGCTCGCGGGGGGTAATCAAGCGGTCTCCCCGTTGGTAGTTATAGACGCGCCCCACAAATTCACCGAGCTTGCCCAGATATGCAATCGAGAACTTTTCACGGGTCAGGAGGTGCTTATCCCGGTCCATCGCTTGTTGATCAAAACTGTAGGGATTTACCATAGCTGGCACCCCACACTTACAGACCCACTGGGGAAAATCTCGATGGCCGTGCCCATTGTCATGAAAGATACCTACCCACGGTTTGTCTGGGGTGGTCGGAAACACCGCATAGCCTTCACGCACCCGGAGATTCTGGGCAATGGACGTGAAACACTCAATGCCTGGCAGTTGATAGGCTTCACAGTAGATATAGGCGTCGACCTCTTTCCCCTTGAGGGACTCGGAGCGTTCCCAGGAGCGGGCTTCGAAGCGAGCGCCGTTTTCAAGTTCCAGCCACAACCGTCCGTCCTTGGGACGATTCTGGAGGGACGTGGGTTTTTGATTGAGGCCTCGTTCTGAACACAAAGACTCCAGAATGTAATCAAACTCGGGGGCGCACATATCGTATTCATTGCCCACCAGATAGACCAGGGCATTGGGGACGGCTGCAAAGGAGGCTGCCCACAAGCCAGCCCCGGCGGACTTGCCGGATTTATACGCCCCAAGCTCAGCAACGACTTTCGCTCGTCCGGCAGGACGAGGCGCGAGGCACCGCGTTTCGACCGTACCCGGCGGGAGTCTGAGGGTGATACGGGGATCGGTCGTTTTGGGGGCGGCCACCTGTTCAGTCAGGGTGTAGCCGTCGGTCGTGACCCACCAATCGGCCTGATGCTCAAAGGGAATAAAGTCAATCTGCTCGCAGAGAAAGCGGCGAAATTCGGTGATGAGCCGATCGCGGAGCGGCGGAGGGACAGAGGTGTGTGCCATTAGGAGGCAGGCCCTGTAGCCTGCACGCCATAAGGATCAGTCGTCCAGTCCTCAATCGGGGGACACGGACAGGCAAAGACATGCTGCCGATGAATCCGACACCACCAGTCTTCACATTCGGGACAACGCACCCATTTAGCTGACGGCACCTTGGTGGTCATACTTAGCCAACATATCGTGATAAAAGCGTGCGAGGGGCGACTCCTGTCCTGCCATCCCCGCTAATTTCGTTTCCAGGGCTACACGGCAGGTATCCGCCTTGACTTTATCAGCTCCAACCGCTTCCACATAATTCACCGTCCAGAGGAAGTAGGCCATTTCGTTGTAGTGCTTCTTGATGGCAACTTCCAGGCGTTGCTCGTCGGTCATGCGATGCCAGGCTTCCCCGCCCGTGTAGCGTTGCAGGGCTTCCAACACATCTGGTTGGGTGGGCCACATCTCTGCCGCCTCAACCAGGAGGTCTTCTGGGGCCAAGGGATCTAAAAAATAGCGCACGGCATCACTGACTGGGGCTCCTGAGAGGAGCATCAGGGCAAATTGCTCAGCTTCAGTGGGGGTTAGCGGTCGCATGCGGGGGGTCCTCCCATGGTTTGCAGCTGTGGGGCCTGTGGTGGCGTCCGCTCGAGCTGGCGCACGGCATCGGGGGACGGAAAGGTCAGATGGACCTGGCAGCCACAGACTTCTGCGAAGCGGAGAAACCATTTCAAGGTGCTGGTGCCCCCACGTCCCCGCTTTTTGTAGAGATATTGGTTGATGGAGTTCGGTTCAATGCCCAATCGACGGGCAACTGACCGTGTACTGAGGCCAGCATGACGCTGCATGTCCCGCAGCAGGGTAGCAAACGCCGCCCCGTCCCGTGTAAGAGCATAAGAGACCCCTCGGTGGCGTTGACCTGCCTCAGTGCGCCGATGACTGACCGGACTGAGCGTTTGGAGGCCTTTTTCAGTGTCCATGCGGATAGTCTACCTCCTGATGTTCTGGTCAGTCAACCTATACCCTCCACACCCTCACTTTCGTGGGCGGGATCCCCACAGCCCCCCTAGGGGCGGGCGAAAACCCCCCTCCCACCCCCATATCTGCGAACCCTTTGAGGCAGAATCCAGAAATCTGGACGGGAAATCCACTGAATTGGATAAAGGCATATGACCTAACAAAGGGGTGGCGGGTGCTAAGTCCTTTAGATGCAACAGTTACGAGGATTCCGAATGTTGGCATGGCTCTTGCAGTATATCAGGCCGAAGGCCGAGGTAGGCTCGGTCGCATGCACACACGCATGCACACACGAAGCCCAGGAGGGCAAAATGAACAACACACACACACGCACAGCCGCCGTCGTCGAGACACTCCTCACAGCCGTCAACGCGGGTACGCTCACAGCCGAGCAAGCAGCCACGTTGGGCAAGGGCATCTTGGGCGACAACGTGCGCGTAGAGGGCATTCTCGACGTGACCGCCAAGCCCAACAAGCGCACACGTAAGCCCACGATGGCTGCCATCAGCCCAGCGAAGCTGGTCAAGGCCATCGAGTCTGCGAGCAAGGCCAAAGGCGGCTGCGTGCGGGCGTTGGGAGGCAGCATCGCCAAGCGTGACCACGAGCACGTGTGCAAGAAGCTCGGGCTGAAGGTCACGGCGGCCAACAGCGCCCGCGTGAATGCAGCGCTCGCGTTGCTGGTCAAGGCCGGTGGCGAGTGGTCACACGTGGACGCGAAGAAGCGCCTGCACAAGGCCAAGAGCGACTGGACGTCGCAGGCACACGCGGAGAAGTTCATCGCCCGTGCGACCAAGCGCGTAGACGAGCACCGCGCGGGCTAACGCTCGCGTGAGGCTTGACGCTACATCGTGCCTCTCGGCCTGCACCCGCGCAGGTCGGGGGGCGCTTTTGTGTCGTCAATCCCGATGGCACGCACACGCCCAGGAGGGCACTATGCACAACTACGTCCAACCGTCACTGCTCCCACGCACCTGCATCCTCTGCCGACAGCCGTCGCCGAAGACCATCTGCTCGGCCTGCAGCAGCGGGTCAGCTGGGAGTGTCGTATGCGCATAAGACCACAGCGCTCGTCCATTGGCTACGGCTTCCTGCTCGGGGCCGTGGTCACCGTGGATGTGCTGCTAATAGCAGCCATCCTCGCCTTACACGCACTACAGGCGTGGCTCGCACACTGACGCTAGACGGTGAGCCTCCAGCCTACGGGCTGGGGGTTCCCGTGTGTCGTCACTGATGACTGGCACAGATGCCCGCGAGGGCAGAAAGGACAGCTCAATGGACAACCTACATGAGCGATTGCAGTGGAAGAACGGACGCACCCTCACACGGACAGCCTACATGCGGAGCCTCCAGCCCGCAGTCGAGCCTGACCCCGTGGCAACCAACGACCGGCAGCCGTACCTGCACCTTGTACGCCTCCATCCCACTGGCCCACGACTGGTGAAAGTCAACCCACAGGAGCGATGCCAATGACAGCACAAGACTACAGCGAAGCGTTGGCACACGAAGTAGCCCGTCGCCGAGACTCGCGTATTCGGCAGCTGCTCGTGACCATCCCACTGGACGCCCGTACCGTGAACGAGCATCTGGCAGCAGACCCGTACTACTACACCAACTGCGAGCTACCCCACGATGCTGATATCCCACAGGAGGAGAGCATAAATGGATGACGATGCTGTCGGTGAACGCCTTGCACAGCTGCGAGGGAAGCTGCAGGCCCTGCAAGTGCAGCTGGAGGCAGGCCACAAACTGCACGCTGAACTCCAGCAGTGTATCGACCTCGTAGAAGGTGGGTGGGGTGAATCCCGGCTCGCTGACTACTACGATTGGGGTGGCTTCGAATACAGGGATCGGTTCAGCACAGCTCGTGAGTGCAGGTTTGACCGAAAGGGTTGGTACCCCCCAGATTACTGGATTGCGTATGAGGAGGAACGAACATGCTAAGCAAACTACAACGGCTGTATCGGGGACTGTGCTGGCTCATGGACACTGACTGTGGCATGCCATGGGACATGGCGAGCTTGGGTGAGCTGCGAGAGCAGGTGACAGCCCTTGAGGACCCTTCGTCTCGGATGGCGGCCAGAGTAGCGTGGTCCAGAGGTTGCATCATCGACATCGCTGCCATAGAAGAGCGGGTGCAGACCCTTGAGAACCAGACGCCGTATGCCTGCAACATCGAACCCAACGCGGAGGATGAAGCACAGCATGTCTATGCCACGGTCACAGACACAGACACCAAGGAGGTGTATGAAGGCAGACTCCCACTCACCAACGCTGGGCAGCCTGACCCGAAGCCAGCGCCAGTCATCTGCTCACCCCTCACGAAGATGGGACTGACGGCGACAACAGACGCCCAGTTCAGGAAGATGGCTGAGTACCTGGTGCGGGGAACTGAGGCAGCAGGGGCGTTCGACGTGCCGACATTGAACGCTCAGCTTGACAGCATGGGGCAGACGCTGCCAATTGCGCAGTCCTTCAAGACACGAGAGCTTTACATCTCGGCATTGGCTGAGCGCTTACAAGCCTATGCGAAAGGAGACCGATAACCCACACACCCAGAACCCAGAACCCATAACCCATAACCCATAACCCAGGAGGGAATCAATGCCACAACACGTAATTCATATCCCCAAAGGTGAAGACTTGGCAGAGTGGTCGATTCGTCGAGTGCTCCTGTCACCGGACACACCCTCACCCCATTGGTCGCACGGCAGCTCTACCCCAACGGACTGGATGGAAGTACGCATGACCATCCATGCCGGACTCGTGGAGTGGATGCAAGCGTTGGCCGAGCAGCTCGTGGCCCGAGGGTCGAACGCTGAGCCACTCATGGACTTCGGGCAGCTAAATAACTGCTCGTGTCCACAGGTACTAGAACCCTTGGATACCCACAACCTACAAGCGTGGAACCTTGAGCACTGTGAGACGCCAACCTACAACGGCAACCCCTCACTGCGGCTCAATCAGGCTTGGCACTCGCACTTGGGGTTCCTGCGGCTGTTCACCAAGACCAAGTACCTCACACGGAAGTTCCGTGTGCGTATGGTGAACGCGAGTGACCACGAAAGCCTGTGGGAACACACGTATGACGCCAAACTGGAGGAAGACTGTGCGCGTGTACACCTAACACTGCGCAATGCCTTCGAAACCTTGCGTCACCACCACTACGCCTACCCACAAACCACCACCACTACCGTCACCATCGCACGCACCTAACCCAGGAGGGACATCCACTATGTGTTTAGCACTCATCGCAAAGACCGCTCGCCCTGCCGCACAGGAAATCATCGACGCAGATGCTACCAACCGTGATGGTATTGGGGTGGCCTACCAAGAACCACATGACCGGCTCATCACCTGGAAGAAGGGCCTCTCAGTGGAGGAGGCACAGGAACTCGCTACCTCACTCCCGCTGCCCTTCATCATGCACTTCCGACTGGCGACACACGGGGGGATGTCACCCCTGCTCTGTCATCCCTTCCCCGTGAGCCGCAACGTGGGGGTCACCCTGCAGGGACAGGCCAAGGAACTCCTGTTCCACAACGGTGTCTGGAATGAGCATGCCCAGTTCGAGCGGCGGGCAGCCCTGCGTGGACCGGTCTCGGACACACGCATCATGGCCTATGTCCTGTGGAAGGAGGCGCAGAACACCAACCAGGACAGCGTTGCTGACTTCATTGCGAAGCAGGCAGGGAAGCTGGCCCTCTTCACTGCCGCAGGGATACGCACGTATGGACAGTGGACGAAGGGCACAACCATCAACCCTGACACCACCAAAGGCTGCTTGTATAGCAACCTGCATCACTGCTGGTCACAGACCATCACCTCCCGCTTCTTCACACCCTCACAGGCACAGGGGCAGAAGCGCTGGCGGGACTATGGCTACATGGGGTGGGATGACTACGAGGATGATGTCGTCGAACTCGAATGGGAAGCCACGCCAGCTACGCCAGTCGTCGTACACACCTGTGCAGGATGCAACACCCCGCTCCTCGAGGGCGGGGAGGCAGCCACGATCGACCATCAACCCATCTGTCAGGACTGTCTTGACCACTGGGTGACACCCAAACGTGATTACTTCCCCGTCAACCTCGCGTAGAAAGGACACCAACTATGCTCTATACACACGACGAACTCGACAGGCTCTCCTTCCCCAACGGCATCACTACAGTAGGCGTTGAACTCGAAGGGTATTGGGCACACGAAGGACTCGCAGGCGAAAACACGCGGCCAGAAGACTGCGACGAGTGCTACTTCGATGACGAATATGGTGAGTGGGTGCGGTGCGAGTACTGCAACGAGGAAACCTATGATGGCTATACCCTGCGACGCGCACGTCGTGAGCTGGGCTTGAAGTCAGATGGGTCCGTGCACCTCCCGCGTCACCTCCAGGGTACGCATGTCTCCGGTGAAGCTGCCTCGGAGATCCTGCGGAGCTGGCCTGAGGTGATGGAGTTTGTGCTTGTAAACTACCCCAGTATAGTGGACTGGAAGTGCGGACTGCACATTCACATGGGGTGCACACGGGACCAATGGTCCTTCGCCTTCGACCCACTCTACTGGAACCTGCTGATAGCCTCACTCACGCGGATTGGTGAGGGCTGCTCACCCCAGACCCGACAGTGGTTGGACAAGCGGCTCACGGAAGGGCGTTCCACGGAGGAGGCGGATGTCTACTGTGCCCCGAACCAACGAGGGGATCTCTACGGGCGGTACTGGGCAGTCAACTACCAGTCCTTTGACGCACATGGCACACTAGAAGTGCGCGTCAATCCAATGGCAGTAGGGAATGGGCGTGGATCACTTAAGGCTCCAGCGCACACCCGCAGTCACCCCTACCGTCCAGCGATTCAAGCCTTGAACCTCATCTACGCAACACTCACCAGCACGGGTACCTTCTGGACGAACCCCGCCCTCTGGCGTGAAGAGACTGCACGAGCTGTCGCGGAGGAAGCGCTCGAATTGCAGGCCACCATCACCCCCCCTGTCCATGCACACGTGCGGGTTACTGTCTAAAGGAGGACCAATGAAGCTGACGCGCACCAGTCCACTCACCAAGACCACCGTAACACGGGACTTGCCGGTCACGGAACAGCAACTCGCTGACTGGAAAGGAGGCACCCTCATACAACACGCCATGCCCGACCTCCCGGCTGCCGATCGGGAGTGGCTCAAGACCGGATTCACGGAGGCCGACTGGCACACCATGGAAACAGCCCTGACTTTTCTGGATACACTCGTAGAGGAGGAATGCGAATGACAACCAACACGATCCCAACCACACCCACGACACGCGAAGCTCGCCAACGGCGCACCGTCCTTGGATTCTTGGAGGATCTGCGTGCAAAGATTGAAGACAGGCGCAGCTGTTGTGCTGCACTGCAAGCAGACCTAGACCACGTTACGACTGAGCTAAAGACCTTGGAACTCTTGCTAGCTGAGTGGGATGCCAAGGTTCACGCCCCCAATGGGGAGAACATCTAATGGCCCGACTCATTCAACCCGATGGGACCGAGACGATCGTCACACCCAAGGCAGCCTCCAACGAGTGGACCTTGGCGGAACTACAACACTGTGTGCAAGGCCATATTGAACGCTGCCCCCAACAGTATGAGGGGCATGATGTCTGGGTCAACGAAGAAGGCTTGATCCTGGAGCTAGATCCTAATCACACAGCCTCTCACTTGCTACAACAATCCCTCTACGGACCCGTCCTCATTCTCGGTGCGGATGAGTTCGTGACCTGAACATGGTGTGCTGCGTGAGACTTCAGCAGCTAACCCGCAGAAAACACCTGACTTAGTATCGTCTCAACCCCCTGAGATTAACCCAAGGTTGAGACCAATATGAGTCATGTGGTATACTTCTAAGTCTCACCGTCTCACCTGAGTGCGGGGTAATCAGGGGGTGGTGAGACTTTTCTAACTCTCTAACCTAGAAGGAGTTATAACATTATTACTACCCTAGTCTCACAAACACACATATTAAAGGAGTCACTCGGTAGATACAGCCGAGGCTCCTCAAAATTTTCAGGAGGATTACCGATGCTACGCTTCAGGGGAATACGTGGCGATGTGCGAGTAGGATTCTTGGAAGCTCCCATCGTAGAGGTGCTGAATCAGGCAGCCATCTGGTCAGCCCGCTATGGGAGTGATGTCATCGTCACTTCTATGAATGACCACGACCACACCAGCCGCAGCCTGCACTACAAGAACCTCGCCGTGGACCTGCAAGTCTTCAAGGGTCCACCCCCTAACACCAGCCCCTCCAAACCAGCGCTGGTCCTGTTGGATCAGCATCTACGAGGGGCGCTCGGGCTGGGGTTTGATGTCGTCTTCGACAGTCCCGGCCACTACAATCATATCCATATTGAATGGGATATACGCCAACGCAAGAGCGAACCTTGGAGGCCAACTACAACATGACTTCCCCTAAAACCCGTGTCCTTCCCCTAACAATTGACATCGACCTGGGTGACGCTGAATCTGTCGAGGAAGCTGCCAAGAATTTAGGCACCACCCCTCAGATGGTGCGTGATACCCTCCGCTTTGCCCAGATTGTTATGCAGAAAGCTGAGGAGAATGACCTCACAGCTGGGCAGTTGTTGACTGCGCTCATGAGTGTAATGTCTGTGCTTGTGCGTGATTGCGGCAGCGAGGAGGAACAGAGTAAGATGTGTGTGCATCTCTTTGAAGGACTCTGGTCCTCAGTCGGACTCCCCACTGAGCGTATACCTGTACCCCCCAAGCATGTCCACTAAGGAGGACACAATGAAAGCATGGTATAAGTCGAAGACCTTCTGGTTGAACCTCGCCACCTTGGGTGTAGCGTCTGCCTTGGAGCAGCCCAACCCCGAAACCATTGCCCAACTGTTGGCCGTCGCCAACCTCATTCTCAGGTTCTTCACCACCCAACCCATCGGGGCACGAAGCGACCTCTAACATAGGAGAGAGACAGCATGACTGAGCAATTGCACAGTATAGGGCTAGCCGCACGTAACGAAGAGAAACGCCGTCAGCGTGAGGCGTGGAGCGCTGAGGAGCACGCAGCACGCATGGAGAAGGAGGGCTTCACCAAGGATGGGAAGGTCGTGCCCGATCCCCACCCTGAGCAGGTCACAGTGTGGCATCAACGGGCAGACTCACGCCTGACCCCCATGACCCCAACGTCCAAAGGCGTCTGGGCCGCGCCCTATTGGATGCTCAATCGCCATGTGTTCATGATCCCTGTGACCTTCGTCGATACCACAGGCACCTCACCCGGTCGGTATCCCTGCGCTGACTGCGGACAACAAGCCCGCTTCGTGGTCATCGAGAATGCACTGGAGCCTGATGTCCACGGCTGGCAGTGGTGTGGTGTGTGCCAAGTCGGAGGCTAGTGAACAGACGCTCGACGATAACACCCCCGCTCCTGTCGCTGGAGAATCCCAGCGGCGACGAGCTTCTCCAGATGCCGGAAGATGGTGGCCCGTGAGGTCACCCCTTCCAGGGCACCGATGATCTCAGCGGTTTCTAGACTGCGGCTCGGTGGGATGGCTTGATACACCGCCAAACCTGCCGGGCCACAGACCTGCAGAATCTTCTCGGCTTCTGGTCCCATCGGCGTGAACAGTCCTTGTGGTCCCCGACTTAACCAGTGGGTTTCGGGGGCAGCCAAGTGACTCACCACATCCAACCGAGCCGCCGACTCCAACAAAGGCACAGCATGTTGCACTTCATCCGGGGAGGTGAGGGCGAGCTGGGTTGACGTAAACGCACTCAACGCAGAGCTACCTGAGATGCGGTCTTGTGGTCGGAGGAAGGCGAAGTCCGTGCGGGCTTTCGTAGTGTGATGTGTGCCCAAGACGGTGTAGTTCCGCTGTTGACAAAAGCGATTCAGCTGGATTAGTTGAGGCGCAACGAGGTTATACCGATTCAAGTCCACACCGAGAAAGACAATCAACGGATCGACAATAAAGAGCGGTCCTTCCAAGGCATCCAGCAACGTGAAGAGCAACCCCAACGGGTCTACCTTGAACTGCTGAATGTCCAAGTCCCGATCGTCAATCAACGACGAGCAGGGAAACGACGCCAGGTCCAGACCAACATCGACTGCTCGCTGTTGGAGCGAGCGGATGGAACGGTCCCCTACCAGATACGCTATTCGCTGCTTGGGGGGCGGTATCTCTAGGAAGGAGTCTCCGGCCTGCCAGGTCTTCAGAAACTGGAGCAGCAGGGTAGACTTGCCAGCTCCCGAAGCGCCAGCCAACACACTCACCTCATTAGGTGGGAGTAACGATGATAGTTGCATGGTGTGATAGTATCACACTCTCAGGAGGATGAGATTGAGCATATTAACTGACCGTTCCCGCATCGAAACAGACTGGGCGTGCCCTCGACGGCGCTACTGGTCGACCGAATTTAATGCTTTAGGGCCAAGCGATCCCCTCTACATTGGAACCGAGACCACAATGGGGTGGCCGTCTGGGTTGCAACCTAGTGTGCCCTCCCCCGCACTGGCCTTCGGACTGGCAGTCCATACGGGACTCGAGTACCAGATCCTAGAGAATACTATCGCCGATCACAATCGGTGGGTACCCTCCATGGACTTCGAGTGCCCTCCAGCAGAGGGGGGACAGTGGATGATGGAAGGCTTGGGACCAGGAGCCGCTGACCAAATTGACCCCCGTGCCCCCATCAATGTCTGGCAGTCCCTCTCCAATGACCAGCAGGACACAGCACGGGCCCTCCTAGCAGGGTTCTTTCAGGTGCTATGGCCTGAATGGATGACACAGTTTGAACCCATTGCCGTTGAACAGGAACTGGAAATGCAGGTCGATGGGGTGACCTTCATGGTGCGCCCCGACCTGCTGCTGAAGGACAAACAGACAGGGGACATCTGGTATCCCGACTTCAAGACCTTCACCTCATGGAACAATCGCAAGTGGGACTGGAGTCTACAACAACAACTGACCATGCTTGCTGCCGAAGAAGCCTTGGGTACCCCCATCACAGGCGCTTGGGTGCAAGGGCTTGGCAAAGGCAGTGGGCGCAAGGGGGTGCTGTATCATCCCTTGGTCTACGGCTATCGACACCCCGGCACACCGGGTGTGACCGAGCCAACCTACGGCACCAAACGCCGCACGGGATTCGAACGGTTCAATACCACAGAGTATCCCGACGGGGGAATGCCGGGATGGATTGCCCAGCTCCACAAAAAAGAACCAGAGATGGTGGCCAAGTGCTTCCCCCGCACGAACCCCCTGTTCCTGAAGACCCGCTTGATGCGGGAAGAGATCCTACCCCAGCTCGCTGCACGGGAGCGGGAGATCCATGCCCTGCGGTGTACCCATGGTGCTGAGCCAGATGTCCACCGCACCCAGTTCCCGATGGTCATGACCCAATGCGAAACAGGCTACGGACGCTGCCAATTCTTTGAAGCCTGTCACGTTAAACCCGTACAAACTGACCCAACAGGCAGTGGTTTGTACTCACCCCGCCGCCCCCACCACTTCGCAGAACAGGGGCTGTGTGAAAGGAAAGTCGAGAATGAAGACCTAGGGCGACCGCAATGAGTATCGTTATTTTGGCCATGATATGGTTATGGATTCTTGTAAGCACAGAGATCGTTATCATTGAAGAGGAGGACGAGTGACTGAGCAACCACTCATATTACCTAAAGAATTGTCTGTCCTATTGTGGGGAGACACTGGACACGGCAAGTCCACCATCATTGCCGAACTTGTAGAAGAACTCTACGTCACCCGTGGCACCACCAGTGCCATCTTTCTAGCTGACCGGGGCAGCGTCAAGCCCTACCGTATTCTGGCAGAGCACGGAGCTGCCACACTTTATACCCCCAACGGGGGGAACCCCTGGTTATGGATACACCACGCGCTCCGTGGGGAGGTACGCAACGCACAAACACAAACCTATGAAACCGTTGCTGGTGAAGGGAACGAGGGGGTAGGTCTGGTGGTGCATGAAGGCTTGACGGCCTACGCAGAACTGCTCATGTCTACCATGGCTACCATGTCCTCCGCAGGAACCAACATCGGGGGAGAAGGCGCATGGAATGTCACTATTCGAGAGGGCAAAGACACGTTAAAGGTGGGCACCTCCAACATGGCCCACTACGGAATGGCCCAATTACAGATACGGGAGGGGGTGCTTGCAGAGAAACCCCCGGTGCCTCACATTTATACGGCTGGTGCCCGCCGGGGTGAGAGTGCAGCGAACACCCCCGTCCTGGGTCCCCTTGTAGTAGGGGATGCCTTGACGGGACAGCTGCCACGGTGGATGGACTACACGTTCCGGTGCTCCATGACCGGAGGGAAATACCATCTCCACCTATCCCCGCACACAGACCCCCAGCTGGGACCGCGCACAGTGGTCCTGTCCAACCCCCGTCTACCCAAGGCGGGTGCAGAGGTTCAGGTGCCAGCCTCAATCGAACCAGCCTCACTCGTGACAGCGTTACGAATCTTGGCTGCCCGTGAAGCGGCAGCTGCCAAAGAACTACAAACACGTTTACAACAATCTGAGCGAAGGAGTACAGCAGTATGACATTCGATCCAACCGGACTCAAAGGACCAGATCCAACCCAATGGGATGACCGTGAATTTGAAGGCCCCGTTCCAGCCGGGCGCTATACCTTCAAGGCTCCTACCGACTTCGAGTTCTACGAAGACGAAGGCTACCTGGGTGTGGTCATGGACCTTAGTATTGAGGATCCACCCGAGGGCTACTACGACAGCATCCGTTTCGTGCGAGCGAGCTTCAAGCCCAAGCGCAGTGGGAATGGCTCACGCTTGACCGACTACCTCAAAGCCTGTGGGATCCCCCCACTCGGGACCAACAATGTCGACGAGGCCATGGGGGCTGTGCGTTCCACAGCAGGCTGTTTCTTTGAAGCGGAAGTCTCATGGCGGTGCTGGGATAAGGATGCCCAAGTAGTCCTTGCCAATAACTATCAGGACTTCCCTGATAACCCAGACAAACCGGGGGAGAAACTCCCCTATGTAACCAACCCGGATGGAAAGAAGGTGCCCGCCCGCGCCAACATCTTCTACTTCGTCCGTCCATAAATGCTCACCAAACCTGCCGCCTGCCAAGGCTGTCCCTTGGATCAGGCAGGGGAGGGGTTCATGGCACTCGATGGGGAGGGCACCGCTGGTGTCCTCCTCGTTGGAGAAGCCCTTGGCGCAGAGGAAGCGCGAGAAGGTCGGCCCTTTGTGGGTCCGGCTGGTCGGGTGTTGAATGATTGCATCGCACGGGCCGGGTTCGAGCGTAGTCAATTTAGCATTGCGAATGCCCTCTGGTGTCGCCCTCCACGTAATGACATTACCCACCCTGCAGTACCACGCGCCTTAGCCCACTGCTGGGATGCACACCTCTTACCTGCTATCTATGCAGGCAAGCCCTCGTATCGGGTCATCGTACCGTTAGGGAATACAGCCTTCCAACAGTTCACGGGCGGGAGCCCAACACCACTCCTGGCTGCACGTGGGTATGTCTCCTACTGGCGACAGCACCTGCTGCTCCCCTCCGTCCATCCCAGCTACATCCTACGGGGCAACGCCAACTTTGCTGCCGTACTGATTCATGATCTACAGTTGGCCATGCGCATTGCCACCACGGGGCATCACCGCACGCGCCACCACTATGCCTTGGATCCCACCAGTGATGCAGCCGCAGCCTGGGCCGCGAAAGAACTCCAGAACCCTGACACCCCCATCGCCTTTGACATTGAGACACGGGACAAGGCCCGTGATGAGGATGAACTGGACCTCAAAGCCAGTGCCCCCATTGATCGGATCAGCTTTGCCACCGCACCCGGACGGGCACTCAGCATTAGGGTCACTCGGCGCATGCACCCCACCATTCACAAAATTTTGGCGAGTCCGAATCCCAAGATTGTGTGGAATGCGGCATTCGATTGCCCGCGACTGGAAGCCAAGGGGTATCCCATCAAGGGTGACATCTATGATGGGATGGTGGCATGGCATGTGCTGCACTCAGACCTGCCCAAGAGCCTGGGCTTTGCTGCCTCGCTCCTCCTGGATAACCAGTCACGGTGGAAGCACCTAAGCCGAGAGAACCCCGCCTACTACAATGCGATCGACAGTGATGCCGCCCGCCAGATCACACTCAAAACATGGGACCTCCTCAAGGAGGTCGGGATGTGGCGACTGTATCAAGACCAGATCGTAGGGTGTGAACCCATCTTCCAGCGCATGCACGCAGCGGGCATGCCGATTGATGCGACCATCCGACGCACGCATGCTGGCACCTTACACACCAAACTGGAAGCCCTTGATGAGCAGATTCAGGCGGTGGTGCCCCTGATGCTCAAGCCCAAGAAGCGCTACAAGCACGTGGGCCGGGCACGCCACAAATTTCCACACGGCTACACGGTACCTGTACCCCTGGAAGTACAGCACTGTCCTGCGTGCGGCAAGGAGGGCCAGTTGGGGAGCCGCCATCCCTGCGTCAAGGCAGACCGTACCCTCCTCCTCGAGACGCGCACCATCCAAGGGGAAGCCTGGGAGGTGCCGCTCCCCTTTGTCGCCAGCTGGCAGAACATCCAGAAGTGGCAGGACTTTCAAGGGCATCAGGCCATCCGGCGGAGAGGGAAGCGTACGACAGACGAGACCGCCCTGCGTGCTCTCCTCCTCAAGCACCCGGATGACTCCCTCTATCCCCTGGTGTTGGACTACCGTGAGGTGCAGAAGCTGGCGGGGACCTACATCGGGAAGCTGGTGCGGGGCAAGGTCGTTGGGGGATTGCCTGTCCAGGCTGATGGACGCTGCCACCCCACCATTACTAACAACCCGGACACCCTGCGCACCTCGATGGTAAACCCCAACCTGCAACAGATCCCCCATGGGGGTGGGTTGCAGTCCCTGGTCAAGTCCATGTTCGTGGCTCCCACAGGCTCAGCCTTCTGGGAGATCGACTACACGGGGATCGAAGCTGTGTTGGTGGGGTACTTTGCACGCAGTCCCCAGTTGATCCGCCTCGCCCGCATGGGGGTACATGACTATGTGAATGCCCATGCCCTCCACCACCTTGATAAGGTCATTCCAGCTAGTGACCTGCCACAGTTGGACTGGGACGATGCCACCCTCCGGGCGTCCTTACACCAGTTCAAGCAGGACTTCCCGAAGGAACGCTTCGTGCGCAAGCGCCTGGTACATGGACATCACTACATGATGGGACCCTTCAAGGCGCAAGAAGTCCTCCTCAAGGAACTCAATCGGGTCATTCCCGTAAAAGATATCAAGGCGTTCTTCCAGTTCTATGATGCCCTCTTCCCTGAGATTACACGGTGGCAGCAACAGCTCTGCCTGCGTGTCGATGGGACCGATAGCACCAGCGATCCCGGCTTGGGTATTGACGCAGGCGCAGGGTGGGTACGCAATCCCTCAGGGATGCTCCATCGTTACTTCCGGGTGCTGACCTGGACACGGGTGTCTGATGATAGCTGGACCTGGACCTACGGTCCCTCCGCCAAGGCCTTGATTGCCTTCAACCCCCAGCATGCCGCCGCCGCAATCGGGCGTCGGGCTGTACGCGCAGTAGCACAGCATTCCCCCACAGCCTTGCGGGCCTTGCGGCTGTTTATTCATGACTCCCTGGTGGGTGAGTGTGCGATTACAGAGCTTCCGCACATTGTCGAGACAGTCGCACGTATCATGCAACAACCTGTCCCGTGGTTACCCCTCCCTGCCGAGTGGAAGATGGGGACACACCTCGCCATTGATGTCGAAGCCCAGTGGGGCCCAGCGTGGGACTGCTTAGAGCCCTATGTCCTCTAGCCACCGCGTACGCAAAGATCCGGCTACGTCCACTGCGGTCCCCCTGCGCCAACAGATTCGAAGTGCCGCCAAACGGGGTGGGAGCGCCTGTCGCCGTCAACACCAGCGGTGGGAGAATCCGTTACGGGGCACAGTTGCACGCGCATGGACCTGGGGCTGGAATCGTGTCCACGGTCCCTGTCCTGGCTGTCCCCTCTGTCTCGTGGGTACCCCTGTCATGCCCCTGCACTTTGAAGCCTACTATCGAGAGTGGCTCAAACGGAATGCGGAGCGGGATGATCCCGCCCCGTCATCCCTCTCCGAAGGAGGAGTACATCAGACTGACTGAGCCCCTGTAGTATATCAAAGTTAGGGTACAGGTGGACGTCTCCAGATCGCACCAGCGACTCGATTCCCACCCCCACCTGGCAACGCCCCCAAGTTCCGGCGTAGTTGATTAATGAAGAGCCGCCGTTCTCTAGCAGATAGCTGCTCCCACTGACCAGAAGCCATCATCCCTTGCACGGTGCGATAGATACCAGCCATCTCCTGACCCGCAACTTCAGCTGCCAGTTCCCGTCCCCGCCGTTGGGGTGTCGTTGGCAGGTTCGTCAGGGGATCACGGAGGCCGCCCCCTGTTGTAGGATCGGGAGTGAATCCAGGCAGCCCACGTTGTTGCACCAAGTCAGCAGCCCCCCAGGTCGCCAATTCCTGGAGGACTGGATCGATCCCCGTGGGGGCAGTAGGCCGCATAGACTGGTACGTAGGAAACAGGGTGCGCCCTACCGCTTCTGACCCCACACGTCCCAGGGCTTGCAGCACATCAGCTACAGGCTGTGCCCCACCAGACCCAAACGTCTGGGGTTGTGGACCGCGCAGGAGTTCAGCGGCAGCATTCACTTGTGCCTCCGTGGAGGGACGACGGAGTGTCTGCCACCCCTCCTGCAAAAATGGGATGGTCGGTGGTGCGGGTAATCCCCCTACCGGGAAGGCTTCCTGTCCCATCACATCACGGTTCACCAAGGGCTTTGGAGGCAGACCCTGGCGATGATACGGCGAGGCAAGCATCAGCTCCGCAGCAGCCCCTGTGGTCCACGGCCTCGACCACTTGGGGCCAAGTGTCATGGCGTTCTCCAGGAAGGCACCCCCTGGGCGGCTAAGGTCCAAGGACCCTTCCGCCAGTGCCCGCATTAACTGGGGGCCCGAGCTGATCCGGCCTTCGGGAGCTGCCAAATCCCCTATCTGGGCCCAATCCCGGGCGTGGGATGGGACAACCAGCCGCCGCAACAGCTCCCCTCCAATATTCGAGGTGTTAATTGCCTGGCCTTCTAGATTGATAGGAGCTGCCTCACGGCTAATACGGGAGATAGCCCCGGTCAGGGGGTTTGTACCTGCACGCAGTCCCTCCATGACGCCCGCCGCTGCTGTCGCTGGGATCGCACCAGGTCCCATGAACGCTGCAAACATAGGCTGTAACCGGGGGTTCAGGTGCTCTGTCCCAAGTGCCCCCACCCCCGCAGCGCCTCCTGCCGTGGTCAGTTTAGCTAACGCATCCGGGGTACTTCGAGGGGTGAGCTTGCCAAACGGACTCTGGGACGGACGGACCTGCGGAGCCCCCATGGCACGCTTGGCCAGGTAATGCACGGGCGCAAGCGTACGTTCGACCCCCCGCTCCAAGGCCTGTAACCCTACACGTGGCACGGGCGAGACGAGCTTCTTGGCGACAGTCCCTAGAGTACTCGTGGGGCCTTTCGGGGGCTGGAAGAAATCCATGACCCGCTGTGCATCTGCTGTATCGAGCTTCCCGGTCAGGGTGTACTGCCGTGCCTTCTCAAAGGGCACGTTGTTCTTGGTCATGATGTTCTGAAACGCCCAGTCCGCTGACCGAAACAGTCTCCCAATAATGGCATTACTGAGCCGCCCATCGAGTCGGTCAGACTCCAGCAACGCCTCGAACTGTTCATCAGTCATCCGGCTGAACTGGGCGGATAAGCCCCGCATCGCCTGCTTACCTTCAGGCGTTGTCACATCCAACCCGAACACCTGTTTAATCAGGCTCTTGTCTGCGAAGGCATCAAAAGCTCCCAGGTGTTTCCGCACTGCTTTGGGTACCAGGTTAGCGGCAAAGCGGAGATCCTCCCCAGCAACACCCTTCAGAATATTGAGCCCATCTTTGACTAAAGCACGCCCTTGTGTCTCGGCTTTGATTGCCCGCTCCTTCTGCCGCGGCGTCGTAGCGGTGCGTTTCAGTTGTAGACTCCCCAGCTGCGAGTACAAACCCTCCAATATGCGCTCATTACCTGCATAGATGGTCCCATTGTGGGCTCCCATCCAGGCTTTGAGGATCGAACGTGGACTGGAGAGCAACCAATTCATCATCAAGGACCCAGCCTTGGTTGCTGTTTTGATTGTCCCCTTCGCCGACGTAATCAGGCGAGGAGCCAGATACCCTGGTGTGGTAGCCCCAAACGCCATACCCCCTGCTGTCGTAGCGAGCCGTGTCGCTGCTGCGGGTAGGCCTGTCATGCCCTCTTCGGCTACAATATTTTCGCCTTGCTCCCAGCCACCCAGGCCCCCAACAGTACCGGATATAGCTGCTGGTAGATGCTTGCGAGGGATCATCCCAACATTCATCATCAAGTTGAGGGTGTTACCCCCAGTCCTGGCCCCAAGGGCCGCCTCAACAGCCGAGTTCACAGCCTTCAAATAGTCATCCAACTCCTGTCCCATCCGCTCAACGGTTAGGCCCTCTACCCCTGCTGGTTGAGACATCATCTGCTGTACGGGTTCTACTGATCGCCGTGTACGCCAGGCTGTAAGGTTGGCACGGGGTACGTCAATATCTTGCTGCCATAACTTCTCATGGGCACGTCGAGGTGTATCCGTCCCCTGTTCATAGCGGAGGAGACTCGCTTTTGTGGAAGGCTTCCACTTTACAGTACCTGGTGGTAGTTGGGATGTCGCTATGGCATTGGCCCAGCGGGTAATCTCGTTAACAGATCCATCATAGAGTGCTTGAAACACATCCATGAACTCGTCATCAAACGGTTGTTTCGGGGCCGTAGGGTCAGACCAGATCGTCTGCATCAACCCCTCAGCTTTCAGGGCCTGTCGGCGTGCCCAGTTCATCCGCACGAACTGTGTCCAGATACGCTGCCCCTGCTCGGGAGCATTTGCGCCCTCCAGCACCTCTACCAGTTTCATGACATCCTGGAATGGGACGCCACTCACGGGAATCGCCGCTTCTCCTGCCGCTTGCCCCTCTTGCTGAATCCGTCCAAAGGCTGCCTGGAGACTATTGATGGCATCCTTATGTACTGCTTCCCGCACGTCAGGGTCCGCCATGTCAGCATCGAAGGATTGAAAGAAAGTAAAGCCCTCGTCTTTCCCGGTACGTGTACCAGGCATGCTCCCCTTCCCTGGCCCAAATCCTCGAAGCGTCCACCCTCTCTGCCCTTCCCCTGCAAACTTGAGTTTCCCATAGGGTTTGCGCCCTAGTTTCGCCTCTGTTGCCCCTGGCGGATCCAGCTTACGGGGAGTCACGCGGCCTGCTTCGTTCGCAGCATCCACCAAATGTAAGGCCAGATTCTCAAGGTGTGTACTGAAGAGTTTTGCAGCGCCCCTCGTGGTACCAACGACACCTGTTTGTACAGCCTCTGCATACCGGCGTATGCTGTCCAAGAGCACATCAGCTTGCGTAGCCCCTTCCACTGTTGACGAGCGCCCCTTAAAGACCTCCCTGATTTCGTCTTCGACTGATGTGCCACCCACCTTCCGTTGCAGTGCGGGGATCGTGGTGTTCAGGTCTGTAAGCGCAGTCGGAACAGGAGCCCGTTGCTCGGAGGGGACATCTCCCGCACGTGTGCGCTCAAAGAAAACCCCTTCGTGTGTACGTGCTTGCTCTTGCAGGGCGCTTAACGCCGCTTCCTGGTCTTCAAGATCAGTCCGCAACTGGCGTCTTTTAGCGATCAGTTGCTTGGCTTCGGTTTCCCATTTGGTGGGCCCTGAGCCAGTCCGCGTAAAGAAATCCTTATGCGCGGGCAGGTCTGCAATCTGATTCAGTACAGCAACCAAGTCCTCCTGGATCGCAGTGACACTACGCTGCAACTTGATGGTGAAAGTAAGCGCTTCCTGTGGTGTCTTGAGTTTCCCCACCATGGTGGGCACGTCAGACAACACACGCCCCTGCTCAGTAATTTCTTCAGCACCCTCTACTGCGCGTGCGCGGCTCGCCAGGGCCGTCGCTTCCTCTCTCGCTTGCTCAGCTAAATGGAGCAGCTGCTCCGGCGATTTCGGAACTTCAGCAGCTCCGCGTGCTATTTCAAGCTGGCGGGCAGGCCCTGCCACTTCTCCCGTAGCCCCTGTGCCGTGTGCCCGTCCAAGCGTGGCATTGACCGATCGCAGGGCTGCTTCATTCCCCCTCTTGGCAGCGTTCCAGGTCTTTTTGGTTGCGCCTTCAACCTTGAGATAGTCCTCCCTGAGCTGTAGAACCCGCTTACTCCGCCCCTGGAGCTGTTTGGCAGTATATTCAGTGGGTACGGCTTTGACACCGGCTTCCCCTGCAGTTGGGGGATCGGTGCGTGGTAATCGCGGGGATCCAGTCGGGGCATCCACCTTCGCCATCGCCCCACCCACCTCACCGTGCCGTTCACGGAGGGTATTCACATAGGCTTGGGCCTCGGGGTCCAGTGCGTCTGTCTGGGCGATCAGCTCATCCGCAATCTCTAACACCTGTTCCCGTGCAGCTACAGTGCCTCCTGCAGGGTGTTGTATCCCTTCGACTCCGACTCTCGTGCGGTCGACTGCACGCTCAAACACCTCCTCCCACCCAAGGCGAGCATCAGCGAGTTCTTCACCCAAGTCCTCATCAGCGAGATTGCGGATGTCAGACACCAGCTGCTCAAATCCCGTATCCAGCTCGTCGAGTTGTTCGGGGGTGGCCGCCACCACACGAGCCGCTGCGCCCGTTTCTGGTGGTATGGGTACGACATCAGCAACCTCTTCGACCACTGTGGGATCTATGACCTCTTCGCCCGCTTCCTTGGTGACCTTGGTGGTACGCGGTGTTCGGACCTTGGGCACCTTGGGAGTCTCAACCAGTGCGCCCTCACCCATAACCTCACGGATAATCTGATTACGGAGATTCGCTTGTTGGAGATCCTCTGGGCGCGTAAGGATCTGCCCAGTCAACCGATTGAGGTCCGTATTCCCTCTGGGCTTCGTTGAGATGGGCATCCCGAAGGTGTCTGATACCACCTCCCGCGCACGCTTGAAGATTCCTGATTTATGTTCGACAGACTCTGCCCCTTTCGGGAGCACCAAACGTTCGAAGCCTTCAGGGATGGGATCACCTCTACCCTCAAGTACCCCCGTGGGTGCTGGGGCCTGAACCTCATCCACGACCTCATCGACAACTTGCGCTGGCTCCCCCTTGAGGAGCTGGTCCAGTTGAGCCCTCTTAGCTGTGACCCCCTCCAGGATGGCTTGCTGGGCAGCCTGCATCTCTTCAGGGTCCAGGCCTGACCCCTTGAGGTCGCCTTGCAAGATCTGATGGGCTAGCCTGTTGACGTTTTTGATGTCTGTTGACTCTACAAGATCCCAGGCGTCATCTGCCTCGGTACCCACAAGCCTTGTCGCAACACGCCATGCCTCCTGCTCGTCTGCAGTGCCCAGCTCAGGGTTTGAGCTATAGGGAATCTTGCTAGGCTGCGCTGCTGCCTCAGGGACCTCTGGCGCAGCAGGAGGCTTAGGCTTGCGCGTGCGCTTGCGCCCTCGCACAGGTGCCACAAGCTCGTCAGGCGGGACCTTATAGTGTGTAGCCAGGGCTTCTTTGACCCATTGAGACGCTTGGGTGTTGCCGGTGGGATCCTTCTTGGCCTCCTCGATAATGGCCTCGACCCGTCTATTGTTTACCCCTCTCCCCTTTTCTGTTGGAGATGCCGCCTCGACAACACTCTTCAGTACTGTGCGGAAGGCCCTACGGGGTTTCTTCCCGGTTGGCACTGTGAGTCCCAAGTCGGTCACACGAGTTGTCGGGGCAACCTCTCCCGGTGGAGGCGTGGGGCGTTGGGCCTCATCAACAACCCGCTGCCCTGATGGACCTGTGGGAGCAGGGCGCTTCCGCGTTCGGCCAGTTACTGAAGGTGTGGCGTCTTTCGGTGTGAGGGGCTCCGGTGCAGGAAGGTCCGGCACACGACGATAGATATCTTCGGCTGCAGGTGAGGGAGTCCCACTGAGATACTCCAGGGCTGTTGAGAATGCACCTTCTCCGGCCTCTGTCCGTGCGGCTCGGCGGCTTGCAGTACTGGCAAGGCCTGCAGGTAACGCTACCCCTAAACCAATCTCACCAATCCCCAACCCCACACCAAGGGGATCTCCACTCAGGACGCCTTCCCCAATACGGGCAGCGCCTGCAGTGGCTGCAATGGGAGCCGAAACTCCCCGCCCGATACGCTGCGCCAGATTAGCTCGCGGAATATTCTGCCACCCACCCTTGGCCAGTCGACCCCCAAGTTTGGCAACATCCCATGCGGTGCTGCCAATCCCTAACGCAGTCCCAGCCGCTGCCCCAGCAGGGCCAAATGCTGCAGGTACTGCCGCTTTCGCAACCTTCTTTGCCAGGTAGGGCCGTAGGGCTTTGAGGGTTAGTTTCTTCCCTTCCTTCTTGGCCTGCTGTACGAGCCCTTGGACAAACGGCCTAGCGCCCCGCTTAATCTCATACCCCAGTGCGGGGAGATCCCACAGCTCCACCCCATGCGCAAAATCTAGCAGCTCTTCGGCCCGCTCTGGGTCTGATCCCCAGAGGCCCTGCGACTGCTGTTGATATTGCAATGGCTCAGGTGGAGGGGCTGGTCTATCTATGGGAGCTGGGGCAGTCTTCGTGATCCCAGATATCCGACGTCTCTGTACCTCGGCTGTCTCCGCTGCTGTCCGTGGGGTGGGGGCTATCCCCCGCATCCCAGGAGGCAGTGACCCTGGGCCACTTGGTATCTCAGGAGCAGGCCGTCTTACCCCTTCCACAGTAGGAGCAGGCGACGGTACTGGTGGAGGCTGTGTCGGGGGTACTACACTAGGAGGTGCAACGTCAGGGACAGACTGCCCCCCAAGACGCCGTAACACCTCATGTGCAGTCTGCTCATCGTGTGTAACACTCTCCATCAGCCGCTGAATAGCCCGTACCTGCGCTGGACTACCGGGCTGCTGCAACATTTGGGCTAAGAAAGCCCGCGCCTGCGCTTGAGCCGAAGATTCTGGAGGCATTGGGATGGTCGTCCTATCGCCGGGGTCTGTCTATGGAAGGAAACAACTGACGGCGCTGAACGCCTCCCACAGGTGCAGGAGACGGCTGGAAGAAGTCAAGCGCCTGGGCGTCCTCAAGTATCCGCAGGGCCTCCTCATTTTGTGCAGCAGTAATGGCCTGCTCAGCAGCGCTCCCTGTAACTGGTGAGGGCATTGAGAATCTATCAGGGTAGCCAGCGATCATCTTTTCATGTAACCCTGCCTGTTCAGGCGTCAGCGGGTCCCCTTCAGGGCGAATCGCTGTAACCACAGAAAGGGAAGGTCGTATTCCGGTTTCAGGATCAGCTGGGCCTGGCATCTGCTCTGGAAGCATCAACAGACTGCCAGTCCAATTTTGATGGAGGTGTACCAGTTGATATTGGTCGCCTGTTTTTAAGTAAACATCCTGCCCCCCAGGATAAGGAATACCAACACCCGTGTATTCAACCTCTGTTGGCGTCCGAGCCTGCGTCTGCTCAGCAAGCTCGGCGGCATGCGCTTGTGCACCGAGGCCGTGACGCGCTTGATCCGCCTGCCTGATCAGGGCAGAAGGCAGTTGGCCTTGCGCCGTCGCTTCAGCTGTTAGTCCTGCCCGCTGCGCATCGTAATCCATTTCCCCTATCAAAGCGGCTCGGCGGCCTTCCATCGCATCCCTTAAAGCTGTACCTGCAGGCGTTTCCCACGTTTCTCTTTCAGTAGAAAGTAAAGCATCAGGAGGTCGTCCAAGAGCCTGTGTAACCTCTGGTGGGCGTATCGGTCCGTGCTGGGGTTCAACTATCTCCTGCAAGGGCCCCAAATGGTACTTAGACGCTACACTCGGAAGATACCCAGGATCTGATGCCTCACCCCCACCGATACCAGCCACCTGTCCAAGTGCCGCTTGGACCCGCTCCCGTTGAGGCAGCATCGAAAGCTCTCCAATATCCGCACCAGGAAACCGTTGTGCTGCCTGGGTGGTGATACTGGCCAACTCATCTGGACCCGTCGTGGGGCCAATCTGCCCGCCCGCATATTCCCGTGCCCGTTGCGCAAGCGCTTCATCCCGTTCTGCCTGCGCCCAATCTTGGCGTTGCTGGGCCTGTTGTGCCTGGAACAGGCGGCTTTTGCGGGCTTCGTCTGCACTATGGGCACGCCCCGCTGCCGTCTCCCCTGCCCGCTGCCGATACTGCATCCCCATGAGGAGCATAGGCCAAATCTGGTTCATCATCGTTTCAAGACTTTTCGCTGATTGCGACTCGGCTTGAGGGCGACGAGCATATGAGCGCCTACGTTGAATAGCCATAAGAGATTCCTAGGGTTTGGGGCGGCGTACCTCTGTACCCTGGCCTTGAAACAGATCCACTTCTTCCCCATTGGGGAGCAGGCACCGTCCATCAAGCTGGAGTTCACCGCCAAATTGCGCACAGACGCCAGCAACTGGACTCAATTGCTTAGGACGTTGCAGCCCTAGGAGTTGAGAAGCAGCGAGCCCTCCCTGCTCCGCGGGGGGTGTATCTCCGAACATCCCCTTCATCTGATTAAACATCAACCCCTGTCCGACACCCCCTCCGAATCCCACAAGCGCATCTTTCCACCCAGGCATTAGACGAGCCTCCGGCGTGGGGTGTTCATGACCGCACGCGGATCAACAGCACCGTCCATCCCTACACCTGGCACACCCCCCATGGCTCCATACGCCCCCAGTCCCATGGGATTCGCGGCTGGCCACTCTGGCCCAATCTGCGCTGGCTCGTGGAGGGCACTCTGGGCACCAGCAATTGGGCCTAGTCCCCCAGATGCTGCTGGAATCCTGCGCTTGGGCGGGCGTCCTCCTGCCTGACGCCGCTGTACTGGCTTGGGGTCTGACTCCCCGTTATACGGTAAGGGTTCACCTCGAGGTCCAATAGGCATTAGTTCCTTCCCCCTCCTTGTTGCTGCTGAATTGCTTGGGTATAAGCCGTGCGACCCTGACCACGCACACCCTCAGCATCCTCATCGTAATATGGCACAAAGCCCTCAGCTGCCACCCCAATTTGGGTCAGGAACTGTTGAAGCACAGGCAAAATCGCATTCAACCGTCCACTCTGAATCATCTCTATTGCTTGGTCGCGCTCCAACCCATACTCGGCCAGGAACTTATTCCACAAGAAGTCCTGATCTAGCGCTTTTTGTACCACATCAGAAAGCATCCGCTGACGCTCTGTCCATGTTTGGGCAGTAGCCAATAGATTGCGACTCTGCTCTTGTGTCATCCCCGAAGCCAGTTGGAGGGTATTGGCTAAGCGATCTTCGCGCCGTAGGGCAGCTGTATCTCCCTGCGCGACGGCTCGATCAAGCACCTGCTGGTAGAGATCCTCTCGACGCTGCGCCTGTTGTTGGCTCATGGCCTGCGCTGTAACCAACGCATCGGCATAGCGTTTCTCTTGGCGTGCCGCATCAGACAACGCAATGTCCCGGCCAGCCTGGGCATACATAGGGGCTAGTCGTTCTTCAAGCCCTTCCATGAAAGCCCCCTCTGGACCCTGCCCCATCAACCCTCGACGTGCCAATTCAGCCTGTCCTTGGGACAGTTGGGCCTGACGGAACGCTTCGATCGGATCACGCAGGGTTTCCATTTCCATGGCTCGACGTTGTGCGTCAGCTGGCAGCTGGCCCGCATTAGCCAGGAGCTCTTCGAGCTGCTGCTGCACATTTTGTCCCAGTGGCGTTTCAAGAGCAGCACTCTGTCCTTGTTGACCCATCAAATGGGAGAGCTGATTCTGTGCCTCCCACCCCAACTGCCCAGGAATCTCAGCCCCTTGCCCGCCCGCCTCCAGGATAGACGACAACGCCTGTTGGGTCTGACCGGTATAGCCTGTAGGAGCTACACCCCCTGCGGTGGCTAGGGACGTCAGGGTGGCGTTCATGAGTTCAGAGATGGGGTCATCCCCCACCTGTGTCATCCCGATCAGTTGCTGTTCTGGGACAGCAAAGGGGTAGTCTGTAATCGCAGGTGCGTCACGCACATCCCCAAACTGGGGGTCAGGAATCCCAGTATCAACCGTGCGCACACCCCCTTCAACGGGGGAGTCGATCTCATCATCCACGAAGTCTCCCGGACTGTCCTTGGGACCTGCACCCGGTATACCTAAATCAGTCACACCACCGCCACCTCCACCACCACCACCGCCTGCATAGGCTGCCCCACCTGGCACCCACGGGAAGTGTTCATAGGGACCCGTCGAGGACAGGTCAAACCCCGTCCGCTGTCCTTGTGGATTGAGAATGTCGTAGTTCAGATTCCAGCCGGTGTTCGCCGTAGACAGTGGATCAAACTGCAGCCCATAGCCTTGGCTCGCAAGAGCCGCCGGGTCACCGGGAGGTGCGTCAGGAATCGCACCAACGCCCTGCTGATACTGTAAGTCGTTGAACCGGTCGATTGGGAGCGGGTCTTGTCCCTGTGCCTGTGCCCAGTCCTGATACTGGTCGTAGGCCCCAGGGATATCACCGGGACGAAAATGCGTTGTCCAGTCAGACGAAATGGCTGGAGGGATCCCGGTAGGATCTGTGGCTGCAGTCCCAGGCCACGCATCCGCATAGCCTTCCCAGTCCGGGTAGTCTTCAAACCCTGTTGGGCCTGCTCCCCCCATGCCTGGAGTACGTGCCATATCTATATCCCTCCTCTACAAGAACCGCTCCTAGGTAATCCGTGCTGGTGGCTGCTTCAACATGGAAGTCGGCCACCCAAACGTGCCAGGGTTCGGGCGTGCAGTACCCTCGGGAATGGGTAAGGGTGCCCCAAGGTCACCCCCTGCTGGAGCCCAGGTCGGGGTCTGAATCGTACCTGGTGCTGGCCCTCCAGGATAGCGACGCTTCACGTTGCCACTTCCCGTAAAGAGTGCCAGGTTCCCAATCTCGTCTGGTCCCTGATTGACCAACCCCCCTGTGTTGGGATCAGTAGTCACCCCCATCAATTCCAGATTCGCCATCAATCGTGGGACGCCCCCTCCTACAGTAGGGGCAGGGGTGGTAGGGCCCTGATCCAAGGCAGCCCATCTCGCTGGTCCCTGGGGGCGCATGGATTCGAGCGTACGCTTGGCTGCCCCTCCTGCAAGGGGCGTGTCCCCCACATCAAAATGGCCCCCTGTCTCTCGGGGAGCATAACCTCCCTCCAACTGGGGAATAATATTATTGTCGGCGTCTCGTGGTACAGGCTGATCTGCCCCAAACAACCAGCGCTCTGGGCGGGCCATGGCAGTGCGCTCCTCCCCGTCGACTGTATGGGTTACATACTCTGGTTCAGCAAACTTCGCACCTGGGCGTGTCTGATACTGGTCTGGGGCAAACAGGGCCGGATCCATTGCCGTACGTCCCATGGGAAAAGGAAGACCCCCTCCGCCATACCACTGGGTAGGCTGCACAAACGCACTGGGGAGTGACACAGGAGCTGCAGCCCGTTCCCCCATCACAGCCCCCAAATGAGCCACATCCCGCACGTTCTGTGTCAGCATCCGGCGAGGATCAAGGAACGCACCAGGGTATCCCCCATAGGGTTCAAGCATGAAGGGCTCTTGGTCTCCTCCACCCCCCAGACCTCCTTGCAAAGCCCCCAGGCCCCCCATAATCAACGGAATATACGCCGATTCCATGCCCATTGCGCTAACCCTCCGGGTGTAACTGTTTCTCTAACACCACCATAGGATGTGGGAGAAACCCCACACGCTTGGCCAAAGCGGCTGCTGCTTTATTGTCCCGTGCCTGTGTAGCTACCAGCCGCTTGAACCCTAATTCGGTAATCGTCTGTTGAGCGGCACGCGCAGCCCGGAGGCTATAGCGTCGTTGTGCAGGCTCAATGTAGATATGCACCCGCCCTACATCCAGGGTCGCAGGCACATCCGTCAGGGCCACAAAGCCGATCGGATCTGCTCCCCGATCAATCATCCAGAACTGGGCTGTCCCCTGCTGACACCCCGAAAAAAGACTGTTGAATCCTGCAATACAGGCTCCTTCATTCTCCAAGGCAAAGCCCAGAAATTGACCCAGGCCTTGTGCGTCCGTCTGAAACCACTCTCGCAGCCAATCGCCATCTGCTTGCGTAAACGCCCGCAGGGTACATTCAGCCATAGAGTCCTCTGGATTGATTATACGCTGTGGGTCAGGCAGCCCCCAAGTACGTTAGGGCAATTAACCGACTGCCTCCACTGTTATTCTGCAGTTCGAATCGGCTATTACTGGCAGACCAATACAGATTCACCTTCGAGGAGGTATCCACTGCCACAGCAAAGGCACTATTGGGATCATGGAGGGCTGTGACTGTCCCGGTATCCAGTAAGAACAGCCCTACGTCATTTGTTGAGCGCACAACCAGTACCCCACCCGTATAGGCAGGGAGGAAGAGCACCCCAGCATTCGCTACAGTCTGACTCGGGGCTACAAACTGCTGATCCCGTACAGGGCCAATCTGCACAGCTGCTTCTAAGGTATTGCGCGTATGTTGTGTCCGTCGTCGCCCGTCCATCAGGGCGAAATACAACGAACGCAGCGCCCGTTCCGTGAAGGTGCCTGCCTCTGCCCGAATCTGGGCATAGTTCAGGGTTGGCAGAAACCGGCGGGTGCCTGAGGCGGGCATTAGAGTCTCCGTGTCGCGCCTGGTAAGAGCTGATATCCCAGGGTCATGCCTTCCAGACTCCAACTGCCATTGGCTGCATCATCGCTGATACGAATCCGGCACCCCACGTCCTGAATGTAATCCCCATTAGTCCCTTCAAGATTGATAATCTTCTGCACAGAATCATACGGCACCGTGATATTACTGCCATCAGCCGTATCGAGCCCGTTGCCGTCAGCTGTGATGAGCTGCAAGCCAATCGGTTCCAGGCTCTTACTGGCTGCCCCTCGACTGACGGCATCATCTGAGGCACTCCCACTCATCCATTCAATCGTGAGCGTGACATCAGCATCAGCTTCGGCAATCAGATCCAACCACCGATAGCGTTTCACGTAAGCCATCAGCTGCTGGGATTCCCGTGAGTTCCAGGAATTGTCAGTCCCGTAAATCACTTTCGTCATCCAGCGTGATGGGATAGTGTCCCCGTCAAAGCTATCGCCACTGAAGAACTGATAACAAAAGCCGCCTTTGGTTGTTTGGGCTTCGCCCGTCAGAAGTACCTGCGTATCACTGGCTGTGTCTACGATGGTGGAAGCCGCCATGGGCATATCAGGCCACACATACCACACCCCCCAGCGATAGTTCCAGACCACGGCTTGTGTGCATTCAGCCCGTCCCCCCGCAGGGGTCGGCCCTGGCCAGAACCACACCACATGCGCATTCTCAATGTCATGCAAGGCATGCACTTTCTTGCCTTGCGCATAGAGAAAGGTCTTCAAGGTTTCCTTGACGGGAGTAGAGATCACAATATCGTTCTGCCCGTCAAACAGTCGAATGTCGCCAAGGGGGGTAAAATACCCCAACATGGAACGGGGGGCTGTCACCTGGTCCCCGGAGGCATTGGTATAGACCGCCCCAGCTGGAACCTGTATTACGGACTGTTGTGACACTGCCCCAATGACAGCATTGGTCTTGGTGCGTTCCCAGTCCATGACATCACTAACGATCTGCCCGGTCCCACTCACGGTCCAGACGGAGCGTTCCAGGAACACGACCAGCGTGTTGTTGAAGTCCCCCACCATCCCGGTGAGGACGTCCCCCAAGGTGCTCTGATCTGTAAAATCCAGGTAGTTCGAGGCCCCCACTTGATCGGCAATGTCAGGGTCGGAGAAAAAGACACGGCGGGGATTGGTGTCGGTACGTCCCCACCAGAGGCGCTGCATGTGGGGTGCACAGAAATACGATCCGGTGGGTGGGGCATCTCCGTGCTCCTGTAAGAGGCGATTTTCAAGGATGTCCAAATCTGAGGCGTTGTCGGTATAACTCGCCGTCGTGCGCCCATCAATGAACGTGACAAAATAGAAGTTGGCTCCGGTACCTGTAGTACGGTACAGCTCATAGCCTGTAATATCTGTGTTGCTGTCGGCTGTCCAGGAGAGGTTGGCCTGTTCATTCTGGAGCTGGATAATATTGGACGTTACGGATCCTGCTGACCGGGCTTCAGCCCCATCAACACTAACCAGTTTCCACGAGTAGCCCCCAACAAGCAGCCCTGTTGCCGTGTTGACCGCTGCAGTAGGCGTTGGGGACTGTGAAGCAGGGCCCGCTGTGGAGAGACTGGACCCGTTCCACGCCCGTGGAGCCACTACGCCATTGGTAAAGAACAGGGTGTTGCCTACCTGCGCGAAATCCGGGATCGCCCCTACCGAGCTACTGCCAAGATCTGCGATGAACGTCCAGCTTGTCCCGTCATTGGTGCTGTACCACAACTCATATTCATCCGTGGCGTCGTCAAAAACCCCCACCAGTTGCCGCGTAAAGGAGGCTCCAGTCTGACGATAGGCACGGAGGGCACGCACTAACGTCGCTGTCCCCCCTGTATTCGTGGTGACCGCTGACGTATTCTGCTTGGCATACCCCAGGATCTTCTTGGCCCGTCCCAGTTTGTCGATCCAGAGGTTCCGTGAGCCTGAGGAGGAGTAAATCGCTGGCAGCGCCACCGAATGGATCCCCTCCTGGGTCCCCATGAACACCGAGAAAACTTGTGTCTGGATCGGATAGGGCATCAGAGTACTCGCCCAACGAGCAAGAGCCCACTGGAAATATCACGGGACAGGTGTGTCCCTCGAGCAATAGCCGTATCGACATAGCCATGTTCGTCGTGAATGCGCCCAGTCCAGTCCCGATCAAAGCGGAGATTAGTTGTGCTTATATCAGGACGCTCAGGGTAGATCGCAATCACGCACTCCCCTGTGGCTTTCTTGACGTGATCAGCCCGACAGTGGAGGGGAGCCTCCACTACACGCCGGGATTTATGGGTCTCACCCCCATGAAATATCTCGTCATAGGCCATGACATCAGACGGCAGGTCACTAATGAGCCGAGGAGCCAATCCAAAGGCGGGGGCATCACGGAAACGGCCTTCCAGCCACACGCCATGACTACACATAAAGGTCGGCATCTGTCGGCACATCGCAGTGACCGCGAGATACAACGCATAGCGCCACGGGCGATCCGTCCACTCATGGGCCTGTGGCATCCCTGAGACACGCTGATGGGGTCCCCACCGCATCCCCGGCGGCTCACCACTCCACCCCAGCCGACGTGGTCCCCGCTTGTACCCCGTGGAAAACACATGACGGGTTTGGTCGCCCCAGTTATTGTCACGGCTGGCATGGACGAGATAGATTTGCTGCCAGTCCGGTGTCCACTTTGCCAGCTCGTCCTTCTCCTCGCTCCCGCCAGCGCCAGCGGCGGCACTCAGCGCATGGAGGACGGTGGGGTTCCGCTTCCGGCAGATATTGACCCACTTCTCTACCACGTCTGGATTGGGCTCGCCTGTGTGATAGGCTTCGTTCAGCCCCTCTATCAGGGCAAACCACTGCGGATGCGCGGCCACCACCTCAGCCATCCAGTGCCACGCCTCGGTCATCTGGTGAGCCGGTACGTCTTCAGCCGACCCCAACGCCAGATGCCATTGCAGCCCATAGTCCTCTGACCCAATCCGTAGACACTCGGCAATGAGCCGTCGATGGGTGTCATCAGAGGGATTCAGTCGTCGATCCCCCCAGTACCGATGGGGCTGTCCACTCCAGCGGATCGACCACCAGGACCGGAGTCCTGCATAGCCGTGATCGCGCAGATCAGCAAACGCCTGATGCACCCGAAATTCAATCGAGGCATCCTCTCGCGTACGCCCCTCCACAAACAACATGAGGAGATCTCCGGCATGACAAAACAACGGCACACGCCTACCGGTGTCATCTTGAAAGGCCATCCCGTCCACACCAAGTTGTCCCTGTAAGGGGGGGAGCGGAGCCGAAACAGCAGGGGTCTCCTCTGGGGGTGCAGTATGCTGGCTCTGGTATTCTGCACTCTGCTCTAACCATTCAACCAGGTGGTCGTAGGTATAGCCCTTTTCAATCTGTAAACGGAGCGCTTCCGCTAACCCACTATCGTCTACCTCCCGCCCCAGGGTAGCAATATAGGCATCACGCGCCCGTTGAATCGCGATGAAGTAATCGTTGTGCGTCATTGTTTGAGCTGCTGCACCATATGTGTGAGGGAGTCAATATCCTTCCGCACCGAGTTCATTTCTGTGCCCAAATACTGCAAGCGTGTCTCGACTAACTCTCTGCCCATGTAGTCCTTGAGACGGTCGTTGAGAATCTCCCGCACCGCATTGACTGTAGCCAGCCGCACATAGGTCGCTGCACAGCCGGTGATAATCGACACCGCCGAGATAATCGCTGCGACTTCAGCCCAGGAGATAGAGATCATAGCGGCGGATCTGAGTTAGGAGTCGGCTTAAGCGGTTCAATAATTGGGTAGCCGTCATCGTCCGTCCAGAGCGTGTCTGGGTCTGACATATGGGCGTCGTGGCGATTCGCCACCACCATCCACGACACTGTATCGGTACAGGTAGCGTCCTCGCAGTCAATGGTCAGGGTGCTGTCAGTGACTGAGCCACGCACATGCTTCCATCCAGTTTCATTGGAGGTGAACACCTGTTCATCTCGACAGAGGAGCACCCACGTTCCTGTTGTCATCCCTGCGGCTTCGTCGAGGTCAATAGAGGCCGTCCCGTCCACCAAGGTTGTAGTCCCGCGATAGATCAGGTCAGCGCCCGGAGATTCAACGAAACTATGAATTAAATAGTGCGTATCGTTCATGGACGGGAGCGGGTGGTCTATCTTAAAACTTCCACTGGCCTTGCTCAGTGACCCATTCACATCGAGTTTGTAACTGGCCGCTGTTGAATCCCCAACTCGTAACCCAGTCGCGTTCCAATTCCCAACAGCCCCAGCGTTGATGAGGAACCAGTTTCGCTGACCAGTCTTACAGTTCATGTTGGTATTGCCATCCGCTGTTTGCATGATGGCGTAATCAGTCGCAGTCTCGCAATCGACATGGCCGAAATGGGCACGGTCAGCGGTCATCGAGGTGCCGGTGCTGGAGATAAATCCCTTGCCGAAATAGCAGGCGATGTCGGTGTCTTTGCCGACCGTGATGGCCTGATCAAATCGGCTGATCCCATCGTCCACAAGCAAGGCGTAATTGTTCGTCCCCTCAGTGGGGGCATTGCGAATCCACAGCGTACTGGCAGTGGTAACCGTCGCGCCAGAGCCTTTGGTGATGCCGGGTTCATCTATAACTACTGAGGCCACATTTGCTATTGTTTCTGAGGCTTGTGTCGTGATGCTGGGGCCAATGTTTATTCCAACCTGCCACGCCGTATCACCTGTCACGCCCGTCAGTGCGGTTGACATCGAGACCACTTGTGCATAGGTCGACGTGCCGGGACTCGTAAAGGGACCGCCGATCAGTATTTTATTGAGGCTAGCATTGAGGTATCCGATTGAAAGCGTCCCGTCGATGAACGTATGACCAGACACCTCAAGAGCACCGTCCAATTTCGTCGCGCCCGTCACATCCAGCGTCCCGCCCACATCGATATTGGTCGGCAGGGCCGCGTTCACCACCTGCGTGCTCCACTGCGGGGCAGACCCACTTGAGGTGAGCACTTTATTTGCCGTCCCGATGCCGAGCTTGCTAATCGCGGTGGACCCGGACGCATACGGTAAATCTCCTGTGGTGTATGAGGTTTGCCCAGTCCCCCCATAGGCCGCAGCCACGGCGGTGCCATTCCACGTTCCTGTGGCGACGGTCCCCAGCGTGGTAATCGAGGTCTGCCCTACATAGGTCGAGGCAATAGTCACATCGTTCGCGTTGACGGTAATCTTGTCAGCGGTGCCAATGACATTGAGGGTGACATCCCCAGCGGTGCCTCCACCGGTCATGCCTGCGCCAGCCACCACCGAGGTGATATCGCCCGTCTCTGGCGTCGCCCATTGCAGGGTGCCATCCGTATTGCTGATGGAGAGCACCTGATCCACGGCCCCAATAGCAGCAGGGAGCGTCAGCGTATAGGACCCACTGACTGTGGCTGGTGCATCAAACCCGACATACTGCCCCCCAGTATTATCTTGCAGGCGTAAATCGCCCTCTGCCGTGATATCCACCTGTGTGAACGTTCCGGCTGCGGGTGTCGAGCCTCCAATGACACTG
>Ga0208029_1000191_pt1 | contig 43042 bp, 61 predicted proteins | sample MalvireepMed_s12_FD_184242 | JGI IMG/M metagenome (GOLD analysis project Ga0208029, IMG submission 184242) | Marine viral communities from the Global Malaspina Expedition - Malaspina viral metaG DeepMed_s12 (SPAdes) (version 2) | ecosystem: Environmental > Aquatic > Marine > Oceanic | place... | reverse complement strand
TATCAAAACTTGGTAAATCTCCAACTTCTATTTGAGGAATATCAAAACTAGGTAAATCTCCAACTTCTATTTGAGGAATATCAAAACTTGGTAAATCTCCAACTTCTATTTGAGGAATATCAAAACTTCCAGCTAACTCAGTTATATTTTTTGATACTTTCTCTACAGGAGAAGTATTTTGCGCCGACGGGTCATTAGTTTCTTCATCGCCAAATCCAAAGAAATTACTTACTCGGTCTAAACCTTTTGATATAGGCTGCGTCACATTTTCTTCAAATTTATTTTTGATGTTTTCCCATAGAGAGGTAAATATGCTTTGGATATTATTCACAACATCAGAAAATACGCCATTAATATATTCTCCCATGTCTTGGAATATTAATTTGAACGCTTCTAGATGCGTAGAAAAATCTGTGGAGAATAAATCAAATATCATTCCCCAACCGTCAAATATCATTCCGGTCAGGTCATACAGCGTTTTAAAAGCAGCAGCGGCGGCAATAATCTGATTATTCCATTCTGGATATTGCTTCAGCATTTTACCGATAAAGCTTTCGCCACCTTCAAAAAATACGTTAGCGTCTTCAGCGAGCAAAGCGAACGCTGAAATTAGTCCAGTAATAAGAAGAGGTATAGCAGCTATGGCTACGTTTGCAAGCAGCGCCGCTATTTGGACGCTTCTAAAAGCTTTGGCCATAGCAAGTAATGTTGTTACAAGCTTCATAGCTATAAAAGCTGCAGACGCTAATGCTAATAATTTAATTCCTTTAGTGAGCTGCTCTACATAAACAGGCAGCTGCTGCTGTATTAATTCTCTATTTGCTTTCCACCATGATTCTATTTGATTCGCAACATTTTCAACAATAGGAGTTAATTCGCGGGAAAGTAATCTTGAAAAATCTTTTCCTATCAAAGATAGATTTGTCAATGAGTCTTGGAATTCTGCAGAAAGAGCGGCGTCTTCAGCCGTGGCAACTCCTAAAGCTTCAGCCTCACCGATTAATTCTCGGATTCCTTCTGAACCCTGCTGGAGCAGGCGGATAGAATTGCCTAGGCCAACTTTATTTACTAACTCATATTGTTGACTGCGAGGTAATCCTTGAATCGCATCAGCTACTTCCATCAGCACATCTACTGTTGGTTTTAACTGGCCATTTGCGTCTGTGGCTGATATACCGAGGATACCAAATGCTTCTACAGCAGAACCCATTCCTCTGGCTGCTTCGGAAATACCTATAGATAGACCTCGAATATCACCTTCGAGAGAGTTGGAGTCTGCACCAACACGCGACATAGCGAATGCTAATGCGTCAATAGTGCCGATGGCGATGTCTGTTTCGTCAGACAGTTTACCTTGACGGTCAACAGCGGCAGTTACAGCCGTTGAAAAACCGACCAAAGCCGCGGTCCCGGCGGCTACTGTGGTTGCGAAAGTCTTAACGAGGCTTAATCCTTTGTCAATCTCGGAATTGAATTTTTCAATATCTTCCGGGTCAAAGTCAAAGCCTAAGCCGACTAATAATTCATCCAGCACGTGGTTTCTCCTTAGGCTTTAGATGATTTTTTACATCTAATATCTCGTTAAGTATCAGCACGTCTTCGATGGAGTATGTTCCATCTTCAAGTTCTCTCAGCGCGCATAATGGCGGGTCTGCGATAACTGGTCTATGTAGCCATGGGTCTACATTTTGAAAGGCTGATATATCTACTGGTTTGCCACGCTGGACAGTTCGCTTCCTTTGTCCTGCCCTTTGAAAAAACCCTTATAGTTCACCTGAACTACAAAGCCAAAAGCCTTATATACTTCGGACATATTGTCGCCGGCATATACGCTATCAAAAACAGAGCGACTGATAATTTGGCCATCGCGGCGAGTATGACCAGTAGTCATCATGCGTACAATTAAATCCACGACTTTATCCGGAGAAGCAGATTCAAATAATTTAGATGCGGCAGTACTTAAAATAGAAACTTTATCTTCTGCAGAAGAATCTTTTTTGCTTGCCATTTGAATAATATCCGGCAAAGCCTTTCCTAGGATTGACGCTAATTCCATTTTAAATTGCATACCTACAATTGCAGGATATTGAGTGCATGAATATTCATGCATATTGATTTCTTTTGTTTCAGTTTTACAAGACATTGTTTTTCTCCAGCTTATTCCCGGCATAAATTAGAGAGGAAGTCTTAAGCGATAAGCCGGGTAAACCGCTTAATATTGACTCCCTCTCTAAACTCGCTTTATACAGCTCCACCTAAGTGAAGCAGGTCAAGTCGCTCTACGACGATTCGCCACTCTTGTGAGCCAACAGCGTTTCCACGCGTCATATCGGCAGGACGCGGAATATACCCTTGTGTGCCTGAACCGATGTCATTATTATTGGTATCCTTGAACTGCACAAAGATAGGCACAAAAGCACCATTCTCTTGAGCCGTTGTCAGACCTGCCATATAAGCATTTGAATCTGAAGTCTGCTGGATACGGAAAATAACTTCGCCAGAACGGTCCGCGCTTAGCGTAACCGTCATGAGTCCATCTGCGCCAATAGTATGCGCCGCCGAATCACCGAGTCTTGCAAGCTGAATAACATCATCACCTTCGTCAAACCCAGTAATTGGAACGCCGTTTACAAGCAAGATGGTATTTAAGAAAGAATAACTTTGCATTACCTACCCCTTATCGTTCAAAAGTGCCTTGGATTTGTACGCCATGGATTGCGCCAGCGCCCAACGCTACAAAACTTAAGCCATTATATTGTCTGTTCTGTTTCTCAGACGCGCTTGTATCTGCCACCGGAATAGTGGTTACTTGATAACCTGTACCGAGGAATGTGCCGTCGATAGTTTCACCTGGAGCGATAAGCCCGTTAAGAACAGCGGTATCCAATACTCTAGTTACTTGCTGCTGAAGCGCCGCTACACCTTTATCAGTGTAAGGAACTTTAGTAGTCCGTGAAACAAGATAACCATATACTTCCGTTTGAATAGCATCTGTCAACCAATCAACACCGTGGATTTCATCAAAGAAGTAATCACCAGCCATATATGACTCACCATAAATAGCGGTGTCAGCTACTTGGAAGAAAACGTTAGCGCGTTTAGAGTCCAGAACAGCTTTGTCATTCGTGGAAATATCTTCCACAGAAATGCCTGGTAGTGATTTAAACTTCAGAGTCAATGTAGAATTTGGCTGACTGAAATTAACAGTAAATGCACGACCAGCGATGCTTGCACTTGGATACTCGTCAGGATAAGAACTAAAAGTGGTCATAGTTCGGTTAAAGTTACCAGTATCGAGTATAGACGCTATATCATTAGTGGTAACACTGTCGAGCACATCCAAGTCATTAGTAGTATTGAAAAATACTTTGGTTCTTGCTTGAATCCAAGAAGCAGCTGCTGTAACCGCAGCTTCACCATTAATCTCAACATCTTCGCGAATTTCCTTAGTGAAGATTAAGCCATACCAAGCGTTGTTTTTCTGCTCAATGGCATTCAACGCATCAGTAATAGTTTCTGGGTCTAAGCCATCAGACTTTGTTGATTCGCCTTGGCGCATCTGCAGCAGAGAAGAAATATCCGTGCCCGCGCCTGGGGTAGTCAAAAATGATACTGTCGAGGTTGCGCCAGTTGTTCCAGAGTTAATGAAAAATCGGCTTCCATCGTGCGCCACCGTAGCTGCAGAATATCCGCCAGAACCGATAGCTTGCAAGCCAACTTCAATCGCGTCGGCTACGTCGTCAAGCGTGGTATCCAACGTAAAGTCCAAGCCAGAAATAGTCTGTTGGTCGCCGTCAATAGAGATAACAAACGCTCCGTCACTGATTCCTGTGAAATCAGATACATCGGTAACTGAACCTCCGCGGAGCTCAGCCGCTACAGCATTGGCTGCGCGCACACTCACCATAAATGATGTAGGTTTTGGCTGTTGACTGAAATACGCATTTGCCAGTTTTACGACTTCAGAAGAACCTGGCCAGTCAGCGGCAACACCTTCAGCGTCAGAGTAGCTTCTGATGCGTTCGGCAAAACCGATTACCCCTGTTTCAGCAGTCACTACATTGAGAGTTCCAAATCCTGCTCTCGCAGGGAAAGTCGCTCCCAATGCAATACTGACTGCTACAATCGAGCTTTTTGGTATAGTCATTTTATTGCACCTTTATTTCGATGGGGATTGAACTAACCCCTGTTTCATATTCACCGTTGATGGTGACTGCGTTGATAGTGGTAATCAACTCAGAGTCATTACCAACAGCATTTAAGATTAAGTCAAATTGAGCTCTTTGCTCCCAGCTTGAATCAATCACTTCCGATAATCCTCGTACTTCAGAGCGTCTATTAACGCCTAACGCCGCAGAGTTTAAAAGTTCTGTCACTGTAGTACGCACAAAACCAGTGCGTGTTTTACGCGCATAATCCTTGGCATTGTCTCTAAAGAAATTAATAGACACCATTATTTCTCTAGAGCCTGAAGAACTGATGCGAATATCTTCGCCCTCGTTTTCTTCTTTAAACTCTTCCCATCCAACACTTGTATCCGTAGAAACGTGTACAGTGGCATATGAGCCAGATGGGCGCGGAGCGTTTTGCTGTGCTCTGATAGCCATGAATTCTGCATCATCCACTATAGTGTTGATGATAGTTCTTAGCAGCTGATTTATCGCTTCTTCTAGCAACATTATTCAAGCGCTCCGTAGACAGTATTGTGTCCATATGAAGACCAATCCGCATTCTGAATTACTCTGTATCTTCTGCCTTTGAAGATGATAGTATCTGCTAATTCGCCTTCTCTGTCTTCGGTAACACGTATTGGCTTCTTAGAGATAAACACGAAAATGCGCTTATTACGTTCTCCTTCTGGAAGCATTTGTAGGTCTTCAGCAGAAGCTGGTTGGCAGCTGGCTAAAGTCTTAAAAGTAGATGTAGCGCCTTCAACATAAATACCATCTACGTACCCGCCTGCGGTAGTTCTTTCTACTGTGATAATTTCAGCGGTGTCGGAATCAAGAGCTTCTGAAACATTAATCGGCATTATTTATTCACTTGATACGTTATCGCACGACGCAGATGTCCTGTTAGAACAAGTGGGTTGCCTTCTCGCGATGTTAATTCAGGTTCCTTGATGCTTGTAATCTTATCCTTGACATCTGTTGTCACGGTTAATCCTAGGAGCTCTAGCGCTTTTTCTTTAGTAATCTTTCCGCTTACGATTTGCGCCGCTAACTTATTCATAAGGTTTTTATACTTGCGTCGATTTTCTGCGGTAGTAGAACGTAAAAAACTGCGTTCTGGAATCCCTTGAGCGGGGCTTCCAAATTCGTGAACCGCTCCAACCATAACTGTTGATGTACCGTCTGGATAATCGCCTGAATCCGCTGGAAGACCAACTTTTACTCGACCTTCTTTATTTACTTCTTTAGCTAAAGCTTCGATGCGCTTTATGGCTTTAGTTGGACTTTTCTTTACTTTAGCTGTTATGGCCATACTGCAGCTCTCACACCAACGAAACATTGCCGACGTAAATCATCATAACGCTGCCCGTATGCTGTTTGTAAAAGATAGTCGTCTCGGGCTGAACGTTTAGAAGCATCACTTGCCGCTCTAGTTACAGAAACACCGCCCGCAGTTTTACTTTGGACAGGCCCGGTTTTAGCAGAGGTATCGCCTGCTTCGGAATTAGTAGCTAAAGTTAAAAAGTGAGCGACTAAATACGCTTGAGCAATATCATATTTACCGCACCATCTTTTTTCATTTGTTCCCATTTGAGCAACAGCGTCATCAATAAATAACTGAATACGCGCATCTGAATATTCGGTGTCATCAGAAAATTCTGGAAAACGTAATCTTATATTTTCTATTGTTGCTGCCATTGCTATTCGCCTTTATATGTATACGTCACCGCGAAGATTATTAACGCGGATAAAATAGCCGCTACCCACGCTAAAGCACTTTTGGTAATAGAAAAATGATTAGTAGAAATGGTTTTATTTTGTTCGTCGTTGGTGCTTTCTAATTTATCAATCTTTTTTTCTATTGCTGTGATTTTTTCTGACACGCCTGTCATCATGTAATCAAGATAGTCGTTATTATTTCTTTCTGCTTGCCAGATTTCAACTTTATGGACTCGGCTTTTGACGTTATCCACGTCATTGCCAAATCTTTTTAATGTTTCTGTGTGATTATTCACTTGCTCTTGAAGACGTACAACCCCATGTATATCTCTTTGCATCGCCTGCATTCCAGAGCATATATCATCTAACTGCTTGTATAGACGCTCCAATTGATTATCACTCATGTGTGTAGCCATGTATTTGCCATGTAAAGTAAATTCGACGTCCTTGTCTGAATCATGCTTACTCTTTAGGAGTAGCTACTGCTTTGGTTTTAGAAACTTCAGATTTATCCTTAGCTTCTTTTTTGTTTAGCGCAGTGCCAAAATCGATTTTATCTGCAGTTTTAAGTGCTTTGACGAAATCAGATTCTTTAGCTACACTCCAATGGGCATCGTCTACAAAGTTAATGCCAGGATGCAAACGAACAACGATAATCTTATTCGTTTTTGCGTCGCGAGCTTTAACGTTGAATTGACGAGCGGTATTATTAATTACTCCGGCCATAATTAGATACCTTCTGAGATTGATGCTGAGAGTGGGTAGTACACGTTAACACCACCTACGCGCGCGCGGCCAGGAATGATAAATTCAAGGTTCTTCTGCTGCACAGGAAGCATTTCCAGTTCTACCGGGATTTCAAGTTCGAGCTTATCAGGGTCGCGAGTATAAACTACCATCGCATCTGCTGTTAAGTTCGGGTTAAGTGCCGCGCTACATTCGTTAACGGCGATAATGTCATCCATGCTGTTCAGGTACGGGCTATTTTGCACCAGATACGCAGCAATAGTAGTATCGCTGTTTGCTGAACGTGGGGTAGACATAATGTATGACCACTGTGCAGGAGGAAGAAGCAGAGTATCCGCTTGTTCAACCATTAAAGTGGTTTCAAACACGTCGGCAAACGCGTCATTTACATCAAACAGAATCTGGTCTGGAGTTTTATTAACCCACTCAGTGCCAGAACCGCCATCGACGACGTTACCCGATGGAATGTTAGGGTTGCTGAAGAAACCAGGTAGACCAGAAGATGAATCACCAAAGAAAGCAATGTCATTTGTTTTCTGTTCAACTGATTTACGAGCAGCATTTGCACGGCGCTGGTCTAAAGCAGCACCGGTTAATTGTGATGCTTGAATTTCGTCTAAGCTGTAGCCGTACGAAATACCGATTGAACGCACAGGCGCAGAAGTTTCTTTACCTGCGATATCAGCACGAGGCAAATCGTCTGCATACGCTTGAATGATTTTAGCCGCACCAACTTGGTCATAGGTGCGATAAGTGATAGTATTCACTCCTGGACCCGCCTCGTTAGATACTGGGAAAAGCATACGTGCTTTCAGTTCAGGGTATTGAACATCATAGCTGCGAGATTTGATATGTTCTAATTGACGCTGAAAGAAGATACCGCCATCTGCATCCAGATAGGCATCGTTAACGGCGCGTGCGATTGCTGAATCGACAGAAACCACTTGGCCTTTAGAATCTTTAAGCTGCATGATTAATCTCCTTAAGCACCAGCAGTGGTGGAAGTTGAGTTAAGTACCAGAACGGCTACTTCACCCGCGGCGGCAGTAGTATCAAAATAACCGTCCAGTTGGGTTTCGCCTGCACCCGCCGCACCCGCGTCAATAACGCCAGTACCATTGGTATACTTGGCTAAATCGCCAGGTACGCAACCTGCAGGAACTGTTACCCAGATTTTACCTTTTTCCATAATAGCCATGGACTCAGTATCTTCATACTGAATAAGGCCAGTGTTAGCCGCGCCTTCCATATCTAGCGCGCGAACGGTAATACCTTTAAAACCGGTTTCATCAACGGCTGGTTCGGCTTGATTATCCGCATCAGTACCGCGAGTAACGCCAATGCCGAAAGCGCATGGGCCGTTTTCACATGAGCGAGAAGAAAGCACACGGTCAGACAAGTCAAAAATCATACCTGCAAGTGCTTTACGTAAATTACGAGTATAAGAAGTTTGAGCACTCATTATTTTTTACCTCCTTTCCAGGCGTTACGATTACGCTCAATCATTTTCTGACGAGCATCGATTACAACATCTTTAGGACTATCGTCCTTGTTATGTTGCTGGTTTAATGCGTCAGTAACAGGGTTAGAAGCCGAACTGGTCGACACGAGAGCATCAAAGCGAGCACGAATATAATCGGCTGATACGCTTTCGATGTCAATATCAGGGCATGCATCGGCAATAACCTCTTTGCGGATTTGCTCACAATCTTTGTTAGTATATTGAAACTTCGGATTGATTTTCAGAGCGGCATCGCGTGTGGCAATGCGATTACCGACCAAAGTGTCGAGCATTTCTGGAGTAGGAACTTTAGCTTTAGCGTCATCCAGTTTCGCTTGTAGCGAATCATTCTGCGCTTTGGCTTCTTTTTCCTTCTCTTCCATCTCGTCTTCTTTCTTTTTCAGCTCTTCTTCGGCGTCTTCCGCTTTCTTTTCCATGTCGTTGAGGCGCTGCTGCATCTTGGCTACAGCTTGTGCCGCCTGGTCTGACATTTCAAAGTCGACGCCATCAATACTTACTAATTTACCCATAATAGGTTCCTCAGGTATTTTGGTTGGTGACTCATCGGACACTTTACAAGCTGGGCCGCAGCGTCCATTATCGACTAGAGCAATATGATTGCCCCGTATATTTCTCTGGATGGCATCGTATGTATCACCCTCCGGAGTAACTCCTGATACCCACTCAATATCTGACTGGTATCCATTTGAAAGTTCTACTTTGCCTTGTTCGATTTTCTTGATAGCGTCGCTGGTAGTAACATACAACATCGTTTTTGCGTATATGCCGTCGACGGTAACTTCGGGCCCAGAAAAACCGATTTGGTATTTTTTAGCATTGTCCGCATTTACTAATTCAGATGGATGATTATCCGTCATAATTTTATTAGCAAATGAAGCAAGTGACTCATCAGAAAAGACTTCTTCTTTTGGGCGATATACCTTGATAATATCCATAGGATTGCGGTCTTCAAGACCCATTTCCATGGCTAAGTATTCCTGAATTCCGGTACGCGCTATTCTTGCGGGGACAATAAGGAAGCCTTCGTCAGTATATTTACGTTGGCTGTCAGTAAGGTTTATGCGGTCTTTGATGTACATAAAACTTCCTTGAAAAGATTAAAGAAATTATAGTAAGTTGGTTACCAGATGTACAGCTATATTTGTATCACTGGCTGAGCTATACACCGGCAATTGATGTCTTCCCCAGGATGTCCAGTATCTTTTGGAGGAGAGTCCCATCTGAACGTTTTTCCGTTATTATCTTTATGTGATTGGCGAACGTTACCGTCATCCGCTGTTACCCAAACATACTCTTCTATGCCAAGATTCTGCTGTCGTTGTTGGTTGAAGGCTGAATTCAATTTTGATGTTTGGTCTCGTGCAATAGTGCGAGCTCTATTTTCAGAAACTTTATATGCCTTTCTTATTTCTGATATCAAAGAAGAGGCGTTATTTCCTGTAACAGTTCCATTGTAAACGACGTTTTCTACCTTCTTGAGGAACTCTTCTGGAATAGAGCGAATCAAAGCTACATTATCTTGCGTCTTGGCAATCAAAATATCTTCAAGATTCTCATTTCGAACTATTGACTGCATATTAACGCCAATAGCAGACTCAATAGATTTATAGAATCGCTTCTTATTCTCGTTATCTACCCCTTTAACGAACGTACTTGCGACAAATCTAGCCTCAACTCCAATATTGGCATAAGCAGAACGTATGACTGTGAAGGCTCTTTCCAATTCAGAAGCATAAGCGTCGTTCACATATTCAGCTTCATATTGCTTTAGAATTGGAATAATCTTATTATTGATATCAGCTTTAAGACTGTTCGTTAGGTTCAGAAGAGCTTTCCGGAATTGTACTTCGTTCTTCTTCGGATTCTTCACTGGTCGAGCTTTCTTCTTCTTGTTCTTCTTCAGAGGATTCTTGCTCGCTGTTGAGTTCTGATTCAGGGTCAGAGTTAAAGGCTCCAGATAATCCGGCATTTTCTTCTTCCTCTTCTAATTCTTCGATGTATTTATCGGTAATGTTCTGATAAGTGCCTTTGTCTTTAAGTTGCTTAGCAACCATGCTTGGCTTAATAACGCCTTGGTCCAAATATACTTGGTCACGAGCGGCATCACGATTGCTCATTTCAGATTCTTGTTGTTCTGTAAGCTGGAATAAAGAGTTAAATTCGTAAGTAAGAATAGTTTCATCTTCAATGCCAATGTTTTTTGCCATAATCTTATCGAACTTAGAAAGCTTAGGACCATATATATTTACTTGGTCTGCACGAATTTTATCGTAATAATTCTTCTGTTCGCCTTCGCCTGTGGAATTTAGACCTTTAGGAGAATCGCCAAATAGGCGCGTAGCAGGAATATCGGATGCTCCAGAAAGAATCTGATTGAACGTACGGATTAAGTCTGGTAAACCTGAGAAAGTATTAGTCTTATTCTGGAAGTCTTCTTCAGAGTCCAGCAGGAGCATATTATTAAAGCTCTTAAGTGCTGATGCTAATGAAAAGCGTTTACGCAATAGCTTCTCACCTTCTTCTGATTCCAGATACCCCATTAAACCGCGTATTTTAACAACATCGACTACAGCTTCATACACCATGCTGGCTGCGGAATTAGTACAAGTATTAAAGTTAGTAACAGCATCGTAAATTCGGTCAAGTACTGAATCTGCCCAATATCCATTTCTACGGAATTCATCAAATGGAAGCTTTATTCCATCGAATCGAATCACTCTGCTGTGATGTACTACGACGCTTGTTTCATTAAAACGATATTCAGTAGGATATCCGTAATTTTCTTTTAATGGATTATGCTGAACTTGGTCTCCGCGTTGGACGCGATGTCGGTCAACTACGGCGATATGGCGTAAACTTCCTGGTTTGATAGAGTCAATGTCTAACTCTTCACGAGGGTCTTTGCCATCATCAACTGCGATTATAATAAAAGCTGTACCATACAATCGAGCCCATTTATGCGCTTCGTTAAATGCCGCTTTTAAGTTTAATCTTTCTTCTTCTGCTTCAAGCTTTTCTCTCATTTCAGAAGTTAGGTCATCATGATTAAAAGAACGCCATTCGCGAGTCATATCATCTGGAATAATGTCAACAATTTTACCAGACACCCAATCCGTGCGATACATAGCATTGAGTTCGTCTTGAGCGCCATCTTGAGATAGTCGCTTATTATTGACAAATGTACTATGCGCTCGTTTATCTGTCTCAGTACCTAAATTCGCAAGTAAGTTTTCAAGACCATCTTTTGTCATTCCTAAAACTTTCTCATCGATGATTTCTGCTTCTGTTTGGCTCATTATGGCGTTCCTACAATTTTATCAAAATAAATTCTCTATTATCCCAGCTTAAGATAATGCGTTTTCAGTGATACCTAATTCGGCATTTACGAGTAAATCTTCAATAGCATCCATAGTTGGGTCAATCTGGTCGTCATGTGCGTGGGTCATTAATGGCGTAAACCCTCTGAATTCCTCTTTGTAGTCACTTAACCACGGAGCTTCTGCTGGTAGATGAACATGGCCTGCAGCTATATGAGGAATACAGTTAAAAGCTCTTTCTACTTTATCTCTGTTTCTCTGGATGTCTTCTACAGGGATAGTCGTTTTAGAATTGATTGTCTGAATAAGAGAAGTACCGCTTGACTTATCTTCTATCTTGGCACATTGCACAGGGCGATTATTTGGATGATTCGTGTATCGGTGCTTATTCCAGAAATCTTTGAAATTACGCTCTAATTCTGGAGCTTCCCATTTACCTCTTAATTGGTCAATAAGATAGATACCTCCTGAACGACTCCATCCCCAACATTGAAATACTGAATAATCGTTATGCTCTTTGGTCTTGGCCGCAGTATCAGCGTAAATCCGCTTAATGACAATATCGTTAGGCAGCACAGTCCAGTATTTCCACCATTTATCTTTGAACATGCCTCCTCCGATAGGAGCAGGAATCTGGTGATACTGAGACGCTGTATTATACGGGTCAACTTGAGCCATTACCTCAAGCTGCTCTTTAGAATGCTTCATTTCCCACAGTACGTCGCCATCAATTTCGTACTTGATTGGAATACCGTGTGTATATTTCTTAGGATACCATTTCTCTATTGGTCCTTCAGGTATAGGTGTAGGTAATAAGAGATGATGCCATTTCTCGCCTGAACCGCCTTTTAGCAAGAATCCAGATGGGTCATCCTCGTGAACCCTCTGCATGATGACAATCATCGGGACAGATTCTAATGCTAGACGTGACTTGAAGGTAGATGTGAAGCGACGGTTAATCCTATTTCGCGTAGCGTCCGACAACGCGTCCTCTGGTTTAATTGGGTCATCAACGATAAATGCCCCAGTGAATCCTGATTCCATTCGGCCAGCTCGGAATCCGGTAACTGGACCGCCCGATGATGTAGCATAAACACCGCCGCCTTCTTTCGTGAACCAACGTTTCTTCGCCGATGTATCAATTCTTATTTCTCGTGGCCATAATTCTTGATACTCGTCTGATTCGACGATGTCACGACTCATCTGAGAATTCAGCAATGCTAAGTCGTCAGAGTAAGAAAGATGCATGAATTTGGCTTTAGGATTGATTGCCAGACCTCTAGCCATAAATGAAATAACGGCTAGTTCTGTCTTGGTATAACCGGGAGGTACGTTAATAATGAGCCGATTTATTTCACCGCTGATAACTCGGTCTAATGCATCACAGATTATTCTGTGGTGTTCGTTTACTATTAATTTTACGCCTTCTCTATGTTTGAAGAAATAGCGTGAGAAGTGAAGATGGGATTCATCAAATACGTATTTTAACGCATTGAGGTTATTTAGGTTATCAGCAATACTCATAGTCAGTAATCAAGGTCAAATTCCTTTCTTAAACGCTTTATCTCTAATCTTGATAATTTGCCGGTTACTTCGGCTTTACCCTTCTGAGAGACTTCTATTGCTTTGCGTTTCGGATGCATGTATTCCATCAGTTGCTTAGCAGCGTCTTGGCTTTTACCAATTTCTACTATTGAGCCCCTGTACTCGGCTTTTATAAGGTCAATTAGCTCTTGCCAATCCCAGTCATCCGGCGCAGCTCCTTCATATTCTTCTTCCAGAGCTAAGACTTTTAAGTAAACTTGCGAGACTCTGCGTGGGTCTGTACCACCCATAATCTGCGTTAAAAACTCTACCGGGCTTGGGATTTTCAGCTTGTCACATAGTGCCTTAACTTGTGATTCTGCGTTTATATCCATAGAGTATTATACTAGATTAGATTATTTGATTTGTATATAAAAAATCTCTTGACCAGAACAGGCTCCAGCCAAGAGATAAAGGGAACGTCCATGATTTGCAAGCGAGGATATAAAGAGCACGCGTGCACGTACGTTATATATCAGAGATTAAATTATGGGAAATACTATTTTCCAAAGTTACAATCTGCCAATTGTCCAATACTTTCTTAACCGAATTTGTTCTTTTAGCATTTCCGTTAATTCATCAATATATAAATCGACATCATCGTCATATTCACCATCATACATATCATTGAACAATTTTACCTGAGACATGTTAGTATTTATAGAAGCTAACTTTTCTTGGATATATCTTTTTCTTATCAATGATGCCAATTCAAACATGACTTTTCTTTTTGGAAATACTCTATATTGCGTTATTTGCATTTTAAGAAGTTCACCAGGTTTTAATCCTTTAACCGGATTTCTTTTAACTTTAATTCTATCTGTGTCAATATTCAATTTACCAAGTTCTAGCTTTTGTTCTGGTTGAGGTTCGCAAAAATGATTCATATTAATTTCACCATCTATAAAAGGCTCATTATATTTAATATACACTTTTGTTTTTTTATACACAGAAGGGTCTATCCGCCAATAGCTTCTTTGTTTGATTCCTATTTTTACCATTGCGGCCAATTCATCCATATATAAGTCTACATGGTTATCATACTCTCCATTATTTATTCTTTGGTAAATACGTATTTGTGTTATTGTCTTATAAACTGTATGTAAGACTTCTTGCAAATAACGTTTTCTTAAAGCGTTTACTATTTCTCTAGTTACCTTTTCACGGGGAAACTCGTCTTCCCACGGCTCTAATTTCATTTTCATCCGGTTTAAACATACTAAGCTGGGGTCATTTTTCATTTTCTTAATCTCCAATTAATACTTTTACCATTATAAACTAAAGCACAAAATTCTTAAAATTATTGCTCCCAAAATTAAAGATGTATTAGTGCAGATAATTTTAATGCCGACTTGTACCACTTAACTTATTGTTTTATATACTAGAAGCATAAGTTTCAAATTAGGTTCACAACGTTTCTCCGTCCTTATATATAAAATATAATTCACTATACTGTATAAATATACAGTACTAAGTGTGTTTTTTATTTTCTTAAAGATTTTATATAGTTAAGAACTTAAGAAAAAGAATAGAATAATAGGATATAAAACAATAAGTTAAGTGGTATACAACGTAAAATTAAATTCTCAACGCGGGCCCCTGCTCTTATTCTTTTACCAAAATTAAAACAAATGGCAAAATAAATGCATGTTTTAGTGTACATCACCAAAGAAGAAGATATAATAGTACCATCATCGAGCAACAACGCTTGAACTTAAATAAGGAACTTCGAAATGACTAACTTAGAAAATGCTAGAAATGAAATCGTTACAATTTTAAAAAATGAAGGAAGAATCGAACTTGCTAACCATGTAAAAGCTAAAAATGAGGATACTCTTATCGTTGAGCATTTAGAGTATGCTGAACCTCATGAAATCGCTTATACTCTCATCTCTGTTTCTAATTAAGAGCCTTCGGGCTCTTTCCTAACATGCATAAATACACACATAGGAAACTACTAAAATGCATACCACCGTCATTGCTAAATCTTCAACCTGCCCTAAAACACTCGTACACTACGAAATTCGTAGATTTCAAAGTATAGAATATTTTGTAGATACTTACCGACACGGCGCTTTCATTGATACCATATTCTGCGAGAGATTAGAAGAAGCTCTTGAAGCCTTCCACCACATCCGCGGAGACTTGCCAATTTCGTATCATCTGCCCGGCGTCTTTGATAAATATAGATGCCACGCTAACTCGTCACAAAGTATAATAGATAAACAGTCTCAAATCCGTCCTCTTCCATAAAGGAGTAAATAAGTATGTCTATGCTTATAACTAAGCTACGTGCGCTAGGATTCCACGTGAATGAGCACGAAACAAAAGCTACTGTATACAAACATGGCGATTATATTCTTTCTTTATCGCGTTATACCAAAAACGATAATTGGAAGTTTTCAGGAGGCTATAGCCTCGATAGGCATATCATAATGATAGCTGAACGAATTGCATATAATTGGAAAGTCCGAAGAATCTATTTGTGGAGTAAATGAGAAATGAACAAGATTAAAATCACTTCCAAAGAAACAACCGTATCTAAATTGATAGATGCCTCCCGTTGGGAAATCTTTCTTTATTTAATCACAAATGGCCGTAAAGGCCGACTGTATCGTATGGTCGAATATCCGGCCAAGATATGGCAAACTCCAAGTCATATTAACTGCAGATGCGCAACAACTATGTCTCCTGAACGGTTCAAACGGGAATATTTTGGCGATTTTAAATCGGAGAATCCGAATGAATGGACGCACAAAACTAAAAGTGGGTACAGATGTAAAATAGTAGTGCCTGAACCAGATGTTAATGGCATCATTATTGTAATAAATGAACGAGGTGAGTATATGCGCCATTTTGCTGGTTCCCTGAAAGTGAATCCAAGTGAATCAGAAATACAGGAATTTGCATCGGCTCTAACAAGGCACCCTAACGACCTAGATAATATAGCGGAAATATACGCTATATGCCGTAAACCAAATGAATCATGCGAAGAACTTAAAAAGCGCATTAATGCCGCTATAAAAGGAGTAAATAAGTAATGTGGACAAAAGAAAAACCAACTAAGCCTGGACTGTACGCATGGCGTCATAACAGTAAAGTACATCGCGAACTTGCACAAGTTTCGACACGCGCAGGAATCCTAGTTGTGTACTTCACTCACGACTCTCTTAACAGTCAAGAGTTCGTACTCAGTAAAGTTCAAGGCCGTGAATGGCTCAGAATTCCGGAGTAATCGAGATTCCTAATGCCGAAAAAGTATAGATATAGGTGTAAGCATTGCCACGAACTTCCTAAAGTTCGAGGTATGCCTTGCACTTCTGGTGGCAAAATTAAAGTAGTAAAATGCGAATGCCGATGGACGCCTCCCCATTATATATCTTACGCAATATGGATGAGTGAGTACGCCGTCGGCTCAGACCCGATTCAAGAGGAGATGAAAATATGACCCAACCATGCATAATTAAGCATGTCATGCAAACAGAAGATAAGAATTGTATGTCGGCGTGTATTACAATGATTACTGGGATTGATATTGACACAGTAACTAAAGAGTTTCATAAGGAATATTGTGACTGTAATATAGACCCGCACGAATACTTAGCTTATGTAGGAATGCCGTTCAGAAGATGTATGGCCGGAGAACGCAAGCTAATGCATAATCATGTATATTTTATGTGCGTTCCATCGCTGAATATACAAGGTGGATTGCATGAAGTCGTGGCTCAAATAAATAATGACGGTACTTGGTATATACTAGACCCCAATATGGGCAAAGAAAATAAAAAAGTATATATTGCTGGACCAGATAAAGATTTAAACCCAGGAATATATATATTCCTTTAACATCGTATGTATTAGAATACGAATTTAAACTTGAAGACATTAAGGCCAGATTATTATGACAATCCAAAAAGTAACAAGTTATAAAGCGTCAGACGGTACGTTATTCGATAATTATTCTGACGCGTATGACCATGACGCGGACATTGCTTTTAAAGAATGGTACCAAAAAGATGTGCTGCGGAATCCAGAAGAAGGAATTGCCATTTATAATAACGCTGTTACGGCATGGTTACGCCGAAACAAAAATCGTATTATTGACTTCTTAGGTGAACGCGACCCAGAGGAAAAGCAAAATGAACAATAAGAAATTCGAAGAAATGCGCGAAGCGCAAGAGCGGCTGAAAGTCGCGTTAAAGCGAAATGCCGAACTTCAGCACAGTTACAAGTGGTTAGAACAGAAGGTATCAGCGTTAGAAGAACTAGAAGAAAATGTACGCGAGCATTTACGTAGAAACCCAAGCCAACGCGGTTACTTTTATGCCGACGACGAGGAAGGATAATATGTCTTGCCAAATTAAAGAAAACTTTGAAAATGACGAAATCGAACTTTGGGTAGATGGCGAATTTCGTGCGGGTTGGAATATGGTAGATATTCCTAAAGAAATAAAGCCTGTAATAGAAGGCATGCTTGATAAAGCGGTAGAAGCAGGAGAACATAATCATTTTCTAAAAGTTAGGAAACTAATATGTGGAATTTAATCAAGCGGTTCTTCTTTCTTAGATTACCAATTGAGCAACGCCGTTCACCATGGATGCGCGGCCTTTTGTACGCTGAAGAAGTCGGAGTTCAAGAAGCAACTGACCAACTTTACAAACATGAGTTTGATGACGATTGCCGGGATTTTGATAAAGGTGTCTATGACTACATCAAACATGAACGCGAACAGTTAGGAGAAAATCAAAGATGATACGAAAATCGCCATGGATGAAAGGCCTACTTTATGCTGAGCATGTAGGAATTCAAAAAGCTAAAGAAAGGCTTTACCAACCTGCAAAAACAAGAGATATGCGGGAGTTCCACAAAGGCATCAGAGAATACATTATTTATTGTACAATTGTGCTCAATGCTTTATAATGGTAACATCACCAAGCCAACATACATATATACGGAGAAATATTATGGCTAAAGCAGTTAAATACTGGTACGGAAATGACACATTTGGGCGTCAAGTAGAAGTTGCTATGCGCGAAGATGAAGTGTACTTTGAGCGTCATCAATATCGTCACGAAATTTATGGTACACAAACCACTAAATGGGAACGTCACGAACCTTCTTTTGAAACCTCAACCAGAAACCAATATTCTGGTGAAGTTACGCGTCATCCTGAGCGCCCAATTATGACGTGGGGTTTTCAACGTCTGACACAATGCAACGAAGCTGGTTCTCGTCTTCGTTTACCAAATAACTAAATAAGAGCCTTCGGGCTCTTTTTCTTTAGGAGAAAATCAATGAAATTACTTTTTACTGTTTTAGCGTCTTTGCTGTTTATTTATTTTGGGTACTTAGCTATTGGCCAAGAAAAATACAGCGTGGCTATTATATCTGCTGTTTGCGTTTTACTCGCCGTAGTTATCTACCGCGATGAAAAGAAATGGGATGGTGAAAAATGAGTATGTTAGTGCTAGTTGAGATATTTGAATCAATTGAAAAAGCAGCAGGACCAGAAGCGCGTATTGATTTTGCTTATAATCGTATTCAAACACCTGACCGCTCTTGGCCTACAATTACTCTTACCGTTATTTGGCCGAATGCTATCATAAGAAAAACCGAAGCGGATAAGAATTCAGATTGCGTATATCAGTACGACTTCGACGTAGGTGAGATTAAATATTCAATAAGCCAAGAAGCGCTTTACCAAAGAATCATAAACTATATAGCCGATATCCGACTACATTTATATCCTAACCAAAAGTCATGACTCTCTGGAATCATTTAGGGTTAATTTGTCTCAAGACGTGTAAGAATATACTCGATAAGCGCCATCATGAGCTTAGGATTAACCCTATTTACATCTACGTATAAGGAAAGAATATGATATCTGTAACATGTAAACGCGATTTACTCCGCTGGTTCGTAGAATTGGTAATTTTGTTTTTTAGTTTTTCTGTGAGTTATCTAACTTTTGGTTTCTTTTTACCGCTGATTCTGGTAATTGAATACCAAGAGTATCAACTCTGGAAAATCCAGATGCAGATTACAATTATCAACCAAAATATTGGCAAATTATCTGAAGCGACAAAAACAGGTATTCGCACTAAAACTCGCGAGGATTTCTAATAATGGCAATTCAGATAAGATTAGACATAGCCGTAACTAGCACGCGCCGTTCAGACCCACATATGTTTTATTTTGATGATAAATGTGGAACTGAATTAAGCGTAATGGAAACTAATGCCGAACGAGCATTCAAAAAAGCGAAGGCTGATTATTCTAGAATTAAGCAGACTAATTATGGTATTCTGTATTTAACGCGCGTATCGCGCATGACTAAAAACCATAATTTTCAAGGTTAAAATACTCTGGAAAACTAATATATACACTTAAGAATAGACGTCATATACTGCGGCGTCTTAACACACATATACGGATAGCAATATGGCAAACGAAATCAAAAATCAAAACGAGCAATTGTCTCAAGTAAACCACCTCGCCTCTCAAATTTTTGAAAATTCGTCTAAGATTATAGACGAACGATTCGGTCAGAATTACGCACGAAAGAATCCAAATCTTCTTGCTTCTGTAGTTTCTCTACAAGAAAAACTATTCGCACATCAAAATAAAACAGCTTAACGCATTTAAGGAATACGAATGGCCATTCGCAGACACAAGGCTATTGTATCTTTAGGTACGTCTGTTTATAACAACAAAATAACACAGAAAGAAATTACGATTTCTCAGTTATTTAAACGACTATCAGAGCCAAATAGCCAAACTAAAAAAGACGGTAAGTATTTTATATTCGCGTCATTTGAAGGAAATGAGCGAAATGCTAAAACGATAAAAGAGCATTATGGCGCAGTCATAGACTTAGATGATACAAGTCTCACATTAACCAAGATTAAAAAGAAGTTTGCTAAATACCCGCATTGTATATACAGCACACATTCACATAAGGCAAAAGGTAAAGGCGATAGATTCAGATTAGTCTTACCATATAAACAGCCAATAGATAATACGACTCACGTCGAAACTATGCTTTACCTTATGGATACGCTTGGCGCTAAAGATGTGGATTTATCTTCTAAAGCTTTATCTCGGCCGATGTATCTTCCTGCAGTTCATCCCGACAGAAAAGGAACATTTGAGTATTTCTCCAATTTAGACGGATTATTCTTTAATCCTCTAAACCAGAATATTCGAGACCAAGTTGCTCAACTTCGTTTTGAACTAGATGAAAATGCTCTTGCTTCTTCTGAAGCTCCGTTTGACCCGAATACGGACGTAGAAGAAGGCGGACGAAATGATGCTTTAGCCCGGTTCATAGGTAAAACAATAAAAACAGGAATGGCTGTAGATGAAATTCTACCTATGGTCGAATCTTGGAATCAGATTAAACTTAGCCCTCCGCTTAGCGACAAAGAAGTCAAAACGATATTTAACTCTATTGTTAATTCTCATAAGAGAAATCACGGAGATTTAGTATGGGGTTATGATGAAATAATATCGAGAATAGATAAGAGCAAAGATATGAGCTCTGACTTCGACCATATTCTCGATATTATCTGTACTGCTATTGCTAAGAATAAACTTTCTAAAGTAAAAGTCGAATTAATAGTAGATAAACTCAGCAAAAAGTCTAAAATTGGCAAGCGTACAATTCAGAAAGAAATCACTTCTAAAGAATTAGAACTAGCCGGTAAACTTGAAGAATCTAATGAGGAAGGATTTGAGTCCGCTGCTAATGCTTTAAAAGAAGATTTCAAAAAATGGGTGTACGTTGCTTCTGATGACCGAGTATATAACCTAAAAACAGGTGAGTATTATAAGCGTGAAGCTTTCTCAGCCATGTTCGCAAATCCTAATGTTGAAGGCTCTTTGTTTGCGATGATTATGAAATATAATCTGATGAAGAAAGTGTCACGGTTAGAGTTTGACCCGGCAGAAGCAGAAGTGTATATTCGCGGTGGTGTTAAATACGCTAATACTTATATTTACCCTGACATCTTTCCTTTACCCGGTTCTATTCTTCCAGTGATAAAGCATTTTGAATACTTAATACCAGATGAGTATGAGCGCAAAATACTATTGGACTTTATTGCACATTTAGTTCAATTCCCAGGAATCAAAATCAGATGGATGCCGGTTATCAAAGGTGGTAAAGGTATCGGTAAAACGATTATTGCGGAAAAAATCATTCTGCCTATAATCGGATTCACTAATTTCGGTAAAGTGAATAATGAGGTAATTAAATCCGACTTTAACGCTTGGCAATTAGACAAACAGCTGGTGGTCTTTGAGGAACTTGATATTGGCGCAAATCAGAAAGAGAAAGAGCAGCTCACTGATAGACTCAAATCGTTTATTACAGATAATATTCTTACTGCACACAGAAAAGGACTAGACCCGTACGATACTATCAACAAGGCCAATTCTCTGGCTTTTACGAATAAAGATGATGCGATAATTATCACCGCAGATGAGCGTCGATTCTGTATGATTCGTACAGATGTAAAACCACAGAAGGATGAATACTATCAGCGGTTAGCGAATTTTGCTGATAAGAATTTAAGCCAAATATATTACTTTTTTATGGAACGAGATTTATCCGACTTTTCGCCTCTACGAGCTCCTGAAACTGACTATACGAAAGAAGTTAAAGCGCTATCTATGGGATGGCCAGGTTCAATCGTTAACGCGTGGATACAAGACCCAAGCCATCCTATTCATAAAGCCGGATGCGTGAGTAATACTCAAGTAGTAGATTTTGTACGAGCAGAGTCCACCGGCCGTTATCGGTCATTAGCAGAAGACTTACAAAGCCCGGGTTCCAGCCAAGCGAAAAAGCTTTACTATACTTTGCGAAACTTCGGCTTTTCTAAGTATGAAAATCCGAGCAGCAATGATGGAAGAATACGCATAAATGGGAAACTTGAAACAGTGTGGCTAATGCCAGAATCTGGACTAGAGAAGTCTGCGTCTAAATTAGTTTTGCGTAAATTACGCCAAATAAAAATACGGGATGATAATTGGGATGAAGGTTAAAAGTAAAAAACAACTTTCGGTTAAACCAAAACCAGTTAAACCGAAATTTAAAAAAGGCGCTAATCACGTAGATTACGCCAATATAATTTATACAGAAGAATTTGACCATTACCAAGCATATATAAAAGAAACGTGTTTAGATGGAAACCAAAAGAGTGCCAGATTAATAATACACGTTATGCTTCCATCTGGCCAAAATTTACCGTGCTACCACGCTGATTGCATACGCCCAGATTTAAATATGGCTGTAGCAGTCCTTCGTGACCAAATAAGCGAATGGCGATATGCGTTTAATACCAGAAATATCGAGTCGCTTTAAAAAGATAATTGGATAATAATAAGAAATTATGCAATTATTTAGTTTACTCAACCTGCGTTTAAGTCTACTATAATTATGCTTTTACGCAAAAACTTAATTTAACAAAGGAAATTTTCAAATGGCTAAAATTATTATCGAAACTGAAGACAAAGCTCTGGCAAAAGCAATCGCCGAAATCCTGGGCACTTCAGCTGCAGCTACTTCTGGCAAAGCGTCGAATAAAAAGACTGCTCCTGAAGTAGAAGAAGCAGATGAAGAAGAAATCACAGTAGACATGATTGTCGAGCTGTGTAAAGAAATCGGTGCGAAAGAATGTCGTCCAATTCTGAAAGACGCCGGTTATTCAAACCCGACTGCGTTGAAGAAAGATAAAGACGTAGATGAAGATACTTTGGCTGAAATCTACGAGCAGCTTCTGGAACTTCAAGAACCTGAAGAAGACGAAGACGAAGACGAAGACGAAGACGAAGACGAAGACGAAGACGAAGACGAAGACGAAGACGAAATCGACGTTGAAACCGTCAAAAAAGCAGTTCAAGCTTTTGCCAAAGAAAACGGCAAAGAAGAAGCTGACGAAATCCTCGAAGAATTCGAAATCAAGTCTGTTCGCTCTCTGAAGAAACTGTCTCAAGAGCAGCTCGAAGAGCTTTACGAAGCTGTTACTGAATAAGTAGTAATTTACCGATTTTGAAAGTTCAAAAAGGCGGGCTTTTGCTCGCCTTTTTAGTATTAAGGAGAAAATCCATGAAATCAATGCCACATGAACTTCGTGATTTAATTGACGATGCAAAGAAAAATCGTATCCAGGCCATCCGTTTCGGCGGCTCAGAACAAATTACGTCTGAAGAAATTAAAGAAGCTCAAGAAGCTTTAGCTTCAGGCAATGAAAAGAAAATGCATATTGCCATTCAAATTCTCAAAGGCTAAAATATGTCACACTCCAGATTAGCAGCTTCTAAAGCTCCGCAATGGATTCGCTGCCCTGGCTCAATAGCGTACGTTGAATTCCTGATAAAGGAAGGCAAAATACCAGAAGACAAAGCCGGCGATGCAGCTCGATTAGGTACAGCAGTTCACGATATAATCGAGCATTGTATCAAGCAGGAAATCCATCCTCGCGCTCTTACAAAGCGGCAAATTGACCGAATAGTAAAGGCAGACCCTGAAACCAAAAACATTATCATTACTTCTAAAGAAATCGGCGGCGCTTCTATGTGTGTCGAACGCGCTGAATTACTTAGAGGTGAATTTGATGAATTATTTGCAGAACGTAAATACGACCTATCATTTCGTTATGATGTTGATTTAGGCGGAACATGTGATATCTCTGCTTTTCAACAAAATGGATGGTTGGCAATTGAAGATTATAAGAATGGCCGCGGAGCTGTAGAAGCTTCTAGTTACCAGCTTATGATTTACGCGCTTGGCGCTTATCATAACGAAGGAGATTGGTATAATTTTCAGAATGTACGGCGTACGGTTATTCAGCCTAATGCTTCACATCCTGAAGGTAAAATTCGCTCTGAAGAAATATCGGTCTACGAGCTGCTCAAATGGGAAGAAGAAGTACTTGCTCCAGCGGTTACTAAGATTGCGAGAAATACTGCCGAGTTAATTCCTGGCCCAATTCAATGTGAGTGGTGTCCTGCGCGACATTTGTGTGAAGCGAATGCCAAGGATTCACTCAGCATAGCTCAAATCGATTTTCAGAATGTAGCAAGCCCAAAGCCAGAACTCCCCGCACCTCAAAGCTTAAGCAAAGACCAACTCGCGTTTGTCGTTGATAATAAAAGCCGGATTCTCAAGTTTCTAGATGCGTGTGAGAACCACGTGTTTAAAACCATTGAGAGGGGAGAACAAATTGGTGATTACCATTTAGAAAATAAAATTGGCAACAGAGTTCTATTGGAAGAAAAGTTAAAACGTAAGTTAAAACTTAAACGCATTTCCGTAGAAGATGTTACAATGACACCTGAACCTAAGCTGATGACAGTAACTCAGCTTGAAGCTTATCTTGCGGCTGTTAAAAAATGGCCAAAAGATAAGATAGCCAAATTCATGGAATCTGTCACTGAGAAGCCTATAACAGGCCAAAAGCTGGCAAAGACCTTGAATACCGCTGAATCCGATTTCAGCAATCTGAAAACTTCGAAAACTTCGAAAACTTCGAAAAATAGAAAACTTAGGAGGCCACGATAATGGCAACTACAAGAACTTCACGTACTCGCCGTCGCTCAGAAGAATCTGATGCACCCCGTTCTACTCGCTCTGCCCGTTCTGCCCGCTCATCGCGCCGCGAATCTTCTAAAGGTTCATCGGCAAAAGTGACCGGCCGTTTCATCACTGGTAAAGCCCGTTCGTCTTTTATGCGAGTGATTAAGCTTGAAGAAGATGACAATGGAAATAAAGTGTGTAAAACGGGAATCATGATTCCTAAGAAAGACCGTAAGACGGTGAAGGCTCTTAAAGAAACAATCCAGGCTGTTGCGCGTCAAAAATTCGGTAACGAAATTGACATCTTCAAATCCAAGAAAATGCATAATCCTTTGTTAGATGGTGATGAAGCCGCAGACGACCCTGAGATTCCATCCGTTGGCAATGAATCGCGCGGATATTATTTACTTAATGCCAAAGCGTATAAATTGCCTCAAGTAGTAGATAAGCATAATGAGCGAATTACAGATATTGACGAGCTCGAAGAAATTTGCGTATCTGGTTTCTGGTTCCGCTTCTCATTAACTTTTAAAGCATTTGATAACGAATCGCGCGGCGTGCGCGTGCTGTTGAACAATCTCATGTTTGTCGAAGAAGGCGAACGACTCGACGGCGGCAAGTCTGCTGAAGAAGACTTTGAAGACTTCGCAGAAGAAGGTGATGATGACGAAGGTTGGGACGATTAATCCGCGAGGATAGTCAATCCCGTCTCTTATGAGGCGGGATTTTTTTAGTATTCAATTTAAGGATTAATTATGCAATTACCCACCAGCTTTTTTGATATAGACTTCGAAACACGCTCAGAGCTCGATATTACACAAGTTGGGGCTAGAGCTTACGCCGAGCATCCATCTACTGAAATACTAATGATAAGCTTTTCATTAAACGAAAAAAGCGTTTATAATTGGAATCCTTATTTTTCAAATCCAAAGGCATTAATAAAATTAAAAAATGGAATTCGCCAAGTAAAACGCGGTAAAAAAGTAATCCGCGCGCATAATGCCGAGTTCGAATACTGGATTTGGAATCTTGTAGGAACGCGGCAATTTGGTTGGCCAGAATTTAGTATAGATAAATTTTACGATACGATGGTTGTATGCTGCATAGCCGGTTTTCCTGCCTCACTTGAAAACGCATCTGAAACTTTAGATTTAGTAGATAAGAAAAATAAAAGCGGTAAAGCGCTAATTAACTTCTTTTCAAAACCGTCTCGTAAAAAAGATGAAAAATGGAAAGACCCGATTGTCTATAAATCCAAATTTTTTGAATTCATTGAGTACTGTGACGATGACGTACGCGCTCAAATTGGTATTGCAAAAGCCTGTCCGCCAATGACGCTTCGGCAATATCAGGTCTACCAATTAACCGAGCAGATGAATATACGTGGATTACCAATAGACGCGCCTATGGCGAGAGGAGCCCTGGAGCTCGTAGAGCAATACAAGGAGCGGGCTAATAGGCAAATACAAAAAATCACAAAGGGTGCGATAGAGAGTGCGACGCAAAACGTAGCGTTACAGAAATGGCTCAATGATAACGGCAGTCCGATACCGAATATGCAGGCGGCGACAATTGAGAAATATTTGAATAATCCAAAGACTCCTAAATTGGTAAAACAGGTACTTACTATTCGCTCTAATGTTTCCAAATCTTCTACGGCGAAATATAAAGCTGCGCTTACATATCTCACTTCCAAAAGCACTGTCCACGGGTTTATCAAAGCTTTCATCGCTAGAACAGGCCGATGGGGCGGACGCGGTCTACAAATTCAAAACTTCTCAAAGCCGGATAAAGACTTTCCGTATTGGTGCGATTATAATGTGCTAGCAAAAGCAATTGCCGACGTGGATATGTGGTTCATAGAGGCTATTTACGCGGATGTCATGCAAGCTTTGAAAGCCGCTACACGCGCCATGATATATGCTCCTAAAGGTAAAAAGTTTATATGCGCGGATTACTCTCAAATTGAAGCGCGCATAGTTATGTGGCTTGCAGGCGATAAAGTCGGATTGAAAGATTTTGATGGAGAAGGTAAAATATACGAAAGTATGGCGGCTGATATTTTTAGCGTATCTATATCCTCTATTAAGAAACCATCCTTTGAGCGCGATGTAGGTAAAGAGGTAGTTCTTGGGTGTGGTTTTGGCATGGGAGCAGACAAATTCATTTTCCGATGCGTCGAGCAGCGCGGGCTTAAGGTAACAAGAGAAGTTGGTGTTAAAGGCGTTAAAGGATATCGTACTCGGTATAAACGTGTGCCAGAAGCTTGGAAAGAATGTGAGCGCGCAGCTATCTCTGCTATCAACAACTGCGGCGCAGTATATACCGCGTGTAATGGAAAATTAGCGTATAAAAAAGTCAGCCATTGGCTTATAGTACGACTACCATCTAGCCGTAAGCTGTATTATCCTTACGCAAAAGTGGTAATGGAAATAAATAACTTTGGCAAAGAGCAAGAGGTGATATACTATAAAAACTGGAATCAACAGGCTCCAGCAGGCCGCAAGTGGGAAGATGAACGCACTTGGGGCGGAACATTATTCCAGCATGGTGTTCAAGCTACAGCGATGGACATCATGGCAAATGGAATGCTTAATGCAGAAAAGAAAGGATATCCGGCGCTATTCACTGTACACGATGAATCGTTGGCTATGGTTAACGAAGATTTTGGAACAGTAAAAGAGTATGAAGATATCTTATGCGAACTTGAACCCTGGGCGCAAGGCTTACCAATTGTTGCAGAAGGTTGGGAAGACACCCGGTATAAAAAGTAATTTTAATTAAGTCGGAGAGTAATTATGAGTGAAATTAAACACGAAGAAATGGTTGCTGTGCTAGCTAAGCCTGGTGATAAAGTAATGCAGGATTTGACGCCAAGTACTGCAGATTTGCTTCATATGGCCGTTGGTGTATCTGGTGAAGCGGGCGAGCTTTTAGACGCAGTGAAAAAAGCCGCAATTTATGCCAAACCAATTGACCGCGAAAATGTTATCGAAGAGCTCGGTGATTTAGAGTTTTACATTGAAGGCATACGCCAAAATTTAGGTATTAGCCGCGAAGAAACGCTTCAGGCTAATATCAAAAAACTTAAGGTTCGATATGAAGGCCTTAAATACTCAAACCAAGCAGCGCAAGAGCGCGCTGACAAAGCCGGAGAATAATTATGACCGCTAAAACCAAAGAACCAACATTTGAAGATTTACACAGCGATAAGTCCTCAGCAGAACTGATGGCTTTAATTGGTGGAACAACCGATAAACGCGAAAAAGCGACGTTGTCAAAACTTCTACGTTTCCGCCTTCGTAAAGAAGAAGAAGAAATTAAAGAAGAATTGAAGCAAGCGGCCGAAGACAGCAAAGAAGAAAAACGCCTTCTGAAGCAGACTCAAATCGACTTCATGGAAGCGCGCAAAGCTTATCTCGCATCTTATCGTGATATGAATGCTATCATTAATGGTAAATCCATGTTGAAGCATCTGCCTGACTTCTCAGAAAAGTGCGCAGACTTTAAAGAAAAATCGGCAGCATTCTTAACTTCTATGGATGCTCATCTGTCTAACCTGGCCGCGGTTAAACGCAGCTTAAATGGCGAATCGACTGAAGACAATGCTGAGCAAACAGAAGACTGAAGCTCCAGTCGAAAAGTATTGCGTAACCTCCGTGCAAAAGCGCGGAGGTCTTTGTTTAAAATTGGCCATTATAGGCAAGCGCAACTTTCCCGACCGTACGATACTTTGCAAACCCGGCAAAGTTTTTTTCATTGAATTTAAGGCCCCAAATAAAGACTTACGAAAATCACAAGCTTGGTTTAGGCGGCTTTTACTGAGATTAGGATTTACCGTATATGTCGCAAAAACAAAAGAACAAGTTGACCAAATCCTTGACAAAGAGATGGAAGCCTCGTAGTTATCAACAAATGTGCGTGGATGAAGGACTGAAGCGCAAATTCCTCGCTTTCTTTATAGACCCAGGTTTAGGCAAAACCTCAATCACCCTCCAAATATTCAACAAGCGCAAATTACGTGGTCAAGTAAAAGCCATGCTTGTGGTCGCGCCATTAAATCCGTGCTATATGACATGGGGTCCAGAAATAAAAGAATGGACCAACTTCCGTCGATTTAAATCAGTAGTTCTACACGGCCCAATGAAAGAAGCTAATCTAAAAAAACAAGCGGATATCTACATCATAAATCCTGAAGGCCTTCAATGGTTAGCTACTAAGCTAAAAGGTAAGCGCAAAGTAAACTGGCCATTTGACATGCTCGTGGTTGATGAATCAAGTAAGTTCAAAAGCGCGGACTCATCACGCTCAAAACTTATGCACAAGATGGCTCCTGCGTTTCCTTATCGGTATATACTAAATGGTACACCTGTCGCAAATGGGTATATGGGGTTAATGAGCCAGATGAGAATAGTAGACCAAGGGCAAAGCTTAGGAGCCAAAATTACGTATTACCGCCAGAAATATTTTGAACAATATGGAAAACCAGAATGGCGCATGTTCAAACTTTCTAAAGGCGCAGATAAACGCATCATGAAAAAGATTGCACCATTTGCTGTCTGCCTAAAAGCTGAAGACCACGTAGACATGCCGAAAGTCAATATGTATCCGCGATTTATCAAACTGAATCCACGCTCCAAAAAACTTTATGACGAGATTGAAACAGAATTCTTTGCAGAAATAGATAACAAAGAATTGATAGCGGAATCCGCGTCATCACTTGCCACTAAACTCCATCAGATATGCAATGGTTCTATATACGAAGACCAGGACCCTCTAGGTAAGCCTCTCCCTTCAAGTAAGCGGAAAATCATATCTCTACATTCTGAGAAGTTAAGTGCACTCGAGGACCTGATAGATGAGTTTAACGGTAAGCCGATTCTTATTGGATACAAGTTTCAACACGATAAAACTACGCTGAAAAACCATTTTAAGAATAAAATTAAATTCTTTGATGATGCAAAGACAGAGCAGCAGAAAGTTAAGCTTCAAAAAGATTGGAATGCAGGCAAGATAGACTTACTTGCTGGTAATCCTCAATCAGTTGGCCATGGACTTAATCTTCAAAAAGGCGGGGCGTCGGTAATATGCATGTATTCCATCGACCATGACTATGAAATCTTCGACCAGTTCAGAAGGCGACTATATAGAAGCGGCAACTCAGCGAATTCAGTTTCGATTGCACTTCTTGTGGCAGAAGGACTGTATGACCACATGGTTATCTATCCAAACTTAGTTAAAAAGAAAGGTGTGCAAGACTCGTTTATGGACCGATTAATCGCCTATAGAAACAGCAGAAAATAATTTGCATTTATTTTTACCAAAAGTGTGTACTTCTACTTTGGTTATTGTATAATAGTACCATCATCGAGCAAACATACACAAACACGCTTAAGGAAATATTATGGCTACTCTAACATTTGCACAAGAAAAAGCAATCGAGATTATCTCAAGTAAATTTGAAAATGTAAAAATTGCGGAAGTTTCTAAGTATGGAGCATTTGTTACTTTTGATAATGGCAAAGATAATATTTTTCTGCATCAAGCTTTTCAAGTAAAAATTGGCAAGCGAGGTGCAATCCACTTTATCTGTGTGCATGCTTTTGACGCTGACAAAAAGCATCAAAGAGTATTAGCCAAACTTGCTGGTTATGCTCTTAAAATCCGTAAGTTCTATGTAATGCTATATTAAAAGCGAGCCTTCGGGGCTCCTCTAATTATTTTCAAATAAATGCAAAAAACAATGTACATTGGATAGAAACATTGTACAATGGCTACATCATCGAGCAAAACGTTATACACATATACACGAGGAAACGTCATGTTAAACATCGCTAAAGTTACTGCTGAATCTATCAAATCTCTGTCTACCAAGGAAATCGTTGAGCTGTACAACGCTACTCTTGCACAAGTCAATGCTTCTTCTGAAGCTGAACCCCGCACTCCAGTTAAGAAATTCCGTGACCGCACAACTGCAGAATCTCGCCTTCTTAAAATCAAACAAGAATGGCAAGATATCGCAGACGGTCATACTTCTGATGTTGAAGAAAAAGCTCCAGCCAAAAAGCTTGCTAAGAAAAAAATCAAAAAAGTAAAAAAATCTGAAGTTGGTAAGCCGAAAGGTTCTATCAAGAACGTAACAATTGGTTTAATCACTGAAGGCGCAGAAGATAAAGAAATCGTTGAGGAAGTTAAAGCACAATTTCCAGATTCTAAATTTGACTTCAGCCATGTATCTTGGTACCGTTCGACTCTATTCCGCGATGGTATCATAGGTCCTGAGCACGCGCCTCGCCGTTCCAAAGCGTATAAAACTTGGAAACAAAGCGAAGAAAAATAGTTTATTTACCTAGGTAGCGTGGTACTATTTCTACGCTACATTCAATTTTAGTAAAAAGAGGAAATTAAAATGCCAGCACAAAAAGCAAAACCATCTGCCAAAAGTATCATTGAAACCGGTATCGAAGGCGGTAAAACCGTAAAATTCATTTTAAGCCAAATTGCCAAGAAACTGCCCGATTCAAAAGCTGATGAATCTCATGTTCGTTTTTATGCGAATAAAATGGTTCGCGATGGTAAATTAGACGAAACCACGGCGCAAGAAAAATATGGATGTGGTAAGCGTGGGCGCAAACCTGCTGAAGGTAAAACAGCGGCTAAGAAAGCCCCAGCAAAATCTACTACCGCTAAAAAGGCTCCGGCAGCAAAAAAGGCTCCAGCCGCGAAAAAACCTGCGGCCAAAAAGACTACATCGAAGCGGAAAACTACTTCAGCGAAGTAACAGCCGGTTCTACTGTAATTGTCAAAAAAGCAATTGAAAGAGGCGGCGCCAAATATTTGTGCGCCGTTTTTGTATCTGATGAAAGTTTTACTCTAAAAAATGTAATTGTAATAAATGCCAATTTATTTCCACATGGAGTAGTAAGAACAACATCTTCACTTGATAAGTTCAGGCAACTATTTAATAAATTAATTGATAATCATGCTTGCAGGAGAATATAATGTCCGAAAGAGAATTCGACCAGACTCAGCTTAAACTGGCTCAGTTTAAATACCAACCCCATAAAGATTACCTTGGCCACATTTTTCGTTGGGGCTTTGCTTCTAAATACGTAAATAAAAATGTGGCCGTGCTCGATGTCGGATGTGGTCAAGAAATGCCATTTGCTCGCTCATTAGGCGGTTCTAATCCGAATTCAGTTCCATCTAAATACGTTGGAGTTGACTTAAATAAAATTCCAAACCCGGTTACACGCAAGAACTTTCATGTTGAAGACGAATTCAACTTCACTAAGAAATTCCGGACGTTGAAACGTCAGCATGGCCAATTTGATGTAATTGTTAATTTCGAAGTATTTGAACATATGACCATGGGACATGCCCGTAAACTTCTCAAAGGTATGCGTTATTTACTTGCTGAAAATGGCGTTCTTATTTTTAGCACGCCCGTGTATTGCTCTACGTATAAGCAAGCAAATAACCACATTAACGAAGTCACTAAAAAAGAAATGGAAGATGAACTCCATAAAGCTGGCTTCAAAATCATTAAGCAATTCGGCACATTCGCCAATATTAATGATATCAAAAAAGTTGCTGCTAAAGACGAGCTTGAGTCGCACAAAGCTATGGCTGAATTTTACGGTAACGAAATTTTGGGTTGCTACTTAAGCCCGAAATATCCTGAAGCATCTCGCAATGTTACGCACATCTGCGTGCGTGATGACGATGGTAGAAAAGAATGTACATTAAAAGATTCTATCGTTAAATTTACAGGCGAACCATACGGAAAATCGAGGGATAAATAATGTTTAATTTAGTAAAAAAGATGGTAACTGAGCTTCAAGGCCATCCGGCTCCAGAAAAGCCAATTGCTCTTAGTAATGACGAATACGAGTTTCGGCTCATTGCCTTTGAAGAAGAAATCAATGAATACTCGGATGGGCATGTTACTGACAATTTAGAAGAACAACTTGATGCTCTTGTAGATTTAGTTGTCTTCGCTATGGGAGCTGCGGCAATTCAAGGTTTCGACTTTGAAGCAGCTTTCAAACGCGTAATGAATGCTAACTTGGATAAACGAGTTGGCATAACCAAACGCGGTCATGCTAATGACCTGATGAAGCCGGCTTATTGGCGCGCTCCGTATCTCGGTGATTTGATTGACAAGCAGACTGAGAAAAAAGGCATCATCATTCTTGAAGGCCCAGACGGTGCAGGTAAAACTACGTTGGCCGAGTTCCTTAAAAAAGAATATGGCGCTTATGTGATGCATTCTACGTGGTCTCCAGAGCTTGAAGCTGATATGGAAAAATACATGGAAATCACTACGCGTATGGCTCTGGAAATTTCGCAGAATCAACTTGTGGTTCTTGACAGACATTGGCTAAGCGAGTTGGTCTATTCTGATGTATTTCGTGGCGGTCATAACCGCACGGGTATGTATTTTGAAAGCCATAAAGCTCTTATTGGCGGAATTCATACTAAGAATAAGCTCGTAATATGCTTGCCAGATGTAGAAAAAGCTAAATTACATTTTGCGCGTTTAAAAGAGCAGCGCGAAGAAATGTATAGTAATATAAACGGCGTTATTCATGCGTACGGCGCAATATGCGATAATTCATGTTCTCATCATTTTAAAAACGAAAATGAAGAATATCTGCAAATGTGCCTAAATGGAGGTTTAACTCGCCGCCCAGACCGATGCATCCGCTATAATTGGATGGAGCAAGGCCACGACATGAAACAATTCTGCGAAACATATTTATTTGGAGATAATCAATGATTCGTTTTCAACGTACTACCACAGATACCTGGCTGAGTCTTCTAGATAGTATTATGACTCATGGCCGAAAAGTCAGTCCACGGGGTCAAGATACTTTGGAAATGATTAGTTGCACTTCTGAAGTGGATATGAATACTCCAATCGTTTCAAGCTTCGTAAGAAATATTAATACCAAGTTTTTATTTGGTGAAGCATGGTGGATTCTGTCCGGCAGTAATCGCGTATCTGACATCACTCCTTATCTTAAAAACATTGCCCAGTTTAGCGATGACGGTATTACATTTAATGGCGCTTACGGCCCTAAGGTTATTGACCAACTACCTTATGCGCTAAAATGCCTCGTTGATGATGAATGTAGCCGCCAAGCGGTTATTAGTATCTGGCGCGAGAAACCGGCTCCGTCCAAAGATATTCCATGCACATTGTCACTGCAGTTCTTTATCAGAGATGGTAAACTCCACACTCAAGCGAACATGCGTTCTTCTGACGCATGGTTAGGTTGGGTTTATGACGTGTTCAACTTTTCTATGATTTCAGCTTGGTTAGCGATTGCACTTCGCAGGCATGAAAAATATAAAGCGTTGACCTTAGGCGAACTTTATTTAACCGCTGGCTCTCAGCATCTTTATATGCGAAATAAAGATAAAGCCGTTGAAGCACTCGACATCATTTTTGAAAATCATGTAGACGTCAATCCAATTAAACTGTCATGGTATACTCATCCTGAAGAGCTAGTTACAGACTTACGTCTTGCGGCGAATGACACTCCAGGTTCTCGGATTATTTCTATGGTTGAAAATATGCGGAGTCCAAAATAATGCGTAAATCCAAGCTTCAATATTTTATTGACTTGGCGAAACTTGTGTCTTCTAGAGCCTCGTGTTCTAGAAGACAAGTGGGTTGCGTTTTAGTTGATGAACATGACCATGTACTTTCTACTGGATACAATGGTCCACCTAAAGGTATTCCTAATTGCACCGATAAGCCTTGCGCAGGAGCCCATCTTCCATCAGGTCAAGGGCTAGACGTTTGCCAAGCGGTACACGCGGAGATGAATGCGGTTATCCAATGTAAAGACGTGCACGCTATTACCAAAGCATACGTAACTACAGCGCCGTGTTTGCATTGCCTGAAAGTTTTGGCTAATACCTCTTGCCAAGAGATTTTATTCGTTGATGATTACCCAGGAAGCGAGCGGTCAAAAGATATGTGGGAAATGATAGGCAGAAAATGGACGCGAGTTATACAATAATACTAAATAGGGTTAACCGAGAGGACATATCTAGCCTGTAGATGATAATACCTACAGGCTAGACCTTAAGAACGCGATACGGTTAATCCTATTTATCCCACCGACCGATTATCTTGTCAAATTGCTTACTAGTTCTTGCCGCAAAATACCATCCTACCGCCGTAGCGGTTAATCCCGTGACAGATAGCACCACGACTCGGTACAAATCCAAAACTTCAGATGGCGGCAATACTTCTAAACCTCCAGTGATTTCTTCAAGCGAACTTAAAATTCGATAAGTTTGGTAAAACAGGATAATCAGTACCAGCGGTCTGACGCAAGACTTGACGTATTCCGAAAAATCCGTTTTTGACTTCTGGCTTTCCGTAAACGCTTTTGTTTCTTCCTTTTCAATGTCAAGTTCTCCGGCTACACGAGTTTCCTCGATTTTAGCTTCTGATAATCGAATCTGAGAGTCAGTAGTAGCTTCGAGCATATCCACTTTATGGTTAAACTTCATCTGCATATTGGCCCTTTCTTCGCGTTTAGTGAGGTATCCGAAGACACCTCCAAGCAAAGAGCCAAAACCCGCAGAGCCCAAAATATCAAGGATTATATCCATGATTTAATCCTCCAGTTGAATATGCGGGCAATCCCAACCATATTCAATGCCCTCTACTTTTTTACCGTTGCGGTTGCTCCATAAGCCGCCCCACGATATTCGATAGCCTAGCTGGCTTGCAGCCTGTAAAAATGCGCACGCAACCATTGCTAGATGTGGCTCATGCCAACTTGCCTGCCCATCTACATACGCATAGAAATCTAAAGCTTTACCAGTTTGGTGATATGATTTGCGATTATAACCGTCTAAATCGCTTTTACCTTCCTGATATAACTCATTTTGCAATTCAGCAGAGCGGTTGCCCGCGTACCGACCATGGCCAAAGTCTACACGTGTAATTTGTATGGCCAGGTCACTAATTTCGATAAGGCGCGAATCTACACCTTCTCGATTTTGCTTTGAGTTTTGTGATAGTTTGTACATATTTACCTCTTAAAATATTAGCGGCGCCATTACTGCGCCACCCGCGGGAGACTAATCGGGTACAGCCACTCAGTTAGTATGCTGGTAAAGCCCATAAAATCAATATCCGTTAACAACTAAATAAAATCCAGTATCTATTAACGCGTTAGACAGGTCACGAGTCTGCACAGTGACCGTCGTCCCGCTGGACGTCGCATACCCAATAGTTCCCGACCCTTTAAACGTAACGGCAGGCACAAGTATGGACGCGTTCGTATCGAGCTCAACTTCGACGACACCTTGTGCGGTCCGATTTACCGATACTATCGCGACGCCTGAGCTAAGCGTCGCAGTGCCGTTATTATTTACATTCGCATACGCAATGGTCTGCAGCAAAAACCCTGAATCGTTAACGAGATTTGCGGGCGATAGAGACTCGTCGACGTCACCGATAAAGCTATTCGACGTGCCTAACTTACACCCGAAGCCAGGGTCCGGCGCAACGTTCGCAATTGCGACCATTGTAGCACCTATCGATGAGGACTGCCTGAATATATTGTCGTCAATATTCGCGTACTGAGTCGCGGCGGCGAGGTTAACGCCGTAGCACACACCTTTCGTCGTCTCGCGGGTATTTGCGAAAATGTTATCTTTTACGTTTGCGTTAAAAACGCTGCTTTGAAAGTGCACGCACCTACCTAACGAGTCAGTTATCGTGTTACCTAATATATTCAGCCGGTCTATAAAACTAGGCACTATGCCGCCGTCTTTAGAGTCTAGGCCAAAGCCCTCTATATAGTTACCTTCGACTGTTATATCTTCGCCGATGTTTTCTAAAGTAGCGTCGTGCGCAAACACCGCGATACCTGCGCGGTGCAGTTCGGTGTTAGACGGCCCCGCCAGTATAACGTTGCCTTTAATAAGCAGTCTGCGCGGCGGCGCGTAACCGTCAGCAGCAGTGTAGCCGCCTTTATCAATTCCCACCCCGATATGAGCATTAAAGATTACGTTATCGACAAAAGAAATATCAGTCCCACCGTGCGTGTCCAGCGCCTTCCAGTTTGCACAGTTGTTTACGATGTTACGCGCGATTATGCCGCGCCGCGTAGGACGGTAATCGTCAACGCTGCCGTCGCCTGCGGTGCTGTGGTATATGCGCGTTGCTGTAATCCCGTAAACGTTGTTGTTAGGCGCAATGCCCTCGCCAGGGAACCCGTCAGTCATGTCCTCGACGAAGTTTTCGGACACATCAAAATCAATACATCCATACATGCGTATGCCGTCACGCGTGCAGTTTGTGATGTGATTACCCTTCGCCCTGAACTCTGTTATGTTGTCGGCAATAATGCCGGACTGACCGAACCCGGATATTCTACAATTAAGTATTTCAATATTCGTGTTTAGGCTTGTTGGTGTAACGTCGGGTGACGCAGGGTAGTTGCCGTTATCATAGAAGTACTCGTCATAGCGACCTTCTACCGCAATGCCTATTGACCGATAAACAGGCGACGTCGAACCGCCGTAAAACGGTCCGCGAATATCAAGGCCTTTAATCCTTACATTGTCCGCGTTTTTAAGTATTTTTAAACCGGCGTACTCCGTACCCGTCGAAATGGTCGCGGCGTTGTCAAAGTCTTCCTGTAAAATAACCGAACCGCTCTCGCCGTAAATACGTTTATTGCTTGGTACTTCGGGCGCGGAGACGACTTTATACACTCCTTTGGGAATAAGTACATTGTCATGTGCGTTGATAGCCGCCTGTATCGCGGCACTGTCGTCTGTAACCCCGTCACCAACGGCGCCAAATAATTGAGGCGTAGCAAACGGGCCGACGCGCCTCCATGGATAACCACTTAAAGGGTTGTTACCGCTATTGTCGTCTTCCATTGAAACATAAAGGTCACCAGATATATTAACAATCGAACCAATATAATAGTCTTCATCGGGGTTGTATTCGGCTACCCCTTTTTGCGCCAGATAAGCTAGGCCACGAGTAAAATGACGCTGCAAATAGTTAAAGTTTTGATAAGTTGGAACTTCAGCGACCCAGCCTGCGTCAAATTTACCCGGGGTAGTTACATCTGGGTCTTCAACATTTGCGACTGGAGCGCCTGACGCCCATATTCTTTCTAAGTCTGGTCTTTCAATTAGCATAATTTTGCCTTTTATAGTAATTCACCAAAATACCCGCCTATATCAGGGGATGTTGTACTTCCAAAACCTTTTGAATTTAAAACTCCTTTGAATCCAAAAAATCTATTATAATCATATGAAGCTTTATAGTTAACCGATACTCCTGCTGTTTTGGAAATAATATCTGTATTATTTAGCAGAGAAATATCATTTCTATTTAACTTTTTACCAATTGAAATAGTATATTCAGTATCGCCATCTTCAAATATAACTTGAGGCGCATCAAATAAATACTGGTATTGCGCAATAATATCTTCTGGCGTAGATTTTGATATATTTTTTATAATTCTTGCTTTAATAAATAAACGGTATTCATCGTCTGTTAATCTCCTGTTACCCGTTAAAATAGTATCAAGCGAAGCAAAAGGAGAACCTAAAGAAGCATTATTTATATCACCAAACGAGTCAGAACTAGGATGACCTAAAAAACCAAAATAAGTAAATATATTACCTTCAATAATAACTCTAGATTGGCCTACGATTGCTCCAAGAATATCTAGCTGATATCCTTCGGCAGTTTCAATCCATCGCTCATTTAATAAATCTTGAAAAACTTGTTCTAAATTTTCTGACTCTGATAAAAAATTAGAGATGTACGCTATAAGATTAGGAGATTCTTTAAACTGAGTTACTAGCCTAGATAACGCTTTTTCTATGTGATTTACAGTTTGCATCGCTAAATCACCTCAATATTATCGACTAAGAAATTAGAAATTTCGCCAATATCGATTATAATGTTTGATTGAGAAGTAGGAACGGGTGAAATGCTTATGTATAGTTCATCAATCTGATGGCCTACAATGCTGTTAATTGGAGTATAAAGCTCAGAAAATATAACGTCATCTCCTAATCCAAATCCGCGCCCATTTACTAAATCTCCATTGGCGTAATCGACAATAGCTTGTTTAATTAAGTCATCGCCGTTAGCGGGATAATTAGAGAATTTAGTAAGCTGAACTTGAACATAAATATCTATGGTATCAGGTCTAGAAAAATTAATCGTATGAAGCAAACCTTGTGAGTCAGAAATTACTACGGATTCGTCTCCAAAAGAGGTTATACCCGCTGGTTTATTCAGCCATATTGCATTAGCTATATCTTCATCTAACCCACCTACTACAATTACTTGAACCGAGTGTGGGGGCAATCCATTTGCGTCAATTATATCTGTGTCATTCTCAAGTACTGTTACTTGCGTAACAAATTCTAAGTTTGAAATTACCGCGTAAAGAGAATCTACAGTAGATTGCGCGCTGATAGCTAATGAGCGCAGGCGTCTTGCTCTAAGTTCTACGTCCGTTTCACGCTCAGAACCCACGTTTGCGTCTTCAATATTAGTAACAGCGTTTAGCCCAGTAATTGGTGTTTCTATTTCCGTAAGAGTTCCAGCCGACGCCTCTATAACGCCAGTATTTAGTGCCGTTGCTGTTACGTTGATAGAACCACCCGAGATAGTAACAGCGCTATCGGTAGCAAATTGCTCTTGCGAAGTGACATGGCTTACTAATGTTCCAGCGGGTATTGATGTTCCATCGGTACCTGTGAAGGTTAAAGTGGCTACAGAGCTTGAAGCTTCATTTCGCGTTATTCCATTAATCTGCACAAGGTTACTAAGTGCTGCTCCTGTAGCCGCAGATGGATTAAAAGCGTTATATGCCCCTTCAGCAATTTCCCATAAATCACTAAAAGAACCAGCAAGTAAACCTATAATTTGCCCGTCAGGAGATTCAGGAGAAACATTAAGATTATTACCATATACAGAGCGAAATAGCGTTTCTAAGTCTGATTTGATTTCGTCAAGACGTTTTCTTTTAAAACCTGTTAATGTGATTCCACTAGACATTTACGTATATCTCCTCTTGGTCTAATACGCCAAAATCAGTAGTGGCAGAAAAAGCAACTGTCAATATCCGCGTATTTCTATTTAATGATAATTCGAATTCGGTCAATTCGGTAACGCCTGGAGTAGAGCGTATTCTGTTTTTAATTAACGTTTCTACTCGGCTTAAATCCACCGGTCTAACAAAAACCTCGTCAAACCACGGTGTGCCTGAATTAGTATTTAAAAACCATTCGCGTATATAAAACAATAATCGAGTACGAATATGCTGCGCTACTTCTTCGCCTTCATTTACTGTTGCAAAAGAGCCATTAACAAGAACTAAATCATTATTTTTATCTAAAGCTTTGCTTATCATTGCGGGCCTCCAGTTAATGGGTCGCCATGCGAATGTACATGCGAATTACCACTTATACCGTTGCTGTCATGGTCTGCTGCTGAGCTTGTTCCTGTAATATCGATGTTACCATCCACAGAAGCATTAGACTGCATAGTTGTTGTTCCAGCTATCGTCGCGTTACCAAGTACGCTTACATCACCTGTAAACTCTGCCAGCGGAGTATCTACGGTGACTTTCGTGGGCGCGGTTATTTTAACCTCTTTGCCTTCATTAAGCATCTCTATGACAACCGTTCCAGTGGTCACATTTATGTCTTTATTGGCAAACATCGTAATTGTTTGGTCTTTTTCATAATTACGTATTTGCAGGTTTTCAGTATCGTAGTCTGTAACTACTTTAGGTTCAGAACTCATTCCAACTAAGCATATTGCATCAGAAAGAGAATGCATGCGGTAATTATCAGGTGCTTTGGATTGGCCAGATTTATACCAACCATCGATTGACCTTTCTGAGAATAAAACTAAGCATTCATCATCTACCGCTATAGGAAATGTTATACAGAAATTTCCGGCTTTTGGTTGCCATACTACTACATTTATGACTGGCGGAAGGTCAACAGCTGTGTTACCTTTAAAAATTCGCTTTACTAAAAGCTGAACTGTAGCAATTTGCTTTTCAGCATTAAATTCTACTATTTTACCAGGTAGACACGTATGCACGTTTTTCATGTAATTGGTTATGCCTTGCTTAATTAAGCCCGGTAATCCGCCTGTTGATTCATTCGTTCTTTTATCAAGCACTTTCTGATACTCCCTTCGCTAATGCATACCATTCGTTAGTATGAGTATCACCTTTAAATATTACTTCGTACGCTCTGAATGTTCCATTAGCTGACGTTCTTTGCACATTTCTAAATTGCAGATTAGATAAAGATAATTGCGCGCTAGAAGCTTCTACAGTAAATAATCTTCCGGGTAATAACTTGGGATTTATTAGACTAGTAACTTCTACTCCAATTTCGGTTACAGTAGGAGAGCCTATCATTCCAGTATTTTGATTTATCAGCACTGATTCAAGATAGTTTATCGAGGAATCACGTTCTATCACGTTGATTTCTCCGTCTTGTATATTCCATGTGAAATCATAATCTTCGGCCAGCATATCCATTATATCTTTTGTACTACCGCTTAAAGTTTGTCCTCTAAGCTTATCTGCTGGCGAATCTAAACCCTGAATTACACCTACCGTTACCTCGTCAGAAGTTAAAGTCGAAAGCAGCTCATTTACCACATCCGCGATTTTCACGTTCTCAGATAGTGTTTTATTATATATGGCAGACTCCCAATCGCGTCCGCCATCAGCCGCATATACCGTTAGTATTCTATCTTCGCCTATTTTATTTGCATAGACATTTCTGCTTTTTCCTCTGAAGATAATACCTTCATCGCCTAAATATCCTACGCGTAAAGTAATAAGCGGGTCATCTGAAGTAAGCATTGATATTGTTTCTTGATTAGGATTATAAATATCAATTTTAGCGACATTAGGATAGCTTCTTTCACTTTTCGTTATTTCAAAAGCAATACGTAATTGAGAAATAGATTTAGTATTATTTCCCGACAGTATTAAAGAATACGACCTTTTAAATTGCCTAGCCAATGGATTCTGCCTCCGTGTTAGTTAATTTAACTAGCAGAACATTATCACCTAAATTTGAGGCCGACGCATCTTCTTTAGGATTATCAATATTTACGACATACATGTTATCGAGAGATATAGCATAATGCTGGACAATATCTACTCCTCCTAAAAGCGCAATTCCTTCGGCTAAAATCACAGCATTAAGGCTTATATCCATATACCAAACTTCAGTCCGAGAATTATAAGACACAAACAAGTCATAAGTAGAGCCATTAATCGTTGCTCTAAATGACTGTGCTCCGTCAGATGTAAGTGGTATTTCTAATGCCATGGTTTAAAACCACCCTGAAATTGTGTTTAGTATAGAGCTGTTCACTGTTTCTGATACAGCGTTCACCTGCTGCTTTCCTTTATCTACAACAGATGTTGCGGTTTTTGATACATCTCCAAATACATCGGACTCGGTCAAATTCAAGGTTTCTGACTCTGTCAGTATAACCTCTTCTAAGGTTAAATTAATAAACAGCGCACGAGATGAGTCTTTATCTTGTGAAGTTGAAACTCCAGTAATGACCATATTAGAATATGTTTTTAGCTTAGTTTCAACTTCAAGCGGTTCTGCGCGATTCTTTAGCTCAATAAAAGCGGCGTAAGCTTGTTGACTTCGCGTTAAGTTAGAATCATTGGAAGTGCCAAACAGGTTAGTAACGGTATTAATTATCTGGCCAATTGCCGCTGCTCCAAGAGGCGTATCAGTTATTACGCCTTGAATATTAATTATATCAGGCTGTACTATAGCATGGTCAGTAATATCCGCACCAGCTTCAACTGGGTTTTTGGTTAATGACACAGAGCCAGTATGCTCTTCCAATAACACAGAGTCTAACTCTATGCCCCCTACGCTTCTCTTTGTCCGTATGAATAGGTTCTCAAAGGCCATTACAATTCGACTCCACTATTTAAGTCTCTGGAAGCCTGTTCCCATACCGGTTCAAGCTCTCGAGCTATATCACGCGCTATCTGCCGTGCATTACTTCTCGTTGTGCCACTTGTATCTTCGTTGCCATTAACTTCTACTTTAATTCCGCCAAGAGATATACTAGTTTGGTTATTAATAGATTGATTTGTGTCAGACCGATTAATAGTATTTTCTGTTAAGGTGCCATCGGTTTCACCTGTGAATCCTTGAAAAGAAGCCATGTCAAAGCCAAAATCGCCGGAAGGCAAATCCTCAAATCCAAGTAATGGCATATCAAAACTTGGTAAATCTCCAACTTCTATTTGAGGAATATCAAAACTAGGTAAATCTCCAACTTCTATTTGAGGAATATCAAAACTTGGTAAATCT
>Ga0208029_1000190_pt1 | contig 43189 bp, 38 predicted proteins | sample MalvireepMed_s12_FD_184242 | JGI IMG/M metagenome (GOLD analysis project Ga0208029, IMG submission 184242) | Marine viral communities from the Global Malaspina Expedition - Malaspina viral metaG DeepMed_s12 (SPAdes) (version 2) | ecosystem: Environmental > Aquatic > Marine > Oceanic | place... | reverse complement strand
ATTTGTTTGTTTTTAGTATATTTTTAATGGTTATATTTAATATAATAATAAAAAAAGTATCTTTTTATGTGAAAAATTTATTAATAGTCAAATATTTTTTACTTAACTTTTTTTTAAGAAGTTTATGTTTTATAAACTTATAAATATTCAATGGAAACAAATTGTAATAGAATTTTAGTACTGTCACTATTTTTATTTACTCAATTTATGTTTGCTCAAACTCAAAAAGTAAAGGGAGTTGTTACAGATCAAGACAATATGCCATTACCAGGAGCTAGTATTGTTGTAAAGGGGACTGCTATAGGAACACAAACAGATTTCGATGGAAACTATGATATAGAGGTTTCTATAGGAGATGTTTTAGTTTTTTCTTTTGTTGGTCAACGATCAGAGGAAAGAAAAGTATCAGCTTTTGGAGTTATGAATGTTACTCTTCAAGAAGATGCGCAAGCCTTGGATGAAGTAATTATTACAGCTCAAGGGATTAAAAGAGAGAAGCAAGCTTTAGGGTATTCAGTAGCTGAGGTTGGGAGTGAACAACTGGAGCAGCGAGCAGAAGGCGATATAGGTCGTGTTCTATCAGGAAAAGCATCTGGATTAAATATTACGCAACAAAGTGGTTTGTCTGGTTCTGGAACTAGTGTAGTAATTAGAGGATATAGCTCTTTTAGCGGGAGTAATCAACCTCTTTTTGTGGTGGATGGAGTTCCGTTTGCTAGTGAAACAAATTCTTCTGGAGCTGCTACCGGCAATGCAGATGATGATTTTGTAAATGGGAATACTGGGTCTAGTAGGTTTTTAGATTTAGATCCTAACAATATAGAAAGTGTAAATGTTTTAAAAGGGTTGGCTGCATCTACCTTGTATGGTACAGCAGGACGAAATGGGGTAGTATTAATTACTACTAAAAATGGAGCCACTACAAAAACTGCTAATAAGAATGAAATTACAGTAACATCATCTATATTTTTTAATAAAATAGCTTCTCTGCCAGATTATACCAATAAATTTGGAAATGGTTTTGATCAGGCTTTTGGGTGGTTTTTTAGTAACTGGGGACCTTCTTTTGAAAAAGATGGTATAGCTGGTTGGGCTAATGGAGTTAATGCAAACCCAAATGTAGGGTTTGATGAAAACGGAACTCTAGCGCATCCATATTCTACTGCAAGCTCTTCATCGGGAATTCCGCAGGCTTTTCCAGAATATCAAGGAGCACGATACGAATGGCGGCCTTATAATAGTGTTGAAAACTTTTTCAAGACAGGAACAGCAAAAAACAATTCTATTAATTTTAGAGGAAACTCAAGTGATGGAAAGGTTTCTTATAATGCAAATTTTGGACTCTTGGACGACGAAGGGTTTACTCCAGGAAATAGCTTGAAAAGATACACTTTAGGGGTTGGGGGAAGAGCCGAATTATCCAATAAATTTACTGTATCTGGAACTATTAATTTTACAAATACTAATTATACAACACCTCCTGTAGCAGCGTCAGATGGGAACGGTGCTTTTGGTACAGGGTCATCGGTTTTTGGAGCATTGTTTTTTACGCCTAGAAGTGTTGACTTAATAGGGCTTCCTTATCAAAATCCCTTAGATGGATCGAGTGTTTATTATCGTCAAAATAATAGTATTCAGCATCCGCTATGGACAGTTCACAACGCGCAGGCAAGTCAGATAACAAATAGGGTGTTCGGACAATCGTCTGTTATTTACAATATTAACGATCGTCTAAATGTACTGTATCGTTTTGGTCTTGATGTGTATAGCGAAAACAACGTGAATCAGCAAAACAAAGGAGGTAGAGGACAGAGTGATGCGGCATTGGCAAGTGGAATTTATCAAACATGGAATAACACCAATACAATTCATAACCACGATGTTATAGTAAACGGAGATTATGACCTTTCAGAAAAAATAGGAATGCAGTTTAACTTGGGAGCAACTTCTAAAAGAGAGGAATTAAATAGAGTTGGTGTAGCAAGCTCTGGACAAGAGGTTTTTGATGTCTATAGACATTCTAATTTTTCTAAACAGGATGAAATAGAATATTATCAAGAACGAAATATAACAGGGGTGTATGGTCAGTTTAGTTTTGATTATGATCGTTGGGCTTATTTAACGCTCGCAGGAAGAAACGATTGGGTGTCTAATCTTTCTTCAGAAAATAGATCTATTTTTTATCCTAGTGTAAGTGTATCGTTTGTTCCTACTACAATTCTTAAAGGTATAAAAAGTGAGAAGGGATTAAATTATTTAAAATTTAGAGCAGGGTATGGTACTTCAGCAAACTTTCCTGTAGGGTATCCTACAGTGTCAACCTTAAATATTAATACGCAATTTTTTAATGATCAAGGATTGGATATTGTAACAAATTCGGTATCAAATAGATTGGGGAATCCCGATTTAAAACCTGAGCTTTTAAGAGAATTAGAGTTTGGTTTGGAATCGAAATTTTTTAATAACCGAGTGTCTTTGGAAGCGTCTTATTATACCAGAACTACTACAGATTTAATTATTGACAGACCTTTAGATCCAACCACTGGATATACCACTCAATTAACTAATGTAGGTGAAATAAGAGGAGATGGTGTTGAAGTGGATTTAGGAGTGTCAATTTTAAGAGGTTATGACGATGGATTTAATTGGGATGTAAATGCCAATTTTACAGTCAATAAATCGGAAGTAGTAGATCTAGGTTCTGATACAGATATTATTGTGTACGCTGGTTTTAGCGATTTAGGAAATGCAGCTATTACAGGGGAACCTTTAGGGGTAATTGTAGGGAGTCGAATAAAACGTAATGATGCTGGAGAATTTTTAGTAAATAGTGCCGGAGATTATATAGTTGAAAACGGTCAGTTTATTATTGGAGACCCTAATCCAGATTGGGTTTTGAATATTGGAAATAACCTGTCGTTTAAAAACTTTAATTTTTCATTTTTGGTGAATTATACAAAAGGAGGCGACATTTATGCAACAACAGCCTCTACTTTATTAGGAAGAGGATTAACAACAGATACGGACGACAGATTGAATACTTTTATTTTACCAGGAGTGCAAGAAGTTAGAAATGCTCAAGGTGAAGTAACCGATTATGAAACCAATACGAAGCAGATAAACAACTCTACTTATTATTTTAATAATGTGTTGTTTGGGCCTAATGAGCTAGGAGTTTTTGATGCAACGGTGGTGCGCTTACAGGAAGTTTCTTTTGGGTATTCTTTACCAAAGAGATTTTTGGAAAAAACACCTTTGGGTTCGTTGAGCTTTAATGTGTCTGGTTACAATCTATATTACAAAGCGCTTAATGTACCAGAAGGGACTAATTACGATCCTAATCAAGCAGGTTTGGGAGTAGGAAACGGTCGTGGATTCGACTTTCTTACAGGGCCTAGTTCCAAAAGATATGGGTTTAGCATAAAAGCATCATTTTAATACTAAAAAAATAGCATAATGAAACGCGTAAGAAAATATATATTTCAGTTGTTTTTAATAGGTCTTCTTCCTTTAAATTCATGTGAGACTACAGAACTGGATTTATCAGATAATCCAAACGAATTAGAACTGTCTCAGTCTAGCACCGATTTCTTTTTAAATAGTGTTCAGGTCGATTTTGCAACCTTTACACATTTAATGGGGGCAAATGGAGCACGATTGGTTCGGATTGAAAGTATGTTGGGAAGAAGTTATCAGAATGTTTCTGAGTTTTCACCAGCATTTCTGGAGACAGAATGGAATACAGCATATCAGGCAGATGGGGGAGAAGAATTACCCACTGGACTAAAAATAAATGGAATTTTGTCGAATATAAGGGCTATGAAGTCAGAAGCTGAAGCGCTTGAGTTGTATCATCATATAGCAATGACGCAGGTAATAGAGGCTAGTACTATGGTAACTTTGGTGGATTATTTTGGTGATGTACCTTATTCTGAAGCTTTACAGGCCAATGCAGAAACACCTATATTAAATCCTAAAGTAGATGAGGGGGCAGCTATTTATGCTGCAGCATTAGAATTGCTAGATAAGGCAATTGCAAATTTCAAAAAAGAAGTGGTTCTTGAGCCAGAAAACGATTTTTATTACAATGGAAATTGGGGAAATTGGATAAAAGCTGCTAATACTCTTAAAATGAAGATATATCTTCAAAAAAGATTGGTAGATGGAGCGGCTCTTCTAAAATTCAATACTATTGTATCTTCAGGAAATTACATAAAAGAAAATGATGAAGATTTTGCCTTTAATTGGGGGGTGAATGAGGTTCAGCCAGATTCAAGACATCCTTTTTATGCTAGTAATTACCTCAATACAGGGTCGGGAGCATATATGTCTAATTGGTTTATGAATTTGATGAATTCTTCTCAAGACCCTCGAGTTCGCTACTATTTTTACAGACAAACAAATGCCGTTCCAGGGCAAGAGATTTCACCTAATGAAGAAGCGCTTTCTTGTTCTTTAGAGCCTGTGCCACAGCATTATATAGATGGCGGATTTACCTTTTGTAATTTACCAAATGGCTATTGGGGGAGAGATCATGGCCAGGATGCAGGAGTGCCTCCAGATGGCTTTTTGAAAACTACTTATGGAGTTTATCCAGCAGGTGGAAAATTTGACGATAATAGTTTTGAAGGAGTGTTGCCCGGAGATGGGGGTGCAGGCGCAGGAATTACTCCTATTTTATTGGCGTCTTGGGTGGATTTTATGCAGGCGGAAATAGCTATGGTTAATGGAGATGGCAATGGAGCTAAAGCATTTATGCTTTCAGGGATTGATAAATCCATGCAAAAAGTAATGTCTTTTGGGGAGCTAGATCCAAGCGCATCGACAAGCTTTATCCCAACGCTGCCAGATGTTGTTAATTTTGAAGAAAATATTAAATCTAATTTTGAAAATGCTACCACAGAAACTGAAAAGTGGAATGTTTTAGCAGAACAATACTGGGTGACCTTGTTTGGGAATGGAACCGATGCCTATAATTTTTACAGAAGAACGGGCTATCCAACTACTTTACAACCAAACCTTGAAAAGGATCCTGGAGGTTTTATTCTGTCGCTCTATTATCCGTCAAATTTTGTAAATAATAATTCTTCAACAAGTCAAAAAGCGGATGTAAGAACAAGAGTGTTCTGGGATAATCATAAAGATGTAAACTTTCCTATTGCCAATTAAAATATAGCAAAACAATGAAAAAAATAAGATATATAGTAGTAGGTGTTTTAGGACTCATTTTTGGAGTGAGTTCTTGTAGTACCGACGATAAGATTGTAGATGAAGTACTAAGTAATATTGGTACGGGAGCAATTTTACGTACCATCAGTCAGGATAATAGCTTGCTGTACAACGATGAGGAGAAGATGTTTGAGCCCAATTCTAAATACACTTTAATGTTGGAAGAACAAGACGCTCAAAAAGGAGATTTACTTGAAAGTGTTGAGGTGTATGTTAAATATAAAGCTACAGATGCGGAGCGTTTTCCTCAAGGAGGGCAAGAGGTGTTACTTGAAAAATTATCGGTTTCAGATTTCTCAGAAGGCGATCGAGAACTTCCTGTAACAACAGTTTCTTATTCTTCTAAAACATTAGTAGAAGCTTTAGGAATTGATGAATCCAAAATTCAAGGGGAAGATCGTTTTGAATTTCGTCTAGTTTTAATGCTAACAAATGGAGAGGTATTTACTAATACCGATGTTGGTGGTCCAGTAAGTGGGGGTTCTTATTTCTTGTCTCCTTTTGAATATTTTCCAATTATAAAATGTGCAATTACCGAAAGTTTAGCAGGTACACATACCTATGAGACTATTAATGCCAAGGCTGCACCAGGAGGCGATGGAGTGTGTTCTGGTAATATCTTGACGGGAGAAGTGGTATGGACTGAAAAACAATCGGGTACCTATGCATCTAGTGATATGAGTTTTGGACAATTTGAAGATTGCTATACTAATAGAGGAAAGGCTACTGGAAATGGGATTAGTATTGTTTGGGATTGTACTTCTTTGAATCCAGTTGGAGATGTGTATATAGATGAAGAAGGAATGGTAACTACAAAGGACAAAGCGCAAAGGAGTCTAAGTTATAATTATTCTATTATCAAAGTAGAGGGTTCGGAAATGACTATAAAATTTTCAAATGCCGCAGGAGATGGAGGACAAGTGTTGGTTACCCGTGAGGGAGGAAAAAATTGGCCAGAAATTTTTAGTAGAAATAATTAATCCCTCATAGAGGGTCTAATTCCTTAGAGCCTGTGCTGAGTTTACTGAAGGGCTCTGCGTTGAAATGAATTAAATTTGTTTCCTTTGAATACCTTGTGGGCTTGCCCCGAGGTAGTTGATTAGGATTTCCTATGAATTTTAAATTAAAAACTAATGAGTAAACTATTAATTGTATTATGTATTATCAATTTTAGCTTTTCTTTTGCTCAAGAAACAAAGCAGGGATTATTGGTGGAAATTGATGGGAAAAAGGATTCCTATGGAGAAATAGCTCAACAAATTTGGGATTATGCCGAAATGGGTTATCAAGAAGAAAAAAGCACTGCCTTATTACAAAAAACTTTAAAAGCAGCAGGGTTTACTGTAAAAGCAGGAGTGGCAGGAATTCCAACTGCATTTGTGGCTGAATATGGAAGTGGAGGTCCTGTAATTGGGATTTTAGGTGAGTATGATGCATTACCAGGGTTGTCTCAACAGAGATTGGCTGAAAAAAAATCTGAAGGAAAAGCAGCAGGGCATGGTTGTGGACATCATCTTTTTGGTACGGCATCTATGGCAGCAGCTATTGCAGTAAAAAACTGGTTAAAATCTAATAACCGTGAAGGAAGAGTCCGTTTTTATGGTTGTCCAGCCGAAGAAGGAGGTTCTGGAAAGGTATATATGGTAAGAGCAGGATTGTTTAACGATGTGGATGCTGTTCTGCATTGGCATCCTGGTTCTTCCAACAGCGCTAGTGCTGGAGCAGCACTGGCTAATAAATCGGCTAAATTTAGATTTTATGGGGTTTCTGCACATGCAGCAGGATTCCCAGAAAAAGGAAGATCTGCTCTTGATGGGGTTGAAGCTATGAATATGATGGTAAATATGATGCGGGAGCATATTCCTGAGGATGCTAGAATTCATTATGTAATTACCGATGGAGGAAAGGCTCCTAATGTGGTTCCTGATTTTGCAGAGGTGTATTATTATGCTAGACATACACATCGAGATGTGGTGATTGATATTTTTGACCGAATTGTTAAAGCATCAGAAGGAGCTGCAATGGGCACTGGAACTACTGTAGATTATGAAATGATTGGGGGAACCCATGAGTTGTTACCAAATTTAAGTCTTCAAAAAGTAATGTATGATAATTTGGTTGAGGTAGGAGGAGTTGCCTATACAGACGAAGAAACAAAGTTTGCTAATAAGATAGCTCTTACCTTAGGGTATGAAAAGGCAGATATAGCTGCAGTAAATGGTGTTGAGCCTTATAAAACAGAATCGGAAGCTAGGGGTTCTACAGATGTAGGAGATGTTAGTTTTACTTTGCCTACTGCAGGGTTACGTGCAGCTACTTGGGTATCGGGAACACCATCTCATAGTTGGCAAGCGGTAGCCTGTGGAGGAACATCCATAGGGAATAAAGGGATGGTTGTTGCTGCTAAAACAATTGCACTGACAGCTGTTGATATATTTGAAGATAAAGAATTACTGGAAAAGGCTAAAGAAGAATTTAATAAGCGTAGAGGTGATGATTTTAAATATATCCCACTATTAGGAGATAGAAACCCAGCTTTAGATTACCGAAATTAAACCTGTGTTTCTGTGTAAAAAAAATCCCGCTCTTTTGATAGCGGGATTTTTAACTTTTTGAAGAAATTATTTATGAAAGAACTTCTTTGATTCTTTTAATAGCTTCTATCAATTCTTCTTCTGAAGCAGCGTATGAAATTCTAATACAATTTGGATTTCCAAAAGCTTCGCCAGTTACGGTAGCTACATTTGCTTCTTCTAAAAGTAATAGTGAAAAATCAGATGCATTTTCAATTTTCTTACCTTTTATTGTTTTTCCGAAGAAATCAGAAATATTAGGGAATACATAGAACGCTCCTTCTGGAACATTTAATTGGAATCCTTCTATTTCTCCTAATAGATTTAAAACAAGATCTCTACGTTCATGGAACTTATCAATCATGTATTTAATTTTACTTACGGGAGCTTCAAGAGCGGTAATAGTAGCTCTTTGGGCAATACAGTTTGCTCCACTAGTTATTTGACCTTGCATTTTATTACAAGCTCTAGCAATCCAATCTGGAGCACCAATGTAACCAATTCTCCATCCTGTCATAGCAAATGCTTTTGACACCCCATTTACAGTAACAGTTCTATCAAACATTCCGTCTATAGAAGCAATGCTTGTGTGTCCGTCTCCAAAGTTAATATGTTCATATATTTCATCAGAAACAATAACAATATTTGGGTGTTTTCTCAAAACAGCGGCTAAAGATTCTAACTCTTCTTTGCTGTATACAGAACCACTAGGATTACATGGAGAGCTATACCAAATCATTTTGGTTTTTGGAGTAATGGCAGCTTCTAATTGTTCTGCTGTCATTTTAAAATCGTTTTCAATAGAGGTTTGAACTTCTACTGGAACTCCTTCAGCAATTTTTACAATATCAGAATAGCTTACCCAATATGGAGCAGGTAAGATAACTTCATCACCTGGATTAATAACCGCAAGTGCAACATTGGCCAACGATTGTTTTGCTCCTGTAGATACTACAATCTGATTTGGCGTATAGGTAAGCTTATTGTCTCTTTGGAATTTATTTATAATGGCAGCTTTTAAGTCAGCATAACCATCAACTGGAGAGTAGCTGTTGTAGTTTTGGTCAATAGCTTCTTTAGCAGCCTCTTTAATAAAATCTGGAGTGTTGAAATCTGGTTCTCCTAGACTTAAGCCGATGATGTCTTTTCCTTCAGCTTTTAATTCTCTTGCTTTTGCTGCCATGGCAAGTGTTGCAGAAGTTGCCATGTTTAAAACTCTTTCAGATAATTCTTGTTTCATAAAATGAAAATGGGTTTAGTTGTAAACATATTTAGGTTTTTGACCTAGTGCTTTTAAATGTTTGAAATGCGAAATTATAGCTTTTCTTGTAGTTTTATACTCGTAGTAAGGTAAATTAAACTCCGTTGCAGTTTCTCTAACAATTTTAGCAATATTTGTGTAATGTATATGACTAATATTTGGAAAAATATGGTGTTCTACTTGATGGTTTAACCCTCCTGTAAACCAATTTACAATTCTATTTTTAGTAGAAAAGTTAGTTGTGGTAAATAATTGGTGTATGGCCCATGTGTTTTTTATAGTACCCATATCATCTGGTAGAATAGTGTCTGCATCTTCTACAATATGTGCTAATTGAAATACCATACTTAAAATTAATCCAGCTGTGTAGTGCATTACAAAAAAGCCTATTAGAACTTTCCACCACGCTAGCTCTACAAAAAATAATGGAATAACTATCCAAACAGTAATATAAATAAGCTTAGTAATAATAAGTACGCTCCACTCTTTTGCAGGATTAGGAAATTTACCGTAAGAAAGTTTTCTTTTGAGGTATCTTCTCATTTGCTTAAAATCGGTCGTAATGGCCCAGTTTATTGTTAGCAAGCCATATAAAAAGATAGAGTAGAAGTGCTGAAATTTATGCATTTTGTTCCATTCTGCATGCTCACTAAACCTAATAATTCTCCCTGCGTCTAAGTCTTCATCATGACCAGGAATGTTAGTATAAGTATGATGAAGGACATTGTGTTGCACTTTCCAATTGTATACATTACCAGCTAAAATATAAATGCTAGCACCCATTACTTTATTAATCCATTTTTTAGAAGAATAAGAACCATGGTTTCCATCGTGCATTACATTCATTCCAACACCTGCCATTCCAATTCCTGTTACAATGGTAAGGAGTAATTGCAACCATTGATTCATGTTATCAATAGTTAAGATTAAAAAATAGGGCGTTAAAAAGATAGCAAACATAATTGCTGTCTTAAGATAAAGTTTCCAATTTCCAGTTTTCTTAATTTGATTTTCTTGGAAATAATTATTTACACGACTATTTAAAGTTTTAAAAAACTTTGCAGGATCTTTTCTCGAAAATCTAATATGTTTACTCGTACTCATAGGCTTTAATTCTTTACCTCTCACAGAGGGTTTAATTCCTCAACACTTTTTGTTGAAATGAATTAAGATTATTTCGTTTGTTTACCTTATAGATTTACCTCAAGGTAGTTAACTTTCTTTTATTTCGAAAAAGAAAATATAGATTACAAAAATAGAGATAATTAAAGTGTTTAACGCTGTTAAAAGTTTAAAAGTGCGACATATATTGTCTATTTTTGTTAAAATTTTTGAAAAGAATGCCACTAACTATCATAGAAAAGTATTTTTCTTCTTTAACTGAAGATCAGATAACTAAATTTTCTCAGCTTGAAGATTTGTATACAGATTGGAATAGCAAAATTAATGTTATTAGTCGTAAAGATATTGAAGAGCTATACATACGCCATGTGTTACACTCTTTAGGAATAGCAAAAGTACAAGCTTTTAATCCCGGTGCTTTAATTTTAGATGTTGGTACAGGTGGTGGTTTTCCAGGCATTCCATTAGCAATATTATTTCCAGAAACCAATTTTTATCTAATTGATGCAATTGGAAAAAAAATAAATGTAGTTAATGAAGTTGCATCAGCATTAAATCTTCAAAATGTAAAAGCTGAACAAATTCGTGCGGAAAAGGTAAAATCACAATTTGATTTTATTGTAAGTAGGGCAGTTACTAATATGCCTGATTTTGTAAAGTGGGTAAAAGGAAAAGTGAAGAAAGAATCTTCTCATGAATTAAAAAATGGAATACTTTATTTAAAAGGAGGCGATTTAAGCGAGGAATTAGCGGTTTATAAAACCGCAAAGACCTACGACTTAAAAGATTATTTTGAGGAAGATTTTTTTGAAACAAAAAAAGTGGTTCATCTTCCTTTAAAATATACTGGTAAGTAATTACATTCTCAGCATTGAATTGTACGTATAACGCCAACTTTGTAAAAAGTGCTGTATATATTGAGATTTTCTCTTTATAAAGTTTGGGCGTGGCTTTTTACGAAGTTTATCTTCAAATTCTTGAATCTTTTTAAGAAGCGTGTTTTTGTTTCTCGCAATAAAAACACGTTCAACTTCTGTAGTTTTTGTTTTCTTGTCGTTTGTTGTATCTAATATTGAGTATTTAATACTCAAAATACATCTTTTTTGTTCTTCTATCATCATCTTCGTCTTTTTGTGTTATGTAGCAAAGATAGTGATAATTTACATTTAAGATACAATTTAGTAACATTAAATTAACATTACAAGAGTTTTTATGCTGATAATGAGTTGTTTAAGTTCATCGCTGAGGGGCTATTCCCTAGAGCCTGTCCTGAGTTTATCAAAGGCTCTACGTCGAAATGGATTGTATTATTTTCTTTTAAATACCTCGTATGCTTGCCTCGAGGGAGTTGATTGTAAGTAAAAAGCCCTTTGAAAGTTGACTTTCAAAGGGCTTTAACGACAGTATTTATAAAATTTTTATTCTCCTAAAAAAGGATATCTATAGTCCTCTGGAGAAACAAAAGTTTCTTTAATTAATCTCGGTGACACCCAACGTAGAAGGTTTTGAGAAGAACCAGCCTTGTCATTTGTACCAGAAGCTCTTGCTCCTCCAAATGGCTGCTGACCTACCACGGCACCTGTTGGTTTATCGTTAATATAGAAGTTTCCAGCACAGTTTTGTAAAGCAGTAGTGGCTTCTTCTATAGTATATCTGCATCCAGAGAAAACGGCTCCAGTAAGTGCATACTCAGAGGTTCCGTCTACCAATTCTAAAGTTTCGCTCCATTTGTCGTCTTCATATACATAAATGGTAACAATAGGGCCGAATAGCTCGGTAGTCATTGTTTTGTATTTTGGATCTGTTGTGCGAATAACTGTAGGATGAATAAAATATCCTTTTGATTTATCATAGGTTCCTCCAACAACAATTTCAGCTTCTTTATCTTCTTTTGCTTGGTCAATATAACTAGCAAGCTTGTCAAAAGATCCTTCGTGGATTACTGCAGTAATAAAGTTCTCCATATTATTAGGAGCACCAATTTTAAACGACTCTACATCTGTTTTAACAAAAGCTAGCACTTCATCAGCTAAAGATTTTGGTAAATATACACGAGATGCAGCACTACATTTCTGACCTTGGAATTCAAAAGCACCTCTAGTAATAGCAGTTGCTACTTGTTTAGCATTAGAAGATGGATGAGCGATAATGAAATCTTTTCCTCCAGTTTCTCCAACAATTCTAGGGTATGTTTTATAGGTATCAATGTTGTTACCTATTTTTTTCCATATTCCTTTAAATACATTTGTAGAACCAGTAAAATGAATTCCAGCAAAATCTGGACTAGCAAGAACTGTATCGGTAATCATTTCTGGGTCTCCATAAACAACGTTAATTACGCCATCTGGTAGTCCAGCTTCTTTAAAAATATCTACAATTACTTTAGCAGAAAAAATTTGACTATCACTAGGTTTCCAAATAACTACATTCCCCATCATAGCTGCACTTGCAGGTAAATTCCCAGCAATTGCGGTAAAGTTGAAAGGAGTAATGGCATAAACAAAACCTTCTAAAGGTCTGTATTCTACTCGATTCCATAAACCTTTGTCGGATTCTGGTTGATCGTCGTAGATTTTTGACATATACTCTACATTGAATGTAAGGAAATCAATCAACTCACAAGCACTATCAATTTCTGCTTGATGAATATTTTTTGATTGCGCAATCATAGTAGCTGCATTTATCTTATCTCTGTAAGGACCTGCAATTAAATCTGCAGCCTTTAAGAAAATTGCAGCACGTTGTTCCCAATTTAAAGCAGCCCATTTCTTTCTTGCTTCTAAATTGTTTGCAATAGCTTTTTCAACATGTGATTTTTCCGCTAAATGATATTTTCCTACAATGTGTTGGTGATCATGTGGAGGAGATAAAGGTTTTGTATTACCTGTTTTAATTTCCTCGCTACCGATATACAACGGAACGTCAACGGTGCTATTAAAAAATTCGTCATACTGCTTCAACACAGCCTCTCTTTCTGTTGAGCCTGGAGCATACGACTTTACGGGTTCGTTAACTGCCGCAGGAACATGAAAAAAGCCTTTTCCCATACTTTCTGGATTTAATACATTAAAATTTTATCAAAGGTAGTAAATGCCAGAGGGTTTAAAAAGTAAAATTGTGTTAAAGAGAAGGCTTAATTTAAAGCGAAGGGAGCATGGAGTTTAAATGTAGGAATAATCACTCGAAACCTTCTTGTTGAGGTAAAATTGACCATATTGTAATGACCTCTCATGGCTCCAATTGGGGATGTTAATAAACAGCCAGAACTGTATGTGTGAGATTCTCCTGGTTTTAAAACTGGTTTTTTTCCTATAACTCCTTCGCCATCAATTATTTCAATTTCATTTAAAGCATCAAAAATTTGCCAATGTCGAGAGGTGAGTTGTACGGAATCCTTGCTTTGATTCTCAATAGTAATTTTGTAACCAAAGGCATAGTGAAGCTTGTAGTTTTTGAAGAAAGTGCCTTCAAAACTAGTCTTTACAGAAATCTTTATGCCTTTAGTAATTTGAGTAATCATATATATTAAAACGTAAATGCGCCCACTAAAACTATTATAGTTGTTGATATTGTAGCTAAAATAATGAAAATAGTATTAATGTATATGAATTTAACAATAGTTTTTGTTCTGCTTTCCTTATAAAAACCTCGCATAGATTTATATAGGTATAGAAAGAATATTAAAATTGCCACTCCATGAAGGTTAATATTGAAAAGCCATTTAATAAGCAAAGTAAGGGTTAATAGGATGGTGAAAAGTGTTTGGGTGTGAAAACTAAAAATGATGTGATCTATATAGTGGAATTTTTCTGACGAATATACAAGCCATATAAAAGCAGAAAAAATAGGAAGAAGAATAAAAATAATAAATGGTAATTTAGCTATTAAAGTTGCAAAAAAGCTTCCTGGGTGGTGATATGTTTTGTAAAAGCTTTTAGCTAGTTTAAATGTAATCTTATTTTCAATGCTACTTTCTATTTTTAGGTGTTTTAGCGCTTCATCATATTCATAATATTTTTTTCGCTTAATATCATCATAAAAAAAATCAATCTTATCGTAAGTTCTGTTAATAAAGAGTTTGTTGTTTAACTTTTCAAATTGAATTTTTGGTGCTGTAGTTGTCTCTAGGGCTTCTTTTGGTTGGTATTTTTTTATGAGTTGATCTATTTCTTTTTTGTCTTCATTAGAAATAGAACTTTCTTTTAAGGAGGCAAGAGTGTTTTCAATAAATAAAGAGTCTTTAGTAATATAATCGTTTACGGTATTATCTATATTATCAAAGTCGCTACTGTAGCTTATCATTAAAAAGTAAACAATGGTAACGCTTAAAAAGAAGCGGAATGGATTTGTGTAAGTGGCTCTTTTTCCGCTAACAAATTCCGTAGTTATTTTTCCAGGTCTTAAAATTAAGGCAGTTAGCGTTTTTCGAAGTTTGGAATCGTAAGAAAAAATGCTTGAAAAAAACTCTTCTACCATGTCTAGTAGGGTAAGTTTTTTTGTGCTATTTATTTGTCCGCAATAAGGGCAGTAGGAGTCGCTTTTCTCAAGAGGAAGTTCACAATTCAAACATTTTGTACCCCTATATTTTAAAGATGTTCTGTCGCTTTTGTTCATTGTATAGGGTTTTCTTAATTGGAGATATTTACAGAGGAGGCACTTCCAACCCCAATTAGGCTGTCGTAATTATCTCCAAAGTCTCTATAGTAAACTAAAATAGTGTAATTGTTTTCTGTTTCCCAGAAGCTACCGCTTATAAAATTGAAATCTACAATTCCTTTTTCGTTAACTTTTACAAATTTATAATTGTAAAAACCTTGTTTTAGTAAAATAGCAGTATTAAGGGTGTTTGTTTTATCGTTTAATTTGAGTCGGTTTTCTTCTGTTAATTGGTAGTTATTAAATTTTCCGTATACATAAATATTGTCTAGCCCTATGGCGTTAGTATAAGCTAGGCTAAAGCGAACAAATGAATAATCTGCTTCTCTGTCAACATTCTGTTCAACACCATCAATGGTTCTTATGTAAAAATCTCCATTGATATCTGGATTGTAGGTGTAAGCCTTGTCTTTTCTAGATTCGTTGGTGTATAGGTAATGATTGTATCTATTAGTTAGATCTACTCTTGCAATGGCATTACTAGAAACACGAATTTCCTTAGTGTCGAACCAAAAATATTCATTCCCACCTTCAAAAGAAGTCTCTTTGTCGTATTTGTAAATAAGTTGGTTCCCCGACATAAATTGGGGTTTAATACCAGAAATAATATAGTTGAAGTTGCTGTTTTGAAGAATTGCAATTTTTACTTCTTGTTGCGGATTTATGAGTTCGAAATCTGGATGATTAATTGTGAATTGCAAGCGCTGAAGCTTGTCAATATTTTTCATGTCTCGAGAACGTTTAACAACCGTGCCAACGCCAACAGCATCTTTATAGACCAAAAAGCGCCTAGAGAAAATGAGGTCTCCTTTGTTGTCTTTTACTTTTAGAATGTAATTACCAGTAACGCGTAATTTTGTTTGCTGATTTGGAAGTGTGAGTTGGTAATTAGTATAGGGTTGAATGGTGGCAAGAGAATTTTCATAATTCATAATTCTTTGGTTATCAACACCAGTTAGGAATTGCGATTTCAATAATTTGGAAGGAGTCCAGTTGTAATTGCAATGTTCAATTTCATAATAATAATCTTTTTCATCAGCATATAAATCGTCAAAAGAGAGCGTCATTTTTTCGCCAATTTTAACAATAGGAAATTGGTCTCCTTCTTTGTCCGATTTAAATACAATCGACTTTATGTTTTCGGGCGGAGGAACTTCGTTTTGAATTTGAGAAAAAGAGAAGTTACTCAGGAGTAATATGGTAACGAAAAGGTTGTAGTTGAGCTTCATCAGCAAAAAATATTTTGGGATAAATATACGCAAAATACATTCTGGATTGATTTCAGGTAAATTCACTTTGAAAAATATAGGTTTTTATTATGCGAACTCTGTTTTAATTATTAAATTTGCACGAATTTTTGAGTTAACTAATTTCATTAGATAGATAGCATGTCAAACGACATTAAGATTAGAAAAGGCTTAGATATTAAGCTAAAGGGTGAAGCAGAAAAATTGGTTTCTGACGCGCCAAGATCTAAAAACTTCGCTATTAAGCCAACTGATTTTCATGGTGTTATGCCTAAAATGATAATCAAGGAAGGTGAGTCTGTAAAAGCCGGAGATATTATTTTTTATTCTAAGTACAAAGAGCAGGTGAAGTTTGTTTCGCCAGTTAGTGGTACATTGAAGGAAATTAAGCGCGGTGCAAAGCGAAGAATTTTAGAGGTTGTCATTGAAGCTGATACAACTGATACGTACAAAGAGTTTGGTCAGAAAGACGTAGAAACTATGTCTGGAGACGAGGTAAAACAGCATTTGCTAGAAAGCGGATGTTGGCCTTTTATCAAGCAGAGGCCTTATGATATTATAGCAGACCCAGAGGATGCGCCTAAAGCAATTTTTATTTCAGGAATGGCAACAGCGCCGTTGGCTGCAGATGTTGAATTTGCATTAGGAAAGCGTAAAGAAGATTTCCAGTTAGGGTTAAATGCAATATCAAAACTTACCTCAGGAAAAACCCATCTTTCCATAGATAAAAGATCGGCTTCGTTTTTTAATGAAGTAAAAGGTGTACAGATTCATAAAGTTTCTGGACCGCATCCAGCAGGAAATGTAGGAGTGCAAATACATCATATAGATCCTGTAAATGCTGGAGAGCGTGTTTGGGTTGTAAATCCAGAAGATGTAGCAATTATTGGTTCTTTATTTAGAACTGGTAAGTTTGATGCAACTCGTGTTGTAGCAGTTGCTGGAACTGAGGCACCAAAAGCACAGTATTTTAGATTTAAAATCGGTTCTAATGTAAAAGACATTTTAGGGCAATTGCCAGCAAATGTTAGAATTATTAGTGGAGATGTGCTTACTGGAGATAAAATTGCTAATGATGGTTTTGTTAGCTATTACAGTTCTACAATTTCTTTGATTCCTGAAGGAAATGAATATAGAATGCTAGGATGGTTGCCGTTTAAAGACAACAATATTCCAAGTATGTCTAGAACTTCGTTATCATGGTTGTTCCCTAACAAAAAACACAAAGTAGACACTAATTTGAATGGTGAAGAAAGAGCTTTGGTTGTTACTGGGGAAATGGAAAAAGTATTGCCAATGGATGTATATCCAATGCAACTTCTAAAAGAATGTATGGCGCAGAATATTGAAAAAATGGAAAGCTTAGGGATTTACGAAGTAGCTCCGGAAGATTTTGCATTAATAGACTACGTTAATACTTCTAAGCTTGAAGCTCAAGTTATTCTTAGAGAAGCTTTAGATGTAATGATAAAAGAAGTTGGGTAAATAAAAGAAGATATGAGCGCTTTAAGAAATAAATTAGATCAGCTAAAAAAACCTTTTAATAAAGGAGAGAAGTGGGAGAAATTTGCTCCTGCTTTTAATGCATTCGATACCTTTTTGTATGTGCCTAATCACACCACAAAAAAAGGAGCACATATTCGAGATGCAGTAGATTTAAAGAGAACAATGATTACCGTAGTTATTGCTTTATTACCAGCTTTATTCTACGGAATTTATAATGCAGGTTTTCAACATTACTCTCAGTTAGGAGAAGCATTTACTTTTTGGGATGCTTTTGCACATGGAGCATGGAAAATATTGCCAATGGTTGCGGTTTCCTATATTGTTGGTTTAGGTATTGAATTTGTATTTGCAATATATAGAGGACATGAAGTAAACGAAGGGTATTTAGTTACAGGGTTATTAATTCCAATGATTATGCCAGTAGATATTCCATTATGGATGGTGGCAGTATCTGTAGCTTTTGCCGTTTTAATTGGAAAAGAAGCCTTTGGAGGAACTGGGATGAATATTCTAAATCCTGCGCTTACTGCAAGAGCATTTGCATTTTTTGCATATCCTACTTTTATGTCTGGGAATAAAGTATGGGTTTCTGATGCTACACACATCGATGCCATTTCTGGAGAAACAATTTTAGGAACTCTAGCAGCAGGAAAAGAAGTTACTTATGATGCTTGGACAATGTTTTCAGGAGCAATTCCAGGATCTATAGGAGAAACATCTACTTTATGGATTGTAATTGGTGCTGCTATTTTAATCCTTACTGGTATTGGTAGTTGGAGAATTATGGCAGGAGGTTTAATAGGAGGTGCATTTATGGGCTTTTTATTCAACTTGTGGAGTGCAAACGATTTAATGGCTTTTCCATGGTATCAACAATTATTAGTTGGTGGATTTGCTTTCGGACTCGTATTTATGGCTACAGATCCAGTATCTGCAGCACAAACACAAAAAGGGAAATGGATATATGGAATCTTAATCGGTATTTTCTGTATTATGATACGTGTATTTAACCCAGCTTATCCAGAAGGAGTAATGCTTGCTATTTTATTAATGAATGTATTTGCACCGACAATAGATCATTATGTAATTCAGTCAAGTGTTAAAAGAAGAAAGAAACGTTTATCTACCGCTACGGTTAAATCTGCTTAATTATGAATAGAGATAGTAACGCATATACTTTTATATTCGCTGGAATAATGGTTGTTATTGTGGCATCGGCTTTGGCCTTTGCAGCAACTTCATTGCAACCTATTCAGGCTAAAAATATAAAAATCGAAAAGATGCAAAACATTCTTGCTACTATTGGTATCGAAGCTTCAAAAGAAGAAGCGGAAGAAACATACCATAAGTATATAAAAGAAGAAATTGCTTTAGATAACAATGGAGAGGTAAAAACAGATGTAAAAGCATTTGATGTTGACCTAGCCAAAGAACTTAAAAAGGATGTTGAAAAACAACGTTTTCCTTTGTATGTAGCAGATGTTGAAGGAAAGAAATTCTATGTAATTCCATTACGTGGAGCTGGACTTTGGGATGCTATTTGGGGGTATGTTTCATTAGAAGATGATATCAATACCGTAAAAGGAGCTGTTTTTGATCATAAAGGAGAAACTCCTGGTCTTGGAGCTGAAATTACACAAGCTTGGTTTCAACAACGATTTGAAGAAGAAAAAATATTTGACGAATCAGGGGATTTTGTAGGAATTACAGTTCAGAAAGGATATTCTGGAGGAAGTAATAAGGATGATAATGCTGTAGATGCTATTTCTGGAGCTACCATTACTGGAGACGGTGTTACTAAAATGATACACGACCGATTGGAATTTTATCTTTCTTACTTAAAGAAACAAAATACTAAAGTAGCTTTAAAATAATATATGATGGCCGATACTAAAAACAAAAAAGAGAAATCACCAGTGGTGCTTTTTGTTGCTGAAGAAAAAGAGCCACTTTTCTCTAAGAAAAATAGAAAGTTATTATCTGATCCTTTAAATGATAATAACCCAATTACTGTTCAGGTACTAGGTATATGTTCTGCATTAGCAATTACTGTTCAGTTAAAACCTTCTATCGTAATGGCAATTGCCGTTATGGTTGTAATGGCAGCTAGTAACGTAATAGTTTCTTTAATTAGAAATTTAATTCCTAACCGTATTCGTATTATTGTACAGTTAGTTATTGTTGCAGCTTTAGTAATTTTAGTTAACGAGGTGCTTAAAGCCTATGCTTATGATGTTAGTAAAGAGTTGTCGGTTTTTGTCGGACTTATTATTACTAACTGTATTGTAATGGGGCGTTTAGAAGCTTTTGCACTTGGAAATGGTCCTTGGAAATCTTTCTTAGATGGAATAGGAAATGCTGCGGGTTATGGATTAATCCTTGTTATTGTTGCTTTTTTCCGTGAATTGTTGGGTTCTGGTAAATTATTAGGATTTGAAGTTTTAGGACATAAAGGAGCTACGGTAGCAGAATCTACTGGATTGTATGCTATGGGGTATGAGAATAACGGATTGATGTTATTGTCTCCAGCAGCACTTCTTGTAGTAGGAGTTATTATCTGGATACAGCGTTCAAGAAATAGAGAACTAATCGAAAAAAATTAAGCAATAAGCTAAAAAACATTAAAAAATGGAATACGTAAACCTTTTTGTAAGAAGTATTTTTATAGAGAACATGATTTTTGCCTATTTCTTAGGGATGTGTTCTTACCTAGCGGTTTCTAAAACAGTTAAAACTGCAGTAGGTTTAGGAGCCGCTGTAATTTTTGTTTTAGCAATTACGGTGCCTATTAACTTCTTATTAGATAATTATTTATTAAAACCGGGTGCGTTAACTTGGTTAAGTCCAGAGTACGCAAACATCGATCTAAGCTTTTTGAGTTTTATCATGTTTATAGCCGTAATTGCATCAATGGTGCAATTGGTGGAAATGATAGTTGAAAAATTTGCACCTGCATTATACGGAGCTCTTGGTATTTTCTTACCGCTAATTGCTGTAAACTGTGCTATCCTTGGAGGTTCTTTATTTATGCAACAAAAAGATTTCGGAGGAGTTTCGGAAGCTTTTACTTATGGATTAGGATCTGGAATAGGTTGGTTCTTGGCAATTTTAGCTATTGCTTCAATTAGAGAGAAAATTACTTACTCAAATGTTCCTGCACCATTAAGAGGGTTAGGAATTACTTTTATCATAACAGGACTTATGGCTCTTGGGTTCATGAGTTTTATGGGAATCAAATTATAAATCTTATTAGTTAAATAGCAATATGGATTATTCAGTAATCATAGCAAGTTTAATAGTATTCTTAACACTAATATTTGTGTTGGTAATTATATTATTACTTGCCAAGGCAAAATTGGTGCCTTCTGGTCCTGTAACCTTAAAAATTAATGGTGAGAAAGATGTAGAAGTTTCTTCTGGAGGGACTTTATTGTCTACCTTAGGAAATAATAAAATATTTTTACCATCTGCTTGTGGAGGTGGTGGTACTTGTATTCAGTGTAAATGTATTGTAACCGAAGGTGGAGGACAAATGCTTCCTACGGAAGAGCCTCACTTTACACGTAAAGAAGCTGCTGAAGGGTGGCGTCTTGGATGTCAAGTAAAAGTAAAACAAGACATGGTTATCGAAGTGCCAGAAGAGGTATTCGGTATTAAAAAATGGGAAGCAGAAGTTGTTCGTAACTGGAACGTTGCTTCGTTTATTAAAGAGTTTGTCGTACGTATTCCAGAAGATATGGATTACCAAGCTGGAGGATATATTCAAATTGAAATACCACCAGTTGAAGTAAGTTATTCTGATATAGATATTACTGCACACCCTGAAGAGCATGACGATCCTAAGAAGTTTCAATTGGAATGGGATAAGTTTAATCTTTGGCCATTAACCATGAAAAACACAGAAACTGTAGAAAGAGCATATTCTATGGCTTCTTACCCTGCAGAAGGGAGAGATATTATGCTTAATGTACGTATTGCAACTCCACCATGGGATCGAAATAAAAACGGATGGATGGATGTAAATCCTGGAATAGCTTCTTCTTATATTTTCTCAAGAAAAGCAGGAGATAAAGTGGTTATTTCTGGACCTTATGGTGAATTCTTTATCAACCATAGTGAAGCAGAAATGCTTTATGTTGGTGGGGGAGCTGGAATGGCACCAATGCGTTCTCACTTATATCACTTATTCAAAACTTTAAAAACAGGAAGAAAAGTTACTTATTGGTACGGGGGACGTTCTAAAAGAGAACTTTTCTATATGGAGCACTTTAGAGAATTGGAGCGTGAGTTCCCTAACTTTAAGTACTATATTGCACTTTCTGAGCCTTTAGAAGAAGATAATTGGAAAGTAAAAGAAAGTTTAGATGGAGAAGGAGATGGTTTTGTAGGTTTTGTACACCAAGTGGTTATTAATAACTATTTAAACCACCATGAAGCTCCAGAAGATATAGAATTCTATTTCTGTGGACCTCCATTGATGAATAAAGCAGTTGAAAAAATGTGTGACGATTTTGGTGTTCCACCAGAGAATGTGCGTTTTGACGACTTCGGAGGATAAGCCTCTCATTGTTTATATACAATAGAACTAATGTTCTTTAAATATACAAACGGCTACTGAAACAGTAGCCGTTTTTGTTTTTCTAATTATTTTGCATCTTGTCTGATAAAAGTTAACGGAATTTATTAGACTCCACTTGTGCCAAGGTTTAAAAGAGTTTTTTTAAAATATATACCTTGCTATTAATAAAAATGAATAAAAATAGGAGTTTAATGATGTTGTTTCTTTAAATTGTTTATTTTGTGATAGTTAAGATTTGGTCTTTGTTCTTTTCTCTTAGAGCGAAGCGGTCTTGCATTTTTACTCGGACATTAATGATTATTTTGTATAACTCTTCATCAACCTGATAAATTCTGCTCTATACCCTTCTTCATCTCTCCCTTTATTAGCTTCTGCTAATTTTATAATTTCTTCTTTGGTAGCTCCGTTTAAATATTCAGAATCTCTTAAGAACATTCCCCACATAGCTACTGCTGCTGCAAAATTATAGTCAGTATTAGTTTTGGTAAAGGTATTTTTTACAACATGTACAATTTCCTTACTTGTGTCTTTGTCTGGTTCTTTGTATCTAAATCTTACCGTTAGTAATTCGTCATTGTAACCAGTTGAAGCTTTTGTTTTGGTGTATTTCAACGTGTCGATTTCCTTTAGGTACTTACTATCAACGCCTGTAGGGATAATTTCATACAATGCAGTAACTGTATGCCCACTTCCTAGTTCTCCAGCGTCTTTCTTATCGTCTTTAAAATCTTCATCATTTAGCAATCTGTTTTCATATCCTATTAATCGATATGCAGCTATTTCATTAGGATTGAATTCAACTTGTATTTTTACATCTTTGGCAATAGTGTATAGAGTTCCTCCAAATTCGGTTCCTAGTACACGTTGCGCTTCTTGCATAGTATCTATGTATGCGTAATTTCCGTTTCCTTTATCGGCTAAAATTTCCATTTTAGAATCCTTGTAATTTCCCATTCCAAATCCTAAACAAGTTAAGAACACCCCGCTTTTACGCTTTTCTTCAATGAGTTTCTCCATTTCTCTATCACTGGATGCTCCAATATTAAAATCGCCATCGGTGGCTAGAATAATTCTATTATTTCCATTTTTGATAAAATGCTCTTCAGCAGTTTTATACGCCAATTCTAAGCCAGCACCTCCAGCAGTAGAGCCTCCTGCTTCTAATTTGTCTAAGGCTTCTATGATTTTGGTTTTGTCTTTTCCAGAAGTTGGGGGTAATACAAGTCCTGATGCACTTGCGTAAACTACTATAGCTATCTTGTCTTCTTCTCGTAATTGATTTACTAAAAGTTTAAATGCAGATTTTAATAGAGGTAATTTGTTTTGAGAATTCATTGAACCCGATACATCAATTAAGAACACTAAATTAGAAGGAGGAATGTTTTCTGTTGGAATAACTTTTCCTTGGAGTCCTATTTTTACTAATTCATGTTGATTATTCCATGGCGCTTTGTTTAGAGAAGTTTCAATAGAAAATGGCTCTTCTCCTTTAGGTTGTTTATAATCATAAGAAAAATAATTAATCAATTCTTCAATTTTAATAGCATCTGTTGGGATTTCTTCGCCATTATTAATCATTCTACGCATATTGCTGTAAGAGGCCTTATCAACATCTATAGAAAAGGTAGAAAGGGGTTTGTAGTTTACCTGTAAGAAACCGTTTTCATCAATCTTTGCATAACTCTCGGTACTCTTTGGAATATGCATAGGAGGAGAAATCATTCTAGCATAACTTTGTTTCGTCAGCATTTGATTGTCTTCATATTCAGTTATAACAACTTCATCTAAAACTTGATTATCTGCTTCTAGTTTTACATTAATAACAGTATCATTTTTTGTCACCTTTATTTCTTTAGTTTTCATTCCTATAAAAGAAAAAACCAACGTATCATTTGTTTTAACTTGAATGCTATAGTCTCCGTTAAAATTTGTTTGAGTTCCTTCCGAAGAATTTTTAATAGTTATAATTACTCCCGGAAGTGCTGCTCCGTCGGTAGCATCTGTTACTTTTCCTGTAATGGTTTGTTCTTGTCCCGTTGTTGAGATAGTGGTTAAAAGGAGTATAAAAAGGTATATTGCTTTCATAATTTAAAGAATTACAGTTTTTTAGATGAAAATCAAGTATTGTGCCAAATGTTTTTATTCTTTAAAGGTGCATGCGAATCGTTTTCTAGTCTAGCCTATTTTAGGTGCTATAAATTTTAGCTACAGCTTCCTTCATAAATATGATTACTTTTTGTTGTTAAAGATAGTGGTAGTGTAAGGAAAGAGGGCGGAATATATATTTGTGAATTCTTGGAAAACAGTATTTTAATATGCTAATACTACTACACTTTTAAGTCGAAATTTATTTTTTTTGATATTATTTCAAGGACTGTTAAATGGAACAATACAGAAAGATTTATGTATTTTAGCGAAGTATTATAGAGTTACTAATTTAAATCTCTCAGTGAGGGTTTTATTACTTGATGTTCTACGTGGAAATGGATTAAATTATTCTCTTTTGAATACCTCGTAGGCTTGTCTCGGGATAGCTTATTTTTTCAGAGAGGTTTATTATTCGTTGAAAATGAATTGTATAGTGCTCTTATAATATTCGAGGGTTTATCTTGAAGTAGCTGATTTTATAAAACACAAAAAGTATTTTGATTAGTATGTCGGAAGAATTTACAGAACAAGAGCTTCATAATTTAGCGATGAATGTAGTTGGGAAGGACTTAGAAAAACAAGGATTCGAATTTATGTCGGTAAATAGTCAGTTAAAAAAGGATCCTCAATTTGTATGTTTAAAGAATAAGAAACTTCATTTTATAGTTGTAAAAGCTGTTTTGTACCCCGAAAATCCGCAGAAATACAATGTAACTTACATGGAAACTATGCGAGAGCATGCTTTAAAGTTTAAGGCTCGTACCTATTATGCAGGAGTAGGAATTGCTAATGCAATAAATTATGAAGCACCAATAGAAAAAGGAGAAAAATATATAATCAACTATAATGGAATCATTGAAATCTAAACATTACTTAATACTGTCTTTTGTAGTAAGTCTAATTTTTGTAAGCTGTTCTAGTACGGATAAAGAGGCTAATTTTAAAGTAGAGCAGGGCTATGCTTTGGGAACCACTTACACTATTAAGTATGAGGCAACAGACGAGGAGCAAAATTTAAAACCTTTGATAGAAGCTGTTTTTGATACTGTAAACATGTCTATGTCTACTTATTTACCAACTTCAGATATTTCAGCAATTAATAGGGGAGATTCTACTATTGCGGTGGATAAATATTTTAAAGAAGTTTATGTAACTGCCAAAGAGGTTTATAAAAAAACAGGAGGCTTTTTTGATCCTACAATTGGGGCTTTAGCAAATGCTTGGGGTTTTGGGCCAGAAATGGCTATAGACCATATGAAAAAGAGCGAAGTAGATAGCTTATTAGAGTTTACAGGTTTTGACAAGGTATATATGTCCGATGATCAAAGAGTTATAAAGAAAAATAAAAATATATATCTCGATTTTAATGCGCTTGCTAAGGGGTATACAATTGATTTGATAGGGAGGATGTTTGACCGAAATAAGGTTAAAAATTATTTAATTGAAGTAGGAGGAGAAATATTAACAAGAGGAAATAGTAAAACCACCAATAAAGTTAAGAATTGGGTTGTGGCCATAGACAGTCCAACTCAAGATACCGAACAAAGGGTGTTAATTGCAAAAGTGCAGTTAAAAGATAAGGCAATGGCAACTAGTGGGAACTACCGTAAGTTTAGAGTTGATGAAGAAACGGGAGAGCATTATGTACATATTATAAATCCACTTACTGGATATCCTCAAAAAAGTAATGTGTTAAGTGTATCGGTTGTTGCTCAAACATGTATGGTAGCAGACGCTTATGCAACAGCATTAATGGTAATGCCGTTGGATAAAGCCAAGGAACTTTTAAAGTCTACATCAGAAATTGATGCCTATATTATTAGTGCGGATAAAGATGGAGATTTGGTGGAATATAAAACAAAAGGTTTTCAAGAATTACTTCTTGATTAAGAAATAAATAATAAATGTCCGAGTAAAAATACAAGACCTCTTGCTATTAATAAAAATGAATAAAAAGAGGAGTTTAGTAATCTTGTTTCTTTAAGCTACTCATTTTGTAATAGTTAAAATTTAGTCTTTGTTCTTTTCTCTTGCAGCGAAGCGGTCTTGTATTTTTACTCAGAAATTAATTATATTAATTAATAAAAATACTGCCCTGAAACGAGCTGTTTCGGGGCATTTTTATTGAATTTATTTCCTACAAACAGGGAGGATTTCTTTAGGATTTAAGGCGTATTTTTTTACTTCTTCTGAAGTTAAATTAGTTTTGGCGTAATGAATTTCCTCTACTTCAAAACCAATCTTTCTAAGCTTGTCGAAATAATCTAAACCATAAACACGCACATGGTCATATTGACCAAAAATGGCTGCACGCTCTTTCCTGTCAATAATACTATCATCCTCAAAAGTTGTTGCTCTTTGAATGTCTTGAGGGATTTGAAAAATACCCCAGCCGCCTGGTTTCATAACTCTATAAAGCTCTTCCATGGCTTTTTTATCATCCTTAATGTGTTCCAATACATGATTGCAGAGAATAACATCATAAGTGTTATCTTCAAATGGAAGGTTGCAAATGTCGGCTTTTACATCAGCTAAGGGAGATTCTATATCGGTTGTAGTGTATTTAATATTATCAAGTTTTTTAAACCGATTGTAAAAGGCTTGCTCAGGAGCAAAATGTAAGAGTTTAATTGGTTTTGAAAAAAACTGAGTTTCTTTCTTTAAATAAAGCCATAGCAATCTATGTCGTTCTAAAGAGAGCGTTCCAGGTGCCAAAACATTATTGCGTTGCTGCCCATATCCATACGGTAAAAAAGATTTGTAACTTTTAGTATCGATTGGATCTGTATATGTATTTCCCTTGTAAAGCGCTACAATAAATGGACGTACCCAATAACTTATCTTTATTAGTAAAGGTCGGGGAACGGTATTTAAAAAGAATTTGAAAAGTTTTTTCAAAGGAAAATTATTCGGTTACTACGTTTTTAAATTCGTCTTCTTCATTGCTTGTAATTCCAAGCGCATCATACACGTATTTAAAGGTAGATAAGATTTCTGGCTTTCCATTAATTAAAGCAACATCATGCTCAAAGTGTGCACTTGGTTTCCCATCGGCAGTAACTATAGTCCACCCGTCTTTTAATTGTTTAATGCGCTGTGTTCCCATGTTAATCATAGGTTCTATGGCAACTACCATTCCGTCAACAAATTTTTTACCACGCCCTCGTTTTCCGTAGTTTGGCATTTCTGGATCTTCATGCATTTTCTTACCTAAACCATGGCCAACAAGTTCTCTAACTACGCCATACCCTTCTTTCTCACAAAAGTTTTGGATGGCAAAACCTACATCTCCTACACGATTTCCTATTTTAAACTCTCTAATTCCAACGTAAAGAGATTCTTTAGTAATAGTTAGTAGTTTTTTAGTTTCTGGAGCTACTTCTCCAATTTCAAAAGTATAGGCATGATCTCCGTAGAAACCATTCTTTAATGCACCACAATCTACCGAAACAATATCGCCTTCTTTTAACGGAACATCTGTTGGGAGTCCGTGAACAACTGCTTCGTTTGTACTTGTAAGTAGGGTAGAAGGGCAGCCGTATAAGCCTAAAAATCCAGGTTCGGCTCCTTGATCTCTAATATATTCTTCCGCTATTTTATCTAAATGCTTTGTTGTAACACCTGGCTTTATTTCCTTTGCTAACATTCCTAATGTTTTAGAAACGATAAGGGCACTTTCTCTCATTAATTCAATCTGCTCGAGTGTTTTTATTTTAATCATGTTTCGTTTATTTAAACTGAAAATTATTTTCTGAATTATAATCCTTTTTAGAGGATTAATGTTGGTTTGTAAAATACCCGCAGTTTGCCTAGAGGGAGTTGATTCTTACAACCAAGATGCAAAAATAGTTATTATTTTTTGTTTTGATTACTAGTAAGGTTAGAAACCCATATTGTTTTGCTGTAAAGCTGTAAATCTGAGAAGGTGTTAAGCTGTGAAGTATAGAATTAGCAAATTTTCAAAGTTACCTAATAATGGATACTTTTCCTTTGACTTCTTATTCCTTTAATCATGCTCATCTTACCAGCCTACTATCTTATCAATTTAACGATTCAACAACTTAACTTTTTGTGATACATACTTTTACGTACAACAAAAAAACCGCCTCACTTTAATAGATGAGGCGGTTTTTTATTATTGAAGAAAATAATTAATCCTGAACTTTCTTCTTGAATTTATCGAAATCGGAATCGCCAGTTTGTTTTGGCCAAGAATTATTCTCGGTATCAATATCGGCAGTTTCTGCTTTAGGGTCCACTACAATACTTGTAATTTCTTTATCCGTAGCAATAACTTTTTTCACCTCTTTGTCATTTTTTCTCCAAACCTCTACAGGGTATGTAATTGTATTTGTACTACCGTCTTTGTAAGTATATTCAACAATTAAAGGCATTGGAATTCCACCTGGTTTGTTAAAAGTAACTTCGTAGAAATACTTTGGAGCTTCCATATTACTTCTTTCGGCAGGAGAGAAGTTATCCTTTAAGTACTCGTTTACAGATTTAAAGTTCTCTTGCTCAGATTTTTTAGAAACTTCATTTTTATAATCATCGCTATCTTCAGCAACAAGGTATACTAAATCTGGAAGTTCAGATTCTGCCATACCTCTCTGTTCTAGTATTTCTCTAACTCGTGCATTTGGTGTTGAAGAAACATAGTATTTTTTAACGTTTTGAACTCCTATATCCACATAGTCGGTTGTATAAAACCATCCTCTCCAGTACCAATCTAAATCTACTGCCGAAGCATCTTCCATAGTTCTGAAGAAATCTTCTGGAGTAGGGTGTTTAAACATCCAACGCTGTGCATATGTTTGGAAAGCGTAATCAAATAATTCTGGTCCCATTACAGTTTCTCTAAGAATATTTAATGCAGTTGCAGGCTTTCCATAGGCATTTGCTCCTAATTGGAATACATTTTCTGGGTTGGACATAATTGGAGCAATAAAATCTTGATCTCCTTTCATATAGTCTACAATTTTAGAAGGCTCTCCTCTACGAGAAGGGTATTTTCCATCTGGACCAACTGCTTCAGGATAATTTATAGCAAATTGTTGCTCTGTTAAATACTGACAAAAAGTATTAATTCCTTCGTCCATCCATCCCCATTGGCGCTCATCTGAATTTACAATCATAGGGAAGTAGTTATGTCCAACTTCATGAATAATTACACTTATCATTCCAAATTTCACACGGTCGCTATAAGTTCCATCTTCTTCTGGACGTCCATAATTCCAGCAAATCATAGGATATTCCATTCCTTGATTTTTAGCATGAACAGAAATTGCTTTAGGATAAGGATACGCAAAAGTATGCTTAGAATATGTTTTCAATGTTTGAACAACTGCTTTTGTAGAATACTCCTCCCAAAGTGGATTTCCTTCTTTAGAATAAATAGAAACAGCCATTACTGTTTTTCCATTTGTCATTTTTACTGCTTGTTGTTCCCAGATGTATTTTCTTGAAGTAGTAAAAGCAAAGTCACGAACGTTTTCTGCTTTTAGAGTCCATGTTTTTTTGTCTGTAGAATGTCCTTTTTCATTTTCTCTAGCCTCAGCTTCCGTAACGATGAAAACAGGTTTACTGTAAGATTTTTTTGCCTTTTCATATCGGTCGTACATATCGTCCGTAAGTACTTCCTTAGGATTTTGTAAAACTCCAGTTCCATCTAATATATGATCTGAAGGAACAGTAATGTTTACTTCATAGTTTCCAAAAGGCAATGCAAACTCTCCACTTCCCCAGAATTGGTGATTTTGCCATCCTTCTACGTCATTATAAACCGCCATTCTTGGAAAGAATTGAGCAATTACATAATTTTTATTTCCGTCAGGGAATTCTTCATAACCACTTCTTGCTCTATCTACAAGGTGATTGTTTACGTTGTACCACCATTTGATATTGAAAGAAAATTTATCCCCAGGAGCTAAAGGTTTATCAAGCTCAACACGCATCATAGTTTGGTTGATGGTGTATGGTAAGTTTTTACCTTTAGTATCTTTTACTTCTTGAATATTAAAACCACCGTCAAAAGGAGCTTTGTAATATTTACTAGCAAAAGAAGCAGTTTCTTCTGCTGGAGGAACTCCACCACCATCTCTTAAAGGCGATTTAGAGTCTTTTGCTCTAACATTTTGGTCTAATTGTACCCATAAAAACTCTAATTTATCTGGAGAGTTGTTTGTGTAGGTAATGGTTTCATGACCAGTTAATTTCTGGGTGTCGTCATTCAGTTCGATATCCATTTTATAATCCGCTTGTTGTTGATAGTAAGCAGGACCTGGAGCTCCCGAACCTGTACGGTACATGTTTGGAGTAGCAAACTCCTCGTACATTTGTCTAAATTTGTTTGTGTTTGTGTGGCCTTGTTCTCTCTCTTTCTTATCGTTTTCTTGTGCGAAAACTACACTAAAAGATAAGAAGCAGAAGCCTGCTAATAGGTACTTGAATTTGTGCATAGTTGTTTAGAAATGAATTAAGGGTTGGAAATTAAATAATTTGTCTTTTTTTAGCACTCGAAGTTACAATTTTAACATAGCTTTATCATTTTGTTTTATTAACATAAAGCTTTTTTTATGTTCTCCAGCAGTAATATGTACCACATTTTGTTGTTCTGGATAGATGTCAAATAGAACGCTACTTTGAATCCCTATGGATTCTATTCTCTTTAATTTTACCTTTGGAATCTCTAAATAGCATTTCATTACATCTACATCATATTCTTTACCGATAAAATTCCATTCCACTTCCTCTCCGTCAATAGAAATAATAAATTTATCATGAAGGTATTTCTCAATATAAAAGTCTATGTTTTTAAGTTCCTTTTTAGTTTTTAATGCTGCATTTATTCCATAGCGCTCCTTAAAAAGCTTTTCCATGTCATCTATAAAATAACGAGAAATAACTTGAATGGCTTGGTCTTCTTCAGCATAATTTACATCCGTAACACTGACGTAAAATTTATGATAAATACCAAAACTCATTAAGGGTAAAATTAAAAGAAGGATTATATATTTTTTCATGTAATTAATATGTTTTTTTTATGATGAAGTTTAATCCCTCATTGAGGGTTTAATTCCCCAAAGCCTGTACTGAGTTTACCGAAGTGCTCTGCATCGAAATGGGTTTAATTTGTTTCCTTTGAATACCTCGTAGGCTTGCCTCGAGGTAGTTGATTCTATTAAAGAGGGTTTAATCCTCCAAAGTCAGCCCAGAGTTTACCGAAAGCATTGCCTTGTGGTAGTTTACTCTAAATCATTTAAAACTCTAAAATCGTTACTCTTCGCCTTTAAGTATTCTAAAATGCTAAGAGGGTCCTCACTTTCAATAGTTTCAAAAGATGGATCGGTAGCGCAAAAGTACATAAACCGATCTATATAATCTTCAGGGATTTTTAAATCTTTAACATAAAATTCGATTTCAAAAAGTTCTTTAGTAGTTTCTATTTTTACTTCTTTTTTCTGAAGTTTTATCAGTTTTTTTATTTTCTTTATTTTTCCGTTTAAGGTATTGATGAGTAAGCTCAATGGACCACTTGATGCGGTGTAGAGCATTCGGTGCATATGGTCTTTTTTCTTTACAGTAGCATTTGGAAGGCCTAAACTTACAGCATTGATTACATTTTCAGCGGGATTGTTTTGTAGGTCTCGTGCTAAATTTCCAGATAAATTGTAGGGTGTGACCGTTACTGGGGCCAATTCGTTTATTTTTTCATCTAGCGTAACTTCTAAATACTTATTTTTCAGGACTTCCTCGGTAATAACTACAAACTTAATTTTATACTGTAGCGCAGAAAATACCAACGTATCATTAAACATTACGTTAATTTCAAAGTCTCCTTTTTGATTTGTAATTGTTGAAGTATTAGTAGTTTTATTCAGGATATAGATGCCCTCTACTTCAGAATTTATATTAATAATTTTTCCTTGCAAACTTGTTTTAAAAACTTGTCCGTTGGCTATGCTATATGCAAAAATAAAAAATATGTAGAGGTTATTTTTCAGAGGCTTTTAGTGCATTGAAATCTTTGCTTTGATCTACTAAAAAATCGATAAGCTCAAATTCGTGACTCCTTTTCATGAGGGTTTGAGAAGGTAATTTATCATCCACATAAAACAAAAATTCATCTATTTGGTCTTGAGGAATCTTTAAATCTGCTACAAAAAATTCGTCATCATAAACTTGGCGTAACACCTGACTCGGTAAAATTACTTTTTCTTCTCCCTGTTCTTTGTTAGATTTAAATAACGCTTTGTAAATGTTTACAAAATTAAGACCGTTAACCATCCCTCGCTGACTCACAGGAATTGCATAATTGGTAACCGCAGAAGACTTATCTGTAGTGTAATCTACTTGCTTAAATTCTTCGTTTTTTAATTCAATATAAGCTTGTCTATCTTCTGGAGTAATAATTACTTGATCAAGTTCGGTTACTTTTTCATTTACTTCCACTACCAAACGGTTATTATTTAAAATTTCCTTGGTAATTTCTACCGTTTTTAACTCGTAATTCATAGCAGTAAAAGCTAGTTTATCGCCTTCTTTTACCTTGATTTCGAATTCCCCTGCATCATTTGTAATTGTAGCTCTTTCTGTAGTAATGTTGATAACATTCTCATTAGGAACACTAGTGTTTCTGTAAAGTACTTTTCCTCTTAAAAGTACAGACTCTGCATCTTGAGAAAAAATAAAAATAGGACTTAAAATAAGTAGAAGTATAAGTAATTGCTTTTGCATTAGAGTGGTTTTGTTTAGTAAATAAATAATAAGTCGATTAAAAATAAAAGAAAGTCTTGATAATCTTTTGTTAAATCCCTCATTAAGGGTTTTATTCCCCAGAACCTGTCCTGAGTTTACCGAAGGGCTCTACGTCGAAATGGTTGATTCACATTTTAGATTTTTTTCAATTTAAAAGAACAACAAGCTCTATTTTATGGTTACATTACTATTACATAAATTTACGAAAAATATTGAAGAAAAACATTATGAAACCCTCCTGAAGGGATTTATTATAGTCAAAATATTCACTTCCACAAAAAGGAATGAATAAATTAAAGGCTTTTAAGAAGTAGAGAATTTTCCTTAATTCTATATTAGCCTTAAAGTAACTTTTTAATCATTAATGTCCGAGTAAAAATGCAAGACCGCTTCGCTATAAGAACAAAGAACAAATACTAAATCTTAACTATTATAAAATATGCAGTTTAAAGAAACAACATTACTGAAAACCCTCTTTTTATTCATTTTTATTAATAGCAAGGGGTCTATTTTGAGGATCTCATTTAAACCTTGATATAAATGGAAGCCGATAAATTCCGTTAATTTTTATCGGGCAACAATAATTTTAACTTAAATTTATTCAGATGAAAAATCTTTTAATAGCAAGTACATCTACCGTGCACGGGAGTAGCTATTTAGAATATATATTAGATGATTTAGCGGAGTTTTTTAAAGCTTCGGAAGAAATTATCTTTATTCCGTATGCACGCCCTGGCGGGATTTCTCATGATGATTATACAGCAATAGCTCAAAAAGGATTTGATGCTATAGGAAAACAAGTAACTGGAATACATACTTTTTCTGATCCAATAGAAGCCTTGAAAAATGCAAAAGCAGTTTTTACGGGTGGCGGAAATACATTTTTATTAGTTTCTCAACTGTATAAGCTAGATGTAATGCCAACATTAAGAGCGCGTATTTTTGAAGGAATGCATTATTTTGGAACTAGCGCAGGAGCAAATATTACGGGGCTTACCATGCAAACCACCAATGATATGCCTATTGTGTATCCACCTAGTTTTAAGACATTGGGTGCCATTCCTTTTAATATTAATCCGCATTATCTAGATCCCGACCCATCGAGTACTCATAAGGGTGAAACACGAGAAACCAGAATAAAAGAGTTTCATTCCATAAATACGCAGCCAGTAATAGGCCTTAGAGAGGGGAGTTGGTTAGAAGTAAAAAACGACCGCATAATTTTAAGAGGAAATCTACAAGCTAGAGTTTTTGAACAAAATAAACCTCCTTATGAAATTGAAAGCGGGAGTGAAGTGAGGTTTTAGTAGGGATAAAATATAAATTCATTAATCGCCATATGTTTTCTTAGATTCTTCCGTAAGGGTATTGATTTCTTTAAGTTCTTCTTTTGTAAGATAACGCCACTCTCCAACGGGAACGTCTAAGGAAACATTCATAATACGGATACGTTTTAGTGCCGTAACATTGTAGCCTAAGTACTCACACATTCTACGAATTTGGCGATTTAATCCCTGCGTTAATATGATTTTAAACGTATGCGAATCAATTTTTTCAACTTTACATTTTCGGGTAATCGTATCTAAAATTGGGATTCCATTACTCATCCGCTTTACAAAATCGTCGGTTACAAATTTGTCAACGGTAACTATATATTCTTTTTCGTGTTTGTTACGCCCACGTAAAATTTTATTTACAATATCCCCGTCGTTGGTAAGAAAAATAAGTCCTTCACTAGGTTTATCCAATCTCCCAATTGGAAAAATACGTTTAGGATAATTTATAAAATCAATAATATTATCTTTTTCCACACGTGTGTCTGTAGTACAAACAATCCCGATAGGTTTGTTAAAAGCGAGGTAAACAAAATCTTCTTTGGGTTCTGCAATAAGCTTTCCATCAACTCTAATCTCATCTTCAGCACTTACTTTGGTACCCATTTCTGGAATGGAGCCATTTACAGTAATTCGTCTTTGCTGAATGAGTTTATCGGCAGCACGGCGTGAGCAGTAACCTACTTCGCTTAAATATTTATTGATTCTTGTTAATTCCTTTTCCATTTCGCTTCAAAGGTACATATTTCCCATAAAAAAAGCCTAACGTTATGTTAGGCTTTAGAGCGGGAGACGAGGTTCGAACTCGCGACATTCAGCTTGGAAGGCTGACGCTCTACCAACTGAGCTACTCCCGCATTTATTTGTGGGGGCAAATATAAAGAAACTCTTAATTTGTTTCCAAAGAAAATCGTGATTATTTTTTTAATTATCCTTAAATACCTCAAATAAATTTAATCTCCTAAAGTTATTTTGAGGAGGTAAATGAGGTTGTAAATTATAGTTTTTCTATTTAAAGATTTATAGTACTTTTAATTGGTATAAAATTTTTTACAAATGGAATTAGAAATTAAGCATGAAGCGTCTGCAAGTAAAGGACGCTTTTATATGGAGAATAACAATAAGACTTTAGCAGAAATGACCTATTCGGTAGCGGGGAGTGATAAAATAATTATCGACCATACCGAGGTGGACGATTCTTTGCGTGGTCAAGGAGCGGGACATAAATTGTTGGAAGCATTGGTAACTTATGTTCGAAGTAATAATGTAAAAGTTATTCCGTTATGCCCATTTGCAAAAGCACAAATTGATAAAAATGAATCCTATCACGATATTCTAGTTTAAATAATAATATTTTGTATACCGTAAAAGAAATTAGTTCGGCAGAGGCACAAGCCGTACGTCATCCTGTTTTAAGAGAAGGGAAGCCATTGGAATCGGCTATTTTTCCTGATGATGATTTAAAAGATACTTTCCATGTGGGCGTTATTTATAAAGGAAAGCCTGTTGGAACTGTTACTTTAATAAAGAAAAATAATGAAAATTTTTCTGCTGAAAATCAATACCAACTTCGGGGAATGGCAGTATTGCAAGCACAGCAAAAAAAAGGTCTTGGTGCACTAATGGTTAAAAAAGCTGAAGCTTTATTGCTTGAAAGAGGGGGCGCTTTTATCTGGTTGAATGCCCGAGAAGTAGCGGTGTTGTTTTATGAAAAAATGGGATATGAAACTTATGGAGATTCTTTTGTTGTTCTAGGAATTGGACTACACTATTTAATGAAAAAATCTTTTTAATCCCTTATAGTGGATTTAATTCCCATGATGCCTGTCCTACTTTTATCGAAGGAGTTGCATCGATATAAGTAATGTTGTTCCTTTTGAGTATGTATCATGATTTTCAGCCACTAATCTCACAGATTTATGCCATTTCATTCCTTGAAGAGATATTCAGTAGGGCGATACAATAAAAAAAATATTAGTGAATCCGTGGCAATTTTTTATATGTTATAAATTTTAGCCACTAATACCACAGATTTATGCCATTTCATTCCTTGAAGAGATATTCAGTAGGGCGTATACAATGAAAAAAATATTAGTGAATCCGTGGCAATTTTTTTATACGTTATAAATTTCAGCCACAAATATCACAGGTTTATGCCATTCTATTCCTTGAAGAGATATTCAGTAGGGCGTATACAATGAAAAAATATTAGTGAATCCGTGGCAATTTTTTAAACGTTATAAATTTCAGCCACTAATATCACGGATTTATGCCATTTCATTCCTTGAAGAGATATTCAGTAGGGCGATACAATTAAAAAATATTAGTGAATTCGTGGCAATTTTTTATACGTTATAAATTTTAGCCACAAATATCACAGATTTATGCCATTTCATTCCTTGAAGAGATATTCAGTAGGGCGTATACAATGAAAAAATATTAGTGAATTCGTGGCAATTTTTTTAAACGTTATAAATTTCAGCCACTAATATCACAGGTTTATGCCATTCTATTCCTTGAAGAGATATTCAGTAGGGCGTATACAATGAAAAAATATTAGTGAATCCGTGGCAATTTTTTAAACGTTATAAATTTTAGCTACTAATATCACAGGTTTATGCCATTTCATTCCTTGAAGAGATATTCAGTAGGGCGTATACAATGAAAAAAAATATTAGTAAATCCGTGGCAATTTTTTATACGTTATAAATTTCAGCCACAAATATCACAGATTTATGCATTTCATTCCTTGAAGAGATATTCAGTAGGGCGTATACAATGAAAAAATATTAGTGAATTCGTGGCTGAAATATTTTCAATACGCTATTGTTTTTAGTTCTATGAGTTGAAACTGAATTAAAAAACCGCTAATTTTGAAAAAAAGAAAGTATGCATTTTTTATCGGACGCTATTGAAGATTATGTAACTAATCATTCTGAAGACGAACCAGCAATTTTAAAAGAGCTGGATAGGGAAACAAATTTAAAAACGCTTCAACCAAGAATGCTAAGTGGTCATTTCCAAGGGCGTATTTTAAGTGTTTTATCAAAAATAATAAATCCTAATACAATTCTAGAGATAGGAACCTTTACAGGCTATTCTGCAATTTGTCTTGCTGAAGGATTGGCTAAAGATGGGATGCTACATACAATAGACATTAATGAGGAACTCTATGTTTTTCAGCAAAAATATTTTGAAAAAAGCGGTTTTAAAGACCAAATAAAGCAATATACTGGAGATGCATTGGAGATAATTCCTGAGATAGACGCAAAGTTTGATCTTGTTTTTATTGATGCAGACAAACCAAATTATGTAAACTATTTTGATTTGATTATTGATAAAATGAATTCAGGAGGAGTTATTTTATCCGATAATGTTTTATGGAGTGGGAAGGTTGTGGAAAAATTAAAGAAGGGAGATAAAAGTACCGAAGCTTTATTGGAATACAATAAAAAACTTAAAGAAGATCCACGCATAGAAACTGTATTACTTCCTATTCGAGATGGTTTAACAGTAAGCAGGGTTATTTAATCTCTCATAGAGAGTTTAGTCCAGAGAGCTCCTATATTTTGAGAACGTATAGTTATTTTTAGAAAACCTTTTGGCTTTACTCTAAAGTTGTAACACCCAACGCTTGTGGATTTTATTAAAAGCAAGCGCAATTAAAACCCCTACTAAAGCACCAATTAAAATATCTGAAGGGTAATGAACTCCAACATAGATTCTGCTGAAAGAAAATAGAATTGGCCAGATATAAAATGCATAAATCCATTTGAATCTATGTTTTAAGATAAGTACAAAAAATGTGCAAGCGGCAAAAGAATTTGCAGCATGACCCGAAAAGAAACTATACGACCCTGGTTCAATAAGAATTCTAATGAGTTCTGTAAACTCATCATTTCCACTAGGCCTTGTTCTGGCTATAATTATTTTTACTAAATGAGTAAGTGTACTTGTAGTTAAAATGAGTCCGATGCTCAATAATAATGTTTTGAATAACTGTCTTCTTTTGTAGGCAATTATAATCAAAACTAAAATTAGAAGGTAAAGTGGTAGCCAAGTTACGGGCTGGGTAACAGTTCTCCAAAAAGTATCGTAGTTTTCTACTCCAAGATTGTTTAAAAAAATTAACAAATCCCGGTCGTACTCCAGGAGTTTTTCAAACATTAAAGTTTACGTTTTACAGAACCTGAAAAATCTTCTATTTCGTCTCTTACTTGACCGATTTCCTTTTGAATATCTTTAGTAAAACTAGTATCGACTCCATTTTTGTCTGCACTTTTTTGGATCTCAGACTTTACTTCATTTGTAGCATCTTTAAGCTGACGCATACCTTTTCCTAGTCCTCTGGCAATTTCGGGAAGCTTATCGGCACCAAAAATCATCACTACTAAGAATAGGATGAATACAATCTCTGCTCCGCTAATAAATAAAAACATATTCCTTGCTTTTTTAATCCTTCATGAGCTTAGCCCAAGACGGTTGATTGACTTTTTGTCAACACAAATATAATGAAGTTTATTTCCAAATAAGAAAACATTTAACTAATCAAATTAAATTATTCAGCATAAGGATTTTTGTATTCTTTTCCTTCTAGAATATTTAACATATCTTTTTCTAATGTTTCGATAGTATATTCTACAATTCTATTTATTTCTTTTCCATCTTTATAAAAGATAAAAGTAGGCACATTTGTAATGTTTAAGCCTTCTTCTAAATTTTCAGGAGTGGTTTTCTCTCGAGTCATGGTTATTAAGGTGAGGTTTTTATACGCATAGTCCGCTTCATCCATTATTTTAAAAAAGTGAGGAACCTCTCTTTGACTATCGCTACACCATGTTCCCATAAAAATTTTAATCTCTAGATTTTTTACTAGTGGTTTAAGGGAATTTATAATTTCTGGAGCTGCTTTATATTCATTATAAGTGTTTACAAACCATTCGTTGTGAGGCTCTTTTTCAAGGTCTTCTCTTGTGTGGTATCCTACAAGAATATCGTCTTTGGCTTTCTCAACTTCAGATTTTTTTGTAGTTGTTTCTGTAGGATTTTCTTTAGATTTTTTTGCTTTTGTACCACAGGAAAAAGTGAAAACAATTACGGATAGCAATAAAATAATTTTTCTCATATGTTTTTTGTGTTTATTCTTTTTTAAAGAAAAGGAGGATTACTATAAAAAAAACAGTCTTTTCGAAGTATAGCTTTTAAGTTTGAAAAGACTGTTTGTGTTGTTGTTTTAAACCAAAGAGTGTCTTGTCATTGCTTCTGGTTGTTCAATTCCCATTAGCTTTAAAATTGTAGGAGCAATATCTCCTAAAACACCATCATTAATTTCTTTTAGTTCTTCATCTACCAAAATTAGTGGTACTGGATTTGTTGTGTGCGCTGTATTTGGACTCCCATCTGGATTGACCATAGTATCGCAATTTCCATGATCGGCAATTACAATAGTTGTGTAGCCATTTTCTGTAGCTGTAGTAACAACATCTTTAGCACATTCATCTACAGTTTCACATGCTTTTATTGCTGCTTTCATAATACCAGTATGTCCAACCATATCTGGATTTGCAAAGTTTAAGCATACAAAATCTACTTCTCCTTTTTTAAGTTCAGGAACAATGCTATCTCGAATTTCATATGCGCTCATTTCTGGTTTTAAATCGTAAGTAGCAACTTTTGGAGAAGGGCAAAGTAGTCTTTTTTCGTTAGTAAAAGGTTCTTCCCTACCTCCATTGAAAAAGAATGTTACGTGTGGATATTTTTCAGTTTCGGCAATTCTAATTTGGTTTTTACCTGCTTTAGAAATAGTTTCTCCAAGGGTGTCTATAATATTATCTTTATTGTAAACTACATGTACATTTTTAAATGTTTCATCATAATTTGTCATCGTAACAAAATACACGTCTAACTTGTGCATATTCTGCTCATGAAAATCTTGCTGCGTTAATGCTTGAGATAATTGGCGACCTCTATCTGTTCGGAAATTAAAGAATATTACCACATCTCCTTCTTCTACTTTTGCAATGGCTTTATTATTTGCATCTTGGAGAGATATTGGTTTAATAAACTCATCTGTTACTCCATTGTCGTAACTTTCTTGCATGGCTTCAAGCGCATTTTTGTAAGGAGCGCCTTCACCATTTACAATTAAATCGTAAGCTAGTTTAACACGTTCCCAACGTTTATCTCTGTCCATAGCGTAATAACGACCAATAACAGATGCTAACCTAGCGTTAGTTTTAGCGCAGTGCTTTTGGATTTCTTCAATAAACCCTTTTCCGCTTTGTGGGTCAACATCACGTCCGTCTGTAAAAGCATGTACAAAAACATCTTTTAATCCGTAAGCATTGGTAGCATCCAAAAGCCCTTCTAAATGTTTTATGTGCGAGTGTACACCACCATCACTTAAAAGTCCTAAGAAATGAACTTTTTTATTATTTTCTTTAGCATATTTAAACGCCTTTTGTAACTCTTCTTCTTGAGCCAATGTATTTTTTTCAATAGCCATATTGATTTTGGCTAAATCTTGATATACAATTCTACCAGCCCCTAAATTCATGTGGCCAACTTCACTATTTCCCATTTGTCCTTCTGGAAGACCAACATTCATCCCGTCGGTTAGAAGGTTTGCATTTGGATATTTTTTATATAAAGAATCTATAAAAGGGGTGTTTGCATTTTCGATTGCTGAAATTTTTGGATCAGGAGATTTTCCCCAACCATCCAAAATCATTAGTATAACTTTCTTATTCATGTCTAATTATTGTTTTCATTCAAAGATACTACTATAAAGTTTTTCTTGAAAAAACATCTATTGCTTTCTTTTAAAAGAAATTAAACCGTCAGAAAATAACTTTAAAACAACATTTATGTAACACTTTGTACATAAATAAGTTAAACAAAAGTTAAAGCAGGGATTGGAGTGAAACATTCTTATTTTACACACGTCTCTTTTATATAACCAGTAAATTTTATAATTATGAAAAAGCTAGCATTTTTATCAGCTTTACTCTTAGCAGTAGGAGTAACATTTGCAAACACATCAAAAAACGAAAAAGATCTAGAAACAACTCATCAGGTTTCTGTAATTACAAAATCGCCTAAAGTTTCTCCATTTTGTATGTCTATTGTAAAAGGAGATTTTGACACTGTAAAAAAACTTATCGATTTAGGGGCAGATGTTAACGCCAAATCTAATGGATTAACACCTGCAATGTATGCCGCTAAATTTAATAGAGTGGATATTTTACAGTTGCTTATTACTAGAGAGGCAAATTTAAAGGCAAAATGTTCTGAAAAAGGGTTAACAGCAATGGATTATGCTGAGCTTTCTAATGCTCAGGATGCTAAAGCTGTACTTGAAAAAGCATTGAATTCTTAACATCTAAACTTGATTTGATTTAAGAAATTTAATTTGATTTAGCGATCAAAAAATCCCGCCAATGGCGGGGTTTTTTTTAATACTTTCCATGCTAATCTAAATTAACATCCTAAGTTTTTTCCAACAAATTATATCGGAAATCCAGTAAACAATCGGTAAAAGAATGCGTAAATAACTACTAAAAGTATCGCAAAGCAAAACCATGAGAAAACTTTTAAAAATGTAGCAACGTATCCATTCTTTAATTCTGAAAAAGAACTAACATAAAGTTCTTTAAGGAGTAAAAGTGTTGTCATACAAAATATTTAAAACTAATTAATAAATAATTTTAGCTTTAAATAGATTATTGCAAAGTTAGAGTGTAGGGACTAAAGCTGATTTATAGAACTCTTTTTTACGAGTTCATACCCTAAATCTAGAAATAATTTTAACAAGAAAAAAAGTGTTAAAGTGAAGAAACGATAAGAAACCGTATTTTTAGTTAAAACGCAAGTTTATAGCGTTTTATACATGTCTATAGCTTCTTGTATTTTCTGAATTCTATTTTCTGGGTCTGGATGTGTGCTTTGAAATTCAGGAACATTATTTGGTCCGGCTGCGCTTTTTAGAATCTCCATAACTCCAATCATTTCTTCAGGTTTATAACCTGCTTGAATCATAAATTTCACGCCTAAGTTGTCGCTCTCCAATTCATCATCACGTCCGTATTTCATGTTTACTACATTGGCAATAACAGCCGCCATTTGTGTGGCCGACTGACTCTCACTTCCTACAGCAACACCGCTTAAGATTCCTTGTGTAAGCCCTTGTTTAGAAATTCTATCCGCAGAATGTCGTCCTACAACATGTCCAATTTCATGTCCTAAAACTCCTGCAAGCTGATCCTCATTTTCCAATTGAGAAAACAAAGCATAGGTAATAAATACCTGTCCGCCTGGAAGCGCAAAGGCATTAATAGTATTTGGATCGGCTAATAAATGAAAATCAAATTGATACGGACTTTCGGAAGCAACACTATTAGTTACTAATTTTTCCCCAACAGCATCTACCATTGCTTGGTATTTGTTGTCTGGATACAGCCCACCATGTTGTTGTGCCATTTGTGGGGCACTTTGCAAACCAATAGCAATTTCCTCTTCTGGAGTAAGAGAGATATGTTGATCTTTCCCCGTATATGGGTTTTTATCCGAAGAAGCACAATACTTTATTATTGCAAATAATGCAATTGCAAGCCCTATAAAAAGTTTAATTCTACTTTTTCCACGCATGATTTTAATGATAAGTATAGAAGATAGCGATTAAAATTACGAAAAAAAGTCACTTCTAAATAAGTTTTTAAGCGTATTATTAGGATATTATTTTAACGCAGGATTAATGTCCATTACGTTGTTCTTTAGGT